>ENA-UEPV01002051-UEPV01002051.1-human-gut-metagenome-genome-assembly--contig:-NODE-2051-length-11594-cov-2.644873_pt1 | contig 11594 bp, 8 predicted proteins | sample MGYA00242942_ERZ507925 | MGnify/ENA primary metagenome ERZ507925 (study PRJEB26167, sample SAMN06115453) | human gut metagenome | host: Homo sapiens | place: China:Fujian | collected 2015-08-26... | reverse complement strand
AAAAGTAACAGAGAATGATATGTGGGAATTTGCAAATGTTTTGAAAGATTTACATTTTTTTGCAAAAGGTATTATTTGCTATGATGACTTTTGTGCGTATCAGTTGGCGAAAATGACTGGGAATAAGTTTTATGAGGAGGTCTTTGCCCGCCAGATTTATAATTACAAGAATGTGTACGATCCATCTGTCGGTTTTATGAGAGGTCGTAAATTGGATGGTAGTTGGGCGGATTTCGATGCTTTCGAATGGGGCGGTCCTTATTGCGAGGGGAATGCTTGGCATTACAATTGGTCGGTTTTCCATGATGTCCAAGGGTTGATCGATTTGACAGGAGGTGATGAGCGTTTCGTGGCGAAGATCGACTCTGTTTTCGCTTTACCCGGTATCGTGAAATATGGAACATACGGAACGAAAATTCATGAGATGCTGGAGATGGAATTGGCGAAGATGGGACAGTACGCCCAAGGTAATCAACCGATCCAGCATATGATTTACTTGTATAGTTACGCAGGCCAGCCTTGGAAGACGCAATATTGGATTCGTCAGGTGATGGATCGGTTATATAATAGCTCGGAAAATGGTTATCCGGGTGATGAGGATCAAGGCGGTATGTCTTCTTGGTACGTATTGAGCGCGTTGGGAATCTACAGTGTTTGCCCGGGGACGGATGAGTATGTATTGGGTAGCCCGAAATTCCGGAAAGCTACGATTACGATGGAGGATGGCAAGAAGTTCGTGATCGAGGCGAAAGGGAATAGTAAGGATAACGTATATATCCAAAACGCTACCTTGAACGGGAAGAGACATACACGTAATTATATCCATTACAGCGATATCGTGAATGGGGGCGTGCTGGAGCTTCAAATGGGCAATCAACCGGAGAAGACGAGAGGAACCGCGAAAGAGGATCGTCCTTTCTCGTTAAGTAAATAAGTTTTTGGCTGTAAAATCTGTATATTTGTCCCCGTAGTTCCTTGAAAACAAGGCTACGGGGAATTAATCATTAATGTTCACTGATATGAATTGGATGAAAAAGGTAGCGGTAGCGTTGGTTTGTTTGCTTCCGCTCGGTTTACAGGCGGCGAAGGTAGATACTTTGCAAGTGAAAAGTCCTTCGATGAATAAAAGTATAGAGGTAGTCGTGGTAAGTCCGGATGTGGCTGCGACGAAAGCGTGTCCGGTGATTTATTTGTTACATGGCTATGGCGGTAACGCTCGTACATGGGTCGGTATCAAGCCGGATCTATCTAAGATCGCTGATGAGAAGGGTATCTTTTTCGTATGCCCGGATGGTAAGAATACGTGGTATTGGGATAGCCCTTTGAACGCTGATGTACGGTATGAGACTTTCATCTCGGATGAGTTGGTGAAATACGTGGATTCCCATTATAAGACCGTGGCCGATCGTAAGGGACGTGCTATTACCGGCTTGAGCATGGGTGGACATGGCGCTATGTGGAATGGCCTTCGTCATAGCGATGTTTTCTCCGCTGCGGGAAGTACTAGCGGTGGCGTGGATATCCGCCCTTTCCCGAAAAACTGGGAGATGAGCGTACAAATAGGTGAGAAGGCAAAATATCCGGAAAACTGGGAGAAGTACACGGTTATCAATTTGGTTCCAACCTTGAGGAAAGACCAGATCGCTTTGATCTTCGATTGCGGTGACAGCGATTTCTTTTTGGAGGTGAATAAGAACTACCACGAGGCGTTATTAAAACAAGGCATCGACCACGACTTTATCACTCGCCCGGGTAATCATGATTCACAATACTGGAATAATTCTATTGATTACCAGATCCTCTTTTTCTGGAAGCATTTCTTGAAGATGAAGGCCTTGTGATAAGACCGTTTGGCGATTTGACATTCTGACATTTTGTAAACTGAAGTCCCGGAGAACCGATTTTTCCGGGACTATGTACGACTCGTTGCCAAATACGCAAGAAAAAAACAATAATTCGTTCATTGATAATACAATACCGAAAAACCGCCTTTCATTCTAGCGAAAATAATTCATCCTAATTCATATCCATTGACTTCTTCGGGCTATCCGATAGGGTTACGACTGGGTTCTAACCGGGTTACGATGCCTATTCACGACTACTGACAACCCTATTCGTGACTGTTTATAATGCCTAACGGCAGTATTGGCGTCGCCCAACGCGACTATACGTGTAGGCTTTCATCGCCTTTCGTGCCTGAAAACGGGAATATTCTCACTTAAAAGGGCGTTTTATTGCCCCTCCCGTCTACTGGTTGGATCGGTTTAAACGAACGCCTTGTCACGATTGGTGTTCGAGAAGAAGCATAAAGAAAGCCGAAGGCCGGTTTCTGTATCATGTCGGCAAAGGGGTCCGTTGTTAATGTAAGGAGTCATGTAGTGAGAGGAAAGAAGAAAGTTTCCCGCAGTTATACTCCATATGTACGCTAATTTTCGTACTTTTGCTTCTTGAATCTTGAATATACGAAAGCGATGAATTATCAGATAGATGCTCCGGGTTCCGCTATCCGGACTACCGTAAAGCTTCCCGCTTCTAAAAGTATCAGTAACAGGGCATTGATCTTGAATGCGCTAAGTTATAGCGCATACGATGTGGAGAACTTATCCGATTGCGATGATACAAATTTGATGGTAAAGGTATTAAACTCGAACGATCGGGATTTTAATGTGGGTGCGGCGGGTACGACGATGCGTTTCCTTACTGCTTTCCTCTCGAAGGTGGTGGGCGAATGGACGATTACGGGAACCGAACGCATGAAGAACCGTCCGATCAAGGTGTTGGTGGATGCGCTGAACGCTTTAGGCGCCCGGATCGAGTACATGGAGAAGGAGGGTTATCCCCCTTTGCGTATTTTCGGAAGCGCCTTGCAAGGCGGAGAGATCTCGCTACCGGGAAATGTTAGCTCTCAATATATATCCGCTATCTTGATGATCGCCCCGTTAACAGAAAATGGGGTTACGTTGCATTTGGAGGGCGCTATTATCTCTAGGCCCTATATCCATATCACCTTGCAATTGATGGAGCAATATGGAGTGAGAGCCTCTTGGACGGAGAATACGATCAAAGTACTTCCCCAAGAGTATAAGCCGATTCGTTTTACGGTGGAATCCGATTGGAGTGCCGCTTCTTATTGGTATGAGATCATGGCGTTATCGAAAAATGCTGAGATCGAATTGTTAGGTTTATTCAAGAATAGCTTGCAGGGAGATGCCGCCGGAGCGAAGTTGTTCGCTCAATTGGGAGTGGGCACTACTTATACGAAACGTGGAGTCATGTTAAAGCATACTGGAAATATCTGTGAGAAGTTGGTTTATAACTTCGTGAATGAACCGGATTTGGCTCAAACCTTTGTGGTGACTTGCGTGTTATTAAATATCCCTTTCCGCTTTACGGGACTTCAATCATTGAAGATCAAGGAGACGGATCGGATCGAGGCATTGAAGACAGAGCTTCGTAAATTAGGTTATGTGTTGACGGATCGCAATGATAGCATCTTGGAGTGGAACGGTGAACGCAGGGAACCGGAGTCGCATCCGGTAATCGCCACTTACGAGGATCATCGGATGGCTTTGTCATTCGCTCCCGCCGCTTTGGTACGTCCCGAGGGGATAGAGATCGCCCACCCGCAAGTGGTCAGCAAGAGTTATCCCCATTATTGGGAAGATCTTAAGGCCGCTGGTTTCTCTATTAGGGAATCAGCCCTTTAATTTTCAGTTTTCAATTCTCAACTTTCAATTGAATTATGTGGTACATTGTCATAAGTCTTATAGGTCTGGGTGTCGTAGCCGCTATCGCCGGGTATTTCCGGAATAAGAAACTTCAGAAGATGCTGGAACGGGGGGAGATCTCGGAGATCCCCGAGGCACAGGAGATTCCGGAGGTTTGCTGCGGACAACATGAGACTTGCGAGCGGGATAGTTTATTAGCCGCCGTCAGCAAGAAAATCGAATAGTATAACGATGAGGAACTGGATCGGTTCCAAGGAGTGGAAGCGGACGCTTACGATGAGGAAGCCGTTGAGGAGGTTAGTGAAGTGCTTTATACCCTCCGGGAAGTGGAGGTGGCCGGTTGGCTCCGTAGCCTGCAATTGCGAGGGATCAATTTGCCGGATGCCTTGAAGGATGAGGCATTCCTGATCATTGGCGAACGCCGTACTCATTAATTTAGGAAACGAATCATATGGATTTATTGCAATATGCCTTTTTTCAGAACGCCTTGATCGGGAGCTTGCTAACCGCCATCGCTTGTGGGATTGTCGGGACTTACATCGTATCCCGCCGGTTGGTATTTATCAGCGGAGGGATCACGCATGCTTCGTTCGGAGGTTTGGGCTTGGGTTTTTATCTGGGAACAAACCCGATCTTGATGGCGATGTTGTTTTCGATCCTCTCTGCCTTTGGCGTGGAGTGGGCGAGCAAGACGCAAAACGTAAGGGAGGATTCCGCCATAGCGGGCGTATGGTCGCTGGGTATGGCTTTGGGCGTGATCTTTATCTTCCTTACGCCGGGGTACGCCCCGAATCTGTCCGCTTATTTGTTCGGTAATATCTTGACCATCTCTACGGCCGATATCTTATGGATTTTAGGGTTGGTGGTATTGTTGATACTCATATTCTCCCTTTTCCTCCGTGAGATTGTTTACGTGGCGTTCGATCGTGACTTCGCTGTCACGCAAGGCCTACCGGTAAAATGGATCGAGTATACGATGATGTGCTTTATTGCCATGACAATTGTTCTTTCGATCCGGTTGGTAGGGATTATGCTATTGATGAGTTTGCTGACCTTGCCTCAAATAACGGTGAACCTGTTTACTTCCGACTTCAAGAAGATCATGTGGGGAAGTATCGCGATCGGCTTTCTGGGTTGCGTGTCCGGACTGGTTCTTTCTTATTTCCTGAACGTGCCTTCCGGTGCGTTTATCATCTTGTTTTTGGTGGTCCTCTTTTTGGCCTTGAAAGCAATAAAACCGTTGTTACGGCGTTAATTAAAGAATGAAAAAAGGGTTTTATTACATAGTGGCGTTATTAACGGTACTCTTGCTTTGGTCGTGCAGCACGAAGAAGAACACGAAAGCGAGCCGTTTTTATCATGCCTTTACGACCCGTTATAATATTTATTTCAATGGAAAACAGGCGTTTGACGAGGCACTGAAAAGCCAACAGGACGGATATAAAGAGAACTATTCCGACAGGATCTATATGTATCCGATCAGCGCCCAGCCTAAAGACAAAGCCGAGCCGGGCGGCCCTTTCGACCGGACGATCGAGAAAAGTAATAAAGCTATTAAACTACACTCCATAAAAGCGAAACCGGCCAAGAAACCGGGCTGGCGGAATAATCCCAAACTACGTGCTATCCAAGAACAAGAGGAGTATAACCCTTTCTTAAAGAATAGTTGGCTGATCATGGGACAGGCGCAATTCTACAATGCCGATTTCCTGCAAGCCTCCGCTACCTTTTCCTATATAGCCCGTCATTACGCGAAGGACGAGGAGGTCGTGGCCGAGGCCCGTTTGTGGCAAGCCCGTTGTTATTCCGAGATGGGTTGGTTCTATGAATCCGAGGATATCTTGGATAAGATGAACAAGAACGGTATTCCTGCTTCCGCTTTGAAGCAATATGCGGCGGTGTATGCCGATTATTTGATCAAGAACGGGCAGTTCGAGGATGCCATCCCTTATCTGAAGACCGCTATCAAGGCGGAGAAAAACCGGAAGCAACGTACCCGGATGAAGTATCTTTTGGGACAAATCTATGCGGATCAAGAATTAGATGGCTTGGCTTATAAGACCTTTGGTGAGGTAGCCCGTTCGAATCCTCCGTATGAGTTGGAATTTGCCTCACGTATCCGTCAGACAGAAGTATTCTCGGGTACGAATTACTTGAAAGTGGTGAAGATGCTCGAGAAAATGGCGAAAAGCCAGAAGAATAAGGATTATCTGGATCAAGTATACTATGCTTTAGGAAATGTATACCTCAGCCGGGAAGATACGGTGAATGCCATAAAGAACTATCAACTCGGTATCGATAAGAGTACATTGAATGGAATGGATAAGGCGATCTGCCAGATAAAGCTGGGAGATATCTATTTTACGATGCGGGATTACGTGAAAGCGCAACCTTGCTTTAGCGGAGCCTTAGCCGGAATTCAAAAGGAATACAGGGATTATGAACGGGTTTCTAAATTGTCGGCGATTCTGGATGAATTGGTTGTGCATGTAGAAGCGGTCTATCTTCAAGACAGTTTGCAAGCCTTGGCTAAATTACCGGAAGCGGAGCGGTTAGCGATTATCGATAAGAAGATTGAGGAGGTAAAGAAAGAGGAGGAAGAGGCGAAAGCCTTGGCTGAGAAGGAGGCTTATCTGGCCGAGCAGGAAGCGAAAGGCACCGGAATCGACCGTCCCGGTACGGAAACCAATGCTGTTGTCTTGCCGAATGCGTCCGGTGGAGCGTCTTTCTATTTCTATAATCCTCAGACCGTAGCGCAAGGAAAGACACAGTTCCAGCGTAAATGGGGACGTCGTCCGTTGGAAGATCACTGGCGCCGCCGTAAGAAGGAACTCTCTACCTTTAATGAGAATCTGGATGAGGAGATGCTGGCCGAGGGAGATTCCACCCAAATGGTAGGGCCGGACGGTGAGCCGTTGCCGACCGATTCGATAGGCGGTGACCTGTCGGCTGTTGCCGCCGATGATCCGCATACCCGTGAGTATTACCTACAGCAGCTACCTTTCACGCAAGAGGATATAGACGCTTCTAACATTATTATTATAGACGGTCTTTACAATATGGCGATGATCTATAAGGATAAGTTGGAGGATATCCCCTTATCTGTCGAGGCATTCGAGAATTTGGAACGCCGTTTCCCGGATAATGAGCACCGTTTGGAGAGCTATTATCAAGTATATTTGATGGCCCTGAAAACTGGAAATACAGTGTTGGCTACCGAGTATAAGAATAAACTAATGAACGCCTTCCCGGAAAGCGATTATGCGGTAGCTGTGGCTGATCCGAATTACGAGTATAATATCCGCATGATGGATGTGGTACAAGACTCGATCTATCAAGCTACTTACGACCGTTATCTGGAGAGCGATACAGCGTATGTACGTAAGAGTTTCCGGTACGTAAGCGAGAAATATCCATTGGCTACATTGATGCCTAAATTCATGTTCTTGGATGCGTTATCATATGTGCAGGCCGGGGATGCGGAAGGCTTTAAGAATGCCTTGAAAGCGCTGGTCGAGAAGTATCCGAACGCAGATGTCACGGAACTGGCCGGGGAGATGTTGAAAGGTGTTCTTCGGGGACGTGCCTTGGTGCAGGGCGGTGTGAAAGGTATGAGTTGGAACTTACGATTCGGTTTGGGCGAGGATGGTATGTTATCTGCCGAGGATTCGGCCCGTGTATTTAATCCGGAACGGAATATGCCTTATCAGATGCTTTTGGTATATCCTACGGGTAGCGTAGATCAGAATCAGTTGCTATTCGCTGTCGCCGCTTATAACTTTGCGAACTTCATGGTGAAAGAGTTTGATTTGGCTTTGGAGCAGGCCGGCCCGATCAGTATGCTGGCGATTAAAGGATTTATTAGTTTTGATGAGATTATCCAATATTATAAGATGATATACGGTAAGGATGGTTATGCTACGGCCTTGAATAAAGCGGTTGCCGTGTTACCGATCTCTGATGATAATTATGAGACCTTGATGCGTGGCAAGACCTTGGATGAATATATCACCTTCTTCGATGAGAGCTTCGGTGAAGAATTACCGGATCTGGCAGGTCGTTGGAAAGCCCGTATGGAAGCCGCTAAGGAGGAGGAGGCGACTGAAGATGAAATGATCACGGAGGAAGAAGCCGAAGTGCCGGAAGAGGCAGATGAATTGAAACTAGAAGTTGAACCGGAAAAACAACCTGTTACAGAGCCGGAGGAGGAACAACGGCCTGTTCAAGAACCTGTTCGACAGCCCGCTATACCAGTCGTCCCGGATACGATTGAGGTCCCTGCGTTTGACAAACCGGAGATTCAGCCTGTCGATACCCTTCGTAAGGATACGGTTCCTGTTGTTCAGCCGGCGGTTGAGGATCAAGGCATGACCTTGAAAGAAATCCAAGAGATCCGTAAACGGGAAGCTGCCGAAGAAGAAGCCCGCAAGGAAGAGGCTCGTAAGGCTTTCGAGGCTCAGCAAAAGGCGGATAAGGAATTACGTGAGCAGAAAGCGAAAGAACAGGAAGAACTTCTCAAGAAGCAAGCGGAGGAAGAACGTGCCCTGTTGAAAGCGAAGGCTGATCGAGAGAAACAGTTGGAAGCTGATCGCAAGGCCAAGCTGAAACAAGCGGAAGCGGATCGTAAGGCGAAACTGAAAGCTCGTGAGGACCTTCGTAAGGAAAAAGAACGTGCTTATAAGCAACGCTTGAAACAGAAGGAAAAAGAGCGCAAGGAGAAGGAACGCTTATACAAGCAAAAATTGAAAGAGAAGGAAAAAGCCCGCAAGGAAGCCTTGCGGGAAAAGGAAAAGGTAGCCCGGGAAAAGGCCCGGAAGCGTTAATTGCATTAGATATTAATAGGTAAGAATTTCCAATCCTGTCTCTGTCATCAAGAAGGTATGTTCCCATTGGGCGGAGGGTAGTTCATCCTCGGTGATGACCGTCCAACCGTCTTCCTCGTCGATAAATACTTTCCAAGTACCCATGTTAATCATAGGCTCGATCGTAAAGACCATACCCGGAACTAAAAGCATCCCAGTTCCTTTTCGTCCGAAATGACAAACTTCCGGTTCCTCATGGAATTCCAGACCGACGCCATGTCCGCATAAATCCCGTACGACAGAGAATCCGTTTTTCTCCGCATGCTTTTGAATAGCGTTGCCTATATCACCGACGAATACGAACGGCTTCGCCGCTTTCATACCGATCTCCAGACATTCCTTGGCGACCTGTACCAATTTCTGCTTTTCCGGAGATACGTTCCCGATCATGAACATGCGGGACGCATCCGAATAATAACCATCTAAAATCGTTGAGACATCCACATTAATAATATCACCGTCTCTTAGGATCTCCTTCTCACTGGGAATACCGTGACAAACGACCTCGTTGATAGAGGTACATACACTTTTAGGGAACCCCTCATAGTTTAAGGGGGCTGGAATCGCTCCATGCCCTACCGTATAATCATACACCAATTTATCGATAACAGCTGTAGACATACCTTCTTTAATCTCCTTCTGGATTAAGTCCAGCACCCCTGTATTGATCACGCTACTTCTGCGGATGCCTTCAATCTGCTCTGGAGTCTTGATAAGCTTGCGGGTGGGTACTAAATGTCCTTTATTTTGGATATATAGGATTTTCTTGTCTAATTCGGTGAGAGGTTGCCCCTTGATAGGCTTCCAATTGTTTACTGTTCTACGTGACATATTAATTCATTTTACTCAAAATGTAGTGTAAAGGTATGACTTTTTAAGATACCCTGTCCTGTAGATACTCTTTATTTATCCAAATAGCTCTTCTTGAAGATATCTATACAAAGAAGGAATAAGGATAATAACAACGGCCCGAAGATGATCCCCATAAATCCGAATAAGGACAACCCGATTACGACTCCGAAGACGGTGATTAACGGATGTATATCCGCCAACTTCTTTTGTAGGATAAAACGAATCAGATTATCGACGTTCGTAATGACAAGCAAGGCATAAATAGCCAATCCCAAGGCATCACCAGTCTTTCCAACAAGCCCATCCGCATCATTACCGGGGCGGGCATCGCCGTGAGCCTGGTCGGCTTTATCGGAGTCATCTTAGCGATACAAGTGAGAAACCCAAATAACAGCGGATCGGGAGTCTGAAAGATAAAGTAACCGATCACCGCTACGATACCTTGTATAACCGCCAAAAGAGGGATACCTATGGCGTTTGATTTTACGATCATATTGATCTCGTTGAGTACCTCATCCTTGTTTCGATCACTGAAGGGGAATAAGGTGTATAGATAGTTTTCCATTTTTCTTCCGCCTATCAGCATGAAGTACAGAATGAAAATCAAGACGACGACATTTACGGCGAAACTGCTTATGCTACCCACTAAAAACTGTCCGATTTGTGGGAGTATAGAGGCCACTTTTAATAAGTTTCCTCTATCCAGTACATCAAACCCGGTCTTTTCCTGAACTAGATCCGCTATATGTTGGCCTGTATTTAGCAGTACAGTCGGGTCTAAATTAATATTTTGAGTTTTGTTGATTACCAACCAGATCGCCAATGTGATTGGGATTAAGAAACATAAGATTGTTTCCCCCAGTAACAGTAAAGCTGCAAAAGCCGGTCTCATATTTAGCTTTTCTGTCAGATGGAACATCTGTCCACGCAGCAATATATAGATGGTGAATGCTCCAAGTATACCTCCAAGAAACGGGGTAATCTTAAAAAATAGAATTACCCCTAGTCCTAAAGTAATGGTGACTAATGAGGATGTCCAGGAATGTTCTTTTACGTTTTCCCTATACAGTCATGCCCTTATTTATCTAAAAACAAGATAGGAGAAGTCATTGTTTATTGGATTTCTTATTCTTTGGAGAGCCGTTTACCTTCGATGAAGGTCTCTTGAATCTCTATATCGTTGTTGAAAATGATGATATCGGCATCCTTTCCTTTCTCCAATGTTCCTTTACGGTCTAAAATACCCATTAGGCGGGCTGGGCTTTCGGAAGCCATACGAACAGCGTCGTGCAATGGAATTTCCGCTTTCTCGACTAGGGTACGGATCAAACGGATTCCGGTAGCTATACTTCCCGCGATAGCTGAGCGATCGGCTAATTTACATACGCCTTCCTCGATAATTACCCGGGAGTCCGGAAAATGTTCCGTACCGTTATCGCAAGCGGCAGCGGCCATTGCGTCCGTGATTAAGGACGTACGTTCTACCCCTTTGATTTGATATACCAACTTTAAGATTGCCGGCGGTACGTGGATACCATCGGCTACAACTTCAACGGTCATATCTTTCATGAGATAAATACCTTCTACTGTTCCTTCATGTTTATACTCACGGTCTTTATGGACGGAAGTCATGGCATTGTAGAAGTGGGTAGCATGGGTGAATCCGGCTTCGTATGCTTTTTTCACTTGGAGATAATCGGCTGTGGTGTGGGCTAGTGAAACCAACACACCATGAGCTGACGCATATTTACCGAATTCCAAAGCTCCGTCAAGCTCGGGGGCGGCGCTCCAGCGTTTAATACATTGGGTACTGTTTAGTAATTCCTTATATTCTTGGGGATTGGGCGGGTAAATATAATTAGGGTCTTGTCCGCCTTTCATAGCCATATTCAAATAGTTGCCTTCGAGATGTAATCCCATGATGCGGGCTCCCTGTTCCGGGTGGTTCATGATGTGCTCGCAGGTCTTGATCGCTTCCCGGAAGGTATCGATAGGGGCAGCTGCCAATGTAGGATATAAAGCCGTTGTTCCCTGTAAAGCATGTGCTCTTGTGATCGCATAGAACGCTTTCGGGGTAGCTTCCGTGAAATCATGTCCGTTGCCGCCGTGTACATGCGTGTCGGTACAGCCGGGAGCCACATAATATCCTTTT
>ENA-UEPV01002050-UEPV01002050.1-human-gut-metagenome-genome-assembly--contig:-NODE-2050-length-11595-cov-3.178850_pt1 | contig 11595 bp, 7 predicted proteins | sample MGYA00242942_ERZ507925 | MGnify/ENA primary metagenome ERZ507925 (study PRJEB26167, sample SAMN06115453) | human gut metagenome | host: Homo sapiens | place: China:Fujian | collected 2015-08-26... | reverse complement strand
AAAAAAACTCTTTTATGATATAATGTAGGCATCATTCAACATTAAGAGGGATATAAATGATTAAGATTGCTATTTGCATTTCTTCTGATAAAGCAGTACGTTCTACAGCTTTCTGAGTGCGGAGTATGTCCGTAATCCCAAAGCCTTCTCCCCAAAGTTCTCGACGACGTTCCAGCAAGATTTCATTAATCACATCTTCCCGTGATTTTCCCGCCACATCATAATCCACTACTCCGCGAGCATTGCGCAACGTATTCAAAGGAATCACAGCCTGAGATAATTCCATACCGTCGCGGACATTCGCTTCGGCTTCTATCAGATACATCTCAGCAGCACGCATCAACGCCAAATCAGCCGTATCGTCCGCACGCATATGGAACTTTTTATATCCCAGATATCCTTCGCGCATCCACTGAAACAAAGGCAAACGGATGTCACCTTCAACAAAAGTATCTTTCAAATGAGGGTCGGCCATGAAACTGCTGTAAGCTCCGACGTATGTCGCATCCAAATAGTAAAAATTATAACTCGCATCCGATTGAGAAGGGATTTGAGGAAATCCCCATATCCACTCTTGATTGGAGATATTATTGAATCCCTCATATTCGGCAGTAGTCGTCATCAATGAATAGTCCTTACGAGCAGATGCGGCAGCCTTTGCAGCTTCCTCCCACTGCCCGGTCAGCAAATAGGCACGGGCCAAAAGTCCGTTTACCACAGCCAGATCCGGTTTGAACTTCTGGTTATCACCACTCCGAACGTAATTCTTCAAATAATCCTGCGCCAAAGCCAAATCCTCGAAAATACGTTGGTAGACTTGAGCTACCGTTGATTTCCCTTTCGGAACGGTAGTGTTATTGCTCGGCTCAGTATAAATAGGTACGCAAGGCGCATCTTTATCTTTCAAATACGTGAACTGATAATGTTGCACCAAGTGCAGATAGCAAAAGGCACGCAGGACCAACGCTTGCCCTTGAGCCTTCCGGAGTTCTTCCGAATCCCCTTTAATGGAAAGAGCCGTGTTGCAGTTATCTATCGTTTTATACATCAGATACCAGGCAAATTCCGTTCTGCTGTTTGAAGATATAGCAATGTCATCGAACTGATACGAAGAATTGAAACCGTATTTCGGACGGGAAACGACATCACTTGCCATCATGTCATCCAGACACTGAAGCGCACGATAACCGATATTGGCATAAGTACTCGAATAGTCAAACAGATTATACCAGGCACCGTTCACAAGCGCCTCCGCATTTTCGGGCACAGGTACTTTCTCGGAACTCACCGCATCTGTGGGATCTGTATCCAGGAAACTGCTACTGCAACCCGTTGCCAGAAGAAGTCCGGCAATGGCTGCCAGAATAGATTGTATTTTTATTTTTCTCATAATTTAGTCTGATTTAGAAAGCAATGTTAATACCTCCGGAAATAGTCCGCATAGCCGGATAACGATAATAGGTAATTCCGGTAATTCCCTGTTCGGGGTCCAATCCTTGATTCTTGTGAATGGTAAATAAATTATCTCCTTGCACATACACCTGCACACTGCTCAATGCCAGCTTACTGACCCACGGTTTGGGCAGGTTGTAAGAGAGCGTCAGGTTTTTCAGCCGCATATAAGAATTATTCTGCAAGAACCGAGTGGACGCCGAGTTCCAGTTATTGGAAGTCGTACTTAGAGCAGGCACGTCTGTGTAGCGGTTGTCCGGTGTCCAACGTCTTAGGATTTCAGTCGACCAGGCACGTCCTTCCAGGCTGCCGTTATGTAGAATCATCGTTATATCACGATTGTAGATATACCCTCCGATACTATAAGCAAAAATGGCAGACAAGTCGAACCCTTTCCAGGAAAGCGACGTATTGAACCCACCATACACTTTAGGAAGCGAGGATTTATTGACATAATAATAATCGGCCGAAGCATAATCACTCGTTGTCACACGTTTGCCCGTCGGATTATCATCAGCGTCCAGTTCATCTGCATACCACAACGGCTTTCCATTGTCCGGATCTACGCCCGCCCACTCTTTCATATAGAAATCATATACCGAGCGACCTACCTGAAGTTTGTTTACTCCACTCTGCGGCATATCTTTCAATGGAAGTTCCGTTACCTTATTCTTATAGTGAGTCAGGTTCATACCCAGCTTCCAAACCCAGCCGTTCTGATTGATAACCGTTCCGTTAAGCACCAATTCGATACCCGTATTCTTCAAAGCTCCCACATTCTCGTCAATAAAACCATATCCCAGAGAGGGAGCAATCGGACGGGAATAAAGCAAATCTTTTGAACGGCGTGTAAAGAAATCGAACGAACCGGAGAAACGGTTATTGAACAGTGAGAAATCCATTCCCAAATTAAAGTTCAGATTCGTTTCCCATTTCAGATTAGGAGTTGCCATACGGTCGGATACCAACGCATTCTCTCCCAAATTGGAAACGATGGAATAAAGTCCCTTACTTGCGTAATACGTACCCAAGTTATCATTTCCCTGCGCACCGTAGCTCATTTTCAAAGTCAGTGCGGAAAGCCAGTCGGAAGTACTTGCCATAAACTCTTCCCGGTCTACACGCCAGGAAGTACCCAACGACCAGAAATTACCCCAACGGGTTTCCGGTGCAAAGCGTGAAGAACCGTCACGGCGGTAAGAAGCCGAGAAGAAGTATTTGTTCCGATAATCATATAACAATTGCGTGAGATACCCCACCAATGCATAATCAATGCGATATCCCGATCCTCCTGTCAACTGAGAGCCGACTACCAGTTCCGGCATATCAGGTTGTGCCATCTTTGAACGTGACGCAGTCAGTTCATCGTAACGATACGAATACGCCTCAATACCGGCAAGAACATTGAAATGATGTTCCCCAATCGTCTTGTCATACGTAGCAATATTATTCCACGTCCAAGAGAAAGTACGGGTATTCATCCGACTGACACTTCCCCCGTTCTCCTTAGCCGGACCGATCTTGGGATTCGTATAATCCAAAGTATTATAGTTTATCAAATCGAAATTGAAACTTGTCTTAAACTTCAATCCCTCGATAATCGTAGCTTCCAGAAAGGTACGGCCGGAAATTTCATCTTTCATACGTTCCGACTTATCCAAAGGCAACGTAGCGGGCAAGTTCCAGTTTGCCATCGAACCGGAAGGACGGTAAGAGCCGAAATCATAGATACGGTCTCCGTTCTCATCCAATTTATAACTGCCGTCGGTATTCATCTCATAAATCGGATAAAAACCCGGCATGGTACGTCCGGCAGTTATCACGTTACTGACTTTAGAGTCGGAAGAAACCGGATAATTCTGCATGGAATGGGCAAAACTCAGATTGACACCCCCTTTCAACCAGGAAGTCATTTCACTGGTAACGTTGGAGCGGATATTGAAACGCTGATAGCCGGATTCAAGCGCAATTCCTTTATCATTCAGATAACCGGCAGAGAAGAAATACTGATTGGCTTTACCACCACCGGAAACACTCAGGTTCAGTTCCGTACGGAGTGCCTGTTGCTCCATAGCATCGCTCCAATCGGAATTCCACAACGGACGTGCACCCTCCACCAATTTGCCATCCGTGCCCACCGGTTGCGCATATTGCGGACCATAAGGATTGGGACCGCCTCCCATCAATTTGGTAACCAAATCTTTGGAGGCTTGCGCTGCAGCGGTCGCCGGAGTATAATCCGGACTTCCGGCATACCGGTTACGGAGTGCTTCCCAATACAATTCAAAATATTGATTGGTACTGACACGATCATAATCACGAACGGCTCGATTGGAACCTCCTAACGAAGCCTTCACTTTCACCGTTGCTTTCGAGTTCTGTTCTCCTTGCTTGGTAGTGATGATAATCACTCCATTAGCACCACGTGAACCATACAGAGCAGCCGAAGCCGCATCTTTCAACACAGTCATCGAAGCGATATCGTCTGGGTTGATAGCATTGACGCTACCGTCAAATGGCACACCGTCCACCACATAAAGCGGAGCACTGGAGGCATTGATAGAGCCGATACCACGAATACGGATTTCCGCATCCGTTCCCGGCTGACCGCTTGCCGCACTTGCCTGCACACCGGACACCGTACCTTCCAATACACGGGATACACTGGAAGTCTGCAACTTCTCAATTTCCCCTGCTTTCATGGTCGAAGCAGCTCCGGTAAAGCTATATTTCTTTGCAGTAGCGTAAGCGACTACCATAACCTCATCCAACTCCTTACTTTCCGCTTCCAGCGTAATATTAATCACACTCCGGTTGTTGACCGGTTGTTCCACCGTGCGCATTCCTACAAAACGGAACACCAAAGTTCCGGAGCCGGGAGCCTCAATAGAATAGTTTCCATCAATATCGGTAATAGTTCCGGAGGAAGCTCCTTTCAATTGTACAGAGACACCGGGGAGAGGTTCCCCCTCAGAGATGACCGTACCCGTCACGCGTTTTTCCTGTTGCGCTTCCGCATACAATATGTTTCCTGCAAAAAGCAAAAGAAACACTGCTAATAAACGTAAATAGATTCTCATAATTTTCTGTGACTTTAAATATATTTGCGAGCTATACTAACAGTACATAGAAGTTTATTGTTTAGGAAACAAAACATTTTTTAGAAGATTACTAGCATAAATCAATGAAAGGTCGTACATTCGTGAAACAAAAGACATTCCCAACAGTTATAAGGAACCGTATGGTAAGACAGCTTGTTTTATATATCTCTTTGTTAGTGTCGTTCTCCTTGCAGGCACAGTCTGAAAAGGCGGGTATAACCGTAAACGACAGCATACAGGAAGATTCTGTCACCACCCCCAAGCCAAGTGCCTTCAAGAGAGCGATTAAAAAATTTATGAATTTCAGTGACTTCGACACGCTCTACATCAGCCCCAACCGCTATAACTACGCGTTGATGGCTACGCATTTCAGCAACTTTGAGTATTACTCGGTCACCAGCGAATTTCCTCAACCGCAGAAGCTTAGCTTTTCTCCCAATCCCCACAACAAGATAGGATTGTATTTCGGTTGGAGATGGATCTTCTTAGGATGGTCTGTCGACATTGATGATATTTACCGCAAAACAAACCGGAAAAACAAAGGGACAGAGTTTGATTTGAGCCTGTATAGTTCCAAATTAGGCGTGGACATCTTCTACCGCCGCACGGGAAACAATTATAAAATTCACAAGATCAGAGGTTTCTATGATGAAATACCTTCCGACTACTCCGAAGATTTCAGCGGCTTGAAGGTAGACATCAAAGGACTGAACTTATACTATATATTCAACAACCGGAAGTTTTCTTATCCGGCCGCGTTCAGCCAGTCCACCAACCAACGGCGCAATGCAGGAACATTCATAGCCGGGTTCTCTATCTCAAAACATAATCTCGACTTTGACTACCAGCAACTTCCGGCATATATTCAAGAGAGAATGAATCCCGGCATGAAAGTCAACAAGATAAAATACACCAACGCCAACATCAGTTTCGGCTATGCTTATAACTGGGTATTCGCACGCAACTGTCTGGCTTGTCTGTCGCTCACTCCCGCCATTGCTTACAAGGCCTCCGATGTGGATGCAGAAACGCAGGAAGGGAAAGCATGGTATAGTAAGTTCAATCTGGATTTTCTGCTTCGGGCAGGCGTTGTCTATAACAATGGAAAATATTTTGTCGGCACTTCATTCGTCGGAAAGAACTATAACTATCATCGCAACAATTTCTCCTTGGACAATGGGTTCGGCACTCTTCAGGTATATGTCGGCTTCAACTTCCACCTGCGCAAAGAATACAGGAAAAAGGAAACAAAGCGGGAGTATTAGAAATAGGCAACTTGCTTGCTTATCCAAAGAATCTTTGTACATTTGCCCCGTTTTAAAAGAACAAAAATAGAAAATCAGTGAAGCAACAACGTCACATACAGCCCACACGTGCCCTTCTTTCCCGTTTCCGCTATTGGGGAAGAAAGAACTATGCCGCTTTTGCGAGCTTAGGACGCGAAGTATGTATCGGACATCTGCATACCAATGTAGTCGATGTTGCCCTTCGTAAGCAGAATGCTGCACAAACTATCCCTTATCATACATTTATGACACTTCAAGAAATTAAAGACCAAGTGCTGGCAGGCATTGATATATCGCCCGAGCAAGCCGCTTGGCTGGCCAATATGGCCGACAGCGAGGCGCTTTACGCCGCCGCACATGAGATTACCGTCGCGCGTGCTTCGCACGAGTTCGACCTGTGCTCCATCATCAACGCCAAATCCGGCAGATGCCCCGAAAACTGTAAATGGTGCGCACAATCCTCCCACTACAAGACGCAAGCCGAAGTCTATGACCTCCTCCCCGCTGAAGAATGTCTCCGACAGGCACAGTATAATGAAGCCCAGGACATCAACCGTTTCTCCCTCGTCACCAGCGGACGGAAACCCTCTCCCAAACAGATTACCCAACTTTGCGACACAGTCCGCCATATGCGGCGACATTCGTCTATCCAACTTTGCGCCTCATTGGGACTACTTAATGAAGAAGAACTGCGTTCCCTGCACGAAGCGGGAATTACCCGTTATCATTGCAATCTGGAAACTGCTCCTTCTTATTTTCCCCAACTTTGTTCCACCCACACACAAAAGCAGAAACTTGCCACACTTGCCGCCGCCCGCCGTGTAGGAATGGATATCTGCTGCGGAGGTATCATCGGCATGGGAGAAACGATGGAACAACGGATTGAATTCGCTTTTATTCTGAAGGAACTGAATGTTCAATCCATCCCCATAAATCTGCTAAGCCCGATTCCCGGTACACCATTGGAAAACGAAAAGCCTTTGAACGAAGAAGAAATTCTCCGGACAATCGTCCTGTTCCGTTTCATCAATCCGACGGCTTTTCTCCGTTTTGCCGGCGGACGCTCGCAACTCTCTCCCGAAGCTATGCACAAGGCACTGCATATCGGTATCAACTCGGCCATCGTAGGCGACTTGCTTACCACACTCGGTTCTAAAGTATCGGAGGACAAGAAGATGATTCAAGAAGAAGGTTATCATTTTGCCAGCTCCCAATTTGACCGTGAACATCTTTGGCATCCATATACTTCCACAACCGATCCGCTCCCTGTTTACAAAGTAAAACGGGCGGACGGCGCAACCATCACTCTCGAAGACGGACGGGTGTTGATTGAAGGAATGTCTTCATGGTGGTGCGCCGTACACGGGTACAACCATCCCGTGCTGAACCAAGCGGCAAAGGAACAATTAGACAAGATGTCCCATGTAATGTTCGGTGGTCTGACACACAACCCCGCCATCGAACTGGGAAAATTGCTATTACCTTTAGTTCCTTCCTCCATGCAAAAAATATTCTATGCAGATTCCGGCTCGGTAGCCGTAGAAGTGGCCTTAAAAATGGCCGTACAATATTGGTATGCGGCAGGACAGCCCGAAAAGAATAATTTCGTGACCATCCGTTCCGGTTATCACGGTGATACGTGGAATGCCATGTCTGTATGTGATCCGGTGACGGGTATGCACAGTCTTTTTGGTTCGGCATTGCCTGTACGTTATTTTGTCCCGTCCCCCGCTTCCCGTTTTGATGGAGAATGGAATCCGGAAGATATCATCCCTTTACGGGAAACCATTGAAAAACATTCCAGAGAGTTGGCGGCACTGATTCTTGAACCAATTGTGCAAGGGGCAGGCGGTATGTGGTTCTACCATCCGCAATACTTGCATGAAGCGGAAAAACTCTGCCGGAAGCATGGCCTTCTTCTGATTTTCGATGAGATAGCGACAGGATTCGGACGGACCGGGAAACTTTTTGCTTGGGAACACGCCAGAGTAGAGCCCGATATTATGTGTATCGGTAAAGCGTTGACCGGCGGATATATGACACTTTCCGCAGTCTTGGCAAGCAATCAGGTGGCAGACACCATTTCCAATCATGCACCGGGAGCTTTCATGCACGGCCCCACTTTCATGGGCAATCCGCTTGCCTGTGCGGTGGCTTGCGCATCCGTTCGCCTGCTGCTCGAATCCGGCTGGCAGAAGAATGTGCAACGAATCGAAAGCCAACTCAAAGAAGAGCTGGCTCCTGCACGGGAGTTCCCGCAAGTAGCCGATGTACGGGTATTGGGCGCTATCGGAGTAATTGAGATGAAGCGTCCGGTGAATATGGCATACCTGCAACAGCGATTTGTAGAAGAGGGTATTTGGGTACGTCCATTCGGTAAATTGGTTTATCTGATGCCACCTTTCATCATTACTCCCGAACAACTAAGTAAACTGACCTCCGGATTACTCAACGTTATTCAAAATTAGTAGTTACCCAAAATCATAAATAATGATATTAGACTCTATCAACCAAGAACTGCTTGTTCTCAAAGAAAAGAAAAACTACCGTTCTCTCCCGACATTGATTCACGATGGACGGGAAGTTATTCTGAATGGACAACGGATGTTGAATCTTTCCTCCAATGATTATCTCGGACTGGCTAATGATGTATCATTAAGAGAGGAATTCTTAAAGACAATGACTCCCGAAACATTTCTGCCTACTTCCTCTTCTTCCCGATTGCTGACAGGTAACTTTTCCGATTATCAAGCATTGGAACAACAGCTGGCAACTATGTTCGGAACGGAAAGTGCACTTATATTCAATAGTGGTTATCATGCCAATACAGGGATTCTTCCTGCCGTCAGCAATGCGCAAACACTGATTCTTGCCGATAAGCTGGTGCACGCCAGCCTGATAGACGGAATCAGATTGTCGTCCGCCAAATGTATCCGTTATCGCCACAATGACGCCTCCCAACTGCAACGTTTGGTTTCCGAGAATCACAATCTTTATGCACAAATCATCATTGTTACCGAAAGTATTTTCAGTATGGATGGAGATAAAGCCGATCTTTGCGCTCTCGTCCGATTGAAAAAGAGCTATTCCAATGTTCTTCTTTATGTAGACGAAGCTCATGCCTTCGGTGTACGGGGAGAAAAAGGACTAGGATGTGCCGAAGAACAAGACTGTATCAACGATATAGATTTCCTGGTAGGCACGTTCGGAAAGGCAATCGCCTCAGCAGGAGCTTACATTGTCTGCCGCCAGGTTATTCGGGAATACCTGATTAACAAGATGCGTACCTTTATATTCACCACTGCCCTTCCACCTGTCAATATTCAATGGACAGCATGGGTATTGCAACATCTCTCCGCTCTTCAATATAAGCGAACCCACCTCCTGCGCATCAGTGAGAAACTAAAGACAGCACTTACCGGCAAAGGATACCATTGCCCTTCAGTAAGCCACATTGTCCCCATGATTATAGGAGCGAGCGAAGATGCCATACTGCAAGCGGAAGAACTCCAACGTAAAGGATTCTACGCATTGCCTGTCCGTCCACCTACCGTACCTGAAGGAACTTCCCGTATCCGCTTCTCATTGACAGCGGACATCACAGAACATGAAATCGACCAACTTATAGCTTTGATTAACGGATGAAACAACATTTTATCATAAAGAATAATTCCAAGCGCCTCTTGCTTTTCTTCGCAGGCTGGGGAATGGATGAAACTCCTTTCCTGCAAATCCGCCCTACAGATACGGATTGGATGGTTTGTTATGACTATCGTTCTTTGGAGTTCGATACCGACTTATTACAAGAGTATTCCGAAATCCGTCTCATCGCATGGTCTATGGGGGTATGGGTAGCTTCTCAACTCATGAAACAATACCCGTCACTGCCCATCTCGCATAGTATCGCTATCAATGGAACTCCCTATCCCATACACGAAACGAAAGGGATTGAACCAGCTATATTTGAAGGAACACTGCAAGGATTGACCGAACAAACACTGCAAAAGTTTCAAAGAAGGATGTGCGGTTCGGCAGCCGAATACAAAGTATTTCAAACAGTAGCTCCGCAACGTCCGGCCGATGAGCTCAAGGAAGAACTAGCCGCCATACAACAACAATACTTGTCATTACCGCCTTCAGACTTCGTATGGCAAAAAGCCATCATAGGAAAGAATGACCGTATATTCCTACCTGACAATCAACGGCTTGCATGGAAAAACAAGGTAGATATTCTTGAATACTCAGAAGCTGCCCATTACCAACAGGAACTCTTTGAGAGCATAATCCTACAAACCCAATAAATACCTATTATGAACAAACAACTAATCGCAGAACGTTTCACCAAAGCCATCGCCACTTATCCGCAAGAAGCAAACGTACAAAGACAAATAGCGGACAAAATGATTCACCTGCTTACGGAACATCTACCTTCTCCCTGCCCGAAAGTGATTGAGTTCGGTTGCGGCACGGGAATCTATTCCCGTATGTTGTTTCAGACTCTTCATCCGGAAATGCTCTTATTGAACGACCTCTGCCCGGAGATGAAATATTGCTGCGAAGATTTGCTAAAGAAAGAGCAAGTGTCTTTCCTGCCGGGAGATGCGGAAACAGCGCCCTTTCCTGCCGAAAGTACCCTGATTACTTCCTGTTCCGCCTTGCAATGGTTCGAATCTCCCGAAAACTTTTTCAAGAGATGTAACGCGTTGCTCAACAAACAAGGCTATTTCGCTTTCAGCACCTTTGGCAAAAAGAATATGAAAGAGATACGCCGACTAACAGGCAACGCTCTTCCCTACCGCTCACGAGAAGAACTCGTAACCGCCTTGTCGGCAGACTTTGACATCCTCCATTCGGAAGAAGAACTCATTCCTCTTTCGTTCGACAATCCCATAAAAGTTCTTTATCACTTGAAGCAAACGGGAGTAACCGGAATATCTTCCGGACAACTGCGGACCCGTCGTGATTTACAGCGATTCAGCGAGCGTTATACCCAAGAATTCACACGGGGCACTTCCGTGTCTCTGACCTATCACCCTATTTATATCATCGCAAAAAAGAAAGAAGCATGAAACAGAATGTATTTTTCGTTTCCGGTATCGACACCGATGCCGGAAAAAGTTATGCCACCGGCTTTCTAGCCCGTGAATGGAACAAGAACGGACAACGTACCATCACCCAGAAATTTATTCAAACGGGAAATGTAGGTCATTCCGAAGACATCGACCTGCATCGTCGCATTATGGGAATCTCCTTCACCAAAGAAGATGAAGAAGGACTGACTATGCCGGAAATTTTCTCTTATCCCGCTTCCCCCCACCTCGCCTCGCAGTTGGATAACCGCCCTATCGACTTCAATAAAATCAAACGGGCAACGAAGAAACTGAGCGAACGATACGACTATGTTTTACTTGAAGGAGCAGGCGGCCTCATGGTCCCGCTAACCACCGGACTGCTGACAATAGACTACATTGCCCAAGAGAAATATCCGCTTATCTTTGTCACTTCCGGCAAACTGGGGAGTATCAATCACACCTTGCTTAGCCTTGAAGCCATACAAAAAAGGGGGATTGTGCTGGATACCGTTCTCTATAATATGTATCCTACGGTAGAAGACAAGACGATTCAGAACGACACGATGAACTTCGTCCGGACATGGTTGGAGAAACACTTCCCGGAGACAAAGTTCATATTAGTTCCTAAAATAGAGTTCTAAACTGTCAGACTACAAACTAACTGTATATGTATGGCTTCAAGGC
>ENA-UEPV01002048-UEPV01002048.1-human-gut-metagenome-genome-assembly--contig:-NODE-2048-length-11596-cov-3.783662_pt1 | contig 11596 bp, 5 predicted proteins | sample MGYA00242942_ERZ507925 | MGnify/ENA primary metagenome ERZ507925 (study PRJEB26167, sample SAMN06115453) | human gut metagenome | host: Homo sapiens | place: China:Fujian | collected 2015-08-26... | reverse complement strand
GAAACGGATAGGTAAGTCAAAGGTGGAGAATGCTAATAATCAGTTGAAGAGGAGAGTGAAATAAGCCTTTGGAGACTGCTCCCTTTCTACCTGTCAGGCTACGCCGTTTTATGTAGGCAGGCTACGCCGTTTTAGGATGCTGGTTTACGCCGTTTCTCCAAGGTAAAAGGGTGCGAGCAAGAAAACAATGCTGCGTCTCTTTAAAGTTGGAATGAAATATCATTACTATTTGTGCCTAATGATAAGTCGGAGAACAGTCTCTTTAATTGAAATAAAAATCGGTAAGCGATGAAAAAATAAATGTGCTATCTCTGATAAACACAAATTTTCATCGCTTACCGTTTTTTACTTATCCTTTTCGGACTGCTTGATTTATTCTTCTCCGATAGCGCTTTTATCACTTTTCCGGAAAGCCGTTACTCCGAAAGAACCTTTATTCTTCGGCAGCTTCTTCCATCGCTTTCCGTTCTTTTTTCTTATTGATAAATCCGATTTTCAAGTTGGCGGCTTCCTGTTCTTTCTTTATCTCCTGCATGGCGGAGAGGATTTGCGCCAATTCGTAGACATTTGCCGCAGCCTGGCGGTCGGTCGGGCTCATAGTCGTTTTATAGGAGCGGTCGCCGATAAATTCCACACGGATATTTTTGTCCTTGTTGAAGTTGATGAAGCCGATAACGTTACCGTCCTCACCCAGTTTATAGTCCGCTTTCTCTATTTTCTCGTTCATGTCGGCTGTCTCGTAGCTGTCTTTGGAGGCGGGAGTTTCTGCGAAGCTGCCGTCGGGAGCAATCACTTTGACCCCTACGTGATGGATGTTGCCGGAACCGCAGTAGATGGAAGTCATGCTCATCTTGCCCAGCTCGTCCACCTGAAAGCGGAGGAAAGAACGGTGCATGTTTTTTTCGACAGTCTGCGTAGGCCATAGATAATTGCCCACCTGTTGGTATTCCGCATCTTTCTCAAGGATGAATTTGTCTTTGATGGCGTTAAACTCCTCAGTCTTGGCCCGGAGGGCGCTGTCCAGGTAAGCAAGCGTTTTCTGCTGCGCTTTCGTCTCTACATCCAGCATCAATGCCTGTCCCGCTTTGCGTGCCTCGAACGCTTTGGGATACAAAATCTTGATACTGTCGATCTGCGACTTGGCTTCTTCATAATCGCCACGTTCGTAGGCCGCTTGGGCAACCATCAGTTTCTCATTGGCTTTTTTCTCGATTCCATTTCCGCAGGCAGCCAGTGCCAGTGTTCCGCAAAAGAAGATTGTTAGTTTTTTCATCACAAATTCTGTTTACTATTTGGTTATTTAGGGCAAAAGTACGAATATATCCCTTATTTTTGTAATTTTGTCCCCTCAAAACTTATAACTAAGAAGAATGATAGAGTTGACTCAAGAGGAATTGAAGCAGCATTTTAGCGAGCCCATCTTCGGGAAGATAGCCGAAACGGCCGATACGCTCGGTCTGGAGTGTTACGTCGTAGGCGGCTATGTTCGTGATATTTTTCTGCAACGTCCCTCTAAAGATATAGACGTGGTGGTAGTAGGCAGTGGGATAGCGATGGCGGAAGCGCTCGGAAAACATCTGGGACGCGGCGCTCATGTCTCTGTCTTCAAGAACTTCGGAACGGCACAGGTGAAATATAAAGGTACGGAAGTGGAATTTGTGGGGGCGCGCAGAGAGTCCTACCAACGGGATTCTCGCAAGCCGATTGTGGAGGACGGGACGTTGGAAGACGATCAGAACCGTCGTGACTTCACAATTAATGCCCTCGCCGTCTGCCTCAATAAGGGACGCTTCGGTGAACTGGTAGACCCGTTCGGAGGACTGGAGGATATGAAGGAGAAGACGATCCGCACTCCGCTCGATCCGGACATCACCTTTAGTGACGATCCGTTGCGGATGATGCGTTGTATCCGTTTTGCCACGCAGTTGGGATTTTATATTGACGATGACACGTTCGATTCTCTTTGCCGCAATAAGGACCGGATTGAAATTATATCGCGCGAGCGTATTGCCGACGAACTCAATAAGATAATTCTTTCACCGATTCCCTCGAAAGGTTTTATTGACTTGGACCGTAGCGGGCTGCTCCCGTTGATTTTTCCGGAGCTGGCTGCCTTGCAAGGGGTGGAAACCCGGAACGGGCGTTCGCATAAGGATAATTTTTATCATACGCTCGAAGTGCTGGATAATATCAGCAAAAAGACCGACAATCTTTGGTTGCGTTGGGCTGCCTTGCTGCACGACATTGCCAAACCTGTGACTAAACGTTGGGAACCGAAGGCGGGATGGACTTTCCATAATCATAATTTTATCGGTGAGAAGATGATTCCGAATATTTTCCGGAAGATGAAGTTGCCGATGAATGAGAAGATGAAGTATGTGCAGAAGATGGTCAGTCTCCATATGCGTCCTATCGTGATAGCGGATGATGTAGTGACGGATTCGGCTGTCCGCCGTCTGCTTTTTGAGGCGGGGGATGACATCGACGACCTGATGACGCTCTGTGAAGCGGACATCACTTCTAAAAATATGGAACGTAAGCAACGTTTCCTGAATAACTTTCAACTGGTGCGGCAGAAGCTGAAAGACCTGGAGGAAAAAGACCGGATTCGCAATTTCCAGCCCCCTGTGAGCGGTGAGGAGATCATGGAAACTTTCGGATTGCAACCGTGCCGGGAGGTGGGGACTCTGAAAAGTGCGATAAAGGATGCGATTCTGGATGGAGTGATCCCGAATGAATATGAAGCTGCCCGCACCTTTATGTTGGCACGGGCAAAGAAGATGGGGCTGACACCGGTTATCGGCTAGGTAATGTTACCGAAAAATGTGGATTCGGAGTATGTTGTTCAAAGATGATGGCTTTCATTTTTTTTACAATGTCCGGGTGCTGGAGGGCTATATCGTTGTCTTCGTGGATGTCCGTCTTCAAGTTATACAATGAGGGACTTCCTTTTTTTACGATTAGCTTCCAGTCGTTCATGCGCACTGCTATCTGGTCTGTCTCGTCGAATTCCCAGTACAGGAATTTATGTTGTTTTTGCTTTTTCTTTCCCAGTAATGTCGGTGCAAAAGAGATTCCGTCAAAATAGTCGGTCTCCTTCTTTTTATTGCGGTATTTCTTTTCATAATTCTTGATACCCGCCACTTCGCAGAAAGTAGGCATTAAGTCATAGAAAGCGCAGATGTGGTCGCTCACTTCACCGGCGGGTACACGTCCCGGCCAACGGGCTATGAACGGAATGCGTATACCGCCTTCGTGGCACTGGCGTTTCAATCCGCGCAGCTTTCCGTCTCTACCGAAGAAAGTAGGGTCGGCTCCACCTTCCTCATGAGGACCGTTGTCGCTGGAGAAAATGACTAATGTGTTCTCGTCCAGCCCTTTCTCTTTCAGCTTTTTCAGTACTTCGCCTACATAATAATCCAGACGGGTAATCATGCCGGCGAATTGAGCGTGCGTATGGGTAACCGCATTATAACGTGACCATTTACTACCTTTGAAAATTTTATCAGGACTAAACTCCGCTTTGTATTCGTTCAGAATCGAGTCCTCCGGCTGTACAAGTTCCGCATGAGGAAGAGTGTAGGTGAATATGCCGAAGAACGGTTGCTTGCCATCTTGTCTGTTCAGCCATTCCAAAACTTTTTGATGGATAATGTCAGCGGAATATTGAGGACGTTTCCGGTATTCGGGACCGAACATCGGATACTTGATGTTTTCGTCCATAACTATGCGTACCACTCCGGTATCACCCAATGCTTTACTGTAACGGTTTAAGAAATTAGGATAGTAGAGGTGCGCTTGAAACTGGCAGATGTAGCCGTAGTATTCGTCTATACCCCGTTTGTCGGGAGTGGAGCAGGAGCCCTCATAGCCTCCTGCCCATTTACCGAACATTCCTGTAGTATATCCGTTGTCTTTCATTATTTCCGGCAGTATGATGTGTTCCGGATCGTATGGATGTTGCCCTACTACCGCGTATTCTTTATTGTCCCCATACATCACGGTGGGAGCATTTTTCCAATATTCTTTGTTTCCCCGCACTTCGCAATGACCGCTGTGCTGTCCCGTCATGACTGAAGCTCTTGAAGGTGCGCTGACAGGGCTACCGGCATACGCCTGCGTGAAGCGCATCCCTTCATTTGCCATAGCGTCGATATGAGGGGTGCGGATAAACGGTTGACCGTAGCAGGCCAAATCTCCATATCCCATGTCATCGCAGAGAATAAATAAAATATTCGGTTGGGCGTTTCTTTGCTGCGCATGGATGGATAATGTAGGCAAAAGTAAAGCACTGCCGATGAATGAAACAGATGCGTAATTCATATTATTGGGTTGTTTGAATAAGGTTTGTGTCCGGACGAGTTTAACTCAGCTCAATGATTTCTTCACGGCAGTTCGTTAGTTTTTCGATACCTTCGTTCGTCACCACCCAAGAGTTTTCTATACCTACAGGACCTACTCCCGGAAGTACGATTTTCGGTTCGAGGGCAAACACCATGTCCGGTTCGAGTTCCTGCTTCATGCGGGGGGCCAGTACGGGAGCTTCGTTGATTTCGAGGCCGATGCCGTGGCCGATAAACTTCGCTTGCTGGTTGGTTCCCATGAATTTGTCTCTGAATCCGGCTTCCGTCGCTATTTGGATGGCGGTGTCATACAGTTGCTCGCAGGAAACACCCGGACGGGCAATAGAAGCTATCTTTTCCTGAATATCCAGACAGACCTGATGTGCCGCATAAGCTTCTTCCGGCAGTTTTCCGATAGAGAACACCCGGCTCATGTCGCCCATATATCCGTTGAAGTTGCCGCCTAAATCGACCATGACGCTTTGTCCTTCTTTCAACGGAGTCTTGTTGGCTCCTCCCGGCAGGGCAGGGTCGAGACCTTGTCCGCCCAGTGCGAAGTCGTATGGAGAAGGGTATCCGGCGTTGTCTCCCGTGAGTACGCTGCCCATGAAGATTTCCATGCTGCGTCCGAACACCCGGAAAATGCCCAGACACCCTTGCAGGCGCATCAGACGTTCTATCTCGATAGAGAATTCTATATCCGTCATTCCCGGACGGTATACGCTCGGAATCTGTTCGTAAGCTTTCGCATGGGCAATGCCCGAACGGCGTAACATTTCGATTTCAACCGGTGTCTTCACACTACGTGCCTGACGGATCAGCGGAGTGCCGTTCACCACTTCGGTCTCGGGGAAGAGACTTGCCAGACGGCAATATTCCGTGTAAGGAAGTTCGTCGCCCTCCAACATCAGCTTGGTTGGCATGGGCAATCCGTTTTCTTTCAGCAGATCGACAATCTGTTCCGGTTTGCGGATAGGGAACGAATGTTCGCCTGTGATATTGTTGGGACGTTTGAAAAACAACAATGCGGGTGAATGGAGCGGAAGATAAAGGTAACCGCTGACAACGCAGCCGTATGTATAAATCAGATTTGTATTACAAGTAATGAGCGCAGCGTCAATGCCCTGCAACGCCATCAGACTGCGAATCTTATCGCGACGGAATTTTAATTCGGGTTGTAGCATTTTTATTTAGTTATTTATTTATTCGATAATGCTGCAAAGATAATTAATTCCCATCGAAAATAACGTTAATCTCATAAAAATAGCGCCACCCGCGTCCTGTCACAGGAGGCGAGTGGCGCAAACCACAAATACAAATACAACTAAACAAAGTCTTCTAAATGAATCTAGAAATTAAAAATTAGAAACTAAAAATTAAATAATTTGTGAATCCCAAGCCAACCAGCTCCCGTCCACCTTCTATTTTCTACCTTTTAATCTTTAATTTTTAATTATCAAATGACGCCTTGTCCCATCATTGCATGGGCTACTTTCATGAATCCGGCAATGTTGGCTCCCTTCACATAGTTAATGTATCCGTCGGGCTCCGTGCCGTATTTCACACATTGGGCATGGATGCCGTGCATGATTGCATGAAGCTTTTCATCCACTTCTGCGGCACTCCAGCTGAGGTGCATGGCGTTTTGAGACATTTCCAGTCCGGATGTGGCAACACCGCCTGCGTTGACTGCTTTACCCGGTGCGTACATCTTTTTATGTTCGATGAATAGATCGATGGCTTCCGGCGTACAGCCCATGTTAGAAATTTCTCCGACACAAAGTACGTCATTTTTTATGAGATTTTGTGCATCTTCTCCATTTAATTCATTCTGAGTTGCACAAGGAAGTGCAATATCAGCTTTTACTTCCCACGGACGCTTGCCCTCGACGAAGGTCGCACCCGGATATTTTTCTGCGTATGGAGCAACTATATCATTGCCCGAAGCCCGAAGCTCCAGCATGTAGTCTATCTTTTCGCCACTGATACCGTCGGGATCGTAAACGTATCCGTCCGGTCCGGAGATTGTAATCACTTTAGCACCCAGTTCGGTGGCTTTCGTGGCTGCCCCCCAAGCTACGTTTCCGAACCCGGAGATAGCGACGGTCTTACCTTTTATATCAATACCTTTTGCCTGTAACATCTGGTTCACGAAATACAAACCGCCGAAACCGGTAGCTTCGGGACGAATCAGAGAACCGCCGAACTCCAATCCTTTGCCAGTGAAAGTTCCTGTAAATTCACGTGTCAGCTTCTTGTACATACCGAACATATAACCCACTTCGCGTCCGCCTACGCCGATATCACCGGCGGGAACATCCATATCCGGACCCAGGTGACGCCACAGCTCCAGCATGAACGCCTGGCAGAAACGCATGATTTCAGCGTCGCTCTTGCCGCGTGGTGAGAAGTCGGAACCGCCTTTGCCGCCACCCATAGGCAGAGTGGTCAGTGCGTTCTTGAAAGTCTGTTCGAAGCCGAGAAACTTCAGGATGGAAAGATTGACGGAAGCATGGAAACGGATACCGCCTTTGTACGGGCCGATAGCGTTGTTGAATTGTACGCGGTAGCCGAGATTGGTCTGCACTTCGCCTTTATCGTCCACCCACGTCACACGGAAAGTAAAGATACGGTCGGGTTCGACCAGTCTTTCTATGATTTTGGCTTTTTCAAATTCAGGATGTTGATTGTATATATCTTCAATGGACAGAAGAACCTCTTTGACAGCTTGAAGATACTCAGATTCACCGGGATGTTTTGCCTCCAGAGAGGACATGATTTTTTGGATGTTCATGATACTATAGTTTAAAAGGTTAATTCTGATAAAATGTCAACTAACTATCTGCAAATATAGGGAAATATTTGAAATGTGATTATTTTTAAGGCGTTATTTTGATTAAATAATGATAAAATGACAGTTTTGGAGTCCAAGAAGCGCAAAGCCCCGCTACCTGTGATGTAAAAAACAGGTAACGGGGCTTCTATGTGTTCGCAAATAGAAAGCCGGTCTTTAGAATTTCGGTTTCATGCCCAGATTATACATGATGAATCCGTAAATGTCGGCTTGCTCTTCCAGTACTTTTGCCATAGGTTTGCCTGCACCGTGTCCGGCTTTGCTGTCGATGCGGATCAAGGTCGGATTGGTCCCGTCATTGTCGGCTTGCAGGGTAGCGGCAAACTTGAATGAGTGGGCGGGGACTACCCGGTCGTCATGGTCGGCAGTGGTTACCAGAGTTGCCGGATATTTTGTGCCCGGTTTCAGGTTGTGCAATGGAGAGTAACCTCTGAGGTATTCGAACATCTCCTTGCTGTCTTCACTGGTGCCGTAATCGCTGGCCCAGTTCCAGCCGATGGTAAACTTGTGGTAGCGGAGCATATCCATCACACCCACTTGCGGGATGGCTACGCGGAAGAGGTCGGGACGCTGCGTCATACAGGCGCCTACTAACAAACCGCCGTTGGAACCGCCGACAATCGCTATCTTGTCTTTATCGGTGTATTTCTGGCTGATGAGATATTCAGCGGCCGAGATGAAGTCGTCGAACACGTTCTGTTTCTGCATTTTGGTTCCGGCTACGTGCCACTCCTCACCGTATTCGCTGCCGCCACGCAGGTTGACTTGGGCATAGATACCGCCGTTTTCGAGGAACGGGATACGGTTGGAGCTGAAGCCCGGATTAAGACTGATACCGAAACCTCCGTACCCGTAGAGGAATACCGGATTTTTGCCGTCTTTCTTCAAGTCTTTCTTATAAGTAAGGAACATCGGAATCTTCACACCGTCCTTGCTGGGGAAAAACACCTGTTCCGTTACGAAGTCGTCCGAGTTGAACTGCACTTTCGGGGCACGGTACAGTTCGTAGCTGTTCTTGTCCATATCATATTTATAGGTAGCGCCGGGAATGGTGAACGAGGTAAATCCGAAGAAGCATTCCTTGTCGTCCTTGTTGCCGCTGAATCCTACCGAACCGAGCGAGGGCAGTTCGATTTCCTGCAACTGCTTGCCGTCGAGGTCGTAAACGTATGCGTGATTGGAGGCGTCTTTGTCGTATGTGAGGAACAGTTTGCCACCGATCACTTCCGCGTTGGAGAGCACTGCTTCCGATTCGGGTACGAGTTCTTTCCAGTCTTCCAGTTTCGGACGGTTGATGTCCGCCACCATAATCCGGTTTTTCGGTGCTCCGTAGTTGGTGTAGATATAAATCCAGTCGCCGATTACTTCAATTGGGTAATATTGGTAATCGAGGTCGGTGGTGAGCTGGATGAAAGGAGAGGCGGGCTTTTTCAAATCCCGTATGAACAGGTTGTTCCCTCTTCCGGCTCCGGATTCGGTCAGGAATAGAATACGTTCATCCTCGCTGGTGCCGGAGGTGTAGAAACGTTTCGGATAAGCCGGATTCTGGTAAATCAGCTTGTCTTTCGATTGGGGTTCGCCGATCTTGTGGTAATAGATCTTATGATTCTCGTTCACGTTGGAGAACTCTTTTCCTTTGGTCGGAGCATCGTAAGCACTATAATAGAATCCGTCTCCCTGCCAGGCAGCGTCGGTGAATTTGGCCCATTCGATGTGGTCTTCGAGCAACTTGCCGCTTTCGGTGTCCATCACGTAGATTTCAGACCAGTCGGAGCCGCTTCGCGAGATGGTGTACGCGGTGTATTTGCCATCGTGTGAGAAATAAAGTCCCGTGAGGGCCACTGTGCCGTCATCCGACAATTTGTTGGGGTCGAGGAACACGCGAGGCTCGCCGTCCAATGAATCTTGTACGTAGAACACGCTTTGATTCTGCAAACCATCGTTCTTGCTGAAATAATATTTGCCGTGTTTCTTGACAGGAGCGCTGATCTTCTCGTAATCAGCCAGTTCCGTCAGCCGTTTCAAGAGGTTCTCCCGGAAAGGTATTTGGCTCAGATACTCATTTGTCACTTTGTTCTGCGCTTCTACCCAAGCGGTGGTAGCTGCGCTGGTATCATTTTCCAACCATCTGTAAGGGTCGGGAACTTGCGTACCGAAATACACGTCTACAGTGTCTACTTTTGCCGTCTCGGGGTAGACCGGCTTTTTTTGTTGGGGAGCGCATGACATCACCATGATTCCACTCATTAATAAAGTTACTTTTTTCATGTGAATAAAAAGTCTTTTTGAATAAACTTATTGGTACAAAACTACAAAATAATAAGAGATAAACAAGTAAACTTTATAAAGAAGATGATGGAAAATGAGATTTAAAGAATTAACTTTGCAAAATGTGATTTTGAAACAAGACGATTTGGTATAAGAAAGGAGAATAATTCTATGCTTAGTAAATATAAATTAAACCAGCTTTACTTCAAAGATACACAATTCGCTAACTTGATGACAAGGCGGATTTTTAACGTGTTATTAATCGCTAATCCTTACGATGCTTTCATGTTGGAGGATGACGGGCGCATTGATGAGAAGATTTTCAATGAATACACTTCTTTGTCTCTGCGCTATCCACCTCGTTTCTCGCAGGTATCTACGGAGGAGGAAGCACTGTCACAGTTGGAAAATATGTCGTTCGACCTGGTGATTTGTATGCCGAGCACGGGAGATAATGACAGTTTCGACATCGGACGGCATATCAAGGAGAAATATGAACACATTCCTATCGTCATTCTGACTCCTTTCAGTCACGGTATTACCAAACGGATTATCAATGAGGATCTGAGTGCTTTCGAGTACGTTTTCTGCTGGCTGGGCAATACCGATTTGCTGGTTTCTATCATTAAGCTGATGGAGGACAAGATGAATCTGGAGCATGACGTGCAGGAGGTAGGAGTACAGTTGATACTTGTTGTGGAAGACGGCATTCGCTTCTATTCTTCCATTCTTCCCAATCTGTATAAGTTCGTGTTGAAGCAGAGTCAGGAGTTCTCTACGGAGGCTCTGAATGCGCACCAGCGTACGCTTCGTATGCGCGGGCGGCCTAAAATCGTGTTGGCGCGTACGTATCAGGAGGCAATGAATATTTATCGTAAGTATCAGAATAATATATTGGGGGTGATCACGGATGTACGTTTCCCGAAGGTGGAGCGGGGAGAGAAAGACGGTCTGGCGGGTATCAAGCTATGTGCCGAGATACGTAAGAATGATCCGTTCGTACCCTTGATTATCCAGTCTTCCGAGTCGGAGAATGCTTCCTATGCGGCAAAGTACGGAGCCAGCTTTATTGACAAGAATTCCAAGAAGATGGATGTAGACCTGCGCCGTATTGTTTCCGATAACTTCGGTTTCGGTGATTTTGTTTTCCGTAATCCGGAGACGGGGGAGGAGATTGCCCGTGTACGGAATCTGAAAGAGTTGCAGAATATTCTGTTTGCCGTTCCTGCGGAATCATTCTTATATCACATTAGCCGTAATCATGTGTCCCGCTGGCTTTATTCGCGGGCTATGTTTCCCGTGGCGGAGTTTTTGAAACCGATAACATGGAGCAGTCTTCAGGATGTGGACGCCCATCGCCGCATCATTTTTGAGGCGATCGTGAAATATCGCAAGATGAAGAATCAGGGAGTCGTTGCCGTCTTTAAACGGGACCGTTTCGACCGTTATTCCAATTTTGCCCGTATCGGTGACGGTTCGCTCGGAGGTAAAGGGCGCGGACTGGCTTTCATAGATAACATGGTGAAGCGTCATCCGGAGTTTGATGAGTTTGAGAATGCACGGGTAGCCATTCCCAAGACGGTGGTGCTTTGTACGGATGTGTTCGATGAGTTTATGGACACGAACAATCTGTATCAGATTGCCCTTTCGGATGCGGATGATGATTTGATTCTGAGGTATTTCCTGAAAGCGAAGTTGCCGGACCGGTTGGTGGAAGACTTCTTTACTTTCTTTGATGTGGTGAAGTCACCAATTGCCATCCGTTCTTCGTCTCTGTTGGAAGATTCCCATTATCAGCCGTTTGCGGGGATTTACAATACGTATATGATTCCTTATCTGGACGATCGCTATGAGATGCTGCGTATGCTTTCCGATGCCATCAAGGGAGTGTATGCTTCGGTATACTTCCGTGACAGCAAGGCTTATATGCAAGCTACGTCGAACGTGATAGACCAGGAAAAGATGGCTGTTATTTTGCAGGAAGTCGTTGGTAATCAATACGGAGAACGTTATTATCCTTCCATGTCCGGTGTGGCACGCTCGCTCAATTATTATCCGCTGGGTGATGAAAAGGCGGAAGAAGGTACGGTAAGTCTGGCATTAGGCTTGGGCAAATACATTGGAGATGGAG
>ENA-UEPV01002034-UEPV01002034.1-human-gut-metagenome-genome-assembly--contig:-NODE-2034-length-11630-cov-19.714360_pt1 | contig 11630 bp, 5 predicted proteins | sample MGYA00242942_ERZ507925 | MGnify/ENA primary metagenome ERZ507925 (study PRJEB26167, sample SAMN06115453) | human gut metagenome | host: Homo sapiens | place: China:Fujian | collected 2015-08-26... | reverse complement strand
GTATTAAAAATAAATTTCTAATACCAACTATTAAAATCAATACAAATATATGAAAGAAAAGCAAGAAAGCCCTCGGCGTAGGTGCCTTTTAATATTAATTGAGAAAATACCGAATGCCATGAAGTTAACCTTTCTATTTTTAGTCATATCCTTGCTGAGTTTCACGGCTACCGCCTCGGCTCAGCGGGTTTCTATTGTGCTGGACAATGCGAAAGTGGAGAAAGTTTTAGCTACCATCACCCACCAAACCGGGTTGAGTGTTGCGTATAGCAAACAAATCGTAGATTTGAATCGGAGAGTGAGCGTTAATTTTACGAATGCAGAATTGACAAATGTATTGGATAAAATAACGGAGGGCACGTCATTAAGTTATGAAGTTAAAAATGGAAAGATCTACTTATTTGAAAAACCTATAGCGAATGCGGTCACCCAGCAAGCCGAAAAAATAACGGGTGTTGTTGTCGATTCAAAAGGGGAACCTATCATTGGAGCGAATGTTGTGGAGAAAGGTACTCAAAATGGTACGATAACAGACTTTGATGGTAAATTTATTTTGGAGGTATCGGATAACGCGACACTTCAATTTTCTTATATCGGCTTTATGCCAACAACTGTCGCTATTGCGGGACAGACTTCATTGAATGTACGTTTAAAGGAGGATACACAGGCTTTGGAAGAGGTTGTGGTTGTTGGTTATGGAACCCAGAAGAAGGTGAATTTGACAGGTTCTGTTTCTTCAGTCAAATTTGATGAGGAATTGGCGAACCGTCCGATCACTGATGCTTCTCAAGCACTTTCCGGAAAGGTTTCCGGCGTGTGGATCAGCCAGAATTCGGGTAAGCCGGGAGATGATGGAGCGCAATTGAGAATTCGTGGCTGGGGTACATTGAATAATTCGGACCCGTTGGTGATTATTGACGGAGTAGAAGGGGTATTCAGCCAAGTAAATCCGAGTGACATCGAAAGTATCACAGTCTTGAAGGATGCGGCTAGTGCGGCTATTTACGGATCAAAGGCCGCTAACGGTGTCGTTTTGGTTACGACGAAGATGGGAAAGAATAATGAGAAAACCCAAGTAGAGTTGAACTCTTACGTCGGAATGCAGCAGATCGGACGTCATTTTGATTTAGTGACGAATAGCGCCGAGCATATGACTATGGCGAATCAAGCTTTGGTGAATGGGGGAGAGAACCCTCTTTTCTCGGAAACATTGATCTCTAATTTCGCTAATGGAACAGATACTTATAAATACCCGAATACGGATTGGTATGACTCTCTTTATCGGAATGCTTTAATAACAGGGCATAATTTATCCATTCGCGGTGGATCGGAGAAACTATCTTCCTTCTTGTCTTTGAACTATTTGAGTCAGGAAGGTATTTTGATGAACTCTAAGGCGGAGCGGTTCGGTATCCGGGCAAATGTGGAGTATAAAGTGAATTCATGGTTGAGAGTTGGCGCTCGTTTGAATTATACTCGTAGGAATTCCCAAGAGCCTTTTGATTTGTTCCGTGTATTCGAACAGCAACAAGGTGCGGCTCCTTTCATCGCTCCATATACCCGGGATGGCCGTTTCGGTTCGGTAGAAGCGATTAAGGATGATGGTACTTTATTGTATACGACTTATCAGCCGGTTATAGACGCTTCGAACGGGGCGACTAAAACATCCAAGGATTATATGGCTGTAAATGCTTTCGCTACCGTAGATTTTACGAAAGACTTGAACTTACAAGTAACATGGGCCTCTAATGGCAATTGGAAAATGGTCGATAAATATAATGAGACCCTTTATGGATATACGGATTCTGGCATAGAGACGATACCGAAAAATTACAATCGTGATGGTATTGTGTTGAGTAGAGAGCAAGTATCGACTATGCGTAATAATTTCCAAGCGACATTAAACTATAGCAAGCGATTTGCGGATAAGCATTATGTTGCCGCTATCCTTGGTACCCAATTGGAGAATTACAGTATAAAGAACGTATTTGCCCGAAGAACCAACCCACCCAAAGAAGGATTAACCCAAGTGGATGCGGGAACGGAAGGTATCAAGGGAGAGGGAAATTTTGAAGGTCTACGTATGGCTTCTTACTTCGGTCGTCTAAATTATGCTTTCGCTGATAAATATTTATTCGAGATGAATCTTCGTGCGGATGCCTCCTCCCGTTTCAAACGAGGTAATCGATGGGGTGTTTTTCCCGGTTTCTCAGCTGGTTGGCGGTTGAGTGAGGAAAGCTTCATTAAGAATGTGAATATTTTTTCTAACATGAAATTGCGAGCTTCTTGGGGACAATTGGGTAACGAGCGTATCGATTTGTTCCGCTACGTGGACCTAATGAACTTGAAGGTGATAAAAAATGATGGTTCAATCACGGATTATAACTACCCGTTGAATGGAGCGATGCAATCCGGAGCGGCTATTACCGCCTATAACGATCCGAACATCACATGGGAGACAACGACCATGACGAATGTCGGTATTGACGCTAGCTTGTTAAACGGAAACTTAGATTTCTCTTTCGAGTTCTTTGATAAACGTACTTCCGACATCTTGCGAAAGGTTACTTTGCCGGATCAAGTAGGTGGTCTGGATGGCCCGATCCGTAATATCGGCGAGGTGAGCAATAAAGGTTTCGAGTTGAATATGGGGTATCGGAACAATATCGGGGACTTCCGTTACGAGGTAAATGGAAATATGACCTTTATCAAGAATATGATCGTTAGCTTGAAGGGGCAAACAATCATTGATTGAATGTTTATCTTGGAAGAAGGAAAGCCTATCGATTCTTATTATATGCTTCATGCTATCGGTATTTTCCAATCTGAGGAGGAAATCAAGAATAGTCCGTATCAAACCGCGGCTACTAAACCGGGATATCTGAAGTTTGAGGATACGAATGGCGATGGGAAAATTACCGAAGATGACCGCCAGATACGTGGTGGTGTGATTCCAAAGATAACTTATGGATTCAATATCAACTTAGGATATAAGGATTGGGATCTGAGCGCATTCTTCCAAGGTGTAACTGATGTCTATACATATGGAGACCGCATTGGTGCTACTCCTTTATGGTTTGGCTGTGGTTTGCCGGAACAATGCTTTCCGGCGCACAATTACCCCAGACTGACTATTTCCTGTAAAATCCGGACTGCTGAATTCACATCAGTAATATCTTTCACAATCATGCTGCGGCGTCCGTTCTGTTCACGCAGGTTGCATACTCTCGGATACTTTGCCATATAGTCGATTATCTTTCCAAAAGCAGCACTCTGATAATACGGACTGTCCGGATTGCTTACAAAATAAAGAATCATCTTGCCACCTTTCAGTACAGCTTTTTCCACTCCCAAACGTTTTGCCAGGCGACGAAGAGGCACAATACGAATCAACTCTTCTCCTTCAGGCGGAATCTTTCCAAATCGGTCAATCAGACGTTCCTTGAAAGCCTCCACATCACGGTCGAGTTCCAGTTTGTCCAGTTCACGATAAAGCAACATTCGTTCACTGCTGCTCGGAATATATTCGTTAGGGAACAATAATTCCAAATCGCTTTCTACGGTACATTCGTCCACAAAATCTTCGCCACTGATTTTTTCTTCTCCTGCTTTTATCTCGTCGGCATAAAGTTCTGCAAACTCATCATTCTTCAATTCGGTTACAGCTTCCGACAGAATCTTCTGATAGGTTTCATATCCCAAGTCTGCTATAAAACCACTTTGTTCAGCTCCCAGCATATTACCAGCACCACGAATATCCAAATCCTGCATGGCAATGTGTATACCGCTTCCCAAATCGCTAAAGTTTTCGATGGCTTGAAGACGGCGTTTGGCTTCGGGGGTAAGCGATGACAACGGAGGAGCCAGCAAATAACAGAAAGCTTTTTTGTTGCTTCGTCCTACACGTCCGCGCATCTGGTGCAAGTCACTCAACCCAAAGTTCTGTGCCTGATTAATGATAATCGTATTGGCGTTCGGAATATCAATTCCACTTTCGATGATAGTAGTTGCAAGCAACACATCATAATCATAGTTTACAAAACCGAAGATTATCTTTTCCAGCTCTTCAGGCTGCATCTGTCCATGTCCGATACATACACGGCAATCAGGAATATTGCGCACAATCATTGCTTTTAGTTCCATCAGGTTCTGAATGCGGTTGTTCACAAAAAATACCTGTCCGTTCCGGCTCATCTCGAAGTTTATCGCTTCCGTTATTATCTCTTCGTTAAACGTATGCACCTCCGTCTGTATCGGATAGCGGTTGGGCGGCGGTGTCTGTATAACCGACAGATCACGAGCCCCCATCAACGAAAACTGCAGTGTACGCGGAATGGGTGTTGCTGTCATGGTCAGTGTATCTACATTGACCTTTATCTGACGCAATTTTTCTTTTACACTTACTCCAAACTTTTGTTCTTCATCGATAATCAGCAAACCCAGATCATGGAACTTTACACTTTTACCGATAATCTTATGCGTACCTATCAAAATATTGACAGTACCAGCTTCCAGCTCCTTCAGAATACGGGATGTATCTTTAGCTGTACGGGCACGGCTCAGATATTCTACCTTACAAGGCATCCCTTCCAGACGTTTACAGAAAGTCTGGTAGTGCTGATAAGCCAATACAGTAGTAGGAACAAGCACAGCAACCTGCTTATTGTCGGCCACGGCTTTAAAAGCGGCACGTATGGCAACTTCTGTTTTTCCGAAGCCCACATCACCACACACAAGGCGATCCATCGGACGATCGCTCTCCATATCGGCTTTTACTTCCTGAGTAGCTTTCAACTGGTCGGGAGTGTCCTCATAGATAAAGCTTGCCTCCAGTTCATGCTGCATAAAACTGTCCGGACTATATTTAAACCCTTTTTCCTGCTTACGCTGTGAATAAAGTTTAATCAAATCACGGGCAATATCCTTAATCTTAGTCTTGGTACGTTCCTTGATCTTTTCCCATGCTCCCGTACCCAATTTACTGATACGAGGCTGTTCACCTTCTTTGCCCTTATATTTGGAAATCTTATGCAGAGAATGAATAGAAACAAATACCACATCATCGTTCTGATAAACCAGCTTAATAACTTCCTGCGTTGTATTCCCGTTCGGGATACGCACAAGTCCGGCAAACTTTCCGATTCCATGATCAATATGCACCACATAATCACCCGGTTCGAACATGTTAAGCTCTTTCAAAGAAAGTGCAACCTTACCACTTCTTGCCTTATCACTGCGCAGATTATATTTATGAAAACGGTCGAATATCTGATGATCGGTAAAAATACAGCAATGCAACGTGTGATCGACAAATCCTTCATGCAAAGTACGGTCTACAGCTGTAAAATCTATTTTATCACCACGCTCACGAAAGATATCTGCCAGTCGGTCCGTCTGTTTTACACTGTCAGAACATATATAAATGGAATATCCCCGCTGTAAATAATCTGTCAATGAACTTGCTACCAAATCGAAATTCTTATGGAAAATAGGCTGTACAGACGTATTGAACTTCAGTGTAGCCTGAGGTGTCCCCGTTGCCTTGTGTCCGAAATCAATCCGCCGGAACTCCAGTGATTCTACCGTAAACTCAGCACCGTCTATCAGCTTCCGCTCCAGGTTCATCAACTCAGTCTGCTCTCCCTCATATGCGGTCAGTGCCTGAGGCGAGAGAGCCTCATCATGAATTATCTGGATACGTTCGCGTACCCACAATAAATCTTTTACCCATAAAACAGTTTCACGTGGAATAAAGCTCAGGAAACTGATATCGCCATCCATAGCCTGTGCCAGTTCCGGAACAATACTTACCGAATCTTTTTTCTCACGCGACAACTGGCTTTCTACCTCAAAGGTACGTATACTATCTATCTCATCACCGAAAAAGTCTACTCGGTAAGGATATTCAGAAGCGAAAGAATAGACGTCGATGATACTACCGCGTGTAGCGAACTGTCCCGGTTCATATACATAGTCAACATGCTCGAAGCCATAATCCGAAAGTGTTTTGGTAATTTCATCCGTATCAATGTGCTGTCCGACAGTCAGCTTCAGTGTTCTGTCACTCAGTATATTCGGTGAAACGACCTTCTCGGCAAGCGCATCGGGATAAGTTACAACTGTTACTGGTTCATTCTTTTCCAGCCTGCTCAACACTTCAGTACGGAGTATTTCATTGGCTGCATCTTTTTGACCGTATTTAATAGCCCTGCGATAAGATGAAGGGAAAAATAAAATCTGTTCATCACCGTTCACCTGCACCATATCATGATAAAAATATCCGGCTTCCTCCTGATCATTCAAGACAAAAAGATATACGCCCGGTACCGACTTGATAAAGCAGGAAGCAAACAACGATGCGCACGAAGCATGTGTTCCCTCTAAAAATACAGTACGGATATCATTATTTTTTAAAGTATTCGCCAATCCTTCCAAGGCCGGATGACGAGTATAACGCGATTGAAGTTCTGTTATTCCCATTGTTATCATCAATAGTATAGTCACATCTTCCTGACCTCGCCGGCAGAAGATTACTCATATAATAAACAATGCAAAATTATAAAATAATTTCAGTACAGAAGAATATAAACCCGAGCTTGAAGAAAAACAAAAGCTTTTTTAGATTTTCAAAATAAGAAATTTTATCCATAAAAACGGAAAGAATGAATAACTTTGCAGAAAAACCAATATCTTAACAACAAAAAGATAAATAAAGGAAATGACAAGGTTTAAGAAAATAGTAGCGGTAGACGAAACGCTGCTTAATGAAGAAGCCCTACAACAGCTGCAAAAGCTGGGAGAAGAAGTAGTGGTATATCATGATTTTCCACAAGACGAACATATCGTAACCGAGCGTATCGGTGATGCCGACTGCCTGTTAGTATCATTCCGTACACCTATCAGAAAAAGTGTACTCGATGCCTGCCGCAATATACAATACATAGGCATGTGCTGCACACTCTATAACCCGGAAAGCTGTAACGTGGATGTTATAGAAGCCCAACGAAGAGGAATTACCGTGCTCGGAGTAAAAGATTATGGCGACGAAGGAGTTGTAGAGTATGTAATAAGCGAACTGGTACGATTATTACACGGATTTGGAGGCATACGCTGGCGTAAGGAAAGTACTGAACTGACCAGACGGAAGATAGGAATCATCGGAATGGGTAAAACCGGACGAATGGTTGCCGATGCGCTGAAGTTTTTCGGAGCAGAAGTCAGCTACTTCAGCCGCCACAGAAAAGCAGATGCAGACAACGCCGGATTTGTGTACATGCCACTCGATGAACTGTTGGATAAAAATGAAATAATCTGCACATGTATTCCTCGTAACAATTATCTGCTGGGAAAAAGAGAATTTTCCATTTTAGGCAATAACAAAATTGTAGTGAATACTTCAGTAGGACCGACATTCGATGTTGCTGCCATGAAAGATTGGCTGAATGAGTCACCCGACAATTATTATCTTTGTGACGCGACAGGAATGGGCAACGTATACGAAGAACTGAAATCATGCAGTAATCTTTTATATACGCCCTATATTTCAGGAAAGTCCATACAAAGTGTCGAAAGACTTTCACAAAAAGCTTTGGCCAACATAGAGTCTTACCTTACGGCATCAGCCAATAATAAATAATACTTTAATATTATTCGACCAATCAACTATATGTACAACGACATCATTGAATTTCTTGATAACAAACGGCTTAAAGAAGCTCTTGTACAACTTACAGCTTTGGCGCATGAAGCAGACAACTGGCAATTAAGTTCTGAAATAGAAAGTTTGCAGACTACTTACAGTTATATGCTGCAATATGCGGCACAGGGTATGGAAGATCCGGAACGCAACAAATTATACCATCAGTTACTCCGTACAGCATACGAACTTGCCGACCGCACCGAAGCCACACGTAAATATCGTACTGGAACAGGATATATGCATGGAAAATATTACAGTTTTCAGCAAATTCCACCACATTCTTATCAGGAAATCTGTCTCAGTCTTGAAGCTTTCAGCGAAAATCTGGGAATGGCTCAGATAACAGTCATGGACGAAGAACGGCGTAGTGAAACAGTTAACAAGCTATATATCGAGCATGAAAAGTATGTTACTGAGTTATTCGATATAATATGGATTTCTACACATTGGACAGATGAAGACTTGTCGGGTACAAATTCCATATTGGAATCACTGCTCGTTCCTGCCAACGATGTAGCTGTAATGATAAGTGCAGTCACTTTAAGCCTGATACAAGTATTCGACAGCCGGAAGTTCCAATTCCTTATTAAGGCATATCAGACACACAGCGAAACAATAGTTGTCCAACGTGCTTTGATTGGAATTGCTCTGACAGCCTATTATCAAGAAAAAAGGTTAAAGCTATATCCGGATCTGCAAGCAGCCTTATCATTACTAAGCGACTCTACCCCGATCATTAAGGAACTGAACAAACTTCAGACCCTCCTGCTCCTTTCCCGTGAAACGGAAAAGATAGAAAAGAAACTGCGTGAAGAAATTATACCCAACATGAAGATTTCTCCGGAAATGCTGAACCAAAATCAGAAAATCATTGATCTGGAGGATTTGGAAGACAAGAATCCTGAATGGGAGAAAGAGATGAAACGTGTCGAAGAAAGTATACGCGAACTGGGAGAGTTACAGCTGGAAGGAGCAGATACCTACCTGAGTGCCTTTGCCCAACTGAAATCGTATCCGTTTTTCCGTCAGGCAGCACACTGGTTTTATCCATTCGACCGCCAGCATCCCGACATTGTGAAACTATTCACCAATCACAAGTCTACAGAAGGCAAATCGCTTATAAATCTGCTTATGGAATCAACCATGTTCTGCAATTCGGATAAATATTCTTTCTGTCTTGCTTTAAAGGATATTCCCAAACAGCAATTAGAGATGTTTACGGCAGAAGCTACCGAACAAAACCAAATACTGAAAGAAGGAAGCGAACAATTTGCAGAAACAATAAAAGGAGAAAAAAAGCCAAGCAATATCAGCCGTCAGTACATACACGACCTGTACCGCTTCTTCAAGTTATGGATGTATCGCAGTGAAATGCACGATATCTTTACAGACGATTTGTCACTCTGGAAATGTGAAGCTCTGAAACCGTTGATGCATACTCCGGAAAACCTGAAACAAATAGCCGACTATTTATTTTCTAAAGACTATTTTCAGGAAGCATGCACGATATATTATGACGAATTATGCAACAAGGGAAAAGGCGATGCCGACTCCTGGCAAAAGGCCGGATTCTGCCTTCAGAAAATGAAAAAATACACCGAAGCATTGCAGGCTTACGCTCAGGCAGATTTATTGAAACCTGAACATATATGGACGTTAAAGCAAATGGCACAATGCCATAAGAAATTACATCATTATCAAGAAGCACTCGACTGTCTGTACAAAGTAGAAACAATGCAACCCGACAACTTGAATTTGCTTCTGCAAATAGGACAATGTCTTGCCAGCCTGCACATGTACGACAAAGCTTTGTCTTATTTCTTCAAAGTGGAATATATGGAAACTGCTCCGGCAAATGCACAAAGAGCCATCGGATGGTGTTATTTCATGACAGGAAAATATGCTGAAGCTGCCCGTTTCTTCGATAAACTGCAACAGGCTGACGAAGTGCTGACTTCCGACTGGCTGAATGCCGGACACGTATATCTGGCACAAAACAATATACCCAAAGCACTGGAATGCTACAGACAGGCAGAAAATCATTGCCAAAGTCACGATGAATTCATACAGCTTTACTTAGCAGACAAGGAAGCCTTGCTGCAACAAGGCATATCAGAAGAAAATATTTATCTGGTTCCAGATATGCTCTAACACAAAAATCCCCTTCTTCAGTTTTGCTCAATACATGGAAAACCGAGGAAGGGGATTTTGTATCGTAATATTCAGAATCAGATAGTCATTTTAAGAATCTTACCACCCCATTCCGGTAAGTCAACAGCAACAGGCTTATCACTTGCGAATGAGATCGTTTCGGCTTTTCCCGACAACAGATCCGTTGCCTGAACTGTTTTATATTCCGGTATCTGCAAATATTCGAAAGCATGATAAGGAATGTTCACAGACAGATGGACGGGCATATTGTCGAAATTCACCAAAACCAGCAATACTTCATTTTCATACTTACGGATAAATACATACTGACGGTGCTCATTCATCAGCCAGTTTCCTTTATTCGCATACATCAGATCGAAAAATGCTCCATGTGATATAGCCTTTTCCTCACGGCATAAATTCAGGACATGCTGATAAAAACTGCGAAGCTCCTTTTCCTTATCATTCAGTAAATGCAAATTATAACGTCCGTGATTACTCCACCGGCGGATAGTATCCACACTCCAGTAATCAAAAATAGTAGTTCGTCCGTCACGGCCACTGAATCCTTCGCTATCCATTCCTCTTTCTCCCAGTTCCTGACCAAAATAAATCATCATAGGATTGGTGTTCATACAAGCCGAAACCAGCAAAGCAGGAAGAGCCTTACGTGCATCGCCTGCAAAGAAATCGGAAGCAATACGCTGTTCATCGTGATTTTCCAGGAAGTTCAGCATGTGCGGCTGTATATCGTCCACACTCTGCCAGCAATTTGTAATGGCAGTAGCCGATCCATATCCACAAGTTACGGCACGAAGGGTATCATACAGTCCCACCTTATCGTAAAGATAATCAAAATGCCCGTTGAATATATAATTACGGTATTCGTTCGGATTATAAACCTCAGCGATAAATATAAGTTCCGGATGCTGTTCTTTCACCTGAGGAATAGCCCATCCCCAAAATTCACAGGGAACCATCTCTGCCATATCGCAACGGAAACCGTCTATACCCTTTGCTGCCCAGAACAGCAGGATATCTCTCATCTTATACCAGGTATCGGGAACAGGAGAAAAATGGTTGCCGGTGTTTCCCATGTAATCGACTCCATAATTCAGTTTTACTGTTTCATACCAGTCGTTTTTGTTCGGATAAGCGTCGAAGCGGTTGTTTCCCGTAGCTTTAGCCGGCTGTTCTTCGTACATACCAGCCTGTTCATCATAAAAATCAATTTCTCCGCCTAAACTAGTTCCGGGGATATAATAAAAATTATTGTTTACATCGAAAGCTTTCGAGCTATCATCATCTTCTCCCAAATCCTTCACTCCGTCCGGCTTGGCATACGAATGATACTGACGTGCCACATGGTTTGGCACAAAATCAATTATCACTTTCAATCCATTGTCGTGCGAACGTTTTACCAGCAGTTCAAACTCTTCCATACGGCGGTTTACATCAACAGCCAAATCAGGGTCTATATCATAATAATCGCGGATAGCGTATGGAGAACCTGCCTTACCCTTTATAACAGCAGGATGGTTGCGAGGTATATTGTAAGCTGAATAGTCTGTCTGAGAAGCATGGGCAATAACCCCTGTATACCAAATATGTGTTGCCCCAAGCTTTTTTATCTCATTCAAAGCCTGGTTTGTAAATCCGGCCATCTTACCACATCCGTTTTCCTGCAGGCTGCCATTGTAGGCATTGCGTACCTCTTCATTACCAAACAGGCGGGTAAATACCTGATAAATAATTATTTTCTCACTTTGCTCCATATCAT
>ENA-UEPV01002033-UEPV01002033.1-human-gut-metagenome-genome-assembly--contig:-NODE-2033-length-11638-cov-70.868177_pt1 | contig 11638 bp, 16 predicted proteins | sample MGYA00242942_ERZ507925 | MGnify/ENA primary metagenome ERZ507925 (study PRJEB26167, sample SAMN06115453) | human gut metagenome | host: Homo sapiens | place: China:Fujian | collected 2015-08-26... | reverse complement strand
TAATCGTTTTTCATAATGCGAAGTAAGCAATACTTTACGAGTATAAAAAATAATCCCCACTAAATTTCTACTGACCCTCTACGTTCTCGTTTTCAGTATTGATTTAACAACTTAAGATGTTGATTATATATAAACTTATCCTATCTTTGTCACCATATAATGGCAAAAGACATCTATTTGATAAACAAAATCAATAAATACAGGAATTAATAAATCGTTTTATCATGAAGAATATTTTCAAACATTCATTTCTTGTTGTAGCTTTATTATCGTTTATACAAACGACGATTCAAGCTCAGACTGTTATTAGGCCTTATAATGAGTGGGAAGCAACTCAATTCGTTGCTGTGAGTGGACATCAACCGGAAGACTATGTCCTTACAGATAATAATTGGGAAATACTTTATAATTTACGCAAACCACATACTCAAAACGAGCTTCGTAATATGGGAATAAAATGTTCTGATAGCCAATTGTTATTGCTGGAAGTAGGAGGGCTGATTAATAGAGAAAAAGGAAAATGGAAATGTACCATTCCTATTCTTGATAAAGGACAGACCAACTCTTTGAGAAATCTTAGTAAGGAGATTGCAAAATCTATGTATTCAAAAACTAAGAATGATTTTGTTTCTCTTGTACACACAATAAAAGACATGGGATTTGAAAAAAATGCACTTTCATTGGTCTTTTCATATCTTTTGGATGGCAGAATGTGGACAAAGCTGGTTCTCTTTGATGATATAAATAACCATGCTGGTTGGAGCGGTTGTTACTGGGTTTTATATGAGCCACGCAAAGACCTGAAATTCGGGACAAATGGTTTCGGTGATATGAATTTAATACTAACCTATCTTGATAGTGAAGTTTCACCAAGCGCTAAAACAATGGATGACAGCGCAAATGAAATATCTAAATATGGAAAAATACACAATCCGCAACTTATCTCTAAACTCATTTCATACGGCTTAACAAATAATAATGGAGATATTCTATTTCCTGTGATAAAAAAACAGCAAGACCGTTTTCACCAAATTATTGAAAAATTAGTTGACTCCATTTCTTCAGAATTAAAAAACAATTGTAGCAATATAGCAACTCAATATGATATAAGTGAAGAAAAAACAGCAATGGTTATTTTGTACCATGAAGTCATGTGGTATTTAATGGATAATCTTATTCAAGATAAAGTGTTACATATTCCGGCTGTTTATAAAGACCCTGTACAGAATAAACAACGATTAAATGAGGTGGTTTTCTTTATTGAAGGTGGATTAATGCAATAGTCAACTTCAAGTCAGTAATTATCTCAATGTATACTGCCAAACGCAATGTGGTTATAAATGTCCCAGTTAATACAACTTTGGCAATACATAACGTGAATTCGACGAATTCAGAACAATGCAAGCTGTGTGTCAACCGTTCGTGAAACATTGATACACAGCTTTTTTGGAAAGCAACAATATGCAGCAATACCAGCAAGAAGGTTAACAATAAAATTATATATGATACAGCCGCTTTTCAAGTCAACCACGATTGTCTTATATACCTGCCCTTTGCGGACAGCAAACTCATCTATGCCAATACTTTCTACACCTTCAAGAGAAGGAGGGGCATAATGATTTTCAAGATGGCGGGTATGTATCTCTTTGACGGTATCCCAAGATATGTCCAATAGATTGGCGGTATCTTTCAAGGTCATACCACGCAACAAATCAACTACATATTTTGCGAAACGGAGGGTATAGCCACAACTGCCTGTTGCAAAAGGTATCATTTGTTTTACAATCAGATGAGAAATCGCATAGCGTTAGTGTATATCGCTCACCTGAAAACACACTATCACGATAAACTGGCATTCAAAGAATTTGTTCGTCTTACAATAACCTACAACATAATTCGCAATAGTGAATGTATGATTGGGAATAATGGAAATTTGGAAGAAATGGAACTATTTTATGCAGTACTTGAATCAGAAAAAGATGAAGATAACTATTAGCGGATACAGACTATCTGGAGTTTTTGACTGAGACGGATCGCAGATGCACAAAGTTCGGAGCAGATGCTGAAACACTCACTTCTTCCAGCATCTGACTCTTTAGAGTAATGCTAATGCAAGTGTCTGGTTTCAATTCCGAGCATTCTATTTCTTTGGTATGATAGGATAAATATTGGAGTTTCATGTGGGAACAACAGAATACCAATAATTACTAACAGTTCTTTGATATACATATTTGCTAAAATAGTTATGCCGATAGAAAAGTTTACATTTACAACAAGAAACCTTGATTATTTTACAGGTTCCACTGTATAACCTTGCTGTTTCAGCAGGTTCAGGATTCCCCTTTCACCAATCAGATGACCGCAACCTACAGCAAAAAGCGTTGGTTGGTTGTGCATGATGGCAGGCATACTCTCTACCCATTTTGTATTGCGGTGATAGATCAAAGCATCCTCTTCTTCCGGAAGTACATCCACGGCTGTACCGAATTTTTGGTTCATCGTCTGTTCTAATTGTTTCAAATCCTGCGTCATGTAGGCGGTTGTCATGTTGCGGGCTTGTTGTTCCATATCGGCCAAGTGATTTATGCCGGCAAGCAACTGGGCAGCCTGGCGTTGCAAACTTTGGGCACCAAACAAAACACTCATATGAAAATCCACCGTTTCCAAACCGGCCACCTTCTTTCCTTGCTTTTGAGCCTCCGCCTGACACCATCCGTCCAGCTGTTGCTGAGGATTAAATCCGGGGACTGCTCTCATGGCTATTACCACACCCAATTGCGTAGTGAGAAAGGCCGGTTTCATCTTATCCATCATCTTCAAGTCCATACCCATGAGTTCTTTCACCTTTACGGCAAGAGAGTCGTATTGTGCAGGGGTATATAGCGTGTGCAAGGTGGTATCGCCCGGCAAGAGGATGGCTTGCTGCATCTGCTGCATGGCAGCCGGAGTCTGCATTTCCGCCATGACAATTTCACCGTATACTTGTTCTACTTCGGTCATCGCTTGCTTAATTCCTGCAATACTGTCCAATATAGACAGAGGTGCCAAATGATGCGTTCCTAACACATAAGATGCCTTAGGCAGATTCTTACCGGAAACTTTCCATAACAACTGGGCATTGGCGCTCAGAACTACGATGCATAAAAGCATCACAAAAGTTGAAATTCTTTTCATAGTGTAGTATTTCTTTAAATGGTTTCTTCATCGGACAAGTCTTTCTTCAACTGATCGATTTCCCGAATCAGTTCATCGTTGGTACGTTGCATCTTCCGGTATGCCAACAGCCCAATCCCCAAACCAAGCAGTCCACCAATCACTGCAAACGTAGAAAGCATAAAGGCATTTGCGCTACTTCTAAATACTTCAAGGACAAAAAAAGATAACCATATAATAACGAGCGGAATAGAAATTATTTCTCCCTTTTTTCGTCTTTGTTTCATCTGTACCAAAGTTTGACGGGCTGTCAGCAAATCGGCTTCCTGCCACTGATTATTTCCCATCTTATTGATTACCATACCGCATATAGTATCCAAAACTGCAAGCAGCACGGTAGATACATAGAATAGTAAAGACACTTGTCCTTTGCAGTAAAAAGTCTGAAAGCATAAAATAATTATCGGCAATCCCAGGAAAAACAGCCAATAATAGTATTTGTTGATGCTCTTCATCTTGGTTTTCATGACCGTACGTAGCAGTCGTTCGTTGTTGATTTCCTGAGATTCCAGTTTATCGGTAAGGATGGCAAACTGCTGTTTCAATTCTTCCATGTGATCTATTGTATTCTTTTCCATAATGATTCTTTTTAATTATTCGTGCATGTTTTTAAGTTGCTCCCGGATGCGGGAAAGTTTTACGGATACGTTCTTGGTAGAGATTCCTACGATGGCACCAATCTCATCGTAAGGCAGATTCTCCAACCAGAGCAGGATGATGGCTCTGTCGAACGGTTCCAGTTTGTTGATGCGGTTATAAAGCATCTTGATTTGTTTGGATTCCTGGTCCTTCTCTTCATACAGGTCGATGTCGATAGTCAGAGGAACCGTGTTCCGCTGTCTTTTCTTGCGGTCGAACGAAATACAAGTATTCAGACTCACCTTGTAAATCCAGGTTTTCAGTTCACTCCGGTGTTCGAAGTTACCGAATCCCTTCCAGAGGTTAATCGACACCTCCTGATACATATCCTCTACTTCCTCCTTATCTTTAGAGAACATGAAACATACCGTGTAGATGGTTGTCCGGTAGTCATGCAGCAGCTGTATGAAGGCGGCTTCTTTCTCTCCTTTCTTTTCCATTGTTTTGCATTTTAATTTGTTTCTTTACCTATTAGACGCACGATACATCTGAATCACTACAGAAAAAATAAAAAAAATACTTCGGCAAGTAAAATTACCGAAGCACTTGTTTTATTTCTATCCATGTCTGGTCAACACTTTCCACCAACTGGTGCAGACAACTACCCATTTCCAATACAATCCTTGGCAGAGGAACAACCAAAGCATCACTCCATAAATGCGCAGAAGTTTTGTTTCCAATAACGGCATAATCCATGCAAAATAGATAACGCTAGCCAACACCAGCATGAAGAACAAAGTAACCAGCACAGAGCAAGCTGCCACCCAATACTTTTTTGTTTTCAACAGTTCCATTCTACTATTTTTTACCTATAAATTATTCTTGTTTCTTTGCCTATTAGACACGAATGTATCTGAATCACTACAGAAATTTACAGAAAAATCATTCCCCCTCCCGATATTCCAGAATATCCCCCGGCTGACAATCCAATATCCGGCAGATTTCCTCTAGGGTGGAGAAACGGATGGCTTTCGCCTTTCCGGTTTTCAGAATGGAGAGGTTGGCAGGGGTAATACCAATCTTTTCGGCCAACTCGCCCAAAGACATTTTCCGGCGAGCCATCATGATATCAAGGTTCACTACTATCATAAAGTCAATACGTTTAGGTTAAACAATTAAATCGTCAGATCCTGTTCTTCTTTCAGCTTCACGCCCACTGCAAAAATCTCGGTAAAGAGTGCCAGCATGATATAACCGAACCACGCGCCTGTCAAAGAATAGCTCGCTACTTCATATCCTTCCAAGGTAATTTGGGGTGCTACCGACTGATAAAGAATCCATTGATGCAATTCCATTAAAATCCCAAAGACCAATAAAGAATAGACAAAATATCTCATTCGCGACACATTACGTTTCGTAAAAATAGAACCGCGTAAAACCGATACAATGAGCCTACCCACACAATAGATACCAAATAAAAAGAATAGAACCAAAGGAACTGACAGTACCATAAGAATCCAACTCCAAATAGGAGGCGTAATATTTTCTATCGTAATAGATTCCACCGTGTAAGGCAGAAACAACTGTCCGCTCTTATTATGAATGAAATTAACAGCTTGCTCTCCTCTAACAGCCTTCAACTGCAAAGTACACGTTTCTTTGCGATGTTCATGTTCTCTTTTTTCTACTTGCTCCTGATAATCTTCCCTTCCTCTCATAAAACCTGCAGCTGCATTACCAAGCACTTCTACCAAAAACATCACCAAGGCCAATACGGCCAATATCTTAATTGCTTTCATATCTTTTTTATTTTAAAAATCAATCATCCGTTTCTTTCCTGTATCCTATTCTTGTTTATTGTCATTCCCCTTTGAAGATGAAGACTTTAAATACAACTCTTTTTCTTCATTGTATTACGATTCTATTACACGGTTAAATCCTGTTCTTCCTGCATCTGGATGCCCAACTTAAACAGGCAATTGATAAACAAGAAAAAAACTCCTATCAACATGAAAATCAAATACTGTTGGCTGCCATCACTGCTAGCTGGAGACAAGTAATGAAGAATCATTAGCACCAATCCGTTGACTTCCAATGAAAAACCGATACCAGCAATCAGATTGGCATTCTGCAGAGTAAACACCTGCTTCCTGCGTACATTACGCATCATCAGAATCATTAAAACTCCACAAATCAGTAGAGAAAGCAACGTAACATTCTCCGGCAAAATTTGCCAGATAAAATCGGGCGTATCATCTTTTCCCAATCGATAACACAAAGTAAGGTTACGGATAATAGCCGAAAAAATGCCGCAACCGGCCATAATGCCCAAACAACGCATAATAGATGTGGTTTCTTCTGCCGAGTATTTCTTTTCTATCCATTTAAATTTCATAATTCCATTTTTTAGAGGGTGATTAACTTTAACTTCATGATCGAATCCTATTATTTCTCAGCCAGCAACTGCACTTCCTGAGCAGCCCAGGTATCGTGGCTGACCATCAGGTTCCAGTCCTGCAGATGCCGGTTCCACTCAAAGGCAAAATAGTTCACATTGCCGGCCTCCAACTGATAAACTGCCTTTTCCTTCGCTGCATCGAAAGCGTGAGTTTTTTCATTCCACAAGGCATATTCCATAGTCACTTCATCGTCTGCATAGTGATAGTTCAAACAGTAATAGCGTTCATAAGCCTGCGCATCCACATTCCATTTCCAGGCTTCTTTCTGAGTCAGGCGGTTCGCTGCATCGTAGTGGAATTCATATTTCAGGTGCTGCTTCAGATACTTGCCCTCTTCCACGTGATATACCGTCTGCGAAGTTACCTGTTCGCCGTTCTTTTCTACATTATAAGCAAACTTGCTTTCTACATTACCAGCCAAAACATTTACCAGATTACTTGCTGCAAATACCAAAATCAATCCCAAAGTTTTCATACTATTCAAATTTTTAAGTTATACTTCCGTTTGACGAATTTCGATAAGTATTTATCGTTTTTCGATATGCAAAGGAAATACTATTTTTTGAATCAGCAAAATAAAAAACAGATATTTTTTATCGATAAACGATATTTTTTTATTCTGTTGCGGTGATTAAGCATGATATTATTATATACCAGATAATCGGACTTAGAAGTCTTATCTCCATCTATAGGTTACGTTCAATAATTCCCACAAAAGTAATACCTGTTGTTTCACCTACTTGCTTGATGGTCTAAATACCGTTTTGATCCTGCTGTTTTCTATCATTCGTCCGTAGCATTCAAAGTGTCATCGGAAGCCGTCAGGCGGTTCTCCTCGTCCCAGCGTAGCTTGCGCTCGGCTGCGGTTGAATCCAACGCGCCGTCCTGCTTGATGCGGCCTGTATTGACATGGACCAGGTTGCCGTTGGCATCGTAAGTATAGGTATGGTTGTTGTCCACCTTGGCCACGGAGTCCGGATTCTCTTCCGTGCGGTAGTTCGCATCCTTCACTTCGGCCAGTTGGAACTTCCTGCCCTCAGTCTTGCCGTAGGTATAGGCCAGGTCATAGCCCACATGGAGCGTACCGTCGAACTGCACGCCCTGCTGCGTTAGATGCTGTTTCTTCGACACGATGCGGTGCATGTTGTCGTAGCTCATTTCCAGCCGGTAGGAAGCGGTCTTGCTGTCCGCTCCGGCATAGGTTCCCGTAGCACTTGCCAAGCGGTAGAGTGCGTCATACGTATAGGCATGCGCCATCTGTCCGCCCGCCTTTCCGCTTTCGGGAAGTGCGGCCTTGTTGGCAATGCTGAGCACATTGCTTACGGCATCGTAGGTATAGCCATTGTCCATGATGGACTTGCCGCCTGCGTTGACCGTCAGGTTCTGCAACCTGCGGCGTGCGGGTTCGTAGGTGTAGAAGGTCTCCGCACCGTTGCAGTATTTCAGGTAGGTGCGCTGCTCGAACTTGTCATAGCCGATGCGGTTCACGTAGTCATAGCCGTAGGACTTGTAGCCGCGTACCTTCTCCAGCTGACCGCCGAGGTTGTAGGAGTAAGTGACCTTCTCCTCGTCCGGGTAGATCATCTCCAGGAGGCGGTTGTGGCTGTCGTAGGTCCACTGCGTCACATAGGTGGCAATCGCCTGGTTGGGCACAATCAGCGTGCGGCGGGTCTTGGTGACTTCGCCCATCTTGCCGTAGAAGTACTCGATGGCTCCCGTTCCGTCCTCACGGAGCATCAGGCGACCGATGCGGTTCTGCGAGGCGTTGCGTCCGCCGTAGTAATACTTCACGTTGTTCTCCGGGTGGTCGGGATAGTTGATGCCCGTCAGCCGGTGATAATCGTAGTCGTAGGTAATGGACTTGCCTTCCTTGGCAAGGTTGGCTGTCTGCTTGTTCAGCACATTGCCGAGTGCATCATACGTAAAGGTGGTGATGCCGCTTGCAGGATGGTTCACCTCGGTGCGGCGGTCACCCATGTCGTAAGTGGAGGTCGTTACATTGCCCTCCTTGTCGGTGACACGGACAAGACGTTGTATGCCGTAGTGTTTGAACCTTGTAGATGGAAAATGTTTCAAAGATATAAGGGAATTATCCTCTGATAAGCCCAACTGAATTTTAAGGCGGTTTATAGCCTTGTTTTGTTGATACTTTCATATTTCTTCATTATCAAAATTTGATAGGAACCAAGAATATTTATCTCCACCTGCTATAATACTAATTTGCTTGAGATTTTCTTTCTTTTCTTTTTCTGTTATTGAGCCAAAAATATCCTTTTGGTTCAACTTTTCTATTTCTATTAAAATGTCTAAGAATGAACTTTGATCTTTAGCCATATAGCTTATAATATAGGTTGGGTCTTCCCAGTCAAGTTCAACAATTTCACCTGTTTCCTTCAATATGGCAAAAGGAAAGGCTTCTGCCCATCCTACATAAATATACTTATCGTCTTCTAATGTATCTGTATCTTTATTAAAGGATACAGTTAATATTCTTAAATTCGTCAAATCATAATTAAATATTAAATCAATTATGGCATTATCTGCAGAGATACTTACATTAGTGCTCTTTTTTACAATTTGCAAATCATTAATATAAGCATCTATAAATTCATCCGAAAAATCAGTATTTTTCTTTATCTCTGATTTATTCGGCTTGATTTTAGAAATTTCAGTAACAAAATTTATAGCTTTCATATTCTATATTAATTATGGACACACCATAAACTAATGGTGTGTCCTCGTTATTTAATTAATTTATCAGTAAAGGCTTGCCTGATTTATCAAAGTATTGTTTATTTGTCATATCAACACCTCTCCAAGTACCTCCAACTCTTTTATAATCCTTGTAGAATCTTACTTCGCGGATATTATTGTCACGTAAACTCCACTCATAAATTTGTCCTGTCATAAAATCTACATATGCTCTATTTTGCTTTCCTTCACCAGGGCTAAGAAACATATAAATTGGACTGTTAGGAGAATCGGTAAATATGGATACCATGCTAAACAAGGCTGTCATTGAAGACAAGAAGGATGTCCCCTTGACCATACGCACATTAGAATTAAATTTACTACCATTTATTTTGTGTAGTTGAGAAGTGAATTTTCTATGTACACTTTCTGGTAAAGGAACGGCAAATCGCCCTTGTTCTACATGATGATGTACCAACTTATTACCTTTATAATTAGCATGCATCTTGTTATATGAAATCCATTGTTCGTCAACAATTGGTGCTCTTTTTGCTTTTATCAGTTCGATATTTTTTTTACTGAACATTTCTGGATGCGTTTTCAACAATTGATTCCAAAAATATCTATTATCACGAGGGAATCCTTTGACAGTAACCGAACTTCCATTGGCTTTAGACATATCAACATATGGACCATTTTTCCAAAATTGCACTACATCATCACTATTGCCATCTTCGTCAATTCTATTAATAGGATTGACTGAACAATAATGATATGGCATGAACCAAGGTTTTTCTTCTTGTAAAGGATCTACACTTATCCACAAACTCAGTCTCGGGTCATAGTACCTCGCACCATAGTAATACAATCCCGTCTCCTCGTCGAATTCCTTCGCGTTGAAGAGATAAGGCGTATTCCAGATGCTGTTCCGCTCTTCAATGAACACTTCGCCGAACGGCACATACTCGATGTGCTGAACCACCTCGCCGTCCAGGTTGGTGATGTAGCTGCTGCTGCCCAAGTGGTCGGGATGGTAGTAGAACTGCAACTTTTCGTATGCGTCCGGATCCTGAAAGTTGTTTTCCACTGCCAGGGCACGGGCCTGTGCAGCCTCGGGAGAACCGTCGTCGCAGCAGAATCCCTGTCCGTCCACATAGTCGTTGTTGTCCGTTCCGTTGTACGGCACCTCAAAGATAGCATAATTATCCTTAATTACCTGCTGCTGGGCGGAATATTTTTGTTTGTAATTAACAGAAAGTCCGTCCGTCTCACTGCCGGCATATTGGATGCGTCTCGGGTCGGAACCGTAGGAGGCGAAGTCGCCAATCTTGGAAACGATGCGCTGTGAGCCGATATAGATGTGCTTGGTGTAGCGTCCGCCCTGGTTGGCTACCAGATAAGGACTGACGTAGAGCGAGAACTTCGCCGTGCTGGTGCGTCCGCCCGCGAACTCGGAGTTCACGTAGAGCTGTTCACCCTCACCGCTGGTCTTCACCGTGCGTTCACCGTCGGCATCATACCAGTAGTTGGTCACGAAGCCGTTGTCATCGGAAGCCGTTAGGCGGTTCTCCTCATCCCAGCGGAGCTTGCGCTCGGCTGCGGTGGAATCCAACGCACCGTCCTGCTTGATGCGGCCTGTATTGACATAGACCAGGTTGCCGTTGGCATCATAAGTGTAGGTATGGTTGTTGTCCACCTTTGCCACGGAATCCGGATTCTCTTCCGTGCGGTAGTTCGCATCCTTCACTTCGGCCAGTTGGAACTTTTTGCCCTCAGTCTTGCCGTAGGTATAGGCCAGGTCATAGCCCACATGGAGCGTACCGTCGAACTGCACGCCCTGCTGCGTGAGATGCTGCTTCTTCGACACAATGCGGTGCATGTTGTCGTAGCCCATCTCCAGCCGGTAGGAAGCGGTCTTGCTGTCAGCTCCGGCATAGGTTCCCGTAGCACTTGCCAGACGGTAGAGCGCGTCATACGTATATGCATGCGCCATCTGTCCGCCCGCCTTTCCGCTTTCGGGAAGTGCGGCCTTGTTGGCAACGCTGAGCACGTTGCTTAGGGCATCGTAGGTATAGCCATTGTCCATGATGGACTTGCCGCCTGCGTTGACCGTCAGGCTCTGCAGCCTATGGTGTGTTGTATAACCTTTTGCTTTTTAACACGACAGTCTCACTCTTTTAATAAGTGGGGCTGTCGTGCTAAAAATATGCAATTTGACAGTTGGTTATCTAATTTATTTCTTTTTGCTTTACCCGAATTAGGTATGTCATCAGCTGCCCTTTTAAGTATAAGATAATTAATCCCTTAGTAGAAAGCAGCTGCGCATTTTTGCGCATTTTTTTAATAATTGAATGATATATTACTACACTACTGTCCCGTAAAAGTGGATAAATAGTTCTTTGAAATTATTGAAATATAGTCACTTACATGGTTTTTTGAAATGAAACGGACTTGATTTTGCAACTTTGCAGTCTAATATAAATAGCTGCTATGTTCCAAGACAAATACGTATTCTCTCAACTAACCGCTTTTCTGAACAGAACTCAGTTCAACAATTATGTTCGCAAGTATGATGGCAACCGATATGTGAAACATTTCACTTGCTGGAATCAGATTCTTGCGATGATGTTTGGACAACTGAGTAACCGTGAGAGCCTGCGAGACTTAATCGTTGCTTTCGAGGCGCATAGGGCCAA
>ENA-UEPV01002024-UEPV01002024.1-human-gut-metagenome-genome-assembly--contig:-NODE-2024-length-11673-cov-2.464471_pt1 | contig 11673 bp, 10 predicted proteins | sample MGYA00242942_ERZ507925 | MGnify/ENA primary metagenome ERZ507925 (study PRJEB26167, sample SAMN06115453) | human gut metagenome | host: Homo sapiens | place: China:Fujian | collected 2015-08-26... | reverse complement strand
CGGCTGTCGGGCTTTTTATGTCTAGTTTGACTTCCTATCAGGTGGCTGCGGCAGTGTTGACATTAGCGATGTTGGCAATTCTGAATTACGTGAAAGTGTGGTGGCAGGAAGTAGAAGTATATGCAGGTGGAAGACTTATATATTATATAAAAGCACATAGGTCTGTATATGGAACAACCACTGGAACTAATTATACGATTGTGAACATTCCACCATATACAACAGATATAATCGTAAGGCTTACTAATGTATATGCTGGTCATAAGATAAGAGGAACAACATTTGAATATGGTGACGAGACAAAACTTATAAAAGAGCTTATTGCGAAATCGCTGCCATCAGCAGTACTTAGTTCGTTTATAATAATAGTTGGATTTGCTATGATTATATTATGGATTTTCTGCAGAAAGAGGATTGCACAGACACAAGCACTGTTTTATTTTGGTATATTTGCAATGATTATAGGTGCATGGGCTCTTAATGAGACTGATATTGCAACAATTCTTGTGGAGAACAGGAAGATAGGTTCACTGATAGGGTATGTACTGCTAATGATGATACCTATTCCTTTTATGCAGGCAGAGAAGAATTTTTTCCAGATAGGGAAAAGTGCTGCGCATAATATCTTGTGCGCCATATATGCTGCAACAGCTGTAATACTGCTTGTATGTCATATGACAGGTGTGTGGGAGTTTAAGAACAGCGTGTACATTATACATATGATGCTTGTTATGTCACTTGTATATTTCTGTACAGTTCTTATTAAAAGAGTATGGGTTAAAGGCTTTGACAGGAAAGTAAAGTCTAATATTATAGGTGCGGCTGCACTTGGAATTTCTATGATTGTTGATCTTATTGCATATTATAAGGGAATGCAGCAGACAGATCTTATAGGAAAACTGGGTATTCTTATATTTATTATTGTGCTTGGTTATGAGAGCATATCAGAAGCATTTGAGAAGATTAAAGAAGGCCAGAAGGCAGATTTCTACAAAGAGATGGCTGTAACTGATACTATGACAGGGGTTTATAATCGCTTTGCATTTGAAGAGTGGGAACAGGAAACTTCTGATTATGAAGGGTATTCTATAGTGACATTTGACCTTAATAACCTTAAGTGGTGTAATGATAATCTGGGGCATGCAGCAGGAGATGCCTATATACAGGCATCAGCCAGAATTATTAAAGAGATATTTGGCAGACATGGTAAATGTTATCGTATAGGTGGGGATGAATTCTGTACTGTAATTGATCAGAAGCAAAAAAGCTTTGATATTGGAAGACATGTGAAGCAGCTAAGAGAACTTGAAAAGTATGCAGAAAAGGAACTTGGAATCAAAGACCTTAATGTGCAGATTGCATGTGGTTATGCCGAATATGATATAAAGACAGATAAGAACTTTGAAGATACAAGAAGCAGAGCAGATAAGAGAATGTACGAAAGTAAGAGAAGATTGAAAAGAGAGTGATATATGGATAAATACGGAATATTAAAGCATTATTTTGGGTATGATTCATTTCGTCCGGGTCAGGAAAAGTTAGTTGATGCTATTCTTGCAGGGCAGGATGTGTTAGGAATTATGCCTACAGGTGCGGGGAAATCATTATGTTATCAGGTGCCGGCATTGTTAATGTCCGGCATTACTCTTGTTGTCTCACCGCTTATATCGCTTATGAAGGATCAGGTTGGAGCGCTTAATCAGGCTGGGGTACATGCAGCTTATATTAATAGTTCACTGACAGATAACCAGATAGCTAAGGCACTCGCATTTGCAAAGCAGGGACGGTATAAAATTATATATGTTGCACCTGAAAGGCTGGAAACCTGGGGCTTTCTTGATTTTGCCACGCATGTAGAGATATCTATGATTACCGTAGATGAAGCTCATTGTATATCACAGTGGGGACAGGATTTCAGACCAAGCTATGTAAAGATAGTTGATTATATAAACAGCCTTCCAGCAAGACCGGTTGTCAGTGCATTTACAGCGACAGCAACCAATGAAGTAAAGACGGATATAGAGTGTATATTAAGGCTTGATAATCCTAAGGTTGTAATTACTGGCTTTGACAGGAAAAATCTTTACTACAGCGTAGAGCATATAAGCGGCAAGAATAGGGACAGGTATATAAGCAATTATGTTAAAGAGCATATTGATGAGAGTGGAATTATCTACTGCGCAACAAGGAAAAATGTGGACACTTTATATGAAACCTTAAGCAGTATGGGGATAAGTGTCACAAGATACCACGCGGGACTTAGCAATGAAGAAAGAAAAAGAAATCAGGACGATTTCATATATGACAGGTCATTGGTGGTCGTTGCTACTAATGCATTTGGAATGGGAATAGATAAGTCAAATGTAAGATATGTAATTCATTATAATATGCCACAGAGTATGGAGAATTATTATCAGGAGGCAGGAAGAGCTGGCAGAGATGGAGAGGACTCACAGTGTATAATGCTGTTTTCTGCACAGGATGTGATAATAGATAAGTTCCTTCTTGATAAGAAAGAATTTGAAGGCGTTGAATATGAGGATATAGACGTTATTAAACAGCGTGACCTGCATAGATTGTATGTAATGGAGGGGTATTGCAAGACAACGGGCTGTTTAAGAAATTACATACTTAATTATTTTGGAGAAAATGTAACCGGAGTATGTGGTAATTGCGGCAACTGCAATAGTGAATATGAAGAAATTGATATGACAGCGCAGGCAAAATGGGTCATTAACTGTATAGCAGAAACCAAGGGAAGATTTGGACAGGGCATAGTTATAGGAACTCTGCTTGGAGCTAACAGGGCAAGGCTTAAAGAGGTTGGAGCTGTTAATTATAAATCATATGGAAAGCTTGCAGGAATGAAAGAAGCTGAGTTAAGACCGCTTATAGCCCAGCTTATATCAGACGGTTATATAATACAGACACAGGACGAATACAGTGTCCTTAAAATGGGAGATATAACACCTTTAAAGCAGGAAAATGCACATATATATCTAAAGCGTATGAAAGAGTCCGAGGAAGCAAGAAATGCAAAGCTTACAGGTAAGACAGGAAGCACAGGTAGTTCATATGAAGCAGGTGATGAAACTTTTCTATCAGGTTCAGGAAAGAAAGGCAGAAAGCAGACAGGCAAAGCAGGTAAAAGAAGCAGTTCATCAACAGGAAAGAAGAGTACAGATTCACTTACAAGTGCAGGTTATGAGTTATTTGAACGCTTAAAGGCATTGCGAATGATAATAGCAAGGGAAGAAGGTATGCCTCCATATATTGTATTTAGTGATAAGACACTTATAGATATGTGTGAGAAGCTTCCTTTAAATGCAGAAGCAATGCTTGAGGTATCAGGTGTAGGACAGAATAAACTGATGAAATATGGACAGAGATTTGTAAATGAGATAGATACATTTGTTAAAGAACATAAAGGAATGGCAGCAACAATTAATTAGAAAAAGTGTGCATAGGCACAGTCAGGTTATATAGAATAGTGCACAGAAAAGAGGATTATTATGACAAAGATAGTAGCAGTAGCAGGCAAGGTTGTGTTAGGCTGGGATCCGGGCTTTAGAAATGGCTGTAAACTTGCTATAGTTGATGCCACAGGAAAGGTGCTTGCAACTAAGGTTGTATATCCAACAGAGCCATTTAACAAGGTTGAGGAGACTAAGAAAATAGTAGCAGACCTTATTAAGAAATATGGTGTTACACTTATATCTTGTGGAAATGGTACTGCTTCAAGAGAGTCAGAACAGATAATCTCAGATATGATAAAGGAATATAATCTTGCAGGCGTAGATTATGTTATAACTAATGAGGCAGGAGCATCTGTATATTCGGCAAGTAAGCTTGCTACAGAAGAATTCCCTGACTTTGATGTGAACCAAAGAAGTGCCGTATCAATAGCAAGAAGAGTGCAGGATCCACTTGCAGAGCTTGTTAAAATTGATCCTAAATCAATAGGTGTAGGACAGTATCAGCATGATATGAACCAGAAGAAGCTCGGTGAAGCTCTTGAGGGAGTTGTGGAAGACAGCGTTAATAAGGTCGGAGTTGACTTAAATACGGCATCAGCGTCACTTCTTGAATATATATCGGGAATCACAAAGACCATTGCTAAGAATATAGTTGTGTACAGAGAAGAGAATGGCAGTTTGGTGTATCTGCTGTTCTGCGTTACCCGTTACGGCTGGGGCTGGGACAACTATAAAAAGGAAGTCAACACCGGCAAGGGCCTCAAGATGCACGACTGGATGCGCGGCTACCTGACCTACGTTCTGCCGGTCATCGTGCTGTTCATCTTTGCCTTTGGCATCTACGATAAATTTTTTGCGTAAATAAATGACTTCGACCTCTCCGCCACCTTCGGTGACACCTCTTCCAAAGGGAGAAAACCGGACAGAAAGATGCACTTTGCATGGACTGCCAAAGGCTCCCGCTTTGGGAGCGCTGGCAAACCCGAAAGGGTCTGGCTGAGAGGGCAAGCGGGTCAACGAAAGGCTCCTCTTATTCCATAAATAAGAGGGGCTTTTTGCAGAAGAAAGGAGCTCTCCGGAATGCACATTCTGATCTGTGATGACGATGCGGCCTTTGGCACCCGTATGGCAGAATATGTGGCCGCTTACTTTGCGGCCCGCAGCATTCTGGTACAGACTGCCGTCTGCACCAGCGCGGGGCAGGCGCTGGAAACGCCGGAGCTGGAGCTGTACCAGCTGGCGTTTCTGGATGTGGACATGCCCGGCGTGAACGGTATGGTGCTGGGGCGCCAGCTCAAGCAGAGATGCCCCGGGCTGAAGCTGGTATACGTATCGGCCTATCTGGAATTTGCATTGGAGGGCTATACGGTCAATGCATACCGCTACCTGCTCAAGCGGGACATTGTGCACACCCTGCCCAGCTGTCTGGACGACCTGCTGGCCGAGTTGACCGACCAGCGCAAGACCCTGACGGTGCACCACAACCGCGCTGCCACAGAGATCCCGCTGGATCAGATCTATTATCTGGAAAGCGACCTGCGCCAGATCAACGTTTATGGCGACATTGCCCGCCAGCCCATCTGCACCTACTACGGCAAAATTGCCGACCTGCCGCAGATGCTGTACGAGAACGGCTTTTTGCAGGTGAGCCGCAGCGATGTGGTGAACATGAAATATGTGCGCAGCATCCGCAGCTACCGCGCCCTGCTGAAAAACGGGGTGGAGCTGAGCGTGAGCCGCGCAGGCTATGCGGCCATCCAGAACGCATATCTGGAATGGAAGGGGCAGTATGTGGATGAGTGATGCATTTGCGGAAATGATGCTGGGGCATCTGGTGTGTCTGGTCCAGGGCAACGCCTTTATTCTGGTAGAATGGGCCTACCTTGGCAGGGGGAAACTGCGCTGGCCGGTGCTGTGGGCAGAGCTGCTGTGTATGGGGCAGCTCTGCCTGTCATTCGCGACAGAAATGCCCTTTTTCAATGTGCAGGCCATTCTGCTCAATGTATTGTATCTGTTCGTTACCGCGCAGCTGTTTGGCGGAACAATGACGGATAAGCTCACGGCCTGCCTGATCAACGGCACCATGTGCCTGCTGGTGGAGAACACGGTCAACTATACCTACTCCTGGTTCACAGGAGTGCGCACCGGCGAAGCATGGCAGCACCCCGGCTGCCTGATTGCGCTGTGCGCCGCAAACTTCATCGTGGGCGCAGCGGTTGCGCATTTCCTGTATAGCTGGAACCAGAAGTGTGCTTTGCAGCCGCTGCAGGCGCTGGTGATGTCCTTTTTCCCCGGGGTGGCTGTGGTGCTGAACATTGTGCTGATGGTCACAGGGACCCGGCAGCCCGCCACCCTGGTGACCATGCTGCTCACCTTTGGCATGAGCGTGGCGGTGCTGGTGCATATCGCCATCGTGCAGATGTTCAACGATCAGGTGGTGCAGCGGCAGAACTCCCGCTACCGTGCTCAGCTGGAGCAGCAGCGTGCCGAAGCACTGCTGGATTCCTACACGGAGCAGCGCCGCCTGACCCACGAGTTTACCAACCACATGACAGCCCTTACTGCCCTGCTGGATCAGGGGGATCTGAAAGGCGCACAGACCTACATTGCCAGCGTGAGCAAAACGGTGGCGGCGGGCACCACCATCATGGACACCCACAACCCGCTGCTGGACTCCATCCTGAGCAAAAAGTACGAAGAAGCGGCCCAAAAGGGTGTGACAGTCTATTTTGACCTGTGCGACCTCAAGGAGATCCCCTTTGATGGCATGGACATGGTCATCGTGCTGTCCAATCTGCTGGACAATGCCATCCGTGCCGCAGCGCAGGCCCTGCCGCCGGAGGTGCATGTGCGCATCCGCAAAACGCCGGAGGAGTACCTGCTCTCGGTGCGCAACCGCGTGCAGGATGATCTGGATCTGGAGGACAACAAGCTGCCCGGCACCACCAAAAAGGAGAGCGGCCACGGCATGGGCTTTGCCAATGTGCAGGAGGTGCTGCGCAAGTACGGCGCAGAGTATACGGTCAGCTGCCGCGACCGCTGGTTCCGCTTCACCTGTGCCATCCCGGTGTGCAATTCATGACATGGGCACCGACAGTTTATGACAAGTTTTCTGCAACAGGACCGCAACCGTGCTATACTGAAAACGGTAAAGGTGATGCCTGCACGGGCAGAGTGGATTGCGGCTGAGGCAACTCAGGAAACACTTTACATACGGTGCGGTGCTTCGGACAGCGGTGCGTGTTAAGCTGTCTGCTTTCCCTTTGCTCATTGTACCGCATGGCAGATGCCGTGCGGTTCATCTGGCGGGGCTTTCAACGGCGAGCTTTGGGGTTTGCTGCTGATAAAGTCACTCGGTACGTCGCATTTCTGTCCGGCAGATGCTGCTTGTGGGAATGGAGCATCTGCTGCACAGAGCATCTGCGTCGGTGAGAGTTCTGTCAGGTTTTTATTGCAAAAAAAAGAGCTGCTGTACGGCGAAAAACCGGGTACAGCAGCTCTTTTTTAACGTTTTGAGATGTTGGAAAAGCCGGGCCTTACTCCGGCTTTACCTGCAGTTCCTGCTCGCAGTAGATGCAGCGATACTTGCCGTTGGAGCTCAGCTCAAAGATCTGATCGCACTCTTCCTCAATGGAGGAGATGCAGCGGGGGTTCTTGCACCGCACGATGTTCACCAGACGCTTGGGAGGCTTGGGTTTTTCCTTGCGCACAGCCTTGCCGTTTTCGATGATGGTCACACTGATGTTCGGGTCAAGGTAGGTCAGCACATCCAGATTCAGCCAGGAAGCATCGCCCTCCACCTTGAGGATGTCCTTGCGGCCGCTCTCGCTCTTGTTGCTGCGTGCATTCTGGATCAGTGCCACGCTGGCGGTGCGGTTGCCCGCAATGCCCAGCAGGTCCATCAGGCCGACAGCGGTGCCTGCCTTGATGTGGTCGATCACGATGCCATTCTGGATCTCGTCAATGTTCAGCATATCAGTTTTCCTCCTTAGGTGCCTTGGGGTCGCGCAGGCCCAGCAGGGTCATGATCAGTGCCATGCGGACGTATACACCGTTCTGCACCTGCTCAAAATAAGCGGCGCGGGGGTCGTCGTCCACATCCAGCGCAATTTCGTTGACACGGGGCAGGGGATGCAGCACCGCCATATCCGGCTTTGCAAGGCTCATCTTTTCCTTGGTGAGGATGTAGCTGTTCTTCAGGCGGATGTAGTCCTCCTCATTGAAGAAGCGCTCCTTCTGCACGCGGGTCATGTACAGAATATCCAGCTCCGGCATGGATTCCTCCAGACTGCGGGTCTCCTTGTAGGGGATGCCGTTGGCCTCCAGCACGTCCTTCACGATGTAGTCCGGTACACGCAGCTCTTCCGGGCTGATGAGCACGAAGCGGATGTTCTTGCAGCGTGCCATGGTCTTGATGAGGGAGTGCACGGTGCGGCCGAACTTCAGATCGCCGCACAAGCCGATCGTCAGATCATCCAGCCGTCCCATGCGGCGGCGAATGGTCATCAGGTCGGTCAGGGTCTGGGTGGGGTGCTGGTGTCCGCCGTCGCCCGCGTTGATCACCGGAATGCGGGAGTAGCGGCTTGCACGCAGCGGTGCGCCCTCTTTCGGGTGCCGCATGGCCACGATGTCCGCATAGCAGGACACCACACGGATGGCCCAGATTCAGCATGGCAGCCTCGAAGGAAAGGCGGGTGCGGGTGGAGGGCTCATAAAACAGGGTGGCAAGCTTTTTGTGGCTGGCTGCGTCCTGATAGGCTGCCGGGTCATCGTGGATGCGGTCGGCCAGATCAAGCAGCGTGGAGATTTCCTGCTGGGTAAAATCCAACGGGTCGATCAGATGTCGCATGGGTACATACCTCCGTTTAAAGCAGTTTGCGTAGGATAGAAAAATCAAAGAAGTTTGTGTAGTAGCTCAGCGAACGCATCACCGGGCGGCACAAACGATTGAAACACACTTCGTCCAGCAGCAGCATGGCTTCGCCGGGAGCAAGGCGCATGGCCGAGCGGATGGCGTCATCGCCGCAGCTTGCCTTCAGGTGGGCAACGTTGGAGGAGATCTGCTGGTGGCATTCCCGTTCCAGAATATCGAACACCCCGCCGGTCAGGTCGATGCGGGTATAATCCCGGGCACCGAACAATGCTCTGGGCAGGTAGTCGATGGAATAGATCACCGGGGTGGTGTCGGCCAGAATGCGCTTTTTGATGCAGATCACATCATCGCCGGGTGCGATGTCCAGATTGTGGGCCAGCTCCTCCCCGGCACGGATGGGAAAGACCTGAATGCCGTCGGCGTGGGGATAGCTGCCAAAGCTGCGGATCAGCGGGTAGTATTCCAGCTTCTGGTCCAGACGGCTGCGCAGGCTCAACACTGTACGGTTCACCACCGTGCCAATGCCGCGCACACGCCCAGCGTAACCAGCGCGTTCCATCTCGCTCAGTGCGTGCCGGCCGACGGTGCGGCTCACGCCCAGCTCGGCGGCAAGGTCCACCTCGGCAGGCAGACGGTCGGCCCGGGCATAGCGCCCGGTGCGCAGCTCTTCCAGCAGACTGGCAACGATGCGGTCGCTGATGACAGCGCCGCCCAACCGGCTGGAAGATGCAAGTGCAGATTCCTTCATGGTTTGGTTCCTCCGTTCACAGGCAGCGCAGGGCACTGCCGGGACTTGGAGCCCTGCGGCGCACGGCCCCGCTTTGTGACCACGGCCATGCACCGCAAAACCCCTTCATACTTTATTATAGCATAAATTGACATTTATAAAAGCGGCATTTATACTGGAATCGGCCAAAAAGTACGATTTTATTTTGGAGGGGATAGCAAGATGGAAATTTTTCTGCACAGGATATGCGGCAAAACCGCAGAGCCGCCGGTGCCCATGCTGCTGCGCCGCTGTACGGCAGAGGAAGCCCCGGCGGTGTACGCTTTGCAGAATGAGGTGCGCGCCGCCATGCCGCACCCCGAGCAGTTCGTGCCGGACACGCTGGAAAATATCACGACCTATGTCCGCAAGGACCTGTGCATCGGTGCATGGCAGGGCAGCAGGCTGGGCGGGTACCTCATCGTGCGCTTCTGCGGGCAGAGCGAGCACAACTATGCGGCCTTCATGGACGTCCCGCGTACCGAGTGGGAGCACTGGGCCAATGCCGACAGTGCCATCGTCCACGCAGACTTTCGCGGCAACGGCCTGCAAAGGCTCATGCTGGAAGCAGCCCTGCCGCTCTTCCCGGGCAGGATCACCCACATCGGGGCCACCGTCAGCCCGGAAAATCAGTACAGCCTGAACAACGCCCTTGCATCGGGCTTTGCCATCGTCTCCCGGCGGGAAATGTATGGCGGATACGACCGGTATCTACTGAAAAAAGACTTGTAAAAAAAACAGGGCTGCGTCCCCAAACGGATGCAGCCCTGTTCTTCAGTCGATGGATAGTTTGAGCTTGTTTTTCATCTTGTGCCGCACCACAAGCAGACAGGCCAGATGCACGGCGGCGGTCAGCACCCAGCTGATGGGGTAGCTGATGTACAGCATGAACGGTGTGCGGTTCAGCTGGAAGATGGTGGCGATCCACACCAGACGCAGCAGGCAGCTGCCCACAAGGCTCACCACCATGGGCAGCACGCTGTAGCCAAGGCCGCGCAGGCTGCTGGCCAGCGTGTCCATAATGCCGCACAGCAGGTAGGTGCCGCAGATCACCCGCAGGCGTTCATATCCGGCGGCAATGACCGCCGCATCCGAGGAGTAGAAGTGCAGCAGCTGGGTGCCTGCCAGCACTGCGCCGCCGCCCAGCACCACGCCGGTGACGATGGCGCACAGCAGGCAGTTGAGGACAACGCGGTTCAGGTTCTGGTACTTGCGTGCGCCCATGTTCTGGCTGGTAAAGGTCACCGCTGCCTGCGAAAAGGCGTTCATGGCGGTATAGACGAAGCCCTCCAGATTGGCGGAGGCCGAACTGCCTGCCACCACCGTGGAGCCGAAGGAGTTGATGGCCGACTGGATGACCACGTTGGACAGGCTGAACACGGTGCTCTGCAGACCGGCAGGCAGGCCGATGAGCAAAATCTGCTTCAGGGCACCTATGTGGAAGCCCAGATGATGCAGATCCAGATGCAGAGCGCCCTCCTCCTTCATCAGCATCCGCGTCACCATGCAGGCAGAGACGGTCTGACTGATGATGGTAGCCAGTGCCACACCTGCCACGCTCATGGAAAAGCCAATGACGAACACCAGATTCAGCACCACATTGATGATGCCTGCCGCCGCCAGACAGTACAGGGGACGCTTGGTGTCGCCCACAGCGCGCAGCAGTGCCGAGCTGAAGTTGTACAGCATGGTCATGGGCATTCCGATAAAATAGATTTTAAGGTACAGCGCAGAGAGATCGATCACATCCTCCGGGCAGCTCATCAGCTCCAGCAGGCCACGGGCCGCAAAGAACCCCACCACGGCCAGCAGCACGCCGCTGACAAGACCCAGCGTCACCGAGGTCTGCACCGTGTTCTGAACACCGCGCTCGTCCTTTGCACCAAAACAGCGTGCGGCCACCACGTTTGCGCCCAGCGAAAGCCCCACGAACAGATTCACCAGCAGATTGATGAGGGAGCCGTTGGAGCCCACTGCCGCCAGTGCGGTGCTGCCCGCAAAGCGGCCCACGACCACTACGTCCGCTGCGTTGAACAGCAGCTGCAGAATGCTGGAAGCTGCCAGCGGGATGGAGAACAGGATGATCTTTTGAAGCATCGGGCCGCTGGTCAGGTCAGCGGAGCGGCTTGTCTGAGCCATGAGAAGAGTGCCTCCTTTTTATCGTTTACGCGGAGAAGCTGTTTTCCTAAGCATTGCACACTGCTTAGGAGGACAGCATCTGAAATGTAAATATTTCGTAAATAAAGGGAACCGAAGGCATATTATACCGCGCGGCGCAGAAAAATACAAGTGGCACCGCCGAAAAAAGACAGCTTTTTCCGGCAATGCCACAGGAAAACGGCTTTTCAGTTCAATTCAAGCACCTTCCAGTGCTCCGGTGCGGCAAAATCGCTCGTCTCGCCGTCATCGGTGTACATCCGGCAGCGGGCGCTGCCATTTTCGTCCGGGCAGGCCCACAGGGTCAGGCTGGTATCGTCCAGCTGGGCGGTGCAGCTGACGGGTCTTGCCACCGGTACGGCATGGCCCGGGCGGATGAACAGCAGGACCTCGTCCAGTGC
>ENA-UEPV01002022-UEPV01002022.1-human-gut-metagenome-genome-assembly--contig:-NODE-2022-length-11683-cov-15.429088_pt1 | contig 11683 bp, 10 predicted proteins | sample MGYA00242942_ERZ507925 | MGnify/ENA primary metagenome ERZ507925 (study PRJEB26167, sample SAMN06115453) | human gut metagenome | host: Homo sapiens | place: China:Fujian | collected 2015-08-26... | reverse complement strand
GGATTCCGCTGGAAAGCCGATACCTGTAAGCGGCTTTGATGAGCTTAAAGAGCAAATTTATATGAGATTAAAAGCAAAGCTTGGAGGTTTTATATATGACCGAAAGTTTGGAAGTGAAATAACAGTCAAGACGGAAAATAGCGAGCTTATCAGGCTTATCCGAAAAGCTTTGCCACAGCTTTTTGATGTGGATTTGATTTCAGCTCATATCGAAAAAGGAGCTTTAAAAGCTAAATTTAATTCTGAGTTTGGGGATTTTATGATAGAAATTCCATTTGAAGATGAGGAGGGATAAAATGAGCGAAACTTATAGTGAAATTCTTGAGAGAATGCAAACTGAATTTGAAAAAAATGCTGGCTATGTGCCTGATGATGCATCAGATATAGGTATAAGAATGAAAACTCTTGCGGGAGAGATTTTCTCACTTGAAAGTAGTCTTGATTTTCTTAAAAGACAAATGTTTCCTACTACTGCAACGGGCGAATATCTTGACAAACACGCAGAAATGCGAGGTCTTAAAAGAAAGCCTGCTATAAAGGCAAGCGGAAAGCTAATGTTCTATGTAGAAAGACCGCTTTCGTATTCTTTTACTGTTCCGAAAGGAACGGTTTGTGCGGTGAGTGACGGAGGCTTGAGATATGTTACTGACGAGGATACTGTTCTGCCTGTGAACGAAAGCTTTGTTATGGTTAAGGCACACGCAGAAAATGGCGGTTCAGAATATAATATTCCTGTGAATCGTGTTACTTCTATTGTAACTTACTTTTCAGAGGCTATAAGCGTGAATAACTCAAGTATATTCGGCGGTGGTGCGTCAGCAGAAAGTGATGAGGCTTTGCGTGAAAGAATTACTGAAAGCTATTATAATCCGTCAAATGGTGATAACGAGGAATATTACAGACGAATTGCCTTAGGTGTAGACGGTGTATATTCTGTTGGTATAAAGCCACTTGCTCAAGGTACGGGAACTGTTGGAATTTATATTGCAGGTCGTGCTTCAAAATGCAGTGATGAGGTGGTTTCTGCTTTACAGCAGGAAATGAATGACAAGAAGGGCATAAATATTACCGTTTCGGTAGAAAATGCCACTTTGACAGGAGTGGTAATAAAGCTGTCGATTTCTGTTAAGGACGGATATTATGCTGATGATGTTAAAAGTCGGGTTCAGAATGAAATAGCTGAATATTTCAGAAAGCTTTGTGTTGGCGATGGGGTTAAATACTGCGAGCTTGGAGAGCTTATTTATCATATTGATGGTGTTAAAAATTATATTTTTGATACAAGCGTGACTAAAGAATATGATGGCGATTGCACTAAGCTTTATACGCTTGGAGCGGTCAGCATTACTGTTGTATAGGGGGTTTTGTGGTGACTGCATATGAATCCATAAAGAATAAGCTTTCTGCAACAGAAATTTATGATATTAAACAAGGCGGTCTTATTGATGCAGAGATAAGGGCTTATGCTGTTGCCTTGCAAGTTGCTTATGATAAGGTTGATGTGCTTTTGCGTGAATGTTTCGTTCAGACAGCAGAGAGTTACGGACTTGAACAGCTTGAATCTATGGCAAGAACCTATATGAATGGTGACATGCTTGAAATCAGACGAAATAAGCTTATTAACAGGCTTCAGATAAATCCGAGCATACTAGGAAAGGACGCACTTAAAAAACAAGTTGCATCCTTGGGCTTAGAGTGCAATATTACTGAGAATATTGCTGATAGTAAGATTTATGTTGATATACTAACAGAGGTTGCTGATGATAAAAAGGAATTTCTGAAGGCTGAATTGCTTAGGTTTGCACCATTACATCTCATTATGTATGTGACTTTTAATGGGGTGGCAATTTAGGGTGAGCTCTCAAAGCGTTAGCTAATTGCTAACGATAGAAGAAATAAGCGGCGGACTTCGTCCGTCGCTTTAGGAGAAAGAAATGTTAAGGGCGTTGCCCTTAAAACCCACCAAAGGCTCTGCCTTTGGAAACTGCAAGCTTTTGAAAAAGCTTGAGCAAAACTTTTAAGTGTCTTTTGGGGGTGTGTTAGCTAATCGTAGGGGCAAACTGTGTTCGCCCGCTCGGTAGTTTCTTCGACCGCGTCAATAAACTTCTCTAATACACTACTTTAACACCAAGCCTTTTTCAAGGCATTTATTGCTTTTATAATATCCGTTGTGGGAATACCACCGAAGCCTAATTTAAGCTCGGTGGTATTTTTTTTGTCAGATTTTAGAGCGGAAAGTCGGACACCTTGATTTTTTGCAAGTGAAAGCATTTCCGCCATAGAGCGGTTTGTATTGAGCGAAAGTATAAAGCATAGAGCAGTTTCTTGAAGTGTGGCTTTTAACTTAAGGTCAGAATCTGCAAAAGTGGTTTCGAGAGCTTGCATAATCAAAGAGCTTTTTTCACGATATAGCTTACGCAAACGGCGAAGTCTGCGTTCAAGTTCGCCTGTTTTGATATATTCGGCAAGTGCAAGCTGTTCAATTTTTGATGAGGTCTGATTATAAAAGCCGTTTCTTGATTCGTAGATTTTAAGCAACTCAGGCGTTAAAACCGCATATCCTATTCTTACGGACGGCAAGAGCATTTTCGAGAACGAACCTATATAAATTACTCTCTCACTATTGGCACTTTGCAGTGCAGGAAAAGGTCGGGAGCTATATCTTAGTTCACCGTTGTAGTCATCTTCTATGATGATTGAATCGGTTTCTTCCGCCCATTTGAGGAGTTCTTTTCTACGGCTCATACGAACAGGCTGTCCGTTTTTATTGCAAGATGGATTTATAAATAATATGCTTGAGCCGTTTTTATAAAGTTCTTCGGGGATTATTCCGTCATTATCGCTTTTAAGCTTGTGAATGGAAAATCCACAATCGGCAAAAACTCTTTCGGCGAGAGGAAAACCGTCCTCCTCCATAGCTGCTGTGCGTGGCTTTATTTCGGAGATAAGTCCGCAAATTATGTATAAAAGTGATTGCGTGCCTGAGCCAATCAGAATACGACTTCCGTCTGTAATAGCACCTCTGATACCGTGACTATAAAGTGCAAGTGCGTTTCTTAGTGCAAGCTCTCCCTGTGGGTCGCCATAGGAGGCTATGACATTCTCTTTTTTGAGAACATCTTTTATATGTGAACGCCAAAGCTTTATATCAGTTTCGTTTCGGTCAGCAAGGTCACTTCCAAGGTCATAAAGAATGTTGTCTTTGCTCTCACGATTTATTGGTAAAACGGAGCTTGTGTTTTTTATCGTGTTTTTCTGAGGGGCAGATTGGACATAGTATCCTCTCTGTGGAAGGCTCTTTATATAGCCCTCAATACATAGCTGTTGATAGGCTGATTCTATTGTTGTACGGCTGAGATGTAAATCTTCTGATAATTTACGAATTGAAGGGAGCTTTGCACCGATAGTAAGGCTACCGTTTTCAACTGCGGAGGATATTTTGTCATATAGCTGTTGATAGAGCGGAATAGTTCCGTTTCGGTCAAGTTCAATGAAATCATAGGTCATATTGAAATCTCCGTTTTATAAGTTTTAATAAATTATTTTAATTCTCGGCTCTGCTTTAGCTGTTCAAAGGTTATGCCATATTTTATTGCAATATCTCTTGCATAGCTGGCATTTTGCGGTGGAAGCACCTGTACATGAAATGACCTGCGTCCGTTTTCTATGCCTGTAACAAGGCTTTCGACACGACTATGTATTTCGGGGTCGGAATTAAAAGCCTCTAAATTTCTTGCAAGGTCATGCATATGTGTATTGTAGATTGCACGAACTCCGATATAACACATAAAGCGAACTATATCTCTCGCAAGATATACACCTTCCTCAACATTGGTTGTGGCAAGGGTTTCGTTCATAAGCACAAGTGTATTTTCAGTTGAATTTTGCATAATCTCAGAAAGTCGGACAGATTCTTCACCAAGTCTGCCAAGGTCTACGGTCTTATTTTCATCGGCTGGAAAATGTGTATAAATCGTATCGCAAGGACTGAACCAAAATTCTGATGCTGGAACAAATATTCCATGCTGTGCCAGAAGATACATAAGACCGATAGCCTGTGTGAAAGTAGTTTTTCCGCCACGATTAGGACCAGTCATAATGTAGATACGGTGTTCCTCATTAAAATCGAGAGAGTTTGTTACTATGTCGATGTCTTCACCATTAACAGCCTTTATAGCAAGTTTAAGATTGTATAAACCATCGGTTTGCAGAACACGCTGTGAGGTTGGCAGAACCTGTGGCTTGCAGATTGGGAGATTGAGATTTTGTATTTTGCGTATCAGCGATGCCCAGCGAATATAGAAAATAAGCTCAGGTGAAATTGAAGTCAGGGAATAACCGCTTATATCGACATACTTGCGGAGAACATCTCGAATATCCTTGACTATTTTCTTGAGAATATTTGATACCGATTTTTCCATAGCCGCTGAAAATGGGTCGCCGCCTGTGAGCGATGATTCAATTTGAAGTGTAGAAAGTTCAGCCACATTATTTATGCTCATACCTGTTAGTGAAGTCTTTTTATTTTTATAAATCGAGATTTCTAACTAGATTTGCATGTTCTTCAATAAAACGACGACGAGGTTCTACTTTATCACCCATCAAGATAGTAAAAATAGAATCTGCTTCTTCCGCTTCACGAAGATGTACTTGCAATACTGTACGTTTTTCAGGGTCCATAGTTGTTTCCCACAACTGTTCTGGGTTCATTTCCCCTAAACCTTTATAACGCTGTACAGTGATACCATCTCTGCCGATTTCATCTAATTTTTGCGCTAATTCTTCATCGCTATAAGTATACCAATGGCTACGACCTTTTCTTATCTGATAAAGTGGTGGTTGCGCAATATATACATGACCATTTTCAATTAATGGTCTCATATAACGATAGAAGAAAGTCAATAACAATGTACGAATATGAGCACCATCGACATCGGCATCTGTCATGATGATGATTTTACCATAACGACGTTTTGTAATATCAAATTCAGAACCAATACCACTGCCAAATGCAGTAATCATAGTGCGAATTTCTTCATTGTTAAGGATTTTATCCAAACGTGCTTTTTCTACATTTAAAATTTTCCCACGAAGTGGCAATATAGCTTGGAAACGACGGTCACGACCTTGTTTTGCACTACCGCCCGCACTATCACCTTCGACAAGATAAATTTCTGCTTGTTCTGGGTCTTTTACAGAGCAATCAGCTAATTTACCAGGAAGAGAGCTAACTTCTAAGGCATTTTTACGTCTAGTTAATTCACGAGCTTTACGCGCAGCTTCTCTAGCACGAGATGCCATGATGGATTTTTCAATGATTTTTTTAGAAATAACAGGATTTTCTTCAAAGTATTCAGATAAGCCTTCGCTAACAATAGAATCTACAATTCCACGAACTTCAGAATTACCTAATTTTGTTTTTGTCTGTCCTTCAAACTGTGGTTCACGAAGTTTAATGCTGATTACACAAGTTAAACCTTCGCGAATATCTTCACCCACTAAGTTATCTTCGTTATTTTTGATAATACCTTGTCTGCGTGCAAAATCATTAGCAGCACGAGTCAACGCACTTTTAAAACCAGCTAAATGAGTACCGCCTTCTTCAGTATTGATATTGTTAACAAAGCTATAAATATTTTCACTATAGCTTGTATTATACTGAAGTGCGATTTCTACAACAGTAGTATCTTTTGTGCCATTGAAATATACAGGCTCTGGATTGATTACTTCTTTATTGCGATTTAAATGTTCTACAAAGGAACTAATACCGCCTTCAAAATAGAAAGTTTCTTGACGAACTTCTTCAGGACGTTCATCAGTCAAAATAATAGTAATACCTCTATTTAAGAAGGATAATTCGCGCAAACGATGTCTTAAAGTATCATAATCATAAACAGTTTCATCAAAAATTTCTGCATCTGGTACAAAATGAACTAATGTACCTGTTTCATCAGTTTGACCTACTACTTTTAATGGTTCTTTAGTTACACCTTTTTCAAAAGTAATTTCGTGAATTTTGCCATCACGTTTTACTTTTACTTCCATATTTGTGCTAAGTGCATTAACTACAGATACACCTACACCATGTAAACCACCGGATACTTTGTATCCAGAACCACCAAATTTACCACCAGCATGAAGTACAGTAAGAACTACTTCTACTGCTGGTTTTCCACTTTCGTGCATATCTACAGGAATACCACGACCGTTATCTGTTACTGTAATGCTATTATCTTTATGAATTGTTACTTCTATATGAGTACAATATCCTGCTAAAGCTTCATCAATACTGTTATCTACAACTTCATATACTAAATGATGTAATCCACGAGCTGATGTACTACCAATATACATACCTGGGCGTTTACGTACTGCTTCTAAACCTTCCAAAATTTGGATTTGATTTGCACCATAATCGCCTTCTACAGCAGTTACTTCTGCACTTTCTTCATCTAAATGAATCTTTACAGGTTCATCATGTTTAATATCTATTTCATTATTTATATTTTCTTCCAAATTAGCCATGTCGTTCCTCCTATTCTCTTTAATATTGTACCATTTATAAGCCTTCTAAGCAATTAATCTCTTTTTTCGTTCAGATTTTCCTTGATTTTCTTTTACTTAAAATTCTACTTAAAAGTTCACATATCAATATAGCATTTAAAAAGTAAATAAGCATAGGGAAAATATATACATTAAGTCAAAAATTTTTACTTTCTTGCTATTGTAAGTGGATTTTTATAATTATTTTTGCTATTTTTTCAAATAAAAATGTATTTTTGTGTTTTTTACAGTGACATTTGTCTTTTTTTATGCTATGATAGAAAATATTTTTGTATCACTATACTAAACAAATGTATTTATCTAAGAGGAGGACTTTTTTCATGGACTTTTTTTCTATTATTTCCGCTATTGATAGCTTCCTTTGGGGACCACCTTTAATCATCTTATTGGTTGGTACAGGTATTTATTTGACACTGCGTTTAAAATTATTACAAGTTGCTAAATTGCCTTTAGCTATGAAACTCATCTTGAGTGCTAAAAATAAAGGCGATGGCGATATCAGTAGTTTCAAAGCACTTTGTCTTGCTTTATCTGCTACTGTAGGTACTGGTAATATCGTCGGTGTTGCTACTGCTGTTGAAGTCGGTGGCCCTGGTGCTATTTTCTGGATGTGGGTTGCAGCATTTTTTGGTATGGCTACAAAATATGCCGAAGGTTTACTCGCTATAAAATATCGTTCTAAAGACGAAATTGGTCAAGTTGCTGGTGGACCTATGTACTATATCGAACTCGGTATGGGTAAAAAATATAAACCTTTAGCTGTTATCTTTGCTGTTTTTTGTATTTTAGTTGCATTCTTTGGTATTGGTACATTTGCTCAAGTAAATGCTATTGTTGATAGTGTTTCTTTGACTTTTGGCGTTCCAGTTTACATAACTGATATTATTCTTACTTTATTAGTTGCTGGTATTACTTTAGGTGGTTTAAAAAGTATTGCTCGTGCAGCTTCAGCTATTGTTCCTTTTATGGCTGTTTTATACTTCGTAACTTGCTTAGGTATTATTTTACTTCATATCTCAGATGTTCCTGCTGCTGTTGCACTCATTATTGATAGTGCTTTCAATGGTCATGCTGCTGTTGGTGGTTTTGCTGGTTCAACAATCATGATGGCTATGAAAAATGGTATCGCACGTGGTGTATTCTCCAACGAATCTGGTCTTGGTTCTGCACCAATCGCAGCTGCTGCCGCAAAAACACATTGGCCTGCTGAACAAGGTTTAATCTCTATGACTGGTACTTTCATTGATACTATCATTATCTGTAGTATGACTGGTTTGACTTTAGTTTTAACTGGTGTTTGGTCTGGAGACCTTTCTGGTGCTGCTATGACTAATACAGCATTTAGCATGGATTATGGTTTTATGGGTGGTATTTTCCTTACAGTTTCTCTAGCTTTATTTGCTTTCACTACAATCTTAGGCTGGAATTATTACGGTGAACGTGCTTGCCAATATCTATTCGGTATTAAAGGTATCTTATCCGTTAGCACAATTCTCGCATAATCTTCATTTGCTTCCCGGCTCATGGCTTCATCAAGTGTACCCGTAAAATTGTACCACGCATGGAGCTGGTTCAGGGGCAGTTCACGGATCGAAAGCTTTCCTTTTTCTCCAAGCTCTACCACTGTGACAGATTTCTGATCGTCGGCTTCCGACATAGAATAGATAACCGGTGTGCCACAGTACCGAATCTCCGGCTTTCCGATCTGCTGTGGAGAGTGAAGATGTCCAAGTGCCACATAATCAAATATGTCAAATACTGTACGGTCAATATTATCCAGTCCACCAATCGATATTGTCTCCGAATCCGACCGCCGGTTCACTCCACTATTTGTTACGTTCTGATGGGCGATCAGTACATTTCTTTTCCCCGGATCAACCTGCATGGCTGCAACTGCCTGCTGCATGCCCAGTATATCGGCTATCTCATTGTATTTTTTCCCTTCGTATTCTTTCATGTGCAGAATCTGTTGCTGGAGTGGAGTCAGTCTGAGTTCGATAATGCGTTCCACTATACGGAAACGCTCTTCTTTCTCCATACTCTCAGCCGTAGAATCGGAAATAGATTCATCCCGGTTCTCGTCCAGCTCTACGGTAGGCAGGTGATTCCGTCTGCGTAATGTGTCGATACACAGGTTTTTTACCGTTACTACCGTAAGCGCTTCAGCTTCTTCTCGTGAACCGATCTGGTCAGCATGTTTCCACAGGCGGAAGAAAGCCTCCTGAAGAGCATCGTCAGCATCTTCCTTATTCGGCAGGAAGCGCATGGCTAGCCTGAGAAAACCTTTTCTCAGTTCAGTGAAAGTCGATGTCAGTGTTTCTTTACTCATGCTTTTATATCGGGTCGTACGAATTGTTTTCAAAAAGTTAAACGTAAAGCTATATCTTTTGTAACAGAAAGAATGAAAAAAAATCTTTTTTTGTGTATCCGAGTTAGGAAAATCCTTGTCGTAAAGCGAGATATTTGTTACAAAAAAACTCATGACGAGGCTTTGTCAATTATTTGCTGAATTTATCGGGAAAATATCTCGATGTTTTTTATTTTTTGTACAAAAGATAAATGAAATATGCTGATGTTTTTTGGGGATGTTCTTGTAATGAATGGGAAATGTTGAATAAACTTCTATAAATTAAAATATACTTTAAAGAAAGACGTATATTTGTAACAGAAACCGAAAATACAGATTATGAGATATTCTTTTATCGTTCCCGTTTACAACCGTCCGGATGAGGTGGATGAATTGCTGCAAAGTCTTACGAAGCAAACCCTTGGTGATTTTGAAGTATTGGTTATAGAAGATGGTTCGTCTGTACCCTGTGAAGATGTGGTAGAGAAATACCGTACACTGCTGGATGTACATTATTATAATAAGCCGAATTCAGGACCGGGGCAGACGCGTAACTTTGGAGCAGAACGCAGTCGGGGAGAATATCTGTTGATCTTGGATTCGGATTGTGTATTACCTCCGGGGTATCTTGCTGCTGTCGATGAAGAGTTGAAACGTGAGCCTGCCGACGCTTTTGGAGGACCAGACCGTGCACACGATTCTTTCTCGGCTACACAGAAAGCGATAAATTATGCCATGACCTCTTTCTTTACTACAGGAGGTATTCGTGGCGGGAAAAAGAAAATGGATAAGTTTTATCCCAGAAGTTTCAATATGGGAGTACGTGCCGATGTATATCGCAAGTTGGGAGGTTTTTCGAAAATGCGTTTCGGCGAAGACATCGATTTCAGTATCCGGATATTCAAGGCCGGATGTCGTTGCCGCCTGTTTCCTGAAGCATGGGTGTGGCATAAACGCCGTACTGATCTGAAGAAGTTCTTCAAGCAGGTACATAATTCGGGTATCGCACGTATCAATTTATATAAAAAATATCCAGAATCGCTGAAACTGGTGCACATGCTTCCTGCTGCATTTACGGTAGGGGTAGTGCTGGTGCTGCTTGCTTCGCTGATATGTCCGTGGGCACTCTTGTTGCTTGCACTGTTCGCTCTGATTATATTTGTTGATTCTTCCATACAAAATAAAAGTTTGTATATCGGTATATTATCTGTCGTTGCTGCGTTTATACAGTTGACAGGTTATGGAACCGGTTTCTTGTCGGCATGGTGGAAACGCTGTGTGCGGGGTAAAGGAGCCTTTTCCGCCTTCGAGAAGAACTTTTATGAGTAAATGGGTAATAATAAACTGACAATCAACCAATGGGCGGAGGAGGACCGCCCGCGTGAAAAAATGATGCAGCACGGCGCTGCTGCTTTGTCGAATGCCGAACTGCTGGCTATTCTGATAGGTTCAGGAAATACGGAAGATTCTGCGGTGGAGCTGATGCGAAAGGTGCTCGGCGACTATCGTAACAGTCTGAGTGAACTGGGGAAGACAACTATCGATGAACTTTGCCGCTATAAGGGAATAGGTCCGGCAAAGGCGATTACTATTCTGGCAGCTTCGGAAATAGGCAGACGGCGGCTGGAGGAGGAGCCGTTGGAAAGAAAACAAATCAGATGCTCCAAAGATATATATGAGGTGTTTTATCCGTTGATGTGCGACCTTCCGGTGGAGGAGTGCTGGGTGCTGTTGCTCAATCAGTCATCGAAAATCATAGACCGTATTTGTATCAGTCGTGGCGGACTTGCTTCCACACAGGTGGATGTCCGTTGTATTTTGCGTGAGGCTCTGCTCAAACGGGCGGTATCCATGGTACTTTGCCATAATCACCCTTCTGGAAACACATCGCCCAGCCGCGATGACGACCGTCTGACAGAAGCGTTGAGGCGGGCAGCCGAGGTGATGAATATCCGCTTGCTCGATCATCTGGTAATAACCGATGGCGGCTATTATAGCTATTGCGATGAGGGAAGGATATGAGTGTATTTTCGTTATTCCATTTTTTTATTACATTTGCACATGTAACTAAAAGCGTGCTTTATGGATAACGAAACTAAACTGAAAGTAGAAGAAAGTATTGTAGAAATGCTGAAAACCGTATACGATCCGGAGATTCCAGTCAACGTATACGATTTGGGACTGATATATAAAATAGACTTGCAGGATGATGGTGAGGTTGTGATTGACATGACACTGACTGCTCCCAACTGTCCGGCTGCCGACTTTATTATGGAGGATATCCGCCAGAAAATAGAATCGGTAGAAGGTGTGAAAGCTGCTCAAATTAATCTGGTGTTCGAACCTGAATGGGATAAGGACATGATGACCGAGGAGGCAAAACTGGAACTGGGTTTTCTTTGATAAACATAAACTGAGTCTATGAATACGAAACGTATGCTTCTGATTGCGGGAACGGCCGGGTTGTTTGCCGGAAGTTTGTCTGCTCAGGTAGCAACAGTCGAGGGCAGGCTGTCGGGAATAGACAGTGATACATTGCTTGTAGATTATTTTCCCATATCCGATTTGAAGCGTGAGAACCTGAAAACGGATGCAGTAGCCATACGACAGGGACACTTTACGTATAAAGTGGAGACAGGTAATATGCCTGCTGAAATGTATTTTTACGCCAAGCCTAAAAGTGGTGAGGCTTCTTCGTTGCGCAAAACAGTCAGCGTAGTCGCTTTTCCGGGTGAAACCGTTCAGCTGACAGGTTCCATAGACGATTATCAG
>ENA-UEPV01002012-UEPV01002012.1-human-gut-metagenome-genome-assembly--contig:-NODE-2012-length-11731-cov-4.122361_pt1 | contig 11731 bp, 10 predicted proteins | sample MGYA00242942_ERZ507925 | MGnify/ENA primary metagenome ERZ507925 (study PRJEB26167, sample SAMN06115453) | human gut metagenome | host: Homo sapiens | place: China:Fujian | collected 2015-08-26... | reverse complement strand
CCTTCAGTGCTACAGTGATCGTCAGATGGATGCCCAGCTGGTCCTCGCATCTCTTATACAGATTGGATGCCAGCAGATTTACGATCTCTTTCATATTCTCATTGTTCAGCTGGTGGAACACGATAATATCATCAATACGGTTGATAAATTCCGGCTTGAAGCTGCGCTTTACTTCTTCCATGACATTGGATTTCATCTTCTCGTAATCCTTTGTCTCGCTCTTCTCTGTGGCAAAGCCCAGATTCTTGGGATCCACGATACGCTGTGCACCCGCATTGGAAGTCATGATCAGCACAGTGTTCTTGAAGCTGACCTTGCGTCCCTTGGAGTCCGTGATATGACCGTCATCCAGTACCTGCAAAAGTACATTAAATACATCCGGATGCGCTTTCTCGATCTCGTCAAACAGAACAACAGAGTAGGGATTACGGCGAACCTTCTCGCTCAGCTGTCCGCCTTCTTCAAAGCCTACATATCCGGGCGGTGATCCGATCATCTTGGAGACCGAATGGCCTTCCATGTATTCGGACATATCAACACGGATCATGGCATCTTCAGAGCCGAACATGGCTTCTGCCAATGCCTTGGACAGTTCCGTCTTACCAACACCGGTAGGACCTAAGAACAGGAAGGAGCCGATGGGACGGTTGGGATCCTTCAGACCCACACGGCCTCTGCGCATGGCCCTGGCCACTGCGGTCACTGCTTCCTCCTGGCCGATGACACGCTTATGCAGCGTCTTCTCCAGTTTTAACAGTCGTTCGCTCTCTTTTTCCGCCAGCTTCTGTACGGGGATCTTGGTCCACTGGGCAACGACCTCGGCGATCTCATTCTCACCGATACTGATAACATTGCCCGCTTCCTGTTTCTCCCGCTTTTTCATCAGGCGGTCATATTTTTTCACCAGCGCATCCTGCTGCTTCTTGATCTCTGCCATCTGGTCAAATGCTTCCATGCGGATAGCTCTCTCCATCTCCTGATCCATCTCGTGGATACGGTCAGCGATCTCCTTCGCTTTATCCGGGGCATCCAATGCACTCAGTCTTGCGCTTGCCGAAGCTTCATCGATCAGATCGATGGCCTTATCCGGCAGATTTCTGTCATTGATATAACGGCTGGACAATCTGACAGCAGCCTCAATGGCCTCCGGGGTGATCTGCACATGGTGATGATCCTCATATTTTCCTTTGATGCCCTCCAGAATACGGACCGCCTCTTCCTCTGTAGGTTCTTCCACAGTCACCGGCTGGAATCTGCGCTCCAGAGCCGCATCCTTCTCAATATACTTGCGGTATTCCGCAATGGTGGTGGCACCAATCAGCTGGATCTCTCCACGGGCCAGGGAAGGCTTCATGATATTGGAAGCGTCAATGGCGCCTTCCGCACCTCCGGCACCAATGATCGTATGAAGTTCATCCAGGAATAAAATAATATTCCCGTCCTCCGTCACTTCCTTCAATACCTTCTTGATACGTTCCTCGAACTCACCACGGTACTTACTTCCTGCCACCATTCCCGACAAATCTAATGTCAGTACTCTCTTATTCTGCACGGTAAAAGGTACGTCTCCTGCCACAATGCGGGCTGCCAGACCTTCTACCACGGCGGTCTTACCTACACCGGGTTCTCCGACGAGACAGGGATTGTTCTTCGTGCGGCGACTTAAGATCTGCACTACTCTGCGGATCTCTTCTTCTCTGCCTACCACAGGATCCAATTTTCCTTCTCTGGCCAGAGCCGTCAGGTCTCTGCTGTATTGTTCCAGTGTAGACTGCTTCGCCTTGCGGTCTCCCTTTTTCCCCAGATCTTCCTTGTACAGATTGCCGTCCTGTCCGATGGCGATCAGGGTATCTACATAGATCTTCTGCACATTGGCTCCCAACGTGTTCAGCAGACGCACGGCAACATTCTCGCCCTCTTTGATCAGTGCAAGAAGCAGATGCTCCGTGCCGGTCTGCTTCTGTCCGAAACGGGCAGCCTGGCGGTGTGCCTCTTCCAGAATCCGGGCAGCTCTGGGAGAATATCCCTCTTTGTCCTTCACGGCCACACCGTTTTCAAAGGCGATCAGATCCCGGATCATTTCCATGACCTGATCCACTTCTACTCCGTTATCCGCCAACACTTTTGCGGCTACACCGGTATCTTCCTTCAGGAGTCCCACCAGAATGTGTTCGGTCCCGATATAGCCCTGTTTCAGGCCTCTGGCACATCTGCCGGCCTGGGCAAGCGCATTCTGCGCTTTATCCGTAAACTGTGACTGCATCAATTCAGTCCTCCATATTCTTCATAAATTTCATCAATCAATTCATGTACTTCCTGCCTGGAAATATTTTTGCAGCTGCTCTTAGCAAGTATTACCTGCAGTTCCTTCCGCAATTCATCCACCGCACGCATACGGTCCACATCCAGAGCGATCACGGCTCCCTTTCGCCTGTCGACCTTGACATAGCCCTCCTGCTTCAGAACCGTATAGGCCTTATTTACAGTATGCATATTGATCCCGATGGTATCCGCCAGCTGCCGTACACTCGGCAGGGAATCTCCCTCATGAAACTGTGACGTGGCAATTCCCATGATGATCTGATTGCGCAGTTGCATATAGAGCGCTTCATCACTATTGAAATCTATCTCTATTATCATCAAAATCACTCCCTTCCCACTGTCACCGATTGTTATACGTCTATTATAACAGTGAGGGCGGTGCTGTCAACTGCAGACCGGGAAAGTTTATCAAAATTTTAAAAAGAAAGCGGCATCCCACTCTCGTAAGATGCCGTTTCCGGTCTTTTTATTCCTATTGTTCTTCGTCGCCGTCCCAGTTCAGGAATTCGAATTCGAACTCGTCATCATCGGACATGAAGTTCTTGGACTTCCAGCCGGGATCCTGCGGATTACCGTTATTCTGTGCCGGTTTTACCGGTCTGTCTACTTGCGGTGCGGGTCTTCCGGTCTGGGGTGCTGCAGGTCTGGTTCCCTGCGGTGCCGGTCTTCCGGTCTGGGGTGCTGCAGGTCTGGTTCCCTGCGGTGCGGGTCTTCCGGCCTGGGGTGCCGTAGGTCTGGCTCCCTGTGTCGCGGGTCTTGCCTGCTGGCCTGCCGGTCTCTGTCCCTGCACCGGTCTGCCGCCCTGTCCGGCGGGCTTTCCTGCGGGACGTCTCTCCGCTCCCACTTCATGCATCACTTTCTGGCCACCCTGGGTTCTGCCGCCCTGAGGTGCCGGTCTTCCACCCTGACCTCTGCCGGTCTGGGGTCTGTCCACTCTTCTTCTGCGAAGTGCTGCTTCCTCCGCATCAGAGAAATCAGCCGCATCCGTCATATCCTTGATCTTGAAGATCAGCAGAGTGACTGCTGCCGCCGCTGCCACCAGAAGAATGACAAGAATAATGATCACGACCTTCTGACTGGTGATCTTCTTCTGATTGGTCTCAAACTGCGCATTGATCTCAGTAATCTGGTCAATAGAGCTGAACAGATCATCGATCTTGTATTGTTTCTGTCCTACCATATCTAACAGATACCATGCATCTCCCTGCAACTGGGTATCCCAGTCCTTGGAAGTGGTCTGTGTATCCTCGGCGGGCTGTTCTTCCGAAGGCTGTTCTTCCGCAGGCTGCTCTGTGGAAGGTGCCTGCAGTTCTCCGGATAACGCCACATAATCGGAACGGATAAATCCGGTCACTTCGGTATTGTTGGCGATGAAATTCACCTGATACCAGGTATTGCCGTCCGTACCGGCAGCCTGTCCGGTGACGGTCAGAGCCATTCCGTTCTCTGCTGTGGTTACGATCTGGCTCGTGGTAGATGCATTGCTGCGCACACGCACCGACTGTCCGCCCGTCACGGTAGCACTTACAGGCTCCACCGCTGTGACATCCACCGGTGTTTCATTCACTGCCGGAGCCGGTGTTGCTGCGGTAGTCGTCGTTGTAGTTGTCGTGGTGGTCGTAGTTGAAGAAGACGGCGGGGTAGATCCGTCGGTAATGCTTACCAGATCGGAACGAATATATCCCAGCGTATTCGCATCCACATATACCTCATACCAGGTATAGCCATCCGCTCCCTTGGTCTGGCTCTTGATGGAAATGGTCTTATCCTTTGCCGCACTGCCGATGACTTCACTGGAAGAATCCGCGCTCTTACGGATCTTTGCACTGGATGCTGTTACCTTGGCTGCGCTTTCCGCATGGCTGACAAACGCCAGATTCTCGGCAAAAAGTCCTGCTCCCAGCACAAGCACCAATGCAAACATTCCCCAGAAAGTCTTGAATTTACTTGTTCTCTGTACTGTCTTTTTCATCTGCAACTCCTTCTGTATCCTGACATGTCTTACGCTTCATCGATTGCCTTGCCAATGTCATGACGCATGTATTTGTTCTCGAAGGTGATCCATTCCGTTGCCTCATAGGCATTGGCACGGGCCTCCTTCAGGGTAGCTCCCTTGGCTGTCACTCCCAGAACACGTCCGCCGTTTGTCACGATTCCCTTGTCTGTGAGCTTCGTTCCCGCATGGAAACAATAATAGCCGTCTTTTCCGTTGAACTTCTCCAGTCCGTTTATCACATAACCCTTCTCATAGGATACCGGATAGCCATCACTGGCCAGAACCACACAGACTGCAGCATTGTCTTCAAACTGCAGATCGATCTGATCCAGAGTACCGTCCACACAAGCCTCCATGACCTCGATAATATCGTTCTTCATGCGGGGCAGTACCACCTGTGCCTCCGGGTCACCGAATCTTGCATTGTACTCCAGTACTTTGGGGCCGTTCGGTGTCAGCATCAGTCCGAAGAAAATAACGCCTTTGAAAGGTCTGCCTTCCGCTGCCATGGCATCCACCGTAGCCTGGTAAATATATTTCTTGCAGAATGCATCCACTTCTTCGGTATAGAACGGGCTGGGAGAAAAGGTTCCCATACCGCCGGTATTCAGTCCCTGATCGCCGTCCTTCGCTCTCTTGTGATCCTGTGCAGAAGTCATGATCCGGATGGTCTTGCCATCTACAAAGGAAAGTACACTGACTTCTCTTCCGGTCATAAACTCTTCGATGACCATACGATTACCAGCCGCACCGAATTTCTTGTCCAGCATGATCTCATCCACGCCTGCCAGAGCTTCCTCCAACGTATTGCAGATCAGTACACCTTTTCCCAGTGCCAGGCCGTCTGCCTTCAGCACGATAGGGAAACTTGCCTGCTCCTTCAGATATTTGATGGCATCCTCCGCATTATCGAAATTCTCATAGGCTGCGGTAGGAATATTATATTTTTTCATAAGATCCTTGGAAAAAGCCTTGCTGCCCTCCAGGATTGCTGCATTTTTACGGGGTCCGAAAGCACGCAGGCCCTCTGCCTCCAGTGCATCTACCAGTCCGCCTACCAGAGGATCGTCCATACCTACGATGGTCAGGTCAACGGCCTGTTCCTTCGCAAAAGCAACGATCTTGTCAAATTCCATGGCTCCGATGGGAACACATTCTGCGATCTGACCGATTCCGGCATTGCCCGGAGCACAATAGATCTTATCTACCTTAGGACTCTTTGCAACACAGGTTGCAATGGCATGCTCTCTGCCACCGCCACCTACGATCAATACTTTCATACCCATATTATGTTTCTCCTTATTCCGTAACTATTCACCCCCCATTCGCAAAACCGCCTCTGCGAGGCTTTCCTGAATAACATGTTTGTATGCTATTTGCTCATGGTGATTACTTCGCCCATTGGCTCTGAATAGTTACTCATTTGTTATGCTTTACTTTGCCGTCTACGACGCAGATCCGTCCGTTGGCAATGTCATCCACCGCCTGAGGCAGAAGCAGCCACTCAGCCTGTTCCATGACACGTCTCTGTAAGATTTCCGGGGTATCACCATCTTCCACTGCCACTGCTTTCTGTGCAATGATAGGGCCTTCATCCATGCCTTCATTCACAAAATGCACGGTGGCTCCGGTGACCTTCACACCGCGCTCCAGTGCCTTTTCATGCACATGAAGTCCATAGTATCCCACACCACAGAAAGAGGGGATCAGAGACGGATGAATATTGATGATACGATTACTGTATTCATGCACCATAGCCTCCGGGATCTTCACCAGGAAGCCTGCCAGCACGATCAGATCCGGGGTAAATTCCTTCACCTTTGCAAGCAACGCATCGTTAAATACTTCTCTGCTCTCATAATCCTTCGGAGACACACATACCGCAGGAATTCCTGCATTACGTGCTCTCTCCAGGCTCTTCACCGTCTTGTTGTTGCTGATGACACCGACGATCTGCGCATTGGTGACCTTGCCCGCTGCGATAGCATCAATGATCGCCTGCAGATTCGTTCCGCCGCCGGATACCAGTACGACTACTCTTAACATAGGGTCACACCCTTTTCACCGGCTTCGCAGGTACCTACCACGTAAGCGGTCTCCCCTGCTGCCTTCAGTGCTTCCAGAGTCTTGTCCACATCTGCGGGATCCAGTGCCAGCACCATGCCAAGACCCATGTTGTAGGTGTTGTACATCATCTCGTCAGCAATGTTGCCCTTTTTCTGCATCAGACGGAAAATAGCGGGTACTTCGTAGCTGTCCTTCTTCACAACTGCGCGGATGCCGTCAGGAAGCATTCTGGGAATATTCTCATAGAAACCGCCGCCGGTAATATGGCTGCAGCCCTTTACCTTAACGCCTGCGTTCTTCACAGACTTCATAGCCTTCACATAGATTCTGGTGGGAGCAAGCAGTGCTTCACCCAGAGTCTTGCCCAGTTCGTCATAATAGGTATCCAGGCTCTCTTTGGTCATATCGAATACCTTTCTCACCAGGGAGAAACCGTTGGAATGTACACCGGAGGAAGTGATTCCCACCAGTACATCACCGGGCTTGATGTTCTCGCCGGTGATCAGATCCTTACGCTCTACCACACCTACTGCAAATCCGGCCAGATCGTACTCATCCTCAGGCATCAGTCCGGGATGCTCTGCGGTCTCACCGCCTACCAGTGCTGCGTCAGACTGCTTACAGCCCTCTGCCACACCCTTTACGATGGTAGCGATCTTCTCGGGAATATTGCGTCCGCATGCGATATAATCCAGGAAAAATAAAGGTTCACCACCTGCACATGCCACATCATTTACACACATGGCTACACAGTCGATTCCAATGGTATCATGCTTGTCCATTAAAAATGCCAGCTTCAGCTTGGTACCTACACCATCGGTTCCGGACAGGAGCACGGGATCCTCCATGTCTTTGATGGCACTCAGGGAAAATGCTCCGGAGAAACCACCGATACCGCCCATTACTTCGGGACGCATGGTCTCCTTCACGTACTTCTTCATCAGTTCTACAGACTTGTAGCCTGCTTCGATGTCTACTCCAGCTTTCTTGTAATCCATTTTCTCCTCATTTCCGCCGCAGGGGCTCTTTCGTTTTATTTAGTGGGACAGCCTCTTAAGAGGTCCCGGATTCTCTGTCTTATCTTCTTATTTTTTCATGCCTTCCAGATATGCTTTATAGCCGATTTCCTGCAATTTTGCATCCTTGGCTTCTACCTGTTCTTTTAATTTGGTGCTGTATGCTTTTAACTTTCCGAGAAGTTCTGCGTCGGAAGTAGCCAGGATCTTGGCTGCCAGAAGTCCTGCATTGGCGCCGCCGTTAATGGCTACTGTGGCAACCGGGATGCCGGAGGGCATCTGAACGATGGAATACAGAGAATCTCTGCCTCCCAGGGAAGTGGTGTGCATCGGGATTCCGATGACGGGCATAGGGAAAATAGCGGCACACATGCCGGGCAGATGCGCTGCCATACCGGCTCCGGCGATGATCACCTTGAAGCCTTTTTCCTCCGCACTTTTTGCATACTCAAAAAACACATCCGGCTCTCTGTGAGCACTGATCACGGTCATCTCATAAGGGATGCCCAGTTCTTCCAGAATGTCTGCGGCTTTCGCCATCACAGGCATATCGGAATCACTACCCATTACAATGCCAACCTTAGGGCAATTCTCTGTATTTGCCATAATGTCCTCCTCATGTATCGGTTGCACCGATTTTATCCATATATATTTTATCTTACTAAAATCTTTTCAATGATGCAATGGTTTTATGAAATCTTATGATAACTATTCAGAGCCATGCAAAATTGCTTTCTGCAAATGCTTGCTGAATAGTTTTAATCCAACTCCCGCAGCGGCTCATTCAGTTCTTCCGTTCCGTGAAGGACAAATCTGCCGTTCGCAATAATGGGGATCCGCCCGCCGTCCTTTTTCACTGCGGTCAGCTCTGCCAGTTCATCGTAAGGAATGGTAATGTCCGTATGGCAGTTAAAATAAGCCTTGGAAGGGTTCACACTGCGAAGGGCGGCCACCTCATTGTCTCTGGCCACGATCTCTTTACCGTCGGGATTGTATACCTTCACCTCTTCCGCATGGGAATAGCAGGTATCGCCCACTGCAAAATGCGGTCCCATCTTCTCCGCGATCAGGATCGGCATCCTGGCTTCCACGCCCAGACGCTTTGCCGCCACATAAGCCGTAGTGTTTGTGCCGATGGCAAATTCTCCCAGCGGCAGTGTCTTATGGCGGAACAGGATATTTTCCTTAATGAATGCCTTGTTCTCTTCCTCCGTGGCAAAATTAGCACAGTTGTAGTTTTTAATCCTGCCGTTTTCGAAGGTGATCTCCAGATTCTTATATTCCAAGCCGTTCAGGAACACTTTTGTCACATGCAGCACACCGTTTGTGCCTTCCAGCACCGGAGAGGTAAATACTTCTCCCACGGGAATATTCACGTCTGCCACGCAGTTTTCAAAAATAGTTTCTTTGGCAGGATCTTTGAGCTTCCACAGATTCACTGTGATATCCGTGTGATTACCGTTACAGCCCTTCACCTCACAGTGGTCTGCCTGATCCAGCGCATCGATGATGGTCTGCTGGATCCTCTGATATTTTTTATAATCCAGGGTGTTGATCCGAATAGTCTCCCGGAAAAGTTCTTCAAAGCAGTCCCCTACCTCCGGGATGGGGAACGCAATAATCGTAAAGCTACGCTCTTCCTCAATAATATACTGTCTCTGCAACTGTCCCATCTGGGCGCGGTGCTCCACCATAAGAGTGCTCTGCTCATCCGTCATTTTCACCGCTTCCGGCTTGTTCACCGGTGCGAAATCTTTCTCACCGAAGGTCTCCACCACGGCCGGGCCCGCATAGCCTCTGGCCTCTGTCTTATATTTTTCAAAAGCGGTATGCATGACTTCCAGTTTCCGGCTGCAATACATTTTATCCAGGAACAGTGCCTTGTCATCCTTGTGATCGAACTCATACTGTCTGTTGGGGCTGACACTGTAGAAGCCGTTTTTATAAATGGAGGGATTATATAAAATACTGGCAGCTGCACGGTAGATCACAGGCTGCAATCCCATTTTGTCAAAATTCTCCAGAGCTCTCCGCATCATGCGTTCGAAGCCCAGCTGATAACGGACATCCACCGCAGCTTTTTTCGACAGATCCTTGCCGGTCACTTCAAAACCGATGCGGTACCCCTCGGTATAAGTGTCTGCCATGGTATTTATGGTTTCTTCCGGCAGGGAATTCAGGAATTTCGCCATTGCCAGTTCATTTTCCCCCACGTATTCTCCATAGGCATAGAGATAACGCAGATCGGTCAGTTCCGCCCTTCGGATAATGTCTGCCGCAAAATTATTCCCCGGGCATACCAGTTCCCGTACCCGTGCTTCCGCCGCCACATCCGCGTAATCGCTGACGAACCAGTAAAGGATCTCACGGATGGACGCATAAGACGGAAGTCTGTGATTCTCCTGCTCCTCATATACAAATGCCGCATATACCTCAGAAAACAGTTCCATACGGATCACCAGTTCGTCCAGTCTTCCCTCATAGGTAAAACCGATCAGGCTCCGCATTTCCGTATAAAGGAAGGCGGCCAGTGCGCCGAATTCTTCTCCCAGACACTTTACAGCTACCGCAGGATTAGCAAAGCTGTTCTCATAATTTTCCGGTAAAATATCTTCATACAGGGCATGGTTACGCTGTTTCAGCTCTTCCAAAGTGGCAGTGTTCTGTTTTCCCTGCTCCAGGAACTGTCTGGTATCCTCGATCAGCAGTAAAAATTTTGCTACCGCTGTAAAATATTCTTTCCAGTGCTGCAGGCTTTCTTCCTGCCAGTCCTCCCCGGGGATCTCCCGGATCCGGTCTAAGGCCAGTTCCAGACGTTCCAGTAATAATTCTCTTTCTTCCATAGATCTGATTGCTCCTTCTATCTAAATAACTGCTGTGTGATCCAATGCTTCTGTTCCAGAATATCCGTTACAGACGGCTTCCCAGATACAGCAAAAAGCTGACACCTCCAAGGGCAACAACATTTAATATTGTTCCCAGCACGGGAAAGATACGATAGATATCTTTTTCCCGAAGGGTCAGTATTCCCAGGATCAGTCCGATCAGGGAATAGATGGTGGCCAACACACCGGTAACACCGTATCCACCGTGCATCACGCCGCCCTGACTGTAGGACAGATACGTCACGATCCCCAGGGACACCAGACTGATGCCCCCCAGGATGGTCGACATGATCGCCCTGTTGGAATGTTTTTTATTCGTAAAAATGTAGTTCTTTTTCCGCATACTATTTTCAAGCCTTTCAGTAACCTGCAATCCCCCATGGAACCCGAAAAGGGCACTTCCGGTATGGAAATGCCCAATTTTCACGCCCTGACGACGTTTTCCTTCTTATTTGTGTTCAGAACAGAATACGTGATTTGCCGGAGACCAGCTTGCCGCCACTGATGATCAGCAACACACCTGCCGCGATTCCGACTACCAGGGAAATGACTCCCAGTACAATATTCAGAGCACCTGCTCCACGCATGATCTTATAGATTTTCTCTTCCATGGAATCCTCCTGTCTTCTATCCAAAACTTTCGAAGCCGTCTGCTTAAGCACCGTATACAGCATAATATTCGTCGATTGCCTTCTTCAGAGTATCATCAATGTATACCTGTCCCTTGTAAGGCTTGTTGTACAGATGATCGATGACATCCTGCATGGTTACGATGGCATGTGCATCAAATCCGTACTTTTCCTTGATCTCTTCCAGTGCGCTGACCTTGCCGCCCAGACCCTTTTCCATACGGTTCAGGGATACCATCAGACCAACGATTTCTACATTGGCTGCTCCTCTTACCTTAGGTACGGTCTCTTCCATGGACTTTCCGGATGTGGTGACATCCTCAATCATAACCACCCTGTCACCATCTACAAGCTTTATTTCACCAAGAGAAAGGCTTGCTACCTTCATATTTACAGATTCCGAACCAATAGTTATAACAGCGGCAATATTTTTATTTTCCTTTACATTTTTTCGTTTATTCACAAAAGAACCCCCTATCTATGGATATAAGCGTTATTGTTTTTATTATATCAGTTCGACAAAATTTCCGCAAGCAAAGCTTAAATATTTTACATAATTTTACAAACTGTTTACTAAGTGGGATATATATATTTTATTAAGCAAATACATAAATAAAAAATGGCGGACAAAGTCCACCATTTAAAGGTAAGAAAAGTTAAGGGCGTTGCCCATAAATCCTATGAGGGACTCCGTCCCTCAACCCTGCGAGCCTTTTCAAAGGCTCAAGCGAAACTTTTAATTGTCTAAGATAAGTTTATTAGCTAAGGGAAAGCAAGGCTTATTTTTTCTTTCCAAGAATTTCTTTTCTTATATAT
>ENA-UEPV01001996-UEPV01001996.1-human-gut-metagenome-genome-assembly--contig:-NODE-1996-length-11839-cov-5.941592_pt1 | contig 11839 bp, 10 predicted proteins | sample MGYA00242942_ERZ507925 | MGnify/ENA primary metagenome ERZ507925 (study PRJEB26167, sample SAMN06115453) | human gut metagenome | host: Homo sapiens | place: China:Fujian | collected 2015-08-26... | reverse complement strand
ATAGCAGGTGTTTTAGGTGATTCCCATGGAGCATTAACCGGTCAGATGTGTTTTGAGGCAGGTATGGGCAAGGTGACTTATGGAACGGGATCATCTGTTATGGTTAACATTGGAGAAGAGGCTGTCGCTGCTCCTGAAGGGCTGGTTACATCCGTCGGATTCTCGGCTTTGGGTAAAGTGTATTATGCTTTTGAGGGCAATATCCATTGCACCGGAGCCACTATCAAATGGATGGTGGAGAAATTGGGATTGGTGGACTCGTTCAATCAAATTGAAACCTTGGCGACTTCGGTTAAAAACAATGATGGAGTCTATCTGGTTCCCGCCTTTACCGGATTGGGAGCTCCCTGGTGGAAACCGGATGCTAAAGCTGCCATCTGGGGAATGACACTGAATGCTGGAAAAGCGCATGTGCTGCGTGCAGGATTGGAATCCATTGCTTATCAAGTGAAGGATTTGATAGACATGATGACCCGGCAGGCAGGAATCGAGCTGAAAGCGTTGCGTGTTGACGGAGGCCCCACGAAGAATCAGTTCCTGATGCAGTTTCAGGCTGATATGCTGCATGCCGTCATTAACCGTTCGGAGATAGAGGAAGCTTCTGCATTGGGGGCTGTTGTCATGAATGGCTTTGCCCGTAAGAAGTGGGCCAGTTTCCAAGAAGCCGCTGCCATGCGTACCATTGACAATTGCATCGCTCCCTGTATGGAGGAAAAAGAACTTCAATCTTTGTATAGTGGCTGGCGTGAGGCTGTTAAGAAAGTAATAGGACAGAATAACTAACTGAATATATCGTAACTTTTAATACCATTAGAAATGAAAAACAAGAAAAAAATGTGTTTTGGTGTCATCATTGGAACACGCGCTTATTTTAACTCGGAATTAGCAAAAGATGTCCGTAAACAATTGTTGGAAACACTGACGAAAGAGGGCTATGACTATGTCATTCTCCCCGAAGATGCTACGCCTACAGGCAGTAGCAGTATTGAAACAAGAGAAGATGGCTTGAAATGTGCAAAGTTGTTCCGTGAGAACCGTGACCGCATTGATGGAATCATTGTTTCATTACCTAACTTCGGTTTTGAAATCGGTATCATCAATGCTATCAGTGTAGCCGATCTGAATGTGCCTGTTTTGGTTCAGGCATGTGATGATGAGAATGACAAGGTGGATTTGGATAGCCGTCGTGACGCGTTCTGTGGTAAGATTTCCGTATGCAATAACTTGTATCAGTATGGCATTCCTTTTACTGATACTACGCTACATACTTATTCTATTTATTCTGATTTGCTGGCAGCCGATATTAATAAGTTCGCTGCGATCTGCCGGGTGGTGAATGGTCTTCGTCATGCTCGCATCGGTGCCATCGGCACTCGTCCTGCCGGTTTCCAGACCGTCCGCGCCAGCGAGAAACTGTTGCAGGCATCGGGCATTACAGTCGTTCCGGTAGATCTTTCTGAAATCTTGTCTGCCGCCCGTAAGATTGAAGATGCTGATGAAACGTTACAAGCAAAACTGAAAGAAATCAGACAATATGCTGCTGTTCCCGAACAATACAATGATAAACTGATTTTGCAGGCTAAATTTGGTGTGGCTGTAGAACAATGGATGGAAGCCAATGAAATTGATGCTGTAGCTATCCAGTGTTGGGACTCTTTGGAGCAAAACTATGGTTGTGCAGCTTGTGTGACTATGAGTATGTTGAGTGAAAAATTAATCCCTGCTGCTTGTGAAGTGGATATTGCCGGTGCAGTGTCTATGTATGCGTTGACATTGGCTTCCGGTCGCCCGTCGGCATTGCTTGACTGGAACAATAACTTTGCCGAGGATCGTGACAAGTGTGTGTGTACACATTGTGGTAACTTCCCTAAATCATTTGTAATGAATGATTTGAAGTTAGGAACATTAGGAGTGTTGGGCAGAACATTAGGTAAGGTACATACTTTCGGTGCCGTTTACGGTAAAGTAAAACAGGGTGATTTCACCTTCTTCCGCATCTCGACAGATGATACGAAGGGTTGTATCAAGTCTTATTTGGGCAAAGGTGACCTGACCGATGACCCATACGGAATGGATGGTTGTATAGCAGTAACCAAGGTGGATAATCTGCAGCCGCTTATGAAATATATTTGTAAGAATGGATTCGAACATCATGTGGCTATGTGCCGTGGCAATGTGAAAGATATTTTGGCGGAAGCTATTGAAACTTATCTGAACTGGAATATCTATATTCACGAATAATATCGATGAAATATGATATTGGTAGATAATTACTTTTTGGCAATCCTCTGCTGTGTTATTTGCTGTGCCTGCTGGGGCTCTTGGGCAAATACGCAGAAGATGGTTGCCGCCAAGCAATGGAGCTTTGAACTGTTTTATTGGGATTTGACCGTCGGTCTGTTCCTTACAGCTTTATTGGGGGCGGTGACTTTGGGAAGTATGGGAAGTGAAGGCCGTACCTTTTTTCAGGATTTGGCAGTCATGGACTGGTCTAGCATTCAATATGCATTCTTGGGCGGTGTTGTGTGGAACTTTGGCAATATATTTCTTACCGCAGCCATTGCTGTAGCCGGAATGTCAGTAGGTTTTCCTATCGGTGGAGGCTTGGCCTGGATTGGAGGTATTGTATTCAATTATTTATTAATCTCTTTGGCCGGTCAGACCTATCAGGGAAATCAGCTTTTACTATGGAGTGGTGTGTTAGTCATCATTGTAGCTATACTGATCTGCGGAAAAGCGTACGGAAAGTTATCGTCCGGCAAGGCTTCCACTCCGAAGAAGGGGATTCTGCTGGCCATTATGGCAGGCATTGCTATCATGTTCTTTTACGGATTGGTAGTGAAATCTCTTGACCCGCAGTATGTGGCGGGAGGAACCGGAACGCTGACTCCTTATACAGGTGTGTTCTTCTTTGCGGTAGGTATTCTGGCCAGCACACCTATATTCAATACCTTTGCCATGAAGCATCCGGTAGAAGGCAAGGCGGTGACCATGAAAGATTACTTTGCCGGCGATGCCAAGACCCATCTCACAGGTATGCTGGGAGGCTTTATCTGGATGGACGGCATGGTGATTAGTTTTATGGGAGCAGGTGCTGCCAATCCGGCTATCTCTTATGCCCTTAGCAACGCAGCGCCTGTGGTGGCTATGATCTGGGGAGTTTTTGTCTGGAAGGAATTTAAGGAAGCTCCGAAGGGGACCAATAAACTGATTGCGGCTATGTTCTCCTTGTTTATTATCGGATTAATAAGCATTACTTTGTCAAATTAAAAATTAGATGAAGAGAAATTATAAAATAGGGCTTGTAATGAAGTCGTTACAAGCCGATTTTTTCAAAGTGATGAAAGAAGGGGCCATTCAGTATGCGGCCCCTCTTCCGTTTTTGGATTTGGTTTGTGTGGGAACGGCTACACAGACAGAGGTAAAGGAACAGGTTGACTTGATGTATTCCTTGATTCATCAGCAAGTCGATGCTATCGTATTGGTTCCTATAGATTCAAAAGCCTTAGTTCAGCCTGTAGTAGAGGCTGTCAGGAAAGGAGTTCCGGTAATCAATATTGATATCCGGTTGGATACTCAGCTATTGGAGCAGGCAGGAGTAGAAGTGGCTTTTGTGGGACCGGATAATTTTGCAGCTGCGTATGAAGTGGGTAAATTATTGGATAAGAAGTTGCGGAATGAAGATAAAGTTGCTATTATTGAAGGATTGGCGGCAGCCGATAATGCGCAGCAGCGTAAAAGAGGTTTTATCAAGGCGATAGAAGAAAAAGGGTTAAGATTGGTGGCATCCGAACCGGCCGACTGGGAAACGGAGAAAGCCGCCGAAGTTTTTCAGGCTATGTGGATGCGGTATCCTGATTTGAAAGCTGTATATTGCAGCAATGATGCGATGGCGTTGGGGGTTCTTCAGCAGATGCAAGAAAAAAATTGCTATCTGCCTGTAGTGGGCTTTGATAATGATGCGGTGATGAAAGAATTTCTTTCTACGGGAAAACTGGTTGCAACAGCTGATATTTTCAGCTCACAGATGGCTGTCCGGGGCATTGAGTTCGCTTTGGATGTATTGGAGGGAAAAATAGAGAATAGAGGGGTTCATTCTACAGCTTACGAAATTATTAAACAATGAGTTCGTAGGGAAACGGCCCATACTGAGATATGCACTTAAGGCACCAGCTGTTTAACTTCTTAATATTGCCGGCAATGAGCAATATTAAGAAGTATTCTTTTTACGAATGAAATATTTAGTGTAATTTTGTGGCTCAAAATAAATTAAATAGAATCATTATGGCAGCAAAACCAAGTATACCTAAAGGAACGAGAGATTTTTCGCCGGTGGAAATGGCGAAACGTAACTATATATTCAATACGATCCGTGATGTGTTTCATCTTTTCGGCTATCAGCAGATTGAAACTCCTTCTATGGAGAATTTGTCTACCTTGATGGGAAAATACGGTGATGAAGGGGATAAGTTATTGTTTAAGATACAGAACTCAGGTGATTATTTCAACGGCATTACCGATGAGGAATTGCTGAGCCGCAATGCGGTAAAGTTAGCGAGCAAATTCTGTGAAAAGGGATTGCGCTATGACCTCACTGTACCGTTCGCCCGTTACGTGGTCATGCACCGTGACGAAATCAGTTTCCCTTTCAAGCGTTATCAAATTCAGCCGGTTTGGCGTGCGGACCGTCCTCAGAAGGGCCGTTATCGTGAATTCTATCAGTGTGATGCCGATGTGGTAGGCAGCAATTCTTTATTGAATGAAGTGGAGCTGGTACAGATGATAGACCGGGTATTTGGCAAATTCGGAGTACGCGTTTCAATTAAAATCAATAACCGTAAGATATTGACCGGTATTGCCGAGATCATAGGTGAGGCCGATAAAATTGTGGATATCACCGTAGCTATTGATAAGCTGGACAAGATAGGCTTGGAAAATGTAAATGCGGAATTGGCTTCTAAAGGGATTCCTCAAGAGGCTATTGATAAATTGCAGCCGATTATTTTATTGAGTGGAAGCAATGAAGAGAAATTGGAAACTTTGAAGACTGTCCTTGCTACCAGTGAAGCGGGATTGAAGGGAGTGGAAGAAAGTGAATTCATATTAAAAACCGTGTCTGCACTGGGTGTGAAGAGTGAAGTGGAATTGGATTTGACTTTGGCTCGCGGCTTGAATTATTATACAGGAGCAATTTTTGAAGTGAAGGCCTTGGATGTGCAGATTGGCAGCATCAGTGGTGGTGGCCGTTATGATAATCTGACCGGTGTCTTTGGTATGGATGGTATGTCTGGTGTAGGTATCTCTTTTGGAGCCGACCGTATTTTTGATGTGTTGAATCAGTTGGATTTGTATCCGAAAGAAGCGGTGAACGGAACCGAGCTGTTGTTTGTAAACTTCGGCGATAAAGAGGCTGCTTATTGTCTGCCTATCCTGACAAAAGTCCGTGAAGCAGGGGTGCGCGCTGAAATTTATCCGGATGCTTCTAAAATGAAGAAGCAGATGGGATATGCCAATGACAAGCAGATTCCTTTTGTCGCTATTGTTGGTGAAAATGAAATGAACGAAGGGAAACTGACTTTGAAGAATATGACTACAGGCGAGCAGTCACTGGTTACACCGGATGAGTTGCTGGCGGTGGTGAAAGCTTGATTTCATCAAGCGGATGTTGTCGGAATAGTCCGGTATATTCATCCGTGATTATCTATGCGGATTAACAGATTATTTTTTTTCTTCCGTCACTATATCTCCTTTAGAATCAGTGAGATGTGGTGACGGAAGTTCTTTTTCCCCTCCGAAATGGTTTGTTCTCCTTTCCCTGTGTGGAGTCGACAAGGCGGAATGCCCGTTCTTGTCGTTGTTGATTGTATTTCTTGTTTTAAGGATGAAAACTGATGGAGCTGACTTGAAATATGATTTTCTTTTGCGAGAGTCTGATATTATTCACTATATTTGTGGAATGCTAGCCTTATAAATTTAATCAGATGATAGAGGAAAATCAGTTGATATCCCATTTGTATCAAAATAGGGATAATGGTCAATGGATGATACAAACCAATGATGAACATCAAAAGGGGGTTGCTGATATGGCGGCATCCTTCGCCGGGCAGTTCGGACTTCCTTCTTGGGGGCGTGCGCTCGGCCTACTTCATGATAAAGGAAAGGAACGGGCGGCATTCCAGCAATACATACGCAAGATGAATGGTTTGCCTACGAGTGACAAGAAGCGCTATGATGATCATACCCATGCTTTTGTGGGTGGAATATTGGCAAAAGAACTTATGGGAAAGGATGTTTCCCATCTTCTTGTAAACCAAATTATTTCTCATCACACGGGGTTACATGATTTCGGGGATGTGGAAAACATATTGAAAGAGAGGCTATTGTCCGAAGAAATAAACGAGGGTGACATTAGCATAAACAAACCTTTATTATTCCAAGAATTTATTGATTCACCTTTTTCTAAATCAAAGGTTGAATGGAAACACTTTCATCACCTTTCCCGTATGCTTTTTTCCTGTCTTGTAGATGCCGACCGGCTCGATACAGAACGGTTTATGGATGTAGAGTCATGGCGGAAGCGGGGAAATTCGGCTACGCTTGCCGATTTGCTTCCACAGCTGGAGGCATATATGCAAAAACTGCAATCGAATGCAGCTGATACGAAAGTGAACCGCATCCGCCAGCAAGTGAAAGAACAATGCAGTAGAACTTCTTCAAGCGAAAAAGGATTTTATAGTCTTACAGTTCCGACGGGAGGCGGTAAAACACTTTCTTCTTTGTTATGGGCCATGAAGCATGCTGTAAGCCATTCAATGAATCGTATCATCATCGCCATCCCATATACCAGTATCATTGTGCAAACGGCAGGGCTTTTGAAGGAAATCTTTGGTGAAGAAAATGTATTGGAGCATCATAGTAATTTCGACCCCGATGATATTAAGGACGAGGAAAATAGGGAAAAAGCAAAATTGGCTACAGAGAATTGGGACTATCCCATTATTGTCACTACCAATGTACAGCTTTTTGAATCTATGTTTAGCAATAAAACATCTGATTGCCGCAAACTGCACAACATGGCAAATTCAATTCTTGTTTTGGATGAGGTTCAGATGTTGCCAACCGGCTTCTTGCAGCCGATAGTCGATGCGCTGAAAGCGTATCAGGAAATGTTCGGGATTTCGGTATTGTTTACCACGGCAAGTCAGCCGGTATTGAGCGGTCTGATAGAAGGAACAAATCCTAAAGCTGATTTTAAGGGAATAGAACATATCAAGGAAATTATTCCGGAAGAATTTGCTTTGCATGACCAACTTCGCCGTGTGAAGTTGGCAATCGATGATACAGGAAGAACATACGATGAGATAGCTGCAAAGGTGTCTGAATATAATAAGGTGTTGTGCATAGTGAACACTCGTAAAGATGCCAAAGAGCTGTATGACCGTTTGCCCAATGACGGAGTGAAATTGCATTTGTCTAGAATGATGTGCCCTGCCCACTTACACGAAACTATTGGTAAAATAAAAACTTTATTGAAGGATGGGTTGCAGCCGATTGTCAGGGTCATTGCAACCCAACTTGTGGAGGCTGGTGTGGATATAGACTTTCCGGTTGTGTTCCGTCAAGAAGCAGGACTCGATTCTGTATTGCAAGCAGCGGGACGGTGCAATCGGGAAGGACGAAGTGCCATGGGACATACATTTGTGTTCAGTCTGGCGGCAGAGAAGCGAAAGCTCTTCGGTTCAATGGCTGACTCCAACAATGCTCGGTTGAATTTGCCGGAAGATAGTGATTGGTTTGCTCCTTCTACCATGAAAGCGTATTTTTGTCAATTGTATAGCAGAAAACAAACATTTGATGAAAAGGATATAAAGCACTGGCTTTACAAACCTACTGAGTTATGTTTTGAAACTGCATCAAAAGAATTTCGCCTGATTGATGATACAAGTATAAATGTTATCGTAAATTGGGAAAACAGCATGGAACTTATAGAGCAGTTGAAAGAATCGGGGTGTACCTACTCGTTGGTGAAGCAATTGGCGAAATTTACTGTAGGCATCCGTTCCTATGATTTTAAGCAACTGAAAGGCTATGGGCTTGTCGAAGAAATATTGGAAGGAATATATGTATTGGCAGACAGGTCTCAGTATAATAAAGCCACAGGTCTCAGTCTTGATAACCATTGGCTGGAGGAAGTATTAATGATATAAAGAAACGGATATGACAAAGAAAGAAACATTGAAATTGTTTGAAGAACGTAAAGTCCGCACCGTGTGGGATGATGAAAAGGAAAAATGGTATTTTTCGATAGTTGATGTGGTGTCAGTTTTAACAGACAGTGTTGATGCAACTGCTTATTGGCGTAAGTTAAAGCAAAGACTTAAAGAAGAGGGAAATGAAACCGTGACAAATTGTCACGGTTTGAAAATGAAAGCCGCAGACGGTAAGATGCGACTTACAGATGTGGCTGATACAGAACAACTACTACGTATCATTCAGTCTATCCCATCTCCCAAGGCAGAACCGTTCAAGCAATGGATGGCACATGTAGCATCCGAACGTCTTGATCAGATGCAAGACCCTGAGTTGAGTATTGAGCAAGCTATGATGGACTACAAGCGACTTGGTTACTCTGACAACTGGATAAACCAACGCTTGAAGAGCATTGAAATCCGTAAAGATCTTACAGATCAATGGAAACTACATAATGTAGAGGAAGGTGTTCAATATGCTACTCTTACAGACATTATCTATCAGCAATGGGCTGGAAAGTCGGCAAAGGAGTACAAACAGTTCAAGGGCTTGAAGAAAGAAAATCTCCGGGACAATATGACCAATGAAGAATTGGTTCTTAATATGCTGGCCGAACTCTCTACGACAAGTATTACTAAAGACAAACCAAGACAGGAGGCGTACAGAGATGAAAATATTGATTACGACAGATTGCTATACGCCCATGATAAACGGCGTCGTCACATCAATTCGAAATCTGGAGACCCAGCTTCGCAGTCGGGGACATGAGGTGAAGATTCTTTGCCCCTCGCAGTATCTGCACGGAGAAAGCCGGGACAATATTGTGCGAATCGGTTCCATCGGCGCCGGAAAATTCTGCAATGGTGCCAGAGCCGCCGTATGTTTTCGGAAAAGCAGCCTGCAAAAGCTGATCGACTGGAAACCGGATGTCATCCACGCTCAATCGGAGTTTTTCTCGTTCGCCATGGCGAAAAGAATTGCAGCTGCGGTGAATTGCCCCATTGTACATACCTATCATACCATTTATGAAGATTACACTCACTATTTTTCTCCCAGTATTGCACTGGGCAGAAAAGCAGTTGTTACCATGACTCGGCACGTTTTACAGTATGCCGAGGCGGTCATCGCACCCAGCCGCAAGGTGGAGACACTTCTGCGGTCTTACGGGGTGCAGAAACCAATTGCAGTGATTCCCACAGGGTTGGATTTGCAGCGATTTGAAACCCGCTTTCCACAGTTGCAGGTGGATACGTTAAAAAGATCCCTGGAGATCTCACCGGAACAAAAAGTGTTGCTGACTGTGGGCAGAGTGGCCAAGGAAAAGAATCTGGCGGAACTGCTCGACTATTTCGGGCGACTGTCTCTGCCGGATGCAGTGCTTTGCATCGTTGGCGGCGGAACGTATCTGGAAACTTTGCGGCAGCTTGCAGCAGAAAAGGGAATCGCCGACCGGGTGATTTTTACCGATGCGGTTTCACCGGACAAGATTCCGTTGTATTATCAGATCGGAGATATATTCCTCAGTGCATCGCAAAGCGAGACCCAGGGCTTGACTTATCTGGAGGCGCTGGCAAGCGGATTGCCGCTGGTATGCCGAAAGGATGCCTGCCTGGACGACATTGTAACAGATGGCTGGAACGGCGGTCTGTATACATCTTTTGAACCGTTTCAGAAGTGGATTACAGCATTCTGCGGCGATGCGGCAGTAACACAGCAGCTTTCCCGGCACGCAGTCCAGACCGCAGAGCGCTTTTCTGCTGCCGGATTTGCGGAAAAAGTGGAGTTCTGTTACCAGGAAGTTTTGAAAAATTGGAAAATGCAAAGTGCATGAGAAGGTGGATATCAATGAAACCACGAACACATGATCGAATTGCAGGAATTGCAGCCGCACAGGCTGATTTTTCTCCGCTGGAGCGCCATTTGTTTTGCCTGGACGCAGCCATTCCGGACTATCTGCCCACGCAGTTTCTGCACCGCCATTTTTACCAGAAGTCGGCGGACTATGTCTTTCGGAAACTACAGAAGTACAGCGGCAGGACTTCGCTGTTTGCCCTGTTTCGTTTGGGGGAACTGACACATTATATGAGCGATTTCTGCTGTTCTGTACACCGCAGCGGCGGCATTGGAAACCCACGACTGCACTTGTCCTATGAGCGTCAGATGCAGCGGTATTTCATGGAAAATCTGGACTTGTTTACTGCCGAGAACCGGATGATGCAGATTCCGCAGACTGTCACAGAAGTGCTGCAAACGTATTACCGGCAGCCGTCCATGGATTTTCACACCGACTTGTCGGCGGCGATTCAGGCGAGTCTTGTTGTCTGCAAAAAGTCTGCGCTTTTGGTGCAGCAGAAACAGGCATTTTCGGGAGGTGTTCCAAATGGTAGCTGTCATTCCGGCATATGAACCGGATGCTGTTTTGACAGATCTGGTATAGCGTTTTTTGATTTTCCCGACCTCACATCATCAGAAGGAAGTGTAGACCATGCAATGGATCACAGCTCTGGATTTTCAGATTCTACATGAAATACAGAACCGCTTTTCCTGTTCTTTTCTGGATTTTTGGATGCCGAAAATCACGGCGCTGGGAAACGGCGGTATTCTCTGGATTCTCCTTGCAGTACTCCTGCTGTGCATTTCGAAAACCAGAAAAAACGGGATACAGCTGGGTGTCGGCAATATGGGATGCGGTCTGATCGGAAATCTTCTGCTGAAAAATCTGGTGGCACGTGACCGACCCTGCTGGCTGGAGGAACACGCTATGCTGATTGCGGTTCCCCAGGACTACTCGTTTCCGTCCGGACATACCATGGCATCCTTTGCCGCAGCCACAGTACTCTGGCACTGGAACCGGAAAGTCGGTCTTGCCGCCTATCTTCTGGCAGGCATGATCGCATTTTCCCGGCTGTATCTCTTTGTGCATTTTCCGTCCGATGTGCTGGCAGGCGCACTGCTCGGCTGTCTGGTGGGAATTGCGGCAGTCAGACTTGTAGATCTGGGCGAAAAGAAAATCGTGCATAAACGAAAAGAGGCGTGAGCAATGCGAAACCGTTGTATTTTACTGGGCGTGGATATTCTGACAGCATCCTGTCTGTGTCCGCATAAACCGGAGTACGTTGTTCCGGATGGGATTCTAGTTGTCCGGTACGCTGCATTTGTTGATAAGAATGGGAAAACAGCATGAACTGGATCTGTAAACAAAAACGCTGGATCAGCATCGGCTGCTTTCTGATTACCTGCGTGTTTGTAGTGTTTGGCTACCAAAGCGGTATCTTCACAGACACGCAGAAGATGCAGGCGTTTCTGGAACGTGCCGGTGTTCTTGCGCCGCTGGTGTTCATGGCGATACAGGCGGTGCAGGTAGTGATCCCAATTCTGCCCGGTGCAATCGGCTGTGTGTTCGGTGTCGTATTTTTTGGCGCAGTCAAGGGTTTCTTTTATAATTACATCGGAATCTGTATCGGCTCTGTGGCTGCCTTTTTACTGGCGAGAGCCTGCGGACAAGATCTGGTGCAGCAAATGACCGGAGCGAAATTCTATCAGAAATACAGCAAGTATTTATTGCAGGAAAAGCAGTTTGAACGAATCT
>ENA-UEPV01001995-UEPV01001995.1-human-gut-metagenome-genome-assembly--contig:-NODE-1995-length-11839-cov-23.314232_pt1 | contig 11839 bp, 10 predicted proteins | sample MGYA00242942_ERZ507925 | MGnify/ENA primary metagenome ERZ507925 (study PRJEB26167, sample SAMN06115453) | human gut metagenome | host: Homo sapiens | place: China:Fujian | collected 2015-08-26... | reverse complement strand
ATACACTGGGATGTGGAAGACATTTTTCCATACGATCGGGATCAAAGAGCGGAAGAATTATGTCTGTCAGAGGAATCTTTTTCCAATCTGGAAGAGAAAGCATGCTGTGGAATTTCCCAGTCATCACTGGGAAGAATCATGGCGCAGGAAAACCTGCCGTCGCTGATCACACTTGAAAAAATATGTACAGCTTTGGGCGTGACATTATCGCAGTTTTTTCAGGAAGGTAATTCAGAGAATCTGACAGAAAAAAGTTCTAGGGATATGGAACGATCTGAGTACAAATGAGCAGGAAACAGTAATGTCAATGCTGCGTGGACTTCGGAAGTAGGAGAACAGTTCGAGTATATGTATCGGCTGTTCTTTTTTTGTTTTTCTACTAAAAACGGTAATGTTTTTCTTGTACATAGTCGAGCATTAGAGTATAATAAAACCAGTTTTTTTGCATAAGTTTAAAAGCTATAATAAGGAAATCGGCAAACCAGATGAAAGTCTTGGACGCAAAGCTACAGGGCCTTTAAAATGGCAGCCAGTTGCATAAAATGACGTGCACTGTCTGTTTGACAGTGTTTTTTTACGGAGTTATTTCACAGACGTAACAATAATGATTTTATCAGGAAAGAAATAGGTAAAGTATGAAAAAGGCAAAACGTTGTCTGATAGCAGTGGTGTCAGTATTCCATGGATCTTGGTGAAGACTGGTCTAATAATGAAATCATCCAGGCTGCAGCAATCGGTGAGTTTACAAACCTGGATGGTATTGAATGGTGAAACGGTGCAGAGATTGCAGCGGATGAATTTTTGATGCGTTTACCCGTGCGGAAAGTTCCCTTACAAATAAAATACAGGGAACAGGACTTGGAATGGCAATAACCAAGAATCTTATTGATCTCATGGGTGGAACTATAAAGGTACTAAGCACACAGGGAGTGGGAACAACTTACGAGGTAACTATGGAATTCAGAATTGCGGATATTAATACGAATAAAGACCTCTGGAACAGATATAACATACCAAAGCATGAGAATGAACCGGATCATGTACTTGTGGGTAAGAATTTTCTAATAGCAGAAGATAATGGTATTAACTCAGATATGCTTAAAGAACTTCTAAAGGAAGAGGGGGCAGCCTGTGATTGTGCAAAAAACGGAATGGCAGCTGTTGATTTGTTCAGACATTCAAAGAAGGGGCAGTATGATCTTATATTTATGGATGTACAGATGCCTGACATGGATGGATATGAGGCTACAAGAGCAATAAGACAAATGAAGCACCCTGACGCAAAGGATATTCCAATAGTAGCTATGACAGCAAATGCATTTTCTAATGATGTAAAAGCTGCATTTGATTGTGGGATGAATGCTCATCTTGCAAAACCTGTTAATATAGACCGTATAAAAGACATAGTTGCAAATTTTACATAAATTTTACATAACTTACATAATACATTTTACAATGCTCATTTAGAATACACATGATGTGTGAAAAAGTCGTTCAAAAAGGAGCTTATGTAAAATGAATATTTTTGGTGTACTTACGATGGCAGGCGGACTGGCTTTGTTCTTATATGGAATGAATGTCATGGGAGATTCCTTAGCAAAGCTGTCAGGAGGTAAATTAGAACAGATACTTGAAAAGCTGACTTCTAAAAGAATTATGGCAGTACTGCTTGGTATGGCTGTAACAGCAGTTATACAGTCATCATCTGCAACTACGGTAATGGTTGTAGGCTTTGTTAATTCGGGTATTATGCAGCAGGACCTTTCAATACAGACATGTTTTCGATATCATCGGGATTGATACTGGAAATTCCGTCACCTAAATCGAAACCTCCTGAAGTACCAGCACTACCATAGTTGGTATTATCAAGAGGCACACCGTCGATGACATACAACGGCTGGTTGTTTCCTGTCATTTCTGTACTACCACGCAAAATAACTCGTGTTGATCCGGAAGGACCTCCGGCTGTCTGGCTGACTACAAGTCCCGGAACGCGACCTGCCATTGAGTTGATTACGTTTGTTTCCTTGGCTTTTGTAAGCGATTCACCTTTTACCTCATCAACTCCGTAGCCCAATGCCTTACGTTCTCTTTTGATACCTAATGCAGTTACTACGACTTCATTCAATACCTTACTGTCTTCAGCCATGACAATATTCAATGGCTTTTTACTTGCTTCTATTTCTATCGTTTTGTAGCCAATGTAACTGATAACCAGTGTTGCACCTGGAGCTACGTTTAATGTAAACTTTCCATCTAAGTCGGTGATGGTTCCGTTGGTAGTATTTCCTTTTTCTATAACTGATGCTCCGATAACGGGACCGGTAGCATCGGTTACAGTTCCGGTTACAGTGTGAGTCTGTTGCTCAACAGCAGAATGAACTGGTTGGGTAATTGCTTTTATCGGTGAAATTCCACCTATAAAACAAAGTGAGAGTGTGCCACATAATAGTGTGTACCTGCAATTTTTTGTTTTCATAGATTTGTTTGTATTAAGATTAATAAACTTTTATCCAGTCGATATACATGTTTACCTTCTCTCCGTCTTTCAATGCAGTGATGGCATTGACGTCTGTGATGCCGGTAAAACTTCCACCTACAGCCAGATTGAACAGGATGTAGAAGTTATGGTGAAAATATTCATAACGTCCGCTGACTTTGCTGATGTCGAAAGTGTAAAACTTGGTTCCGTCTATGCTTACAGTCAGACTGTTCTCATTCCATTCCAGCAAGTAGGTATGATATTTCCCATCTTGCAGACTCTGTGAAACATTATCGGCATGATACTCCTGACGATGTCCGCTTTCGTAGTCGGTTCCATAGTGGATAGCTGTGTTGAGATAGGTTTCAGACGTACCGTTGATTATACCGTTTTCCTGTCCCATTTCCATAATATCGATTTCTCCGCACTGAGGCCAAGGCATATTATTGTCGCCCATCATCCAAAATGCAGGCCATAGACCATTTGCTGTTTGGGGAAGTTTGATGCTTGCTTCTATCTTGCCATATTGAAAACTTTTTTTGCCTTGACTGTTTACTCTTCCGGAATAGATTTTGTTTCCTTTCCGTTCTGCCGTTAAGATAAGAACAGATCGTCCTTCATCTGTTCCGGTCGATACATGTGCTGCATCATATATTTGCAGTTCTTGATTTACCCATCCGGCTTCGTGTTCTTCTTTGGTCCATACATTGCTGTCGAATGTTTCGAAGTCATCTTTAAATACAACTTTTTCCAGAGATTCTTCCTGCGGATTCATGTTTACTTCATCGGATGAGCAGGACTGATACATTGAGCACATTGCCAGTGCCAGTAGAATTTTTACTTTTTTCATATTACAGATATTTATGGGTTAAGATCATTATCGGTTCGTAGGGAGCCCGGTTGTAGCAGCGGTGACTAATACGCCGTGTGGCTGTTGAGCTCTGTGCAAAAGTGGGGATTGTATGCAAATAAGATGGTCAGATAGCTGACATATAAGGTTTGATTGCTGACATTTCTACTGGAAGTGATAGCTTTATGACTATCTGAAACAGCTTTATGCCGGTGAAAAGAGTCGTTTTTGAGAGAGGAGGACATAAAAAAAGCCGGTAAACTGTTTTTTACCGACTTTCTTATGTAAGACTAAATGAATTTCTTATTGCTTGTCTGATGATGAGGCTGAACTGTCCTGCTCATATTTGCTGGGCTGAATGCCAAATTGTTTTTTGAATAGCATGCTGAAATATTTTACATTTATAAATCCTGTATCAGTAGCTACTTCTGTCACGTTTTTGCCTTGCTTCAGCAGTTCGGCTGCTTGTTGTAATCGGATGATACGGATAAACTCTTGCGGAGCTTTTCCTGTCAGCGATTTGAGCCGGCTGTAAAAGAGAGTACGGCTCATAGCCATTTCCTGACACAGACTGTTGATATTGAATTCTGCATTGCTGATATTCTCAATGACCAGTTGAGTAGCACGTATCACAAATGCATGGTCACTTTCGGAAAGTGCCGGCTGGTTGTCAATGGTGTCATCACTTTGTTGAGCTGGCTGGTCAGGAGTTGATGTGGTATTGTTTCTGCCATTTTCTACCTCTTTGAGAGCTTGTCGCATGAAGAAATCTCGCTGACGATTTCTGTTTTCTATGAATCCGCGTACCTTTAACTTTAGTATTTCTGTACTAAAAGGTTTGGGGATATAATCGTCTGCGCCTTTTTTCAATCCTTCTACTACGGCATCATAATTGGTTTTGGCAGTGAGCAAGATAAAAGGTATACCGGCTGTATCCGGATTTTCTTTTACCATTTGACATAATTCGTCCCCCTGAATACCCGGCATCATTACATCCGATAAGATCAGATCGGGATATTCATTCGACAGATAATCGAGAGCTTCTTTCCCATTTGCGACATCAATGACACGGTAATAGTGTTCAAAGGTCTTGCGTAGATAGTAGCGCAATTCTTCGTGATCTTCTACTATCAGCAACGTATCTTTACCTTCCAGTTTCTCTTCAACCTCTTTCTTCTCTGGTGAAGAATATGTAGTATTTTCGTTTTGTTGTGAAGGTGATGATAGGTGTGAAGTAGCCTGAAGTGTTTGTGATACGGCAGCTGTATTATGAGCTTTCTGTAATGTAACAGAGAATGTTGTACCTTTGTTTACTTCTGATTCATAAGATACTTTTCCATGTAGCATCTTTACAATACGCTGTACCTGCAACAAACCGAATCCTGTGCCAGACTCGTGTGATTCTCTGGCATTTTCAGCCCGGTATACACTGTTAAATAAGTGTTTTCTGGCTTTGGAGGGTATACCGATGCCATTGTCTTTTACTTCGATGATAACTTTTTGCTTATTATATCGCAGACTTATTTCTATATTTCCGTGTGATGGAGTGTACTTGCATGCATTGGAGAGTAAATTGTCGAGTAACATTTCCATTAGATGTCTGTCTGCCATGGCATATACATCCTGATCTGGTAATGAAATATGCAAATGCAACTGTTTTTTGTCGCATAGTGCCTGGAAGCTTGCACATTCTTCAACAAGCAGTTCACTCAGGTTTACAGGTTCCAGTGTGATAGACTTCTTGTGTGTATCTACTTTCTCAAACTCCAGCAGCTGTGTGATGAGAGTGTGAAGCTTGCGCGTGTTGTTACGTGCCATATCCAGCAGCTGATGTGCATCGACAGATAGTTCCTGTTGTTTTCCTAAATCTTCCAGTGGGGCCATAATCAGTGTAACCGGAGTTCTGATGTCGTGAGCCGTATCTATGAAGAATTTGATTTTGTCTTCATCATATTGCTTCTGAAGCTGGTTGCTCTTGAAGCGGAGGATAAAGTAAAAAATACCTCCTACCAGACAGATATATACTATCCATGCATACCATGAGTTCCACCAGGGCTGTGCGATTTGTATGGGTAGTGTCTGCTCGGATATAATTTCTCCATTACTTTTTCTCAAGCTGCGTACTTTGAGTGTATATGTTCCGGGAGATACATTGGTATATCGTACAGATCCGTTTGAAGATAGATTACTCCATGACTTTTCGTATCCGTCTAAAATATACTGATAAGCAATGTCGTGCTGGAACCGATAGTTTATAGATTCGAACGTAACGACAAACGAATTGTGGCTGTATCCCAGATGGACGTCCTTATCGACTAGCATCTGATAGATGCAGGGATGTAGCTGTTTGGCTTCATGCGGATTGAGATATTCAACTCGTAAATCGGTAAATCGCAGTGGAGCTTGATAATCTACCATCATTACTGCGTCGGGAGAAATAAATACAGCTCCGTTAGTGCTTCCGTATGCAAATCTTCCATCAGATAATTGGGTATACGATGATTTATTATATACTTTGTCTATGTCATAGATGTAATTCAAATTTGATACCTGGAAGTCTTTAACAATAGCCAGTCCTTTTCCTGTACTTGCCCATATACCTCCCTGAGAATCCCGTTGCAGACTGTATACGTCGTCAGACAACATACCTTCGTGGGTAGTAAATGTTTTCAGCTCGTGAGTATTCATGTTGTATAAACTCAGTCCTCCTCCTTCTGTACCTAACCATACCGTTCCGTCATCATTAAAAAGCATGGAAATGATGTAAGCACTGGCATTTTGCTCATTGAGATCTTGAGTGGTAGCATAAGGTTTGACTGTTCCACTCTGTTTGTCTATTATGCAGAAGCCGTTTACTGTGGCTACTGCTATCTGGTGATGGTTTATGGCCATAATGGAGTGTATCCAGTTCACATCGAACACCTGTTTACGTTGTCTTGATTTGTCCCATTTAACCAGTCCGCCATCAAGTCCCCCAATCCACAAGTCGCCGTCATAATCTTCGGTGATCGAGAATATGTAGTTGGTAGTCAGTTCTCCTTTTCCTTCTGTGAGGTGTGTGGTTGTTTTTCCGGACTTATCTAGTTGATACACACCGTCTCCGTAGGTTCCGGCCCATATATTGCTGTCTTTACCTTTGCACAACGTTACGGTAACGGTTGATTTCAGTATATGTTTCCAGATGCCGGAGGGAGTTAAAATACTGATTCCGTCGTCAGTGGCAAACCATATATCACCGTTGGTATTTTCTTCGATATCATTGACATTATCGTTTGCCAGCGATTGTGGATTACCTCTTTCATGGTTGAGGATAGTTATGGGATATTTCAGGTAGATAGCAACAGATACTCCTCCCGTATAACTTCCTATCCAGATATTTCCCTGATGATCGCGGGTTACGGCATAAACTCCATTTCCTTGCAGGTAGATATCGCTGTTATCTTCTGTATTGATAAAAAGATTACTTCTTTTAGTTTCCAGATTGACTGTATGTACACCTCCTCCATCTATTCCGATCAGTAGGGTATGGTCGTCGTAGGCTGTGATGGCCCGGATGGGACTGGAAAAGCAGGAGTTCTGTTTTTCGATGTGTTCTACTATGCCAGTTGTCGGATCCAGTGTCCATAGTCCATTATTGAATGTTCCGATCCAAAGCTGTTTATGTGCGCTATCATAAAAAAGAGTTTGTACGTTTTTGTTCTCTGTGAGAACTTTGGTATGCTGAGGATTTGAACATGATATATATAACACTCCGTTGGATGTTCCTGTAAATAGAGAATCTCCTACACAGATAATGTCATTGATGTACTTATCCGGAATAATCTGTGAAACAGCTTCATCGGGAGCTTTTTTGTATAATCCTTTACTTAACCCCAGCCATAATGTTCCGTTTGGGTCCATACAGAGCTTATTCAGGATAATTTCTCCCTTGATAGATTCGCCTAAATATAATTCTTGTTCGAAACTGTCTGTATCAGGCCGGTATCGATAGATTCTGCCAGTGTGATCGTATGCCCATAATCCGTACTTTTCGTGATACAGTAAGCGGATTCTGCGTCCAGCCATATCACCATAATAGAAGTTTCCCTCTAAGGTATAGTTTTTTACCATCTGGCCATTGTATCGGTCTATACCTGCTTTTGTTGCAATCCACATTGCATGATGGTTGTCTTCTACGATTGAAAACACTCGTTGGCTGCTAAGTCCTTCTACGTGACCGATATGTCTGATGTTGAACATCTTGTTTGTCAATTCAGCCTGAGCAGTAGTACTTATAGCCCATACAAGGAGAATAATGATATATTTCAGTAAGATTTTCATGCGGTAAAGTTTATCAAAGACATGAGGTCGTTTTTCATAAGTATGATATACTGATTTTGTTGGTGATTCAAGGATTATTGTAAAAATAGCTGTATGCAAAATCATTTGTCATATATTGCAAAAATAATTAAACTAAATCAAATATGAAAAACGCATGTGAATATAACTTTTCTATTTTGCTGTATAGTTACTTTTGTCGGTCTTTCATGATTTCTTCTGCATGATCAAGTGCCCAATCGGTTAACATTTTCAATATTGGCATTAAACTTTCACCTCGTTGAGTCAACTTATATTCCACGCGAGGGGGAACTTCCGGATAAACGGTGCGTTTTATCAGTCCGTCTGTTTCTAAAGAGCGTAATGTAACAGTTAGCATTCGTTGTGAGATCTCTCCGATACTTTTCTGTATGTCATTGAACCGCATAACTCCGTTGGTATGGAGGCTTATTAAAACCAGCATTGCCCATTTGGTACTAATGCGTGCGATGATATCTCGGATAGGACATATACCTGAATGATGAAAGTTTTGCATATATTAACAGTTTGTAAATGCTTGTTTTATAATAATACTTACACTGGTGTAAGTGACTGACGTTGATGTGCCTTCTTGTATTATCCGGGTAAGGTCGATACATTTGCAACACAAAAGTAATAAAGTTACTAATAATAACTAATGTATATTTAAAAAAAACTAGAATTATGGCAAAGCGTGTTGCAGTATTAGCCGTCAATCCGGTAAATGGATTGGGGCTGTTTCAGTACTTGGAAAGTTTTTACGAAAACAAAATTGAGTATCGTGTCTATGCCGTAGCGGAAACGACTGATATTCGTACGAATTCAGGTATCGCACTTCGCACAGATGATACTGTAGAACATTTGAAAGGGCATGCCGATGAGTACGATGCACTGGTCTTTTCTTGTGGAGATGCGATTCCTGTTTTTGGAGAGCATGCTTCAGAAGCTCCTTATGTTGCTATGATGCAGGTTATTAAGGAATTTGCAGAAAAAGGTAAACTGATGGCAGGGCATTGTGCTGCTGCACTGATGTTTGAAATAGCCGGTGTGACAGAAGGTAAGCGACTTGCCCTTCATCCAATGGTAAAATCGGCTATAAGCAAAGGGATTGCTACGGATGCTGAGTATGAAATTGATGGCAATTTCTTTACGGCACAATGCGAACATACCCTGCCTTCGATGATGCCTCAATTGATTGAAGTACTGAAGAAATAAATCGATTAGGGTTGTATTTTATCCCACCCGGCAGCGTTATACCATGCGATAGATGACTGACAGTATCTGTCCCACGTATAACTGATATTTCTGCCGGGGAAATACATGCCCATACCACAATAACGTGTAGCATCTATTTTCAGTGTTACAAACGGATATTCTTCTCCATTCAGGCAATTCTTTGCTACAACAGCTTGAGACAAACTGTTTTCTACTGTAGCTGGAATAGTACCTCCATTAAGTTGTTTGATAAAATCGAGTAAGTCGAATGAGAAGTTTTTATATTTTTCGTAACCGTATTGTTGTATCTGAGTATAGTCGAGTGTACTTAATTCGGACTGGTGCTCCTTTAGCTCTGCCTTTATAGCCTGAGCTACATTTTCCATTGCAGTGCAGTCTACTGCTGCGTATGTTCCCCACCATCTGTTTTCCTTATTGTATTGTACGGTTTCATTACAAACCTTTGCATAATCTATATCACTTTCGTATAAACCGGTGAAAAAGCGGTTATAAGGAAATCCTGCAGCAGGAGTTTCCATTACTGAGGCAATACAGTAGTGGGTAGCATTGCGTAATTCATAAAAGACTTCAGCTGTCCCCATCATACAGGCATCGAACAGCGTAAAGTCGAGATTATTTTCAGGAAAACTTTGTTCCAGAGTAGTTGCAAGTTCGGGTATGTCAATGGTATTACTTTCCACTCCGTCCCATCCAAAAGAAAATGTACTTATTGCGTTAGGAGATGGAAGCCATCCACTGGCATGAGATCCCAAGATCAATCCGTATGATTCTGCTTGTGCTATGTCTTGCATCATACGAAGATTTTCTGCCATGATAAAAGGATCGGTTGCAATTCCTATTGATGCCTGATGATGAACGGCCTGCAATATAACGTTTTCTGAAGTAAGCGAAGAACCACTTAATATTGTTTGTCCGTTTATTCTTCCATATCCGTCGGTTGTGAACTCAAGTATCTCTGCCGTTTTCATGTACTGGTTGCTTTCTGATGGTTTGTAGTAAATTACCAGTGTACAATTATCCTTGGCTGTAGAAAGACTTTCGTACATCCATTGTATATTTTGCATAATAAGCCCATCGAGATTATTGTTGGCTACCATATAGGCAAGTACGGCACGTTTTGCACGGACAGGCTGATGATGTTCGGGAATTTCATCAGAACAAGCAACCAGAATTAAGGTCGAAACAATATATAGCAGGATTTTTTTCATGCTTAATAATATAATTCGGCTTTCTTGAAGATAAATTCAGAATCAACCTCTAATACCACGATACTTTTATTCTTCTGATATTTTTCCTTCAGCTTGTTTATTTCTTTTTGCAGATTTTTCTTTTTCCGGTTGAAATAAACGAAGCAAGTGCGGTTTTTTAACTGTTTGTTTGACTCCAGATAATCTTTAAGCTGCATGCTGTATTCTGCACGTCCGACAAGCAGATCCTTATCATCAACAGCAGCACTGTCTACGTACTGTATATTAGTAAAGTAAACCAAAGAATCTGAAAATGATGCAGAAACTCCTGTAATGTAAACACCGTATTTATGTTTGTCTTTTGGTGATTTTGCCAGCGCAGGGAAAATTGCAGACGCAACCAATAAAAGGCAGAGTAATTTAAGATATTTCATGATTTAGTTTATTTTAGGTCACAAAAATAGATATTTGCGATAATATATGAAAAAGGAATAGAGAAAATTAACAAAGAAAAACGCATGGATATAAAAAAAGATGCAATAGTGTGGCGCTCTGCCCACTGTTGCATCCTGTTTTGTTTTCGGAAACGATCTTTATCTTATTACCCTAAATAAGATTTGAGCAACTTGCTACGAGAATTTTGTCTTAATCTTCTGATAGCTTTTTCTTTAATCTGGCGTACGCGCTCACGTGTGAGGCCGAATTTATCGCCGATTTCTTCCAACGTCATTTCTTGCGTGTTAATACCGAAAAACATTTGGATAATATCCTTTTCTCTTTCGGTTAGCGTAGAAAGTGCTCTGTCGATTTCCCTCGAAAGTGATTCATTAACCAGCGAACGGTCCGCCATTGGAGAGTCGTCGTTTACAAGGACATCCAGCAAGCTGTTGTCTTCTCCTTCTACGAAAGGAGCATCTACAGAAATGTGGCGTCCTGAAACTTTCAGCGTATCTGAAATTTTATCTACCGGAATCTCAAGTTCGTCTGCTAGTTCTTCCGGTGAAGGACGACGTTCGTTTTCTTGTTCGAACTTAGAGAATGCCTTACTGATTTTGTTCAGTGAACCAACTTGATTCAACGGTAAACGTACGATTCGCGATTGTTCTGCCAAAGCTTGAAGAATAGACTGGCGGATCCACCATACAGCATAACTGATAAATTTAAATCCACGAGTTTCGTCAAACTTTTCAGCAGCCTTTATCAAACCTAGATTTCCCTCGTTTATCAAGTCAGGAAGGCTCAAGCCTTGATTTTGGTACTGTTTGGCTACTGATACTACGAATCGCAAGTTGGCACGTGTAAGTTTCTCCAAAGCAATGCGGTCCCCCTTACGAATACGCTGAGCGAGTTCTACTTCTTCTTCAACCGTAATCAGGTCCTCGCGACCGATTTCCTGCAAATACTTATCAAGAGAAGCACTCTCTCGGTTAGTGATACTTTTGGTAATCTTTAGTTGTCTCATTATTATACACCGAATTTGGCTACAAAAATACTAAAAAACTTTCATATAGCGATTCTTTCATTAAGAAAGATTAAACATAAAGCTAAAAATATTCGGATAATTTTCAGGGATTTTGTCGTGTTTTTATTGAAAAAATCGGCATAAGGCGCAAAGAAAAGCAAAGTTCTACATAAATAAATGCAGGTCAGCATCTTGTATGCAGGGCGGGTTGAAGCAGGCTTCGGCATAAAAAGCCTGAAAACACCCCTTTCGGACAAAGTTCGGCTACTAAACAGCTACCGGTTCCG
>ENA-UEPV01001993-UEPV01001993.1-human-gut-metagenome-genome-assembly--contig:-NODE-1993-length-11852-cov-4.110234_pt1 | contig 11852 bp, 9 predicted proteins | sample MGYA00242942_ERZ507925 | MGnify/ENA primary metagenome ERZ507925 (study PRJEB26167, sample SAMN06115453) | human gut metagenome | host: Homo sapiens | place: China:Fujian | collected 2015-08-26... | reverse complement strand
CAAGACTTATTTGCATATTTTATCCGATTTACGCAAAATATTCATCTTTTAAGCTTAAATAATGAATATTCATGTGTTTTATACTGTATATTATATTGGATATGCATCAAAAAGTGTATATATTCATTTTTCCGCCGGGGGAAGTTTTTCGTCCTCACGGGGCAGACGCACCTTTGGGACCCATTTTTCCTCGCAGGCACCGTATTTTCTGTAGTTTTTCTGCGCTTCTATGAGGCATATGCTGTTTGCTCCCCCTGCGCAGTCAGGGCTGACATTATCGTCCCGCTCCCAGAAGCATACGGGGCAGATGTCGTATTCATTTTCCACAGTATAATATCCGCAGCACTGGCATTTACCTTTCATATGTCCTCCTCACTGGCGGTTCCAGTAGTCTATGCCGTCATCGGGGATAAAGAACGTTCTGATATAGCCGTCCTCGCTGAGAACAAGGAACTCGCCCGTTTCGGTGTTGAAGAAAAGATAGTCGCCGTCCTCCTCACGCTTGGTAAGAACATCGTCGGAGGTATCGTCTATCAAAGCATTTGCCTTGTCAAGATACTCCTGCTTGGTAATGTCCCCGAACTCAGCGCCGTGCTTCAGGAAGTGAGACTCGAAAAGCTCCTCCGTCCTGAAAGTGTAGTAGGTCGCCTCAGTGACAGTCACCTTTATTTTGCACTTGTCAGACTTATTGTTCTTATCATAAAGGGTTATGGTGCAGCTGCCCTCTTTAACGCCTGTTACCGTAAGGGTGAATTTGCCCTTTCCGGTCTTTCCCGCCTTGCAGGAAACAGCTTTGGTGCTTCGCTGATACTTTACACTTTTGCCGCCCGTATAGACAGTTACCTTTACGGACTGCCCCTCTTCAAGGGTTATGCTTTTGTCCGATACCCTGATGTTCTTTGCGCTGTCCGAAACACTTACGGCAGTCTTATCGGCAGACTTTGCAGCCGCTTCGGCTCCGAAAGTGCATAAGCACAGGGAAAGTGTCAGCAGGATAGTTATGAAGCTTCTTATGCTCTTCATACTGTCACCTCATTTCTTATGCTATGCCGTTTTTCTTCTTTGCAGCTGTAAGGGTGTTTCTCATAAGCATTGCAATGGTCATGGGGCCAACGCCGCCGGGAACGGGAGTGATATATCCTGCCTTGTCCTTGCAGGCATCAAAGTCAACGTCTCCGCAGAGCTTGCCCTGCTCGTTTCTGTTCATGCCTACGTCGATGACAACAGCGCCCTCCTTGACCATATCGGGGGTAACGAACTTTGCCTTGCCAACAGCTGCCACAAGGATATCCGCATTTGCGCATATCTCTTTCAGGTTCTGTGTCTTTGAGTGGGTGATGGTAACGGTTCCGTTCTTGTGGAGCAAAAGCATTGCCATAGGCTTGCCGACGATGTTGCTTCTGCCAATCACCACGCAGTTCTTGCCGCACACATCAACTCCGGTGTCGGCAATAAGCTCCATAACGCCTGCGGGTGTGCAGGGCAGGAAGCTGTAGTCGCCTATCATAATATGACCCACATTCTCGGGGTGGAATGCGTCAACGTCCTTGTCGGGGCGGATAGCGTTTATAATGGCATTTTCGTTTATCTGCTTGGGAAGAGGGAGCTGGACCAGAATGCCGTTTACTCTGTCGTCATTGTTGAGCTTTTCCACCAGAGCCAAAAGCTCTGCCTGAGAGGTCTCTTCGGGAAGAGCATACTCAAAGGACTCAAAGCCCACCTCTGCGCACGCCTTTTTCTTGTTGTTCACATATACTCTGGAAGCAGGGTTATCACCTACGATAACAACTGCCAGTCCAACGGAAATGCCCTTTGCTTTAAGCTCCTCGGTCTCAGCCTTTACAGCTGCCTTAACCTTTGCGGAAACTGCCTTGCCGTCAATGAGATTTGCCATGATTTTTCCTCCCTGAAATTATTTTTCACCATTTTCCTCAGAACCGTCCTCAGGCTCGTCGGAAACTATCTTCTGGTCGTCAGTAAGCTGATTTTTCTGCTCTTTCTTTGCCTTGCGGCAATCCTCCTCAGCCTGCTCTGCCTTTTCGGATTCTGCGATAAGGCGCTTTGATTCCTCGGTATCACGGTAGAGGGGAACGGGGGTCTTTTTAAGTCTCACACGCATGACAATGATATACACCAGTGCCGCAGCGGCGCTTATTGCAGCCAGCATCTGCGAAGCTCTCACGCTGCCGATGTAAAGGCTGTCCGTTCTCAGACCCTCCACCACAGACCTTTCCAGTCCGTAGAGGAAAATATACAGTGCGAAGATCTCGCCGTCAAATTTTCTGTGCTTGTGGTAGAAATGCAGGATAAGGAAGCCGATAAGGCACCACAGGGATTCATACAAAAAGCAGGGGTGAACGGGGAGCATGGGGTCGATCTCTATTCCCTTTGCAGCCAGCTCCGCCTGATGATTTATAAGGTAGTTCTGTATCCTGCCGCCTGACATTCCCCAAGGAAGATCGGTGTTTGTACCGAATGCCTCCTGATTGAAGAAGTTGCCCCATCTGCCAAGGCACTGACCGATAAAAAGTCCCATGGCGACAATATCAAGGGTGGGCATGATCTTCAGCTTGCGTATTTTTGCCATAATGCAGCCAAAAAGCAGTCCGCCGATTATGCCGCCGTAAATGGCAAGTCCGCCGTCCCTTATGGAAAGTATGTCCTTGATGCTGTGATAACTTGCTGAATGGAGTACCACGTAGTAGAGCCTTGCGCCCACAACTGCGCCTATAACGCCGGCAATGACCGCATCAATGAGCCTGTCGCCGTCAATGCCGTACTCCTTTGTGCGTCTGAAACAGTACATCATGGCAAGAAGCATGCCCAGCGCTATCATAACGCCGTACCACTTTACGGAAAAGCCGAATATTGATATAGCTTCCGAATTGATAGTAAGGTCTATCCCAAGCTTGGGAAAGACCACATTATCAACAGGAAGCCTTGAAAGTGCTTCCATAGTTAAGCCTTGCCCTCCTGTTCTTCGCTGCGGATAACGGACAGCGTGCAGTTTTCGGGGTCAAAGCGCTGACGGAGGAACTCCGCTGCGTCCTCTGCGGTAACGCTTGCCACAGTTTCGATGGTGGAGAATGCGTTGCCTGTGCTCCTGAGGCCTGCCTTGATAAGTCCGCTTGCAATGGCTTCGGGATTGCCAAGGTTGCGGATAAGGCTGCCGTAATATGCCTTTCTTACAGTCTCGAACTCTTCCTTTGTAAAGCCGACCTGCTTGCGGCGCTCTATTTCCTCGGCGATAAGCTGTGCCACCTTTTCGGGCTCTCTGGACTCGCCGCCGAAAATAGGAACGAAAAATCCGTCGCCCGAGAATGTCTCGGAAGAGAATGTGGAGTTGATAAGTCCCTCATCGTAAAGGCGCTTGTAGAAGTCGGAGGTCTCGTCTGCCAGCATGGCAAGAACCATGTCGGAAAGCACCTCGCACCTTACTATGTCCTCATTGCTCACAGGCTCGGACTTGTAGCCGATATTGAACATGGGCACTGCCACTTCAAGCTTCTGCTCCACGTACTTTGAAGCCACGGTAACAGGCTCCTCGGGAACTATGGTCATAAGCTCCTTGTTTTCGGAGGGGATAAGCATCTCGTCGCAGAGCTTCATTATCTCGTCCTCGTCAACGTCTCCTGCAATGGCAAGCACCATGTTGTGAAGATTGTAGAAAGTGTAATAGCAGCGGTAAAGCAGGTCGGCATTGATCTTGGCAATGCTCTCCTTTGTACCTGCAATATCTATCTTAACGGGGTTTTCGTGATAGATGCCGCCCAGCATATTAAAGAACACACGCCAGTTGGGGTCGTCCTCGTACATTCTTATTTCCTGACCGATGATGCCCTGCTCCTTGCGGACGGTCTCCTCGGTGAAATAGGGCTTCTGGACAAAATCCAGCAGTATTTTCAGTGAGGGGATAAAGTTCTCGGTGCAGGAGAAAAGATAGCAGGTCCTGTCGAATGAAGTGTATGCGTTGCCGAATGCGCCTGTCTTTGCGTAAAGCTCGAACACGCCGCAGTCCTCGTTCTCGAAAAGCTTGTGCTCCAGATAATGGGCAATGCCGTTGGGCACGGTGACAAAATCAGCATCGTCACGGGTCTTGAAGGTGGTGTTCACCGAGCCGTAGCGTGTGCCGAAAAGGGCGTGCTTTATGCTGTAGCCCTCGGTCTTCCAGATAAGTATCTCAAGACCGCTGTCGTGCTTTATCCGTGTGTATTTTTCGCCAGTGCGGTCATTGGAAATGATCTCTCTTGTCATGACTTTTCTCCTCAGTTCTGACCGTAGTAGGCATTCTTGCCGTGCTTTCTCAGGTAATGCCTGTCAAGCAGAGCCCGGGGCATTGCTCCCGCAGAGGGATTTATGGAAGCGGCGTGATAGTTCATGAATGCCACCTCTTCCAGTACAACAGCATTGTGAACAGCTTCCATAGCGTCCTTGCCCCATGTAAAGGGACCGTGGTTCTTTACCAGCACCGCAGGAATGGTCATGGGGTCGATGCCCTCAAATGCCTCTGCAATAACAACGCCTGTTTCCTTTTCGTATTCGCCGCCTATCTCTTCGGGGGTCATGTCCCTTGTGCAGGGTATCTCGCCGTAGAAATAGTCGCCCTGAGTTGTGCCCATGGGTATGATGCCGCAGCCTGCCTGTGCGAATGCCGCTGCCCATCTGCTGTGGGTGTGGACGATGCCTCCCATATTTTCAAAACGTCTGTAAAGCTCAAGATGTGTGGGTGTATCGCTGGAGGGCTTGTACTTGCCCTCGGCAACCTTGCCTGTGGCAAGCTCCACAACTACCATATCATCGGCGGTCATTCCCTCATAGGAAACGCCTGAGGGCTTTATTACCACCATTCCGCTCTCTCTGTCAACGGCGGAGGCATTGCCCCATGTGAATGTTACAAGGTTATATTTGGGAAGCAGAAGATTTGCTTCAAGAACTTCTTTTTTGAGATTTTCCAGCATATTATCATTCCTTTCCGTACATTGCAAGGCCTTTTCTGAAAGCGGCTATGTACTTTTCATATCCCTCTCTGCCCTTTTCCTCAGGGTAGGAGACTGTCTTTTCCATATCGCCGAAAACTGTGCTGTCAAGCCAGTCGGCAAGCTTTTTGCCGTTGCCTGTCATCATATAAGCCGCAAGGAGAGCAATGCCCCATGCGCCGCCCTCGCCTGCTGTGGTCATAACAGCCGCAGGGGTATCAAGAGCATCGGCAATTATCTGTGCGGCGGCGTTCTTTACCTTGAAAAGTCCGCCATGGCAGGTGAACAGCTGTGCAGATACTTTCTCGGTATCAAACAGGATATCCATACCCATTTTAAGCGCACCAACAGATGAATAAAGCTGCGCTCTGAAAAATTCGCCCAGTGTGGGAGCGTGCTCGGGCGAGCGGAAATATGCGGGATAGCCCTTTTCAACATTTGCGGCAGGCTCGCCTGACATAAAGCCGTATGCCACTGCTCCGCCGCAGTCCGGGGCAGCGTTCATGGCATTGCAGTAAAGCTTTTCGTAAAGCTCCGACTTGTCGATATCACAGCCCATAAGTGCGCCGAATTCGCCGAACATATTCACCCATGCGTCAAGCTCGGTGCAGCAGCTGTTGCAGTGTACCATGGCAACGGGATATCCGTCAGGGGTAGTTACCATGTCTATCTCCCTGTGAACAGCGGCAAGAGGCTCGCTGAGCACCAGCATGGAAAATACGGAAGTACCTGCGGAGATATTTCCTGTGCCTGCTCTTACGGAGTTTGTGGCAACCATTCCCGTGCCTGCGTCTCCCTCGGGAGGGCAGAGGGGAACGCCTGCTTTAAGGCTTCCTGTGGGATCAAGGAACCTTGCGCCCTCTTCAGTAAGATATGCCCCCTTTTCACCTGCGCTCTTAACGGCAGGGAAAAGGCTGTATATATCATTATCATAGCCATGGGAAGCTATTTTATCGGCATATTTTTTCAGCTTGTTCTTGTCATAGCCTGTCATATCAACGGGGAAAACTCCCGAAGCCTCGCCTATGCCAACGGCATTTTCTCCGCTGAGCATGAAATGAATATAGCCTGCAAGTGTCGTTACTTTCTTGGTTCTGGGAACATATTCCTCTTTGTCGAGCACCGACTGATAGAAATGTGCGCAGCTCCAGCGCTGGGGGATGTTGAAATCAAGCAGCTCGGTAAGCTCTGCCGCAGCCTTTTCGGAGGTGGTGTTTCGCCATGTCCTGAAAGGAGTGAGAAGAGTTCCGTTTTCATCAAATGCCATGATACCGTGCATCATGGCGGAAACGCCCATTGCGCCGTAGGTCTCGGGGCAAACGCCGTATTTCTCCTTTACGTCCGCCAGGAGCGAAGCATAGCAGGAGCGGATGCCGTTATGGATATCATCAAGGGAATATGTCCAGTAGCCGTTTTCAAAGCGGTTCTTCCACTCGTGAGCGCCCGAAGCTATGGGCTTCATCTCGTCGTCGATAAGGCACGCCTTTATTCTTGTGGAACCAAGCTCAATGCCCAGATATGTCTTTCCTGTTCTGATCTTTTCTACAATAGTCATATCAGTTTTCCTTTCCCGTAAGCACGTAAACAGTATCAAGTTTAAGGGAAGCGGCAAATTCCATTACCTGCTTCTTTGTTACCTTTTCAATAAGCTCCGAAAGCTTTTCGGGAGAAAGAATATCCTCCTCGCTCTTGGTGCAGTCGCTGAAATACCAGTCCGCAATGTTGCGTGGGGAATCGTCTGCTCCCTTGAGGGCGCACACCATGGCAAGCTTTGCCTGCTCAAGCAGCTCGTCGGAGAACTCACCCTTGGCGGTAAGCGCCAGCTGATTTTCTATTTCCTTGCGTGCAGGCTCGATGTTCTCGCTCTCAACGCCGCTGTCAACGAACATAACACCCGATTTCTCCGCAAAGCTTGCGGCGCAGTAATAGCAAAGGCTCAGCTTTTCTCTTACGTTCATGAAAAGCATGGATACGGGCAGTCCGCCGAAAAGTGCGGTGAATACTCTGCGGACAGCAGGGCTTTTTATGCTTGTCTTGTACGCCATGACCATCTTGCTCTGGAGCACATCAAGGCGCTCGGTCTCATATCTTACCTCGGACTTTAAGGGTGAAAGCTTTTCAGAGGGGGAATATACCGTTCCCCTGTCCATGGCGGAAAATCTGTCGTTTATGAGCTTTTCACACTTTTCGGGAAGCTCCCTGCCCACAAAGAATATCTCGATCCTTGCAGTACGGAGCAGCTCCTTGTATGCTTTCCAAACCTGCTCTGATGTAAGAGCCTCAGCATCGGAGCGCTCGCCCTTGACAGGTATGCCCGCAGGCTCGTTCTCGTATATCACTTTGCCAGCCTTTTTAAGGGCATATGAGCGTTTGTCGTTGATATCAGCGTCAATATCGTCAATAAGCTCCTGCTTTTTCAGGGCAAACTGCTTTTCGGGGAATGCGCCGTTTTCGGATACGGGGTCGAAAACACAGCCGCAGAGCAGTTCAAGCACTGAGGCGGATATATCCTCACCCTCCAGCGCAAATCTGTCTCCTATGCAGCTGGCGGACATAGTAATGGTCTGGCTGTCGGCAAAGCGGCTGATACCGCCTCTTACGCTGGCACCGTAAAGCTCGGCAAGTCTTGTGTTAAAAGCGGTTATGGTAGGATACTTTGCGTAGGTATCCTCAAGCATAAAGGCTATTGCCGCATTGGCAGAGGCGTTCTCCTCGGTGAGCCTTGTTATGAAATGAATGATATAGCTGTCGGTTTTGAATTTGCTGTCGGTAAGCACGGTAAGGGCAATGCCTCTGTCGGCGCTTCCGATGATTTTTCTTTCTCGTTTTATCGCCACGTAATCAACTCCGATATAAAAAAGATTGTACTTTTTTATTATAACACACAGGAAAATATTTTTCCACTGTTTTTCAAACTTTTTTTGCGACCGCAAGGCAGTGAAAGCAAATAAAAAAATCCACACAAATAAGGTCAAGGTAAAGGGTTTAGGAAGTCCACTGAGGGCAGAGCCATCTGGTCGCTGTTGCCGCAGTGGTAAACTACGTTTACCTGCGAAATCCGTTTGCAAAAAACGTTAGCCGACTGACTAAAAATCCCTAAAGCCGCCTGCACAGTGAGTACAAAGTCTTGCAAATGAATATAACATCTCAATTTGAGCTAAAAACATTTTTATGCAGGCGGCTTGAAACCAAGAGACGTTCCGTCAGGAACGGCGATTTTGGTTTCCGCCGTAAGGCGCAGGTACGGACAAATACACTTTTCATTTTTATAAAGTCCGTACCGAATGCAAAGGAGACACCTAATGGGAGCGGGGGGAAACCAAAACCCAACAAAAGCGGGCATTCCCTTGTGCCGCTGTCGGCACATATTCTCCCCTACGGTTTCTCCATGCCTTGAAAAGGCAAGCACTCATCTCTTCCCTACCCCCTCACCCCAACTAAGCCCGCTTTTACAGTTCGGCTTTAACTGTTCTGTTTGTCTCCTTTATCTGGCTTTGTTTAACCCCTTTCACCGCCGCCCCGCTCATTTGCGGTCTGGCGTTTACATATCGAGTATCTGCTGTTCGTTTTGCTTGGCTCTGCGGTGGGGATTGGCTATATCGTCCGTAAAATTTTGAGCTATCATTTAATTCATTAACATATAATTTGTTGCATTTTCCCAACAAAAAAGCCCGAGATCATCTCTCGGGCTTTTTCGTGCTTATATGACATTATTTCTTTTTAAAATCGCTGGAATAATATGTATTTACCGCTTCGCTCTTTGTAAGTATAACAATAGACACAATGTTCAGTCCGGAAGCGAGTACAGATGTTACCAGATGGATTATGTCGTTATTGCCCTTTACAACGTAAAGTCCCAGTCCCACGCCTACATAAAGCAGCAGGCTTACGGCATACATTGCTATGGAGAGCATTTTTACCTGCTTTGATTTTATAAAGAGCATGAGCGCTCCTATTATCATAAATACCGCTACGTACTGGAAGAACAGATACGAACCCCAGTTAAGGAATATTGCGGAGATAACTGCGGAGCCGAGACCCAGTGCAATGGGGATAAGCGAAATGCCGAAGCCCTTCTTTGCGATCTTCAGCTTCTTTTCTTCCATAAGGCGGTTGTACATATTCTTGCTGGCACGGGCGTTGAAGTTCTCGGGGCGCTTGCTCAGGTCTTCTTCAAGGCGCTGCTTGAGCACACGCTTCTCGTCGCTGTCAAGCTGATCTCTGTCAACCAGCGACTCAGCCTTTTTCTGGGGAGCGGCATATTCATCGCTCAGATCTTCCAGAATAGGAGCGGGACCCATTTCCATTTCCAGGTCGTCCATTTTTATCTTTTCCTTGATGTTCCTTGCGCTTTCCTCTTCTCTTGTGCGGATAGGCGCAACGTGATCGGTAAGATCCTCAAGGATAATGCTGTCGGTGCTTATATGGTCAAGATCAGCGTCGTAATCGTCTTCAAAGACGAACTTTTCCTCATCTGCCTTTGCCTTTTCGGCAGCCTCTTCAGCCTTTGTGTCATATATCTGGATCTCTTCTTCATTCTCAGTCTCGGGCTTGGGGCGCTCGGGCATTGGAGGAAGCTCAAAATCATCGCCTGACAGGTCTATTTCCTCTACCTTGTCCACTTCGTGCTTCTTTTCGTCCGCATCGGGGAGAGAAGCCTCGGGGATATTGCTTATGGCATCAAGAGAGTTATCCACAGTCTTTTCGGGGAGGGGAGGAAGCTCATTGTTGTCGGGGATATCGGTTATAGCGTCCAGAGAGTTATCTACAGTCTTTTCGGGAAGAGGTGGAAGCTCGTTATCAGCTACGCCCACGCTTACCACAGGCTTTACAGTCTTAGCTGAATCGGCGTCGGTGCCGTCGATATTCTTTGCGGGGCGCTTGGGGAGAGGGGGAAGCTCAAAGTCGTCGAAATTTGTACCATTATTATTCAGAATGTCATTCTGAGGCATTGAAGAACAGTCCTTTCAAAGAGAATTGCGCCGAGATAAATTATTCGCCTACTACGATTGCGTCGGGGAACACGTTTGTGGTGCTTTCCTGCATGAATGTCGTGTTTACATAGCCCTTGATAACGGCTCCGTCGATAACGGATATGGTGGAAGCGGTGATGTCGCCAACAATAACTGCGTCGTTTTTGAACTCAGCCTTGCCGCCGACCTCCACATTTCCCTTTATCCTGCCGTTAAGGTCAAGGTACTGGGTGTCAATATTACCCAGCAGAACGCTGTCGTGATCCATCTGCACCTGTCCCTTGGAGGTGATGCAGCCCTGCATCTGAGCGCCAGCCATAACGGCATTGTTGCACTCGATGTTGCCTACCACCTTGCCCGAGACGGAAATATTCTTTGTGAGCCTGATATCGCCCTGAACGCTTCCTTCAACGTTCACGTTGGCAAAAGAGCTTATGTCACCGCTGATGCGAGTGTTGCGGGAGATGATAGTGGTCTCCTCAGTCTCATAATAGGGCGTTTCGGGAGGTCTGCCGCCTCTGAACGAGTTGCCTGTGGGAGGAGTATATCCGCCGGAGGGCTGCCTTGGGGGGACATATGTACCCGCAGGAGTGTCCTCGGGAGCGTCAAAGTCATTTTCAGCAAAGGGGTCCTGCCTGTAGCTGCTTGCGGCGGCACGCAGGTTGTCCGAATATGAAGTTCCGTAGCTGTTCCGGCTGCGGGAGGTGTCTTCCTGAGTTGTATTTACGGAGCCTTTGAAAGGGTCATCGCCCACCATGCCGTCTTTTTTCAGAAAGTCTTTGACGGCCTGGTTGAAGTTATCCTTTAAGCTCATTTATATGGCCACCTTTCCTATCTTCTATCAGTAAGTCTATATCTATATTATTTTCATTTATACGAAAAAACACATATACTCAATATAATAATACACCTTTTTGCGTTTTCTGTCAACATAATGGGGATAGAAAATAATACGCAATATTCGGCAAATTTTTCATTTTATGGCTTTCCTGCCGATACTTTTCAGCACTTTCAGAGCCTTTTCGGGGGGATAGTCATTTTCCCTGCACCTTGCCATAACATCGGAAAAATATGTGCTGCCCCCTGTGATGTGCTTCTGGAAGTTGTATTCCATGCGCCTGAAAGTGTCAATGTGCCTGTCGATCCCAAGATGAGCATAAACCTTTTCTTCCGTTTCGGCACTTCCGTTCTGCATTTTCCTGAAAAGATAGAACACCGAGCGGAAGATCACAAAATCCACGGGAACGGGGAAATCGGTGCAGAACTCGTAATCCGTCACAGCCTGACCGCCGTTCACGATAATGTTGTCAAAGCACAGGTCGATATCCGTGTAGGGCATGGTGTAAAAATCAGCGCATTTAAGCCCTTTTCCGAACACTTTGTAAAAATCCTCGGTGAAATGGAATTTCTTCGTCGCCCTTGCTTTCAGATTTTCCGCAAAGCGGTAAATGTGTTCGCAGGCTTTTTCATCATTGACCATTTCCTCCGCAATGATGTCAAAAAGCTCCCTGCCCTCTTCAAAATCGAACCTGACACGTCCTTCGGATATTTTTTCGCAGCGATCAATGGAAATAATGCCCGTTGAGAATATGCCCGACAGCTCATTGTATGAGCGCATGAGCCTGTTTACGTGCTCTATGCTTTCAGGCAGAGCTGTTTTTTCGGCATAAAGCTTCCCGCCCTCTTCAATGATATCCGTCCTTATGCGAAACTGTGGTTTCCGTGAAAACGACATTTTGCTGAAAATACATTCGCTCTCGGGCTTTTCACGTCGTATCATAAGCATGAAAAAGTCCGCAAATCGGCGACCGTCAAGAACAGCGCTCTTGCCGCAAAGCACAGGGTCAAAATACAGCTCGCTTTCCTTTGGCAGCCGCTTTTCCGAAAAGAAAAACATAGCCCC
>ENA-UEPV01001988-UEPV01001988.1-human-gut-metagenome-genome-assembly--contig:-NODE-1988-length-11857-cov-3.838115_pt1 | contig 11857 bp, 10 predicted proteins | sample MGYA00242942_ERZ507925 | MGnify/ENA primary metagenome ERZ507925 (study PRJEB26167, sample SAMN06115453) | human gut metagenome | host: Homo sapiens | place: China:Fujian | collected 2015-08-26... | reverse complement strand
CTTGTGAAATATATTTCCATATCAGAAGCACCTATCAGCTTTGCCGCATGATTTCTCGCTTCTTCAATCGCAATCCTGCCTTTCGTTGCAAAGCTGTATGCAGCCGAAGGATTGCAGTAAATTTCCGAAAAATACGGCATCATTGACTCTAAAACTTTTTTGTTTACTTTTGTTGTTGCGGCATTATCAAGATAAATCATTCTCATTCACTCCCAAAAGACCCAAAACTTATATCTGAAAATTTCATTTATTATCATACTCATCAAGGAAATTATGCTTTACACCGTTCTGCTTATAAGCAATAACTGTGTCAATATTAACATTTTCAACGCTTCTGAAAATATTACTCTCAACATGAGGATTAACCTGCTTCAATGTTTTTATCAGTTCCTTGATTTCAACCCGCTTTGACTGGTTTTCTTCATTATTGCATGTTGTACATGTATCCGTAAATTTGCAGGCACACTGGATAAAATTAAGTCCATTATAATCACGCCATGCTTTTATATCATCTTCTCTCACAAGATAGAGTGGGCGGATAAGCTCCATTCCCTCAAAATTCGTGCTGTGAAGTTTAGGCATCATTGTCTGTACCTGTGCACCGTAAAGCATTCCCATAAGTATCGTCTCTATAACATCATCATAATGATGTCCAAGTGCAATCTTATTACATCCGAGTTCTTTAGCATACGCATAAAGATGTCCTCTTCTCATTCTCGCACAAAGATAACAAGGTGATTTTTCAATATTGTATACAGACTCAAAAATATCAGATTCAAATACGGTAATCGGTATATTAAGAATCCTTGCATTTTCCTCTATTACCTGCCTGTTTCTCGGACTGTAGCCCGGATCCATAACAAGGAATTTCACATCGAAATCAAACTTGTCATGAAGCTTTAATTCCTGAAAACATTTTGCCATAAGCATTGAATCTTTTCCGCCTGAAATACAAACCGCTATTTTATCACCCGGTTTCACAAGCTCATATGTATTTACGGCCTTTGTGAACTTTGACCATATTTCTTTTCTGAATTTTTTACGGAGACTCTTTTCTACTTCAAAAGCCTTCTCATTTTCATCAGTCATGCTCATTTTATCAAGAAGCCATGCCCCAAATCCGCCTTCAAGACTTTGTGCATCGTAACCTTCCGACTGTAAAAGTCTGGCTGTCTCCTCGCTTTTCTCGCCTCTTGCACAACATATAATGAGTTTTTTAGAATAATCTATATTTTTATTATCAAGTACATTTTCAGGTGCCACGATTACTGCTCCCGGAATTTCGCCGTGTGCAATCTCAGCAGCACTTCTTATATCTATAATCTGATAATCATCTTTTAAGAGTTTTTTCATTCTTTTTACTGATATACTCATACTCTGCACTCCGTTATTTACATTGATAAAATATCAGACAGATTATTGTAAATTGCACCTGCAACAGATGAATCATTCATTGAATATACATGGACGTTTTTCACTCCGTTTGCATATAAATCAAGTATCTGTTGTGTCGCATATATAATTCCTGCCTGCTTCATTGATGCTTTGTCTTCTTTAAATCTGTCTACAATTTTAATAAACTGCTGTGGCATCTGACAGCCTGAAAGTTTTATTACATTTTCAATCTGTGATTCTCTTGTAATAGGCATTATTCCCGGAATTACCGGCACATCAATTCCTGCTTTACGCACATTTTCAACAAAATCATAATAAACGCTGTTATCAAAAAACATCTGTGTTGTAAGAAATTCACATCCGGCATCAACCTTCTTTTTAAGATTAATTATATCTTCCTGTCTGTTTGCTGAATCAGGGTGTACTTCAGGATAACATGCACCACCTACAGAAAAACCACCAAACTCTTTTATTGTTGATACAAGTTCAGATGCATATTTGTATTCTTTAAAAGGTTCTCCATCAAACCACTTAGGCTTATCACCACGAAGTGCAAGTACATTTTCTATTCCTGCATCTCTCATATCAGAAAGTGATTTTATAATTGAATCTTTTGATGCACCAACGCATGTAAGATGTGCAATTGTTGCAACACCATATTTTTCCTGAATTCCTTTTGCTATTGCAAGCGTATTTGTGCTTGTACTTCCACCGGCACCATATGTAACACTTATATATGCCGGCTTTATTGCTGCCACTCCAAAAGCAGCTTCTTTAACTTTTTCAAAATCTGAATCCGTCTTAGGCGGAAATACTTCAAATGACAGTGTCAATTTGTCTTTTCCCACAATACTGCTAATTTTCACTTATCTTTTCTCCTCGTCTTTAAGTGTCTCATTCATACTTCCACATCTGTATCCCAAAAGGTCCAGTGTAACATATGTAAAACCATACTTTTTAAATTCCTGCACAATTTTAAATCTGTTTTCTTCTTTCATAAGTTTATCAAATTCAGCCGGTTCAATTTCAATTCTTGCCATCATACCATGAATTCTTACTCTTACCTGATGAAATCCCATATCAAGAAGAAGCTGCTCTGCTTTGTCTACCATTCCCAGTTTCTCTTCATTAATAGTCTCTCCATATACAAATCTTGAAGAAAGACAGGCAAATGACTGTTTGTTCCATGTAGGAAGTCCCAGCATTTTTGACAATGCTCTTATATCGTCCTTTGTCATTTTGCTCTCTCTTAATGGGCTCTTTATGCCAAGCTCGGCAACTGCTTTAAGTCCTGGCCTGTAATCCCCATTATCGTCCATATTGGAGCCTTCTGCAATACATGCAATTCCATTTTCATCAGCAATTTTTTTGATTTCTTCAAAAAGTTCATGTTTACAAAGATAACATCTGTTTTTCGGATTCTGGGCAAATCCTTCTATTTTTAATTCCTCAGAATCACATATAAAATGTCTTATTCCCTCTTTTTTGCAGAAATCCACTGCCTCATTGAGTTCTCTTTTAGGAAATGAACATGAACGTGCTGTTACAGCTATGGCGTTATCACCGAGCACATCATGTGCTGCCTTTAACAAAAACGTAGAATCAACTCCACTTGAAAATGCCACTGCAACAGAGCCTAATTCTTTAATATACTGCTTCAGCTTTTCATATTTAATCTGCTGGTTTTCCGTAATATCTGCCATAAATTCTCCTTGCTTTATTCGTCACGTCTTTTATAATCACATAAATCTTTAACAACTTCACCTGCTATTATAAGTCCAACAACAGACGGAACAAATGCTGTGCTGCCCGGAATAACTCTTCTCTCCGTGCATTTATGCTGTGCACCAGGTGGACATATGCAGTTTGTACGACAGCTTATCGCCATATCTTCAAGAGGTCTTACCGGCTTTTCTTCTGAATATACAACTTTCAGCTTCTTAATTCCACGTTTCTTTAACTCTCTTCGCATAACTTTTGCAAGAGGGCATACCTTTGTCTTATATATATCAGCCACCTGAAACATGCTTGGTTCAAGTTTATTTCCTGCTCCCATGCTGCTTATAATCGGAATATTCATCTCGTTGGCTTTCATTACAAGCTCAATTTTTGCTGTAACAGTATCAACTGCATCAACTATATAGTCATACTCATCAAATGGAAATTCATCTGCATTTTCAGGCAGAAAAAAACATTTGTGAATTCTCACATCCGCCTTAGGATTAATTTCAAGGATTCTGTCACGCATAACTTCTGTTTTATACTGCCCGATTGTTTTTCTTGTTGCAATTATCTGTCTATTAAGGTTTGTAAGACAAACCTTATCATCATCTATCAGGTCAAATGCACCGACACCACTTCTCACAAGTGCCTCGCATACATATCCGCCGACTCCGCCGACTCCGAACACCGCAACTTTTGAAGCTGCAAGTTTATCCATTGCTTCCTTACCAAGCAGAAGCTCTGTTCTTGAAAATTGTGTAAGCATAGATTCTGTCCTCTTTCATAATATAAGCGGATGCTTCTGGCATCCGCTTATCACTTTATTTCCTAGCATTTCAATAGTTTTATTTATTAATTATTTTCCGTCAGTTTTGCTGAAAAATCTGCTAACATAAGAGGTTTTGAAAAATAGAACCCCTGTATGTCATCACAGTTAAGATTTTCAAGAAAATCAAGCTGTTCTTTATATTCTACTCCTTCTGCTGTTATCTTCATTCCAAGACTCTGGACAAGCTGTACGATAAATTTAAGAAGCTTCTCACCATTTTCATTGCCAACATAATCAACAAGGCTTTTATCAAGCTTAATTGTATCAAATGGCATCTGGTTAAGAGATGCAAGTGATGAATATCCACTTCCAAAATCGTCCAGAAGAATATCGAAACCTGCATCATGGAATTTCTGTATAAGTTCAACAATCACAGTATTTTCAATTATTGCACTCTCTGTAATCTCTATCTGTACATACTTATGATCCACATCATAATAGTTAATTATCCTCTCATATTTTTCTACAACATTTGAATAGTAGAGGCTGAATCTGGAAATGTTTACAGATACAGGAAGTATCTGAATCCCTTCTTTCTGCCATTCTTTCTGCTGTCTGCACACTTCACGGAATACATATTCATCAAGTCTTATTATATTACCATTTTTTTCAAACAAAGGAATAAACCGTCCGGGTGAAATAAGTGAACCATCGTCCGCACGCCATCTGATAAGTGCCTCTGAGCCAACTATTTTACCTGTATGTGAGTTAAATTTAGGCTGATACCACACTTCAAATTTCTTATCTGCAAGTGCTTTCTCAAAACCATTCTCCAGCTTTTTATTCTCAACTATTGTATCATAATCAATCTCATCATAAAAAGCATAATGACGGTCACGTCTGTTCTTTACAAGTGCTTTAGCTCTCAATGCCTCACCATAACGTTTATCTGCATCATCAAGCTTTTCTACAGCACGTATTCCTATTACAGGATACAATCTAGGCACGCTCAACTGCTCTGATATGCCTTCAATCTCATTTATCAGCTTTTCGATACGGTAAGTAACTGTCTTTTTGCTTCTTTCAATCCAAAATATTACAAACCTGTCAGCATTAACTCTGGCTGCCTGCTCATTATCATTGCAATTAGCCAGTATGACATCCCATATAGCCTTTAATACTTCATCACCACGGGCGTTGCCGCATACATTATTGACGAGCTTAAACTCACTTATATCAAGTGCAATTACATATCCTTCTGTATTTTCATACTTCTTTGCTTTTTCCTTGAAATTTGAGAAATTATCTCCACCTGTAATACTATCTTTATATGCAAGCCTGAATAATTCCTGTCTTCTTCTTACATTGTAATATAAGAATATAATATTAGCCATAACAAGGATACATATAAGGATAACTGTAAGAAACTGTATATCTCTCATTATAGGATGCATTCTTTCATCAAGAACACTCTTTGGTTCAATAGAGAAAATATACCAGTTCATATCAGCAGACTCAATCTCGAGTGGTTTATAGCAATAAAAATACTTATCGTTATCCTCATTAACACCTATACCAACCCTGCTAAGCTTCTCCCGCATATCATTTTCAACTTTTTCCTGTATGGCATCGTCATATTGTGCCGCATCACCTGTATATATGAAAATATTATCATATTCTTTCTGCATCCCGTCACCATATGATGATATTACATCACCATCGCCGGCAACAATATATGTATATCCTTCACCCTGAAATGAATCTGAAAATATCACTTCGTGAAATTTTTCTGTAAGATATGTAGCAAACAACACGCCCTTAATCTCACCTTTATTATCATATACAGGAACGCTGAGAATATTTATCATATCTTCTGTATAATCACCTACAGTATCCTGAAGCGATTCTGTAATAAATGATTCACCTTTAAGACCAACCTGATAGAATTCCCTGAATGACAAATCTTTTTCAAATCCATCTGTCGTCTTCGCAATACCATTAAGGTCAACAAATCCCATTCTTCTAAAATTATACACTTCAACGAAACTCTGCATATCGCGAATCTCTGCAATCTCATCACCTGTTGACGATAATTCATTTGCAAAACTTTGCAATACACCAAATTTTGCATCAATCTCTTTTTTAATCAAAGCTGCATTCTCTTCAGCTTCCTCACTGAGACTCGAAATAATTTCGAGTTCAAGATTTGTCTTTATATTATTAAATACAACTGATACCGTCACAATAAAAGCCAACGATATCAAAAGCAGCATAATTGTAATAAAAAAACCGTTTTTCTTCTGTTTCATAAAATAAAATCCCCTGATTACATCATTAGCTAATACATCTTTGTTGCATATAATTATAACACCTAAATATATTAGCTGTAAATGTAACAGGGAAATATAAGCTCACCAATAGTACTTATTTACCATCTTTAAACATTTCATTTAATGTACGCCATCCAAGCACAGCACATTTTACTCTTGCCGGCATATGCGAAATATCCTTTAATACTGATGCTTCCTCAAGCTGGTCAATTTCATCATCTGATGCTTCACCCTTTATCATTCTCAAAAAAATATCAGCAAGCTGTAAAGCTTCTTCTTTTGTTTTTCCAACAATCAGATCAAGCATCATATCAGCTGATGCCTGTGATATAGCACAGCCGTCACCCTGAAATGAACCATCTTTGATAACTCCGTCCTCAAATTTAAGATTGAGAAAAATGTCATCACCACAGCTTGGATTAACACCCTCAAGAATCATATTGGCATCATCAAGTGCATGCTTATGACCAGGATGAAGATTGTGGTCTGTCAGTACCTCATTATAGAATGTCTTATTCTCCATAACCCATCTGTCTCCTTATCTGTGAAAGACTATCCACAAATGTATCTATTTCTTCACATGTATTGTAAAATGCAAGACTCACTCTTGTAGATGAAGAAATACCAAGATATGCAAGAAGCGGCTGTGCACAGTGGTGTCCGGCACGCACTCCTATATTATCTGCATCAAGTATAGATGCTACATCATGCGGATGTACTCCGTCAAGTGTAAATGATAATATTCCGTGATGTGATGATGCATCAGGCGAGCCTATAATATGCACACCATTTACGGCTGTCATTTTTTCAAAAGCATACTTTGTAAGATAATCTTCTCTTTCCTGTATAACATCAAATCCGGTTTTGTTGATATATCTTATCGCCTCTGCAAGTGCAACCGCACCTGACGCATTAACTGTTCCCGCTTCAAACTTGTGAGGAACCTCCGCATATACCGCACTTTCTCTTGTAACGGATTCAATCATTTCACCACCATAAAGAAATGGTGGCATCTGCTCAAGAAGTGATTTCCTTCCATATAATACGCCAATTCCCATAGGTGCAAACATTTTATGTCCCGAAAATGAAAGGAAGTCCACTCCAAGTTCCTGGACATTAACAGGAATATGCGGAACACTCTGTGCTCCATCAGCAACAAAAACAATTCCTCTGTCATGGCAATATGAAGCATATTTCTTTATATCATTCTTACTTCCAAGTACATTGGAAATCTGTGTCATTGCAACTATTTTCGTCTTATCTGTTATAGCATTTTCAAAAGCTTCATCTGTTATAACGCCGTCTTTTGAACATTCAATAAATTTAAGAACCGCACCTGTTCTTCTTGCGGCCTGCTGCCATGGTAAAAGATTGCTGTGATGTTCCATGATGCTTACAACAATCTCATCGTCTTCTTTTAACATTATCTGTGAAAGGCAGTATGCGGCAAGATTAAGTCCTTCAGTTGCATTTCTTGTAAATATGATTTCTGATGAATCTGCTGCACCGATAAAATCTGCAACTGTCTTTCTTGCATCTTCATACTCTTTTGTTGCTTTCTCAGCAAGTGCGTAAAGACCTCGAAGCGGATTTGCATTTGACTTTTCATAGAAATCACGCTCTGCCTGTATTACACATTCAGGCTTTTGTGAAGTTGCAGCATTGTCAAGATATATAACATCAGCAGAATTAAAAAGCGGAAAATCTTTTCTTATTTCAATCCCCTGTTGTCTGAACTGCTCTTTATTCATTCTCCTGCTCGCCTCCATTTTCAAGTAACTGTTCACCTTCAAGGTAATCACTCATCATATTTTTAGTATCCTCATCCGGTATAAGATTACATACCGCCTTAATTCTTGCCTTTGACATTTCTTCATATACCTGTTCACGGCTGAGACCTCTTGCCTGCATATAAAGCATTATCTGCTCATCAAGCTCACCTATTGTTGCACCATGGTTACCTTCAACATCTTCCTCAGCACATAAAATAATAGGAATTGTCTGGTTTACAACATTATCATCAAGCAAGAGCACATCCTCTTTTTCGTTACCTACAGCACCGGCTGCCCCTTTCTTAAAATCAATTGTACCTCTGAACAGCTTAAATGCACCGTTTTTCAATACACCGGCTGCATTTATTTCACTCTCTGTAACTTTTCCTTCGTGAACGGCTTCATAGTTCATATCAAGTCTGCCGTCATTGTTTACCATATAACCGATATCAGTCTTTAATGAACTTCCTTTTCCTTTAAGAACAACACGGCAACCCATATAATTTTTATCGCCATCAAGTATAACCTGTACTATGTTAAGTCGTGCATTATCATCAAGAACCGCCCCGATATCATTAAGGCATGAATAATCTGAGGAATGTCTTAACAGCTGGACAAGATTAACTTTTGAGCCGCTTCCAGCCTGTATTCTTGTCTGGACACCAAACATTTTATTTTTTTCTTCATCATGCAGACTGTCTGAAAGATAATCCATCACAACAGTTATTATGCTGTCCTTATCTGTCTCAATAACAAGCTTGTTAATTGTTCCCGCATCAGCAGGCACTTTTACTATAGCCGGTTTTGACGATGTAATTCCCGGTTTTGTCTTTAAAACAAAGCTGTTTACGCCTGAATCACTTATAAGTTCATCAATATCTCTTCCCATGCCACTTGTTTCTTTGTCAATGCCGGAAAGTGCAATACTGTCCACAAGTTCTCTTTCACATGTAACTTCGTCAGGAGTTGTCACAACCATGCTTCCGCACTCAAATTCCGGCACATCTTTGACAACGCTTTCATTCATTCCCAGCCAGTTAAATGTTTTTGCTGACAATTCATTTATCTTAATATCCATATTACTCTCCATTTCTGCATCATTAACCTATGCTGCCCTTCATTTCAAGGCGGATAAGATTATTCATTTCAACTGCATATTCAAGAGGAAGTTCTTTTGATACATTATCGGCAAAACCACTTACAATCATTGCTCTTGCCTCTTCCTCGGAAATACCTCTCGACATAAGATAGAATACAGCCTCATCGCTGATTCTTCCAATTCTTGCTTCATGTCCGACATCAGCATCCTTTGTTCTTATATCCATTGCCGGAATTGTATCTGAGCGGGAAATATCATCAAGCATAAGTGACTGGCATGATACTGCAGACTTGCTTTGCTTTGCCTGTGGTTTTACAACAACAGAGCTTCTGAATGTACTTATGCCGCCATCTTTTGAAATTGACTTTGTATTGACATATGATGTCGTCTTAGGTGCATTGTGGACAACTTTTGTACCTGTATCAAGATTCTGTCCTTTTCCAGCAAATGTTATTCCTGTAAATTCTGCTCTCGCACCTTCTCCGTTTAATACACTCATAGGATAAAGGTATGAAACATGTGAGCCAAATGAACCTGATACCCACTCAATAGTACCGCCTTCTTCTACTAATGCACGCTTTGTATTAAGGTTATACATATTCTTTGACCAGTTCTCTATAGTTGAATATCTGAGTTTCGCATTCTTACCAACAAATAATTCAACGCAACCGGCATGAAGATTGGCAACATTATATTTTGGTGCTGAACATCCTTCAATAAAGTGAAGATATGCACCCTCATCTACAATAATAAGCGTATGTTCAAACTGTCCTGCACCCGGTGCATTAAGTCTGAAATACGACTGTAACGGAATCTCAACTGAAACTCCGGGTGGTACATATACAAATGAACCGCCTGACCATACAGCTCCGTGAAGTGCGGCAAATTTATGGTCTCTAGGTGTTACAAGCTTCATAAAATGCTTTTTAACCATATCTGCATACTCACCTGTCAATGCACTTTCCATATCTGTGTATACAACTCCCTGTGCTGCAACTTCTTCACGGACATTGTGGTATACAAGTTCTGAGTCATACTGTGCACCAACCCCGGCAAGTGATTTTCTTTCTGCCTGAGGAATACCAAGTTTTTCAAATGTATCCTTAATATCTTCCGGAACATCAGACCACTTTGCACTCATTTTAGTATTTGGACGGACATAAGTTACAATATCGTCCATATTGAGTCCCTCAATTGACGGACCCCAGTCAGGAACTTTCATCTCATTGTAAATCTGAAGTGACTCAAGTCTGAAATTCTGCATCCACACAGGGTCATGTTTCTCAGATGAAATCTTTTCTACAATTGCTGGTGTAAGTCCTTCTTTTACTCTGTATACATCTTTTTCTTCATTTCGGAAGTCATACATACTTCTGTCTACATCATTGACGTTCGTCTTTTCTCTCATGGGTAATTACTCTCCCTTCACAAATCTGTCAAATCCGTTATTGTTAATCTCTTCTACAAGCTCTGCTCCGCCTGTTGTAACAATCTTACCATCTACAAGAACATGTGTATAATCAACGTGGAGTGATTCAAGAATCTTAGTATTATGTGTGATAATAAGAAGAGAACCCTCCTTGTCCTTCTGATATTCACAGACACCCTTAGATACTGTACGCACCGCATCTACATCAAGGCCAGAATCTGTCTCGTCAAGAATAGCAAGAGACGGCTTTAACATAAGAAGCTGTAAAATCTCTGCCTTCTTTTTCTCACCACCTGAAAATCCCACATTAAGGTCTCTTTCCGCATATGACTCATCCATATCAAGAACTTCCATTGCCTTTTTTAATTCTTTCTTGAATTCCCAGAGACGGATTCTCTTACCATTTCTCTGCTCCAATGCACTTCTTATAAAATTGCTGAGTGAAATTCCCGGTATTTCGATAGGATTCTGGAATGATAAGAATATTCCGTCTTTTGCTCTTACATTAACCTCTTCATCAACTATATTCTTTCCGTTAAATATAATCTCGCCGCCTGTGACGCTGTACTTAGGATTACCCATTATAGTGTATCCGAGTGTAGATTTACCTGCACCGTTAGGTCCCATAAGCACATGAGTCTCCCCTTTACCAATATTCAAATTTATACCACGAAGAATCTGCTGTTCTTCAACATTTACTGACAAGTCTTTTACTTCCAACAAATTATTGCTCATCATTTTTCATCCTTTCACAATCTTGTTATTTTCAGAATTCCGATTGGCTTACTAGGAATTCTTGAAACATTATATTATGATTCTTTGCCAAATTCAATACTTAAATTCAAAATTTTTTATAAAACTGCGATTAGTGCACCACAGCGGAATTATTGCCGTGTCATCGCTGACATCTTCCTACCGTTGCAACAGCGTAACCTTACACAGCCGTAACAAAAAAGACTCCGAAACACACAAATGTGATGTCTCAGAGCCTTTAACCAACAGATATTATTATATTGGCACAGCATTATTTTGATATAACATGTTTTTTCTTATGAAAAATCTTATAAATCCAAAAAATCAAACCGCCGATGATAACCGTAAAAGCTGCATAGAACTTTATCCACGACGCAACGTCGGTTTTTATAATTCCATTTCTATAGTCAGTTCCTTTATAATAAAGCGTCACTGAATTGCTTTTTTCAGGTGCATACGAAGCATTGTAAGAATATGTTCTTCCATCCGGTGCTTTCCATGTAACAAACTGCTGTTTTTACTTCTTCCGCATTTGTATTTCCCTGTTCGATTCCACACCCTTATCCACATCCGCCTTCTCTTCCTCTT
>ENA-UEPV01001981-UEPV01001981.1-human-gut-metagenome-genome-assembly--contig:-NODE-1981-length-11888-cov-4.568030_pt1 | contig 11888 bp, 9 predicted proteins | sample MGYA00242942_ERZ507925 | MGnify/ENA primary metagenome ERZ507925 (study PRJEB26167, sample SAMN06115453) | human gut metagenome | host: Homo sapiens | place: China:Fujian | collected 2015-08-26... | reverse complement strand
TCCAAATGTGCATCTTTGATGCACTATGCTCTATGGTGAGGAGAGGATTTTCCCTCCTTGTTTTTGCGAAGCAAAAATCCGAACCTTATGGTGAGGAGAGGATTTGCCTCCTTGTTTTTGCGAAACAAAAATCCGAACCTTATGGTGAGGAGAGGATTTGCCTCCTTGTTTTTGCGAAGCAAAAATCCAAATGTGCATCTTTGATGCACTATGCTCTATGGTGAGGAGAGGATTTTCCCTCCTTGTTTTTGCGAAGCAAAAAGACATGGCTGCCTCACTATGATAAGCAAGGCAGCCTGTATTAATCATAAATATAATTTTTTACAAAAACATTATTACTTCTTTGTCTTCTGTAAAAATGTAGGAATGTTTATTCCTTTTTCCTTAACATTACTTGTAACCTGTCCCGGCTGTTTTAAGCCCGGAAGCGGTGTCTGTGAAATCGTTGATACAGTCTGCTGTGTTGATGCATGTCCTGCATTAACACCTGTTGAAGCAGCAGCTGATGATGAACCAGAATATGTATATGAAGGCTTAACTGCCTGTCTTGGTGTCTGTACTTTTGCTGAAAAACCTGCCATTGCATTATTCACGTTGCTGTCTTCAAGACCTGTAGCAATAACAGTGATTGTTGCTGTATCTGCTGAATTTTCATCAAACATGGCACCAAATATGATATTGGCATTCTCACCGGCAAGCTCCTGAACATAACTTGCAGCCTCATTTGCTTCAATAAGACTTATATCACCTGATATATTAATGATAACATGTGTTGCACCTTCAATTGTTGTCTCAAGAAGAGGACTTGTAACAGCCTGCTTAACTGCCTCAATCGCCTTGTCATCACCTGTGGCAGTACCAATACCGATATGTGCGACACCTTTATCTGTCATGACAGTCTTAACATCAGCAAAGTCGAGATTAATAAGGCCAGGAACATTAATAAGGTCTGTGATTCCCTGAACTGCCTGCTGTAAAACTTCATCTGCTTTCTTTAATGCATCCGGCATTGTTGTTCTTCTGTCAACAATCTCAAGAAGTCTGTCATTAGGAATTACAATAAGTGTATCAACACTTTCTTTTAATCTTTCAATACCAGCAATAGCATTAGTCATACGTGTCTTTGCTTCAAACTTAAAAGGTTTTGTAACTACACCTACTGTAAGAATGCCTTTTTCTTTTGCAATCTTGGCAACTACAGGTGCTGCACCTGTTCCTGTTCCACCGCCCATACCGCATGTTACAAATACCATATCAGCACCATCAATAGCCTGTGTAAGTTCCTCTATATTCTCTTCTGCTGCCTTCTGTCCAATCTCAGGCTGTGCACCTGCACCAAGTCCTTTTGTAAGCTTCTCGCCAATCTGGATTGTTGTTGGTGCTTTACATAACTGCAATGCCTGTCCATCTGTGTTAATACCGATAAACTCAACACCGCTAATATTTTCATCTATCATTCTGTTGACTGCATTGTTACCTGCTCCGCCAACACCTACTACTATAATTTTTGCTGATGACTCTGCGTCATTTGTCATAATCTCTAACAAGGGTATTTGCCTCCTTAACCAATTTGCACTTATTAAATATAATATAAAATTTTAAACAAAATATCAATACATTTTTCAATTTTCTTTCTTAAATATAACAGACGATTCACTTCCGTTATAATCTGACAAATATAATGTTCCTTTCAGATTGGCAATCTTATTTTCCATACGTTTCAAAGCGTAAAGCCTGTCCGTGATGTCAGCTGCATTTCCAAGAATAATTTTGACTTCATTCATATAAAGTGTAACATTATAAGAAGAATCAAAATATACTTTATCTATATCAAGATTGTACTTTTCAAATGCCTGCGTAAGTTCAAGTATATCCGAAAATACACTGTCATCTCCAACATCAAGCTTGCTTCCCAAAACGATTGATGTAAATTTCAATCCTTCTATCTGAGGAACACCGCTGTATAATTTTGACGAGCTTTCAACAACTATTCCATCCTTATCAAAATACATGTTGCAGCCCATATAATTAATATATCCTACAACCGCCTTCTCATATATTGTAACATTCATTTTATCCGGCCAGATTGTCTCAACTTCATATTTCTGTATAAAAGGAATCTGTTTGTTTTTTTTGCCGAAAATGTTATATACAACCGCATTCGGTGTATCCGTTCCAAATATGTAATTATTCATCTCCTCATCAGAGTAGTGCCTGTTTCCTTCGTATGATATATTATTTACCCTGAACAGGAAATAACCTGCCACCACAAGTGCTGCCACAAGGCATATAATAACAGGCACTACTATTTTTATAACTCTGTTGTTGTTTTTCTGCCTTTTCATATTTCTATTATTTCTGCTCCAAGTTCTCTGTAATTCGATACAAATTTCTCATATCCTCTGTTTATATATTGCGTGTTTCTGATTATACTTTCGCCATCAGCTGCGAGTGCTGCCACAAATAAAGCCGCCGTTCCTCTCAAATCAGTTCCGGCAACATCTGCTCCGGTAAGTCTGCTTCTGCCGGTAACATGAGCCATATTTTTATCAACCGATATGTCTGCTCCCATCTTTTTAAGCTGTCCGGCAACGCCAAATCTGTTTTCAAATATGCTCTCTTCAAACACTGTCTTTCCATCACTATATGCAGCCACACTCATTGTCACAGACTGCATATCTGTAGGAAATCCCGGATATACACTTGTTTTTATATAATTAACCGCTTTGGGTCTTTCTTTCTGGAATATACATATTCCATCTTCGCACTCTTTGTACTCAAGCCCCATGCCCGTGTATACATCCAGGAATCCCCCTGCATCACATATGTTACATCCGGTAAGCTTTATATTCCCCCTTGTCGCACATACAGAAGCAATATACGTTCCCATTACCATCCTGTCAGCCGGAATTGTATACACTGTGTCATTTAAATTATCTACACCTCTTACTGCAATTGTGTCACCACCTGCTCCTTTTATGTCTGCGCCACAACCTGTCAGATAATCACAAAGACCGACTATTTCCGGCTCTTTAGCTGCATTTCTGATAATAGTAATTCCCGGCACCTTAACCGATGCCATAATAGCATTCTGTGTTGCACCCACACTTGGAAATCTAAGATATATATCAGCCTCATGAAGTTTTAATGACGAAACACTTACATTCTCATCATCAAGCTCCCATGATGCACCAAGTCTTTTAAATACATCAAGATGTATATCAATTGGTCTTTTTCCAATTTGACATCCTCCCGGTTTTGCCGTCTTAACGCTTCCGAATCTTGCAAGAAGCGGTCCCATAAGCACAGAAGATGCTCTCAGTTTTCCTGCCATATCAGCCGAAACAGGCTTGCTTACAGCATTAGCAGTATCAATTATCAGTGTATTTTGCTCCCTGTTAATTACACATCCAAGACTGGAAAGAATCTCCTGCATTATAAATACATCATCAATGCATGGGCAATTTTCAATAACACTGATACCTTCATTGAGAATACTTGCTGCCATAACTGGAAGACATATGTTCTTTGAACCCTGCACTCTTACACTTCCGTATAATTTCCGTCCACCCTGAACACACAGATTTTTCAAAACTCTGCCTCCGGAAATGCTATATAACATTATATGAATTTATTTACAATCTGTGCATCCATCCTGTCAGCTTTCCAGCCTTATTTTACTTGAAACGTTAAGAACAAGCCCTATTTCAGCCAGAAGTATTATCTCTGATGTTCCGCCATAACTTATAAATGGAAGTGAAACACCTGTATTTGGTATAAAATTAGTTACAACTGCAATATTAAGGACAACCTGTATCGCAATATGTGCAAATACCCCCGATACAAGAAGTGTTCCGAATAAATCTGGTGCATTCTGTGCCACATGGGCAATTCTCCATAACATTACTCCAAAAACAATAATAACGAAAATAGCTCCAAAAAGTCCAAGTTCCTCGCATATTATCGAAAAAATCATATCATTTTGAGATTCAGGTATGTATCCCAGCTTTTGCAGACTCTTTCCAAGTCCTTTTCCAAAAAGTCCGCCTGAACCTATGGCATAAAGAGCCTGCACAGTCTGGAAGCCTTTATCGCTTGCATAATTTTCAGGATTTATCCAGACAAGCAGTCTGTTAAGCCTGAAACTCTCTGTCATATTTCCACTTTTAATCATATTCGTAAGCCATGCATAAATACCTCCGACACCGGCAGCCGCAAGCCCGGTCAATGCCACATATATTTTATATCCCGGATATGCTACAAATGTCTGAACAAATGCAATAAGAAAAATTATTATAGCACTACTCATATTATTTGAAATAACAAATACAAGTGCAGCCTCAACACCCCCGGTAAGAATACATATCAGCATTACATACCGGAACTTCTTTAACTTTGTTCCATATGAACAGACCGCCGAAGATACCATCATTATAACCGCAGGCTTACACACATCTGCCGGCTGTACACCAATTGAACCGAATCTTATCCAGCGGGTTGCACCATTTGCCTCACTGCCAAATGGAATTAATGCAAATACAAGAAGAGATGCAAATATAAAAAACGGAAATGCAAGTTTATGCCATACATGATAATCAATCCTGTATGCAATATACATGGCAACAAACCCCAGCAGCATAAACATAAGCTGTTTTTTGAAGTAGTATTGTGCATTGCCGAATTTCATCTGGGCAGTATATGAACTTGTACTATAAATCATTATAAGACCAAAGCCGGCAATAAATATTGTAACAAATAAAAGGCTATAGTCAAAATATCTTTTTACCGATTTCTTTCTGGTTCTATCCACAACTGTCTCCTTAATAACTTTTCTAATTTATAATATTTAAAGTGCATTTACATAATCTTTAAACATTCTTCCACGCTGTTCATAATTATCAAACATTCCCCAGCTTGCACATGCAGGAGAAAGAAGCACTGCATCTCCTGGTTTCGCATTCTGTGCACATATTTTTACAACTTCTTCCATTGAATCAGCATAAATAATTGAATCAAATCCATACTTTTTGGCTGTCGCGGCAATTTTTTCACTTGTCTGGCCTATAAGCACAAGAAGCTTCACTTTATCCTTGAATGCTTTTACATATAAATCAAATTCAGAACCTTTATCATATCCTCCACCGATAAGAATTGTAGGACGCTGCATTGCCTCAATTGCTTTGACTGCCGCTTCCGGATTTGTTCCTTTTGAATCATTGTAATACATTACATCATTTTTTGTCGCAACATATTCAATTCTGTGTTCAACTGCTTTAAATACACGTACCTGATTTACTATAATATCATCAGGCACACCTGCTGCCTTGCTTATTGCTACAGCCGCACAAACATTTTCATAATTGTGCTTTCCAAGCAGATTCATATCATGCACATTAATAATATCCTGTGTAGATGTGCCGTCTGTATATTTAATCATATCACCATCAACATATACACCAACCGGAACCTTTCCATTACTTGAAAACCATACAACAGATGCTTTGCACTTGTTTTCGCCAAATTCTCTTAAACGCTCATCATCATAATTAAGTACACATGTATCCTGTTTTGTCTGATTAGCTGCAATCATTTCTTTTGTCTGTTCATAACATTCCATTGTATGATGTCTGTTAAGATGATCTGGTGTAATATTTAAAACAGCACTTACCTTAGGTGCAAATTTATGCACTGTTTCAAGCTGAAAACTGCTTATTTCTGCCACTGTATATGAATCTTCATCTGAATTTAACACTTCTTTTGTATAAGAATTGCCAATATTGCCGACAACAAATGTCTTTTTTGCCCATGCTCCAACAATCTGTCCTGTGAGTGCTGTTGTTGTTGTCTTTCCGTTAGTACCTGTTATTGCAAGCACTGTTCCTTTATCATAATTATATGCAAGTTCAACTTCTCCCCATACCGGAACGCCTGCCTTTCTAAATTCTACAACAACATGATTATCTATCGGAACGCCCGGGCTTATGACAAGCATATCTATTCCTTCCATATACTCTCTGCTGAATTCGCCAAGAATAATCTGTGCTTTATCTCCATTTAACTTCTTTATCACATCGTCTTCGCTAAGTTTTGAACCACCATCGTACAATACAACATCAGCTCCTACCTGATTAAGAAGATGTACTGCTCCGATTCCGCTTATTCCTGCTCCTACGACCATAATCTTTTTATTTTTTAAATCTAACATTTCAGCTTTCTCCCTTGCATGCTTTAAATTCGCTTTTATGTTCACATTTTACTCTCAATTATTCTGTATTTCAAGATAAGGCAGTATATTTTCAAAAAGCTCCCTTATAACGGGTGCCGCGATTGTTCCGCCATAATATATGCCCTGTGGTTCATCAATAAGACACATTGCTATTACCTTTGCATTATCAACAGGTGAAAATCCGATGAAGCTTGAAATGTATTTTCCCGAGCCTCGCGGAAGTTTCTGCGAGGTTGCAGTTTTACCGCCTATCGAAAATCCTTCTAAATATGCCTTTTTACCGCCTCCCTCTTCAACTACCTGCCTGAGAATATCTTTCATCATAAGACTTGTTTTTTCTTCTATGGCATTACTTTGAATTTCATAATTGAATTCAACCGCTGTTCCATCTGCCTCTGACACGCTTTTAACTGCAAAATGAGGTGTGACAAGATTTCCGCCGTTTATGATTGCACTTGCAGCACGAAGCATCTGAAGCGGTGTTATCTGGAATGACTGTCCGAAAGACATTGTTGCAAGTTCAACTTCACCTACATTTTCCTGCTTGTGAATGATTGTCGATGCTTCACCTGCTATATCAATTCCTGTCTTTTCAAGCAGCCCAAGTTTTCCCATATACTCAAAAAACCGTTCAGTTCCGACTCTTCTTCCCCACTCTATAAATGCCGGATTACACGAGTTCATTACGGTCTGTGTAAACGTCTGTGTTCCATGTCCTGTCGTCTTGTGGCACCTTATTTTTCTGTCAGCAACAATAGCACTTCCTCCACATGTGAAATGGTCATTTAATGTTACACTCCCCGTTTCAAGTGCGGCAGTTGCTGTCACCATTTTAAATATCGAGCCTGGTTCATATGTATCATTAATACAGAAATTTCTCCACATATTATTTAATAAATCCATTTTTGATGTTCCTGTTGATGATATCAGCAAATCACAGTTTAATTCATACGGGTTATTCAAATCATATTCCGGTTCATTTGTCATAGCGAGAATCTCTCCGTTTTCAGGATTCATAACGATTATTGAAACGCTTTTTGCCTGTTTCTGTTCAAGAGTTTTTTGTGCAAGCTGCTGTGCATATGACTGTATATTAATATCTATGCTGGTATAAAGGTTACTCCCCTTTTCAGGTTCATCACGTTCTTCATTACCATTTTTCACCTCAACACCCCACGCATCAGTCAGTGTGAGTATCTGCCCGGGAGTACCTGAAAGATATGCGTCGTATTTCGCTTCAAGTCCAAGTATCCCCTGATTGTCACTTCCTGTAAACCCAAGAACTTTGGAACATAATTTTGAATATGGATAATATCTTTTATAATCTTCATCCACTTTGACACCTGAATAATTATATTCTCTTATCCTGTCACCTGTCTCTTTGTCTACATTTGTCTTCACCCTCTCAATTGAGGATACTTTCTCAACCCTCTTTCTTGCAGCTTCTTCCGTAATATCAAGCTCTTTTACAAGCATTTGTATTACTTCCTGTGGCTGTGTAATCTGGCTATGTATAACCGAAACAGTACATACTGTTTTGTTTGATGCAAGCACAACTCCGTTTCTGTCAAGGATTTCACCTCTTAACGCTTTTATGTCACGCTCTCTTTCATGCAGCTTTTGTGCCTTTTCAAGATAGTACGATGACTGGAATACACATACATATAAAAGTCTTATGCTTATAAGTAAGAGTGCGAGAATCACACATGTAATACTAACCAGCAGCTTCTTGCGGTGATAAGTCTTAACCATGCCTTCATCACGGTTTTTCATAAACATCTCCTGATATGTCAGTGGCTTACATAATTTTATGTACTATATAACGGATATAATCACTCTTTTTAATTATTATTTGTATTTGTTGTATCCGGAAGTTCTACAGTTGATTCAACTGCACTATTGGTTGTATCAACCGGTTCTGCCTTAATATCTTTATAAATATTAAGATATGGAAGAGCCTCCTCGTAGATACTTCTTGAAAGATTAAGTGCATCAAGAGAACTTCCTGATGTTCCGTTTGTCTCAAATGGTTCATCAATTACTGTATACAACACAAGCTGTGGGTCATCAGTAGGTGCACATCCTATATAAGATACAACCCACTTCTTATCTTCTCGCGGCTGTTTCTGTGCCGTTCCCGTTTTACCACCGATAGCATATCCTGCAACACCTGACTTTCTGGCAAGTCCTTCATCTACGCCGGCTCTTAAATATGTGCGTAGCAGCTGTGATGTCTCTGATGTTACAGTCTGTCTTACAAGATTAGGTTCTATCGTTTTTACGACTTCTCCTGTACTCTTTTCAATTCTTTTTACTATATGAGGCTGATAATAATTACCACCATTTACAAGTGATGAAAATGCCGCTGCCATCTGAACCATATTTACATTGATATTCTGTCCAAAAGAGTTACATGCTGCATCAATGACTGTCATCTTCTCACCGATTGTAAGACCGGCTTCCTCGCCCGGCAAATCAATGCCTGTCCTGTTACCAAATCCAAAAAGTGCCTCATATTTCGCAATTTTCACACCACCAAGCTTTGCTGCAATCTGCATCATAGTCGGATTACATGACTGGATAAGACCTTCTTTTACTGTAACAGTACCATGTCCGCTGTGTTCATGGCAGTTGATTATGCTTCCGCTGACTTCCATGAAACCGCCGCAGTAAAATGTATCGCCATCATGTATAACACCTTCCTCAAGTCCCTCTGCTACCGTAAATGGCTTGAAAGTTGAACCCGGCTCATATATAGTAGAAACACAATAATTACTCCACAATGCATACATGGCATTAGTCATCTCTATATCAGTCATTGTGCTCAATTCTTCCTGTGTGTACACACCACTCAGGTCTCTCGGATTGTTAAGATTAAATGTCGGATAACTTGCCATTGCAAGAATCTCCCCCGTCTTTGGATTCATTGCAATTACAGCCGTTGACTTTGATGGTCTTTCGGCATTTAATTCTTTTATTTTATTTTCAATTATGCTCTGTACTTTATAATCTATTGTTGTCACAAGATTATAGCCATCTTCAGCTTTTTTCTCCTGTGTCTCAACATCAAGATTTTCACCTACATAACTGTATGAAATACCATCTGTTCCGGACAGTTCCTCATCATAATAATTTTCAAGCCCAAGCTCACCGCCATTTGCAGCACTTGCAAATCCAATTACATCGGCCGCCAGTGTAGAAAATGGATATTTTCTTATATAGCTGTCTTCAAACCACACACCTTTTATATATGGATTATTTTTTGTATCTTCCACACGGCTCTCAAATTCTGAGATTTCATCTTTTGTCAGCTCTTTTAACAGCTTCTCATACTGGCTTGTGCTTTTAGTTGCAAGAATTGACTCAAGATCACTTCTTTTTAAATCAAAACATTCTGTCAATGCCGTAAGTGTCGGTTCTTTATACTTTTCATCAGACAATATAAGTTTCGGGTCAAGTATCAGGTTGTATACTCTCTCACTATACGCAAGAACTGTTCCATTAGCATCCTGAATCTGACCTCTCTTGTAAGGTATTGTTGTAGATGTATAACTCTGATGGTCAAGTACCGTCTTAGAATAAGCTTCTCCGTGATTATAATTGATGAGAAGTATTCTCACTGCCAATGCAAAGAGTGCAAGAATTATAACAAAAAAGGCAACGCCCATTTTGTTTTGTACTTTCCTAAGCATTGCCTTTTTTCTTCTGTATTTATTACGTCTAAGTTCTTCGTTATTCATATGCGTTCCGAATTCTCCCATATATCAAATGTAATATACTCTTATGGAATATCATGATACTGTTTTACGTACTCACTTACTCCCGCATCATATGTAATAACCTGATCTCTCTCAGGATAAACCATTCCAAGTTCATTTACAGCTGTATTATAAATCTGTTCGTAGTCTATGCCTGCATTAATTTCAAGTTCAAGTTCATCATTAGAATTAGTAAGTTCATTAAGTTCTGACTGAAGCTTTGTAACTGCTGTTGAGTTTGTCTTGACCTGTGACTGGACATTCAGATATTGTAAGCATATTGCAAATATTGTAACAATAATAGCTGACACTCCGACTGTATACAGGAAATTAAGTCTGTTGGCACGATGTATTGCCTTACGCTTCTTTCTGATGGCAATCCGGTCTTCCTCTGTTATTTCAACTTCCTTAGGTATATCATATTCTTCATATCTTCTCTGTGGTGCAGCTGCAAGTTTTCTTGCTGTATTTCCACTCACATATGAACTTGTGCCATATTTTTGTCTTCTTTGATTTTCAACTCTCCTACCAGCCATTTTTAAGCCTCCCCTGCTCTTTCAAACACTCTTAACTTAGCACTTTTCGAACGTGAATTAACACTAAGTTCTTCTTCAGACGGAAGTATCGGTTTTCTTGTAATAACCTTTCCCTTTGATTTCTTTCCACATACACATACCGGAAAATCTGGTGGACATGTACATGGGTTCTCATTATTTTTAAATCTTACTTTTACAATTCTGTCCTCAAGAGAATGGAATGTAATAATACATAATCTTCCATCCGCATTTAGGCGGTCTATCATTGTATCAATAGAATTTTCAAGAACATCAAGCTCATGATTTAATTCTATTCTTATTGCCTGAAATGTCCTTTTTGCGGGATGTCCTCCGTTAATCCTGCACTTCATCGGTATAGCTGCCTTTATGACATCATTGAGTTCAAATGTTGTCTCTATTGGCTTTTCAGTACGTCTTGCAACTATATGTTTTGCAATATTTTTTGCAAATTTATCTTCTCCATAATCACGGATTATTCTGTATAAATCAAATTCACTGTATGTATTTACTATGTCTTTTGCTGTTATCTGCTGCCTCTGATCCATTCTCATATCAAGAGGTGCATCTACATTATATGTAAATCCACGTTCAGCTGTATCAAGCTGATAAGATGAAACTCCAAGGTCAAGTATTATTCCGTCAACCTTGACTATTCCCAGTTCGTCAAGTACATCTGCAATATTACAATAATTATTTCTTACTATCGTAACCCTGTCAGCAAATTCCTTTAATCTGTCTGTAGCTGCCTTAATCGCATCTGCATCCTGGTCTATTCCTATAAGTCTTCCTCCGGCAGTGAGTCTTTTAGCAATCTCATATGAATGTCCGCCTCCGCCAAGCGTTCCATCCACATAAATACCATCCGGCTTTATATTCAGATTTTCAATTGTCTCTTCCAATAAAACTGATTTGTGCTTAAACTCCATATCCGAATCTTTCCTTTACACTTAGTAAACTGCTATATACTAAATCCCAGACTTTCCATATTTTCTGCCACTTCATCCATGTCACCATCATATGTATTCATAGATTCATCCCAGCGTTCTCTGCTCCATATTTCGATTCTGCTTGCAACTCCGACAAGCACAACGTCCTTCTCGAGACTGGCAAACTCCCTTAAAACCTGTGGGAGAAGTATTCTTCCCTGTTTATCAACTTCGCATGCCGCTGCTCCGGCAAGGAAAAAACGTGTAAACTGTCTGGCATTTTTATTAGTAAGTGGTAAGCTTTTCAGCTTTTCTTCAAATCTGGTCCATTCATCATTCGGGTAAACAAAAAGGCATTTGATTTCTGTCCATAAGTATAACTTTAAAAAGAGCTTAAGTAACCATGTCAACCCTCAACGTT
>ENA-UEPV01001980-UEPV01001980.1-human-gut-metagenome-genome-assembly--contig:-NODE-1980-length-11891-cov-11.434908_pt1 | contig 11891 bp, 10 predicted proteins | sample MGYA00242942_ERZ507925 | MGnify/ENA primary metagenome ERZ507925 (study PRJEB26167, sample SAMN06115453) | human gut metagenome | host: Homo sapiens | place: China:Fujian | collected 2015-08-26... | reverse complement strand
CCAAGATTTATTTTATCCAAATTTTTACAAATAACAGTATTTATGTTATTACGAAGTTTATCTTCAATACGTTTAAGTCGCTTATCTTCATTCATATTTACTGTATTTATTATTTATATAAACTATCCAATTATCAATTTTAATACCAAGATTGTTATTAATTTGCGAAATACGAAGTTTATCTTCTTGACCGTTATAAACAATAGCAAGTACATCTTTAATACAATCATCTTTCCAATTTTCTTTAAGAAAATTACTAAGAGGAATGTTTTTTATTTCATATAATGAAAGAGTATGATATGCCCGATAAAATTCTGTATTAACGGTTTTAGTAATACTCGCTACAACATATTCTTTATTTATATCAATGTTATTATTTATAATAATATTACGACAAAGATTAACAATCTTATATTGAAAATTAAAAAATGCAAGCTCAATAATAATTTTACCTTTTTCTAAATTCTTTTTAGTAATATCTTGAAAAAGATTATCTAATATAGCATTGAGTTTAGCAACATTATTACTAACTTCTTTAACAGCAAGACCCATTTCAACAATAGATTTTTTATCATCTTTGTGTCTGAAATAGTCTATTAGTTTTATAATAATAGTATAACTAATAAATACTATGCTTGAAATAATTACAGTAACGTAAGAAGTATTACGAACAGTATCTTCAATTATACTATTAAAGAATTTAAATTCTTCCATTATATTTAAAACAACGAAAGCCACTATCGCTGTAATTTAATACAGTAATAGTGGCTCTCCATATTATACAGATATGTTATCTAAATTAAGCAACACCAGCAAGAGCTTCAAGTATAGCTTCAATTTTAGCGATTGCAGTAGCACCAGTAGGCAAAGCAATCTGAACAATCTGATTAATGGTTTGGTCAACGGTTTTCATTTCTCGTGGCTCAGCAAATTTAAGCGTAAATACGGTATAACCTACATCAGCACTATCTGGTTGAGCAAGAGGATTAAGAGGATAATCTGGATATATTAAAGTTGCAGGGTCTTGATAAGTATATTCAATACCAGCATCAGCAGCAGCTTTAATTGCCAAATCTTTAATATATTTAGCATCAGCCAAAGCTACGGTAGCAGGAGTTTCTTTAACATCTAATCCAAACAAATCATCACCAAGTGCTATCTTATAATCCTCACCTTTATTAACAGCAGTAACTGTTATTTTACCTTCATCGTTTTCTGCTGTAACTCCAGAAGCAGGATTATTATTAATTTGAGCAGTTAATTCTTTAGCACAAGCAGTAGCATCTTGTCCATCTTTAACTCTCATTGTAGCAGTCCATTTATTACGTTCATTAAACTGAACTCCTTTCTTGACTATTACAACAGTTAAATCATCACCAACAACGGGGTTTACAATTGTAAAATTACCAGTATAAGCAGTAGATGCTTGATAAGTCATTTTAACAAAACTGAAATTGTTCTTATAAATAGGAACAATTACATCACCGCCTTTATTATCTTCTTTTCCAAGATAGATGTATCCTTTATCTTTAATTTTACTACCATCAGAGTCAACAGTTTGAACACCATTAACTAAAGCAGAAAAAGCAAACTGACCAGCAGTAAGCTGGTTAAGATTAGTACCTAAATCTACCTTAGAACCTAAAAGAAAAGTTCTCATAGTTTATAAGTTTATTAATTTTGTTTTTGATCATTAGGAAGAGCAAATGTCTGTTTATAATATTGAACAGCAATCTCAATTATTTCTTGAATAAGATAATCAGGCATATCACAATCTATATTATTTTCGGGATGTTCTTCATCAAGTTTAACTTTATTCGGCATCTTAATATAATTATAAATAAGCCTATCAGGAGAAATTGAAGATTTACCATTATATATTTCAACTTTATTAGCTCCATCAATATTTACAGCAACACAAATAGGATGCTGTTTTGTAGGACGATTGCAATAATCTTGAAGTGTTCTATAAAGATATTCAGCTTCAATAATACGACAATCGTAAAGAACATTTTCGCCACTATAACCTATTGCAAATCGAGTATAAAACATAACATCATTATTGCTGATATTAGCAACAAAAGGAATATCGTTTATACGCCCTTTATGGGATACAACAACTTCTTTCTTTCGTGCTAAATTACGCAAAGCATTTAATTGCGAAACATCAGCATTAGCTTTAATTATCAAATCATTAACGTTTTGAGCATTTTCAGCAATAATGTTTCTTGTTTTAGTTACAATAGCAAAATTAAGACAAATGTCAACATCTTCCGGAAAAATAGCACGAACAGTATGCAGACCCATTCTTTGAGCCAACTCTCTGAACGTGATGTGCATTTGTACTATATCCATAATGTTAAGCAAGTTTTAATTGATTTTCATAAGCTGTACGCATATCAGCGTTATCAGGATTCTTAAACCAAGCAAGAGCTTCTTTTATATTAGCTCCAATAAAATCACCAGCACCGCTAACAATATTCTGCGAATGTGGATGACGAATAAGGATACCATAAGCTATAAGTTTTTCAATCATAGCTTTAAGACTTATATCTCTATCCGTACACATTTTGTTAAAACGAGCAGGTTCTTGACTTGCAAAGTAATCAAGATTATTTTCCTTAAGAACTTTATCTTCTGCAAGAGAAGGAATGAGCGGTCTATTTGTAAATATACAATATGCAGCATAAACATCGTCAAACAGTTTATCATTAGCTGTAATACTAACGAAGTTACGTTTAGCATTGTTAATTTCAAGACGTTTCTTAGCTTCAAGTTCTTTCTCTTTTTGTTCGTCTCTAAAATAGAATCTAATATTAGGTTTGTTATTAATAATTGCTGTATCTTTAGCAACATCACTATATAACAAACAATGACGATAAAGAAGATAATCAGCTACATTATCGGGATAACCGTATCTGTATTTTTCTGATTCAAGAGCATTAAGTTTAATAATTCGATTTTCAATTGCTTTATCAAGAGCGACACTATCACCGCGATTTACAGCAGCAAATTCGGCATCAATAGCTTCTTCTGCATTTTTAAATCTGTAATAGTCTTTGACATGATGATAATGAAAACTAATATTAAGTCTCTTACCAAGTTTATCTACTTTAACCTGAATGTTATTAAGATATTCCTTAACACGTCTAACGAAGTTTTCGTTAGTAGGAGAAACACCAATTAGATTAGGAAAATAAGCTTCAAGTTCACCTTTATTAGAAGAAAGAGTTCTTGAACTACGAACAGAACTACCAATAAATTCATTCCGTTCTTCAAGAGCTTTATCGTTAGCTTTACGGTAAAGAGAGAAAGAAGAAACCAAAGCAATAACAATATATCTATTTTCAAAATAAGGTTCATTCAAATCTTCATCTCTTTTTTCTCTAAGAGTTTGAGAAGTTTCTCCATTTTGGTTATTAGCTGTTTCAACAGCAGCGGCAGGTTTATTAATTTCCTGTTCTTTATTTTCAGCAGCAGCAGTTCCAATTGTAGGCATAATCTTTTTAGTTTAATTAGTTATTACAATACGCATTTCAGCAAGAACATTTTAGTAGTGTTGTTTACTTGCAGACCCATACTTCCCTTAATCTCATAACGAGACATATCAATTTCAGTAGAAGCACGATTGGTAGTAGAAACACCCCATTCTTTAGGTATCGGTGTCATACCCTCAATAACCTTAGCAATATATTCTTGTCCCTCTTGACGAACAATACGAACGTTATTTTCGCCTTTATAAGAAGAGAAATCAACAAAGCAAGCTTGATGAGAAGTAATAGGCAGACCGCTACGAGGATGGATTTGCCCATTCTGTTTTGCAGCTTCAGCGATAGTACCTTTATCGAAGAGCGAACAATGTTTAACAGTAATAGTATGTCCATCAACAGTAATAAATTTATTGAAATACTTACCATACGCAAGACCACTACCGTTATCCATAATCTTCTTTTCGCCAAGAGGAGTAATGAAACCTTTACTCATAGCATCATTCTCGATAGCATATTGGAAATCTTGAATAAATCCTTTACCAGCCATAAGCACAATATTCATTGTACCATCATCAGTATCTTTATTCAAAACATCACCAACAGTTCTTTCAAGTTTGTTAAGAGTAAGATATTCACCGTAAGTATCATAATTACTTTCACGACAAATTTCTAACATACCAGCAGTACGAGGAATCGGCTTACCATTATCTCTATCTTTCAAACGAATAGTTCCGTCAGGAAGTCTATTATAAGTAGACAACCACAGACGTTCTTCATTCATTACACGCATTGTCAAATTGAATTGACGCATTTCTTCTGAAATCCAAAGACGAGTAGTACCACCGCCATTACTTTGCTGAAATTCGTATTCAGTAACAACATTAGAAATATTACCGGCAACCTCTTTACTATAACGGAAAAACTCAAGTTGAGAAGTCATAGAACCAGGTCCCATAGTATTACTTCTATTACCTTTAGAATAAGATTCAGAAACAGTAGGAGCAGACATGCTCAAATAAGTTCCTTTAGCAAAGTTCTTCGGGTCAACGTAAGCAGTAGGAGAAGCGTTAACTGGAGCAAGTAAATAAGCATAACCGTAAGCGCTTTCGCCTAAATCTTTCTGAATACGAAGCAAAGTACCATCGGGACAAATCAAACCATATTGTTCGATAAACCAATGAGTAGCAAAATGAACTTCAAATTCTGCACCACCAAGACCAGGCTTAGTATTAGTAACATTAAAATAAGTTACATAATCAGTAAACTTCATACGACCCATAGTCTTCCAAGTCCACTGAACAGTTTTAACAGACTTAACGCCTCGACTACCTTGACCCTCAGTCATAAAGGTAAGAGGAAAACGGTCGTCGTCCATACCATAGTTGTAAGTCAGAAACGCATTAATTTCAACAGGTTTAGTGAGTTGAAGATTAGCAATACTTTCTTCATTAGAGTAGCCTCTATCATCATAACGACCCGTTGACAAAACTCGCATTGTGTACATAATCAACAGTTTTAATTAAGTTATACATAACCAAGAGCATTAGCAATATTATCGCCAATTTTCTTGTTTGCGGCAGGCTTAGTAATTTTAATAGAACTTTTACGTCTTTGTTCAGCAGCTTTAAGACGAAGCGTCTTAGTCTTTTCAGATGCAATCGCAAGGTCTACAAGATTACTATAATTACCACCAGTAAATTTAAGATAAGCACGAAGCAAATCATTTTGAAGTTGTTCTTCTTCGGGAGTTTCCATTAATTCTCTTTCATAACGGCTAAATCCTTTATCGTCAACTTGATATAGATAATTAAAGAAATCATCAGCAGTTGCAGCAGATTGTTTACCGTTTTTATTAATAAGAATAGTATCTGGAATTTTATAACCAGCGATTTCTTTCTTATCAATAGTAGACTTAACTTTATTCCAATAAGCTATTTCAGCTTTTTTATCTTCTTCAATTTTACGTTGAGCAATTTCAGCTTGTTCAGTTTTAATTCTCTTATCGTTTTCTTGAAGAGTAGCAAGGTCTTGTTTAGCGGCATCTAAAAGACGATTAGTGCTCTTAAGGAAAGAAATATAATCATCAATGCTTCCGACCTTGCCACTTTCTTTAAAGGCTTCGCGAACTATTGCTTCTTGTTGTGCAGTATTATTTTCGTCAATAACAATTGTACTTCTATCTCGAACTTGACCGAATCCCTCATAACTATTTCCGTTAGCAACATAATAATTAAGGAAATCACTTACAATAGGAAACTTATCAATAAGTTGCTGAACACCAGCTTGAGCGTATTCGGTACGTTTAGCATCAAGAACTTCATTAATATATGAAGCAACTCCATCGGGAGTATTTTCAAAAGTAATAGGTTTATCGTTTTCATCAGTAACTTCAAAACCAACTTTCTCTATAATCTTAGCAACATCAATTACATTTTCTGTATCATCAGTGTTGTCAACTTCAAACTGTTTAAGAAAGTCTTTAACATCTTTAGCTTCTTTGAAAACTTTGTTGTTTTTATCAACAAGATTTCCTTCAGCATCAACAGTATAAGTATCTTCTCCGATAGTAATAACAGAACCAGGTTCAACAACTAAATTATTGTCATCTACTTGATTATCATTGTTATTATTATTTTTATCATCTGTATTGTTAACAGTTGTATCAACATTATCGTTTCGACCATCACCATCTGTTTTATTGTTATTCTTTGGGTCGTCATTATTCGGTTCGTCAATAGGTGGAATAATATTACCGTCAGAACCAACAGTACCAGTAACGCCAGTATCTAAATCTGTAATAGGTTCAGTCCCACTATCAGTAGGATTAGCATTAAAACCAAAATCTAATGTAGGCATAATTTTAATAGTTTTATATGGTTATTATTACTTTGTTATTACAAGACAAATGTATAAGCACTAACAGCATCATGTCGAACATCACAACTACTTAATAGACTTCTTTTGCTTATTTCTACTGGCTTACTGATATTGATAAATACCCTTGTCACTTACAGACTTGACGAAATTTGAACGATTTATGATGAATTGATTAATCCTCTACGGGGTGTATCAACGTCTTACACAGAGGCTTAAAATAAGTCTTATAGTAAAAGATATTTACAAAATCAACAAACCATAATTATGATTACAAGCGACAATAAAAAAGCCGCTACTACTCTCACGAGCGGTAACGGCTAAAGAAATTTACAAAGCACAAATACAAGTATTTATAATACAAGTTTATTTTTTATCAAATCTATTTTTATTTTGTTTAGCAACTTTATAACTCATATCAGCTTTATAAATATCAGAAGCAAACTTCTGATTATTAGCTTGAATTTGAGCACCAACTTTTTCTCTTTCAACAGCTATCTTTTCTCTTTCAATAGCAGTCTTAGCAGCATCGGCAGCAGCTGTATCAACCGCTTTATTATTGAGACCCCCCGTAGAGGATAGAACAGCTTTCATTTCTTCAATTTGACTATCAAGATATTTTTCAAGAGCAAGCGTTTCTCTATCTTGTTGTCCTTTCGCAGTAATCTTATCGAGTTCATATTGTTGAAGCATTTGAGCATTTTGTGCATCAAGTTGTTTCATATTTTCTTCATGCTGACGATTAATCTCTTGAAATTTAAGAATACCTTTCTTTATTTCAGCAGTATTGTCTCCCTCAATTGCAACAGCTGCCATTCCGGCATCACCGTTTTGTGCAGCACTAAAAGCAAATTGTTTATATTGATTAAGTTTATCACGTTCCTTTGCAGAAAGTTTAGCTTTAATAACATAATCAGCATAAATATGTTTATCGACATCAAGACTGAAATATTTTATAGAAGCGTCATTCTTAGTTTTATAAGAAGTTCTAAGACCATCAATCCAAGCAAGTTTAGTATAATCCATATCACGAGCATAATCATGTTCTCGCATATAATCAAACATAAACTCGACTATAACACTTCCCATAGAACCTCGAATAATAGCTTGTTCAGTAACTCCTTTACCAGCACTATTAGCTATTTCGCCATAACGTTGAGGAGTCATATCGACTTTAAGATTAGCGGCTTGTTCATTAGCATTAATAAGTTCTGTAAGTTGAGCTATATAAGCAGAAGTATCGCTATTAAGCATACGAACTTGTTGTGCTCTCAACATACCTTGATCATCTTCATCATCAATATAAAGAACACCATCAGCAGCCATTCTATAAATAGTTTCTTCGGGAACACTACCTAAAAGAGATTTAGCAATCAGAAGAACATTAAGTTTGTTCTTAGCAAGAGCCATTTCTCTATGATAAGCAATAATATTACCAAAGATTTGATAAGGCATTATTAAATCAATAATACTAAAACGACCAAGACCAGGCATTAATTCTATTAAACCGTTGTAAGGAAGTTTACCATTTCTATTATAAGCAATCGGTCTACACTTATAAGGATAAATAGCATTATTTCTTCCACCTATTCTATCGCATTCAAAAACTTGAGATTCCCAAATCCATTCAATGTCAATGTCACCATTATCTGGATTAAGAGTATAATCTTCATCTACAATAGTTTCTCCAATAATACCATTTTGTTGATAAGTAAGAATACCTTTCTTAACCTCTCCACGCCAAACAACATGCCAAACTTCAATAAGATTATTATTGTATTCACGAGCCATTATAGGTTGACGTTCAAAAAATTCACGTTCTTTATCAGTAAATTTATTACACATATCAGGATATAACTTCTTAAAACTTTCCCATTGAAGAAGACCTCTATCGTCTTGACTTGTCATTTTACCGCTAATATAATAAGTGTCAAGAAACTTTTTATCATTATCATCAAGAATATCATAATATTCATCCATTATCTGCTGGAAAGTCATCATTCGTCTTTCGCAAAAAGCATCAAAATCTTCAACAAGAATATTATCATTAGGAATAGGAAAAGCATCGCGGTTAGAAACAACTCGTTTAATTATTTTATTTCCTTGAATTTCTGTATAAGTAAACACACGACCAAAAGAAACCCATTCAAAATAAGCACGAGCGTATAAAGTAGCAGCATCAGTTAAATCGTCAATAACATTAAGAATATCTTGACCTTGTGCTGTTATATCATCAATATAATTTTCATTAAATTCTTTTATAAAAGCTTCAACATCAAAATTATCTTGAGGATTAAATTGTTCAGGTTGTCCACCTTGTTGAACAAATTGTTCATAATTCTGTTTAATTCTTTCAGCAATTTTCTGTTGAACAATAACCATAAGTTCTTGACGAAGTTTAGCATCACGAGCAAGAACTACTTCTGGATTATTAGCACCTACAATAAAATCATGAGGATTCTGAATATATTCTCCAACATATCTACGAACAACACCGCCAACCATATCGTAATTACGCATAGTAGCAGGAAATCGTTGATAATCTTTATTCGTAGCATTATAAGGATTTAAAATCTTCTTATAATATTCAGCATCAATATTACCTTTTAGAAAATGATATTTCTTTTCAATATCATCCGTTTGAGCAATACTTAATGCTTGACCTATAAGCCAATCACAACTATTAGCATAAAACTCCGGTTTGTTTTTTTCCTTAGCACTAACTCGTTGCTTAGGAAAATTTAAATCAGTAGGAAAATACATATTATTAATTATTATCGTTATAAGTAATCATATTATAAATATATTCTTTATTATCGAGAAGCTCAAATCTAAAAGCTATATTACCAAATACAAAAAGATATGTACTTAATGATTGTTCTCCAGTCATATTATTAATACCATTTACGTTTGAAAAAGTTATTAGCAGCACTACTACTTTCTTCTAATTTTTGTCTTTTGCTAAGTTCAAGTTTACCTTTAATATCAAGAGACTTACAATAAATACCAAGAAGAAGCATTTCGGAAACACGGTCAAAGTTACCCTCGTCATTCCATTTTTTAAGTTCAAGAATAGCTTGATAATCTAATATTCTATGAAAGTTATAAACATCATTACCTTGTTCGTCTTTGCCAATAACAGTATAAAGAAACTCTTTTAATAAGCGAAGAGCATTAAGTTTTTTAACACCATCAGTAATAACATATCCGTAAGTAGAACTAACTTTACCTTTAATCGTTGTATCCCAAACAAACAAAGGTTCGTGAGCAAGATAACGAAGAGCTTTCCATTTAGTAAAATTAGAAACAGTTTCGCCACGATTGACTTCAACTATTCCAGTTCCAATACAATTATAGTAAATACAAAGATAAAGAAATATTTGGTCAACTTCTTCAAGTTTATCTTTACGTCCATAATAAGCGGCACAGCATTTAAATTTATAACCATTACGAGCAGATGGCATTTCCCAAATATGAATACTATTATGAGAATGTCGATTAGTAATTTCTTTCTTTTCTTTATCTATACCAACAGGGTCATAAGTAGCACAATAAGTACCCTCAGGAATTTCTTTTATTTCTCTATCATTCTCATAACGAATATCGTATTGAGGATGATACCAAATACGAACACAACCATCAGGTTGTTCATTTCCTTTACGAGGCACTCCTTGTATCCAATCATAAACTTTAGCATTAGGATTCTCTTGCTTAATACGTTTATTAGATTTAAATATAACAGTATTACCCTCTTTAAAAAGCATCCCATCGACATAAAAATGATAGTCACTATCAACACGAAGTTTATTTTCATAAGCAATAAATGCTTCACTAACGAAAATGTTTTCAGTAGCACTACTAAAACTTTCAGCAGGAAACAAAGCACGTTGACCACAATAATTAATAAACTTAGCAAAAGTTTTAGTTTTTTCTTTCATTGCTTCACGAGAACGCATAGCAATTTTAATACCTAAATCTATATTACTATTTCCGTATTCGTCAATAGCTTTAACTCCATTAATAGAACCCTCAAGTCCCCAAGCATAAGATTTAAAAAATCCACAAATTTCGTTACGAGAGTCTTTATCCCAAACATTTTCAAATGCCATAAAGTTAAATTCGCCAGGGGCATAAAAGTTTTCTTCAAAGACTTGCATATTAGTAGCAGTAGCAGTTCCCCAAGCAACAAGCATACCGGTAGTAATATCACCGACCGTCATAGCAGGTTCAGTTACAGTCATAAATTCATTAAAATTCTGCATTGTAGAAAGCTCTTCTACATTAACACCAATAGCATCTTTACCAATAGCACAGTCGGGATTATTATTAGCTGATACAGATATTAAAGAACTTTGCCAACTATCTTCGGATTCAACTCCATTAGGAAGACGAAATCCAAGACGAAAGTCTTCAACGTTACTACTATAAATACCGCGTTTAAACATAGTCTTTTCTTCATAGAACCGAAGAGTATTAACAGCAAAGTCAGTAAGACCACCTTTCTTAGTTAAGTATTTATTATCAGCAGCAACATTAATAAAAACTTTATGTTTTCGTAAGTTTACAGCATTGGCTGCACGAGCAGCATTCATATAAGAAAAACCACCACGACGAGTCTTAACAATAATCAAATGAAAACCGTTGTTCTTAGCAAATTCATAAATATTATGTGTCCAATATTGAGCATCAATAAATTTAGGAAAAGCAAAAACTTTTTCTCCAGTAGAACTAATTCCCGTACTTTTGACACTATCATCATCAGTACGTTCCATTCGAGTATAATTAAGAAAATTATAATAGTCTCCACTTATATGAACATTTTCAATACTACCATCAGGATTTTGCCAACAAGGAGCAGAATATCCATCTCGTCTACGCATAGCTTCTCGTTTACGAAGTTGACGATAAGGCAAACTATCTTCTTTAAAATTAGTATATTTATTATCGTTAGCCTCAAAATAATCAGCCATTTCAGTAAATAAATTAGTATTAATAAATTTACCAGGACGAATATTCATTATAAAACCACCACTATCACCAATTCTAAAATGATTATAAGGGTCATAATATCCCTTTTCAGAAGCAAGAGGATAACGTGTTTTATCTTCAATAAGAAATTCAGCAAAAGGATACCTTTCTTCCATAATTACTATTTCATTTGACAAGTAATAATACAAGAAAAGCCGATGCGAAAGCACCAGCTACACCAGTAATAACCTTAGTCTTTTTCTTAGACTTATTAAGATTATTTTCTAATTTATTTCTTGCAAGTTCAGAAGCAGAAGCATAACGCTTCATTTCTTCATAACTATTACTTAAATAATTAATCTTTATATTTTGAGTTTTAATAAGACTATCTTTAAGTTGAATTATTGTGTCTTTGGTATAAGATTTAGCAATAATAATATTAGCTATTCTTAAATCATTAATAGCAACATTAATACTATCTCCGACCTCCCCATCAAAGTGTATGCCGGCGAAGAGGCCTTATGCCAGATTGTGGCGGAAAAACCTATCGACATGGTA
>ENA-UEPV01001978-UEPV01001978.1-human-gut-metagenome-genome-assembly--contig:-NODE-1978-length-11898-cov-2.653244_pt1 | contig 11898 bp, 10 predicted proteins | sample MGYA00242942_ERZ507925 | MGnify/ENA primary metagenome ERZ507925 (study PRJEB26167, sample SAMN06115453) | human gut metagenome | host: Homo sapiens | place: China:Fujian | collected 2015-08-26... | reverse complement strand
CGAAACTTTTTTATTAATATGAATTCTATAAAGATTATAAGTTTAAAATCTACTATGAACCCCTTTATACTAACGGCGACGAGGACGGCGATTTACACCAAGTATTCCGCCAAATGAGCCTGATAAAAGCATTGCCGCAAATCTCATAAGCGTATCAAGATTTATAGAATCTGATGAAATAATTGTTCCTGCAAGTAACACAATTATAAATAAGAGCAGAGCCGATAATGCACCAACAATAATTCCACGAGCCTTGAGTATGCGTGAGGCAAGAAAACCTGCTAAAAATGCCGATATGCAGGAGGATATAATCGCCGCCGCAAATACTGCCGTTTGCGATAAGGATTTCATTTTAAGCACAAAAAATGCCTTAAAAACACGCAAAAATCAGCATAAAAACGCTTTAAAACCACATAAAACAGCCTTTTTCAGGCATATAAAACCGAAAATAACGCGGTGGTCCGATCCCGCCGGAAAGCATCGGATAATTCAATTATTGAGAGGAATAATGAAACAGGAAAATCAGAACAAAGTACAGGACTTACAGAACGGAAATACCGAAAGCGGCAAGCAGAAACCTTTCCGCAGAACGGCGAAACGTCAGGCAGGCGCCGCAACAACGTCCGCGGCGAAAAATACGACGGAAAGCGGCACGGCGCGCAGCGGTGTGCGTACCGCAAAAAAAGCGGGAGGGGACGGTACGTCGATGAACGCTTCTTATCTGCCTGTGTACGATAATGCGAAACGGGCGCCGAAAACGTTGAAAAACGCACCGAAAGCCGAAGAATCGGCGTTGAATCAGGCGCAACTGAAAACAGGAAAGACGTTTATCGCCGACGCGCGTTACGTCCGCGAAAAGGCGAACGAACGGGCGATGGAGCGTGCGTACGAAAAAATGTACGGCGCACAGGGCGAAGCGGTTACCGAAAAAAATTTGCGCGGGGGCAGAAACAAAAAACCCGTGAAAATAATTTTTCTCGGCGGCGTAGGCGAAATCGGCAAAAACATGACGGCGATCGAATACGGAAACGACATCATCGTGGTGGACGCGGGACTTACGTTTCCGAACAACGAGGACATGCCCGGCATCGATCTGGTGGTGCCCGATATTACCTATCTTGTACAGAACAAAGATAAGGTGCGCGCCGTGTTTTTAACGCACGGACACGAGGACCATATCGGCGGTGTGCCGTATCTGATGAAAGAACTGAATCCGGGTACGCCGATTTACGGCACAAAACTTACGTTGATGCTTACGGATAACAAACTGCAGGAAAACCGTATTCAGAACGTGCCGGAACGCGTTGTGGAGCCGGGCGACGTGGTGAAAATGGGTTCGTTCGCCGTGGAAATCGTAAACGTAAACCATTCGATTTCCGGCGCGGTGGCGCTGGCTATCCGTACGCCGTACGGGCTGATATATCACAGCGGCGATTTTAAAATAGACCTTACGCCCGTTTCCGGCAAGCCGATCGATCTGGACAGAATCGCGGCGCTGGGGCGCGAAGGCGTGCTGTTATACCTCGGAGAATCCACGAACATCGAACGTATGGGATACACGATGAGCGAAACCGTGGTGGGAACCACGCTGGACCATCTTTTTGCGGAAAACCGCGACAGACGACTGATTGTGGCTACGTTCGCTTCCAACGTGCACAGATTGCAGCAGATTATCGACCGGGCGGTGCAGTACGGCAGAAAAGTGGCGCTTTCCGGCAGAAGCATGCTGAAAGTGGTGGACGCCGCCGTGAAAATCGGCGAGCTGAAAATTCCCGAAGGGATTCTTGTGGACCTTGCGAAAAACAAGAATCTGTTCGACCGCGAAATCGTAATTTTGTCTACGGGTTCGCAGGGAGAACCGATGAGCGCTTTGACGAGAATGGCTTCGGGTGATTCCGATAAGGTTACGATAGGCGATAACGATACCGTGATTATTTCGGCTTCGCCGATTCCCGGCAACGAAAAGATGATTTACCGCGTGATCAACAACCTGTATCGGCTGGGCGCGAACGTTGTGTACGAAAGTCTTGAAAAGATTCACGTTTCCGGGCACGCCTGTCAGGAAGAACATAAAATTTTGCATCAGTTGCTTTCGCCGAAATTTTTTATTCCCATTCACGGCGAATATCGCCACCTGAAAAAGCATGCTCTTTTGGCGCAGGAAATGGGTATGCCGGCGAAAAATATCTGCATTGCGGATATAGGAAACTGCTTCGAACTTGCCGACCGTTCGTTGGTGCAGGGCGAAAACGTTACGGCGGGAACGCGCCTTATCGACGGCGAAGGTTTCGAAGATTACGGCACAAGCGAAGTGATGAAAGACCGTTTGAAGTTTGCGGCGGAAGGCGTTTTCTTCGTATCGCTGGCGGTAACGGGAAATTACGTTGTGGGCGAACCCGTCATCGATTCGCACGGGTTTATGTTCGGCGAACAGATGGATATGGCGGAAGCGTACGACGTGGTGAAAAAAGCGGCGGACGCCTACGATTACGAAAACGGCACGAAAGAGGAACTTTCCGTGGCGGTGCGTAAAGCTTTGAAAAATTACGTGTTCAAAAAGACGAAACAATCGCCGTTTATCGTTGTTTCCGTAGTGGAAGTGTAATTTCCGGCGGTGAGAAGATGCAGGAGAAAAGTTTTTCGGAAAGCGTGCAGCGGCTGGATATTTGCGAAGCGCTGAAAACAAAGCGCGAAGAGGCGAAAGCGGCGGAGATTCCCGTGGCGGACGACGAAACTCTGCAATATCTGCTTGTAACGCTGCGCGCGGCGAAGCCGGAAAAAATTCTTGAAATCGGCACGGCGGTGGGACTTTCCGCTTCGGCGGCGCTTCTTGCGTTGCCGGAAGCGCGGCTTACCACGATAGAGCTGGAAGAAGATTCCTACTTGCGGGCGAAAGAAAATTTCCGCTTTTTCGGCGTGGAAAATCGGGTGAACGCTTATCTCGGCGACGCGGGCGACATTATTGCCTCGATGCCGAGGGAGATGAACGGATCGTTCGGGTTTATTTTTCTCGACGGACCGAAAGCGCAGTATCTGAAATATCTGCCCGATCTGAAACGGTTGCTGAAAACGGGAGGCGTGCTTTTTTCGGACGACGTGCTTTTGTACGGCTGGGTGGACGGCGAGCCGCCGCACAAGCGGCACATGCTGATTGAGAAACTGCGGGAATATTTAAACGCGATCTGTTCGGACGACGAACTGACGACGAGTATTCTGAAAATCGGCGACGGCGTGGCTGTGAGCGTAAAACTTTGACGGGTGTGAGGCGATGAAAGCGGAATTGTTAGCCCCTGCGGGGAATTTTTCAAAACTGAAAACGGCGTTTTATTTCGGCGCCGACGCCGTGTATCTGGGCGGAAAAAACTTTTCGCTGCGGGCGTTTTCGGATAATTTCGACGCGGAAGATTTGAAAAAAGCCGTGGACTATGCGCATTCGCTGGGCAAAAAAGCGTACGTAACGGCGAATATATTCGCAAGAAACGATGATTTTGCCTTTCTTTCCGATTATTTTTCGTATCTGGCGGAAATCGGGGCGGACGCTGCGATCGTGAGCGATATCGGCGCGATGAGCGTACTGAAAAAAGCTGCGCCGTCGCTCGCGCTGCACGTTTCCACGCAGGCGAATACGACGAACAAGTACGCCGTGAAATTTTATGCGGAAGAACTGGGGGCGGAACGCGTGATTCTCGCGCGGGAATTATCTTTGAAAGAAATCGCGGAAATCCGCGAATTTAACCCGGATACGGAGCTTGAAGCGTTCGTTCACGGCGCGATGTGCATTTCTTACAGCGGAAGATGTCTGTTATCCGATTATCTGGACGGACGTTCTTCCAACCGCGGTGCGTGCGTGCAGGCGTGTCGCTGGAAATACGAAATCCGCGCGCTGAATCCCACAAACGGCGAAACGGGCTTTCTGCCCCTCGAAGAGGACGGGCGCGGCGCCTATATTTTAAACGGGAAAGACCTGAACATGCTTTCCGCGCTGGACGAGCTGGAAAAAGCGGGGGTAAATTCCTTTAAAATAGAAGGGCGGATGAAAAGCGAGTATTACCTTGCGACGGTGGTGAACGCATACCGCCGCGCCATGGACGGCGCCGATACGGCGTTCTGCGAAAAAGAATTATGCGCGACGGCGCATCGTAATTTCACGAAAGCTTACGCCTACGGAAACGGCGGAGAGAAAACGGAAGAGTACGCGGCGGGGCAGGTGAAAGGCGAATACGATTACGCGGCAAACGTGCTCTCTTTTGAAAACGGCGTCGTGCGCGTTGAAATGCGAAACCGCTTTAAAAGCGGGGACAAGCTGAACGTGTTATCTCCGGGACAATATCACGGCAGAGAAATTACCGTGGGAGAAATGTTTTCGGAAACGGACGGCGAAACGACGACGGACGCGAAGCGGGTGCAGGGCGTTTATTCTTTTCCCTGCGAATATCCTTTGCATGCCGGAGATCTATTGAGAAGAGAAGTTACGGAGGCGCGGCGATGAAAAAAATACTTTTGATTGCGACGGGCGGAACGATTGCTTCCACCACGGGCAAGCACGGATTGTCGCCCACGGTGAGCGCGGAAGAACTGATAGAGTACGTGCCGGAAATAAGAAAATGCTGCGAAGCCGACTATATTCAGCCGTACAATATCGATTCTACGAACGTAACGCCGGCGCACTGGCTGACTCTGGCGGAGGCGATACGCGAAAATTACGCGGCGTACGACGGGTTTGTAGTGTGCCACGGTACGGACACGATGGCGTATACCGCGGCGGCGCTTTCGTATCTGATACAGAATTCGAAAAAGCCGATTGTGCTGACGGGTTCGCAGAAGCCGATAGACAAAGAGGACACGGACGCGAGAATCAATCTGCGGGACGCGTTTTCGTATGCGGCGAGCGAGAAATCGGCGCAGGTAACGATTGTGTTTCATGGAAAAGCGATTGCGGGAACGCGGGCGAAGAAGATAAGAACGAAGAGTTTCAACGCGTTCGACAGCGTGGATTTCCCCGTTCTCGCCACGGTGCGCGAGGGAAAAGTACTGCAGTATATCGAACCGCCCGAAAGCGTGAAAAACGCCGCCGCGCCCGATTTTTACAAGCGGCTGGACGGGAAAGTGGGGCTTTGCTGCCTGACGCCCGGGTTTTCGGGCGCCGTACTGGATTCCTATTTTGAAAACAACGACGCCGTGGTGCTTTCCGGGTACGGCACGGGAGGAATTCCCGGAGGCGAGTACTACGATTTGTACGACGTGATAGAAAAGTGGCGCGGAAAGGGCAAGACGCTTGTGGTAACCACGCAGGTGCAGAGCGAGGGCAGCGATATGGGCATTTATCGCGTCGGCAGGGATTTCAAGGAACGCTTTTCGGTGCTGGAAAGCTACGATATGACATGGGAAAGTATCATTACCAAGCTGATGTGGATTTTATCGGAAACGCGGGACGAAAAAGAAATCGAACGACTGTTCTATAAGCCCGTGAATTACGATCTGATCGTGTAACGGGAAAAACGAGGAATAACAACGGAAAAGTAAGCAAGCGGCGCAGACGCGCCGTCGATAAAAAAAGAAACGCAAAGGAGAATTGCAATATGAGAAAGGCTCAACTTAAAAAATATGCGAAATTGCTTGTGAAAACGGGCATCAACGTGAAAAAAGGGCAGACGGTATTCGTTCAGGCGGGTTTGGACCAGCCGGAATTCGTTGCCATGGTGGTGGAAGAGTGCTACAAAGCGGGCGCCGGTGAGGTGTTCGTGGACTGGAGCTACCAGCCGACGGAGAAGCTGAACGCGATTTATATGTCGCAGGAAAAGCTTTCGAATTTAACGCCGTGGGGCAAGGCGAAGTGGGAATATAAAGCGGAAAAATACGCTTGCCGGCTGTTCCTAGATTCCGACGATCCGGACGGCATGAAAGGCGTGGACGTGCACAAGATGAGCGAAGCGAGAAAAGCGGTGTTCCCGCAGGTGAAGAAGTATCGCGACGCGTTGGAAAACAGACATCAGTGGTGCATCGCGGGGGTGCCCGGCGCGGCGTGGGCGAAGAAAGTATTTCCCGATTTGCCCGAAAAGCGCGCGATAGAAAAGCTGTGGCAGGTGATTTTATACACGTCGCGCGCGGACGGAAAGAACCCGATTGCGGCGTGGAAAGAGCACAACGAAGATTTGAAAAAACGTTGCGAATACCTCAATTCGCTGGGACTGGCGGCGCTGGAATACAAGAGTTCGAACGGAACCGATTTCAAGGTGTGGCTGAACGAGGACGGCATTTTTACGGCGGGCAGCGAGAAAACGCTGGGCGGGCGCGTGTTTAACCCGAATATTCCGAGCGAGGAAGTGTTTACTTCGCCGAAAGCCGGAAAGGCGGAAGGAATCGTGTATTCCACGAAACCGCTTTCGTATCAGGGCGAACTTATCGAAAATTTCTCGGTGCGTTTTGAAAACGGGAAAGTGGCGGAAGTGAAAGCCGAAAAGGGCGAAGAACAGCTGAAAAAGATGGTGGCGATGGACGAAGGCGCGTCGATGCTGGGCGAATGCGCGATTATTCCGTTCGATTCGCCGATCAATAATTCGGGCGTGTTGTTCTATAACACGTTGTTCGACGAGAACGCGAGCTGCCACCTGGCGCTGGGCATGGGGTTCAACGAGTGTCTGCGCGGGTATGAGAAGTACACGAACGAAGAGTGCAAGAAGCGCGGCATCAACGACAGCATGATTCACGTGGATTTCATGATCGGTTCGAAAGATATGTGCATTACGGGCGTGAAGCAGGACGGGACGCGCGTAGAGATTTTAAAAGACGGCAACTGGGCGTTTTAAGACGTCCGCCGCCCGGCGCGGCACGGTTTGTTGCAGTCGACGGGGTTCCGGGCGTTTCAATCGCGGAAAATAGCGGTATATATAATACGGTAAAATGAATTTGCGGCTTTTTACGGGCGTTTCCGGGAAAAGCGACGGAGGTATAATTTATGACGAAAATTGACGTATATTCCGGGTTTCTGGGTGCGGGAAAAACCACGCTCATCAAAAAACTGATTAAAGAGGCGTATGCCGGCGAGAAAGTGGTGCTGATCGAAAACGAATTCGGCGAAATCGGCGTGGACGGAGGGTTTTTAAAGGATTCCGGCGTGAACATTACCGAAATGAATTCGGGGTGCATATGCTGCTCGCTGGTGGGCGATTTCGCGAAAGCGCTGAAGCAGGTGGAAGAGCAGTATGCGCCCGATAGGATTATTATCGAACCTTCGGGCGTGGGAAAACTGAGCGACGTGATTCGCGCGGTGGAACGGTCGAACGTGGAAAACAGCGTTCTGAACGCTTTCTGCGCCGTTGTGGACGCGAATAAGTGCAAAATGTATATGAAAAACTTCGGCGAATTTTTCATCGATCAGGTGAAAAACGCTTCCTGCGTGGTGCTTTCGCATACGACGGGAATGTCCGAGGAAAAGCTGCATGCCTGTATCGAAGCGCTGAAGGCGGTGAACCCGGACGCGAATTACGTTACCGCGGAGTGGGACAAGCTGGACGGAAAGACGATTCTTGTCGCGATGGAAAAGAAAGACAGTCTTGACGCCGAGCTGAAAAAACTTGCCGAGGAATATGAACACGAGCATCACCACCACGACGATGACGACGATTGTTGCTGCCATGACCACGAACACGAGCATGAGCATCACCACCACGATGACGACGATGACGACGATTGTTGCTGCCACGAACACGAGCACGAGCATCACCATCACCACCACGACGATGACGATGACGATTGTTGCTGCCACGACCACGAGCATGAGCATCACCATCACCACCATGCAGACGAAGTGTTTACTTCGTGGGGCTTGGAAACGGCGCATAAGTTTACCGGAGAAGAGCTTAAAAACGCGTTGCAGGCGTTGCAGAACGAGGAAAAATACGGTACGGTGCTGCGTGCGAAAGGCATTGTGGACGGCGGAGAACATTGGTGGCACTTCGATTACGTTCCCGGAGAACCGGACGTGCGTACGGGGGCTGCCGGCGCGACGGGCAGACTGTGCGTTATCGGCTGCAAACTGAACGAGGACGCGCTGAAAGAGTTGTTCAAAGCGTAAAGCTTCGCTCGGTTGCAACGATTTGTAAAAATACGGAGATAATATGAAGAAATTGCCAGAGGAAACTCCCGTATATCTTTTTATGGGTTTTCTTGAATCCGGAAAAACGAAATTTATTCAGGAAACGCTTGAGGACAAGCGGTTTTATGCGGGAGAAAAGACGCTTTTGCTGATTACCGAAGAGGGCGAGGAAGAATACGATCCTTCGAAGTTTGCCGTGAAAGACGTTACGATGAAAATCGTTTCCAAAGAGGAAATGACGGTTGATAATCTGACGAAATGGCAGCTGGAATCGGACAGCGACCGCGTGATGGTGGAATATAACGGCATGTGGACGATCGATACGCTGTTCGAAGCGATGCCCGAAGGGTGGTTTTTAACGCAGGTGATGGCGTTTTTCGATTCGTCTACGTTTGTGAGTTATAACGCGAACATGCGGCAACTGACGTTCGATAAACTGAAAAACACGCAGATGGCGGTTTTCAACCGATTTCCCGATAACGACGACGGTACGTTGAGAGACGAACTGCATAAAATCGTGCGGGCGGTTACGCGGCAGGCGGATATTGTATACGAGCATGCGAACGGCAAGGCGGAATACGACGATACGGTGGACCCGATGCCGTACGATATGAACGCGCCCGTGATTGAGATAGCGGACAGGGATTACGCGCTTTTTTATCGCGACCTTTCCGAGAATATGGACGCGTATATCGGCAAAACCGTGCGGTTCAAAGGGCTTGTCGTGAGCGATAAGCGGTTGCCCGCGAACAGCATAGTGATAGGCAGGCACATCATGACGTGCTGCGAAGCGGATATTCAGTACAGCGGGCTTGCCTGCGTTCTGAAAACGCCCGTTGCGCTGAAAACGAGGGACTGGGCGGAAGTTACCGCGAAAATCGTATACGAAAAACATACGGTTTACAAGGGGAAAGGTCCGGTGCTGACGGCGGAAGAAATTAAAAAATGCGACCCGCCCGCGGAACAACTGGCGACTTTTTATTGAGCCGCCGGAAAAGCGAAACGGAAACGCTATGAATATAATAATAGTCGGGCTTGGAAAAGTAGGAAGGAATATATTGCGCTGCCTTACGGACGAGGAACGCGACGTTACCGTGCTGGATACGAACGAGGACAAAGTGCGTTCCGCCGTGGAAACGTACGACGTGAACGGTATCTGCGGAAACGGGTGCATTGCGGAAGATCTGAAAGAGGCGGGCGCGGCGACGGCGGGAATGATTGTGGCGGTAACGCCTTCCGATGAACAGAACGTGCTTTGCTGCATGATTGCCAAATCTTTGGGCGCAAAGTATGCCGTGGCGCGCGTGCGCGACCCCGCATACAGCAAACAGATAGATTTCATGCGTGAAAAACTCGGCGTGGACAGGCTGGTGAACCCGGAACGGGCGCTGGCGGAAGAAGTGGGAAGAATACTGCGGTTTCCTTCTGCGGAGCAGGTGTATTCGTTCGGCGAAGGCAAGGCGGAAATCGTGGAGATGACGCTGCCGGCGGGTTGCGCTTTATGCGGAAAGAAACTTTCCGAAGTGGTTTCGCGCGATAAGAAATACTGTATACTGATTGCGACCGTATCGAGAAACGGGCGTACGTTCGTGCCGAAAGGCGATACGATTCTGTGCGAAAAGGACGTGGTGAACGTATGCGGAAAGCATTACGACATCAGCGATTTTCTGCACTCGTACGGCATGCTGAAACGTAAAGGGCAGTACGTGATGATTCTCGGCGCGAACAAAAAGACGTACTATCTTGCCGAGCAGCTGGAAAAGAACGGATTTATCGTGAAAATTATTTCGCCGAACCGCGAGAAATGCGAACAGCTGAAAAACACGCTGGGAACGACAACGCTGTGTGCGCCGATTTCAACGACCCGGAAGTGCTGGAAACGGAGGGAATCGACGACGCCGACGCGTTTGCGGCGGTTTCGGATTACGACGAAAACAACGTGATGACTTCTTTGTACGCCAAAAGCAAGGGCGTGCCGAAGGTGATTACGGTTACGACGAACGACCGTTACGAGGCGCTTTTCGATTGCATCGACCTTGAAGGGATTATTTCGCCGTACCACGTGGTGGCGCAGGAAATTTCGAAATACGTGCGTTCGATTGCGGTGCCCGAAGGCAGCGGGATTCTTTCGCTGTATAAAATCGCGGACGACGAGGCGGAAGCGCTGGAATTTGCGGTTCACGATAACCCGGAATTTGCGGGCAAAGCGCTGAAAGACATTTCTTTGAAAGCCGGCGTGCTGATTGCCGCCGTTATTCGCGGAAAAAATCTTGTGGTGCCGAACGGCGGGACGGTGCTGAAAGGAAGCGACCTTGTGATTCTGGTTACCACGCAGGAACTTGTTTCGTCGCTGGACGACGTACTGAGATGAAAAATTTTTCTTCTTTTCGCCTGATTTCTAAAAGGGAAAGAAGCGTGAACGGTGAGGCGTTATGAAATATCGTTCCGTACTGAACGGGTTGGGTAAAATACTTGCGTTTTCGGCGACGTTTTATCTCTTTCCCGTAGCAGTATCATTGATTTATAAAGAATACGCGGCGTTGCCCGGTTTTCTGACGGCATGCGGAGCTTCGGCGCTTCCGGGCGGCGTTATGCTGTTTTTTTCGCGCGGGGCGAGAAAAATCCGCCACAGGGAAGCGTTGGTGATTGTGGGACTTTGCTGGCTGTTGATTTCGCTGTTCGGTGCGTTGCCCGCGGTGATCGGCGGGTATATTCCATCGTTCGCGGACAGCTTTTTCGAGACCGCTTCCGGTTTTACCACGACGGGCGCGACGATTCTGACGGATTTCGATTTGCCGAAGAGCATTCACTTCTGGCGCGCGTTTACGCACTGGTTGGGCGGCATGGGGATTCTTGTATTTATGCTTGCCGTTCTGCCTACGCGGGGAGGAGACGGATTTCAGTTGATGAAATTCGAATCGCCGGGACCGCAGGCGGGAAAGTTGGTGAGTAAAATCCGACGCACGGCGATGATTCTGTATCTTTTGTATTTCGTGCTGACGATTGCGGAATTCGTATTTCTGATTTGCGGCGGTATTCCCGTGTACGACAGCGTGATTTTATCGATGTCTACGGCGGGCACGGGCGGTTTTACTTCTACGGCGGCGAGCGTGGCGGAATACGGAAGCGTTTACGCGGATATCGTGATTACCGTGTTTATGTTTATTTTCTCCGTGAATTTTTCGCTGTATTATCTTTTGTTGATCGGCAACGTGAAATCTGTGCTGAAGGACGAAGAACTGCGTTTTTACGTGCTTTTCATTCTTTCCTGTATTCTGATAATCACGCTGGATAACACCTTCCGTGTGGCGGAATACGGCAAAAATTTCTTTACGGCGCTGCATTATTCCTCGTTTACCGTGATATCCACTTCTTCGACGACAGGGTTTGTTATAACCGATTACGGGCAATGGTCGAATCTTTCGCAATGCCTGATTATGCTTGTGATGATTGTAGGAAGCATGGCGGGTTCGACGGGAGGCGGGCTGAAAGCTTCGCGCGTGTTGATTTTGTTGAAATCGAGCTGCCGCGATACGGCGAAATTTCTTCGGTGCAGTGGCGCTGGCGATGAGTTCCTGGCTGGTGCTTTATGTCGCTGCCGCGTGCGATTTTACCACGTCGGTTACGGCGTTTCTGACTTGCTTCAATAACGTTGGGCCCGGACTTTCGAAGCTGATTCCGCCGACGGGAAGTTTTGCGGCGCTGAGCGCTTTTTCGAAGGTGTATCTTTCGCTGGTGATGCTGATAGGGCGACATAACGGACATCCGTCGCGGCCTGCTTTGCGGAAACTGGGAGAGTGTGG
>ENA-UEPV01001977-UEPV01001977.1-human-gut-metagenome-genome-assembly--contig:-NODE-1977-length-11911-cov-3.749704_pt1 | contig 11911 bp, 9 predicted proteins | sample MGYA00242942_ERZ507925 | MGnify/ENA primary metagenome ERZ507925 (study PRJEB26167, sample SAMN06115453) | human gut metagenome | host: Homo sapiens | place: China:Fujian | collected 2015-08-26... | reverse complement strand
TCACACGCATCTTGACCTTTTTCAACTCATCCGAAATCATTCGGAGTGCCTTGTGTAATCTCCGTTTACTAGAATCAAAGAGGACCATATCGTCCACATATCTTGTATGGTGCTTCGCACCTGTTTTCTCTGCAATCAGGTGGTCTATGTCCTGAAAGAAGAAATTGCAGAACCACGGCGATGTGTAGAGTCCGACCGGAATCCCCACTGCGTCAACCTCTGGAAGCATCCTCGTGTGATCTGCCATAGGCTGTTGATAGCTGGCAATCAGTTTGAAGGCAAGGTTCAGGAACTTCCTGTCCTTGATTTTCTTTTCCAGTTTCTGCCGCAGGGCCTCGTGATTCATCGTCGGATAACAGTGGTGAACATCCAGCTTCAGGACTTTGCTCGTCCCGATCGGGTCACTCTTTATCCAGTGTTTAATCATCTTTCGTGCTCCGTCCGTACCTTTGCCCGGTACGCATCCGCAGGAGAACTTGTCGGCTCGATGCTCAACAATCTCTCTGAAGACCTGAACGAACGCATGATGGATGCACTGATCTGGATAGAATCTCGGCACGGCGATGACTCTCTTTTTCTTCTTGATACCGTCATAGATTTCTCTGATCGTGTATTTTGCCGGAACGAAGGTTTCATTCAGGAGCATTTCCTGAATCTTTCTGGCATAGCCTTCGAGGTCATTCAGGATTCTCTGCACGGAAGGCCGCTGCGTCTTTCGCTTTGATGCCCTCCTGATCGCGAGTTTGATGTTCTCAATGTCCGTCACTCTCTCGAACAGATGCCCGATTCTCTTCGTCCATACGATGTTCTTCAGTTTCTGTAATTGCATTTTGAAATGGTTTCTCCTATCTCTTTGTCAGCCTCATCGGTTTTCCACGCAAGGTACTGGCCGATGCCATTCACGGCTTTCATTTTTGCCAAGGGGCAAGGACAGAACTTTCGTCCTGTTCCGTACCGGAGTACGGAGTGTAAAGTCACGATACATTTATACCAAATATTGAGAAATGTATCTAAATTAACGAGATATTGACAAAGTGGGCGGCCGCCGATGTTCCAGTTCGAGTTCCCAGAGCCGTTGTTACAGTTCCGGTAGAAGGGGCCAGCATTGGACCCGTTGTTCACGTTAGCACCAGAGATGACCAGCCGCTCGTGTCTTTACACCCTACAATTTTATTTATTTTCTGCTCTCATTTCAGGCTGCGTCCTTCCAGCATGATTTTTCCACTTTACTTTTCCTTTGCCGGAAGGTTTCATGGGGGAGGGAATCCCCCATGTCCCCCTCGAAATGGTTATTTCCGACCAAGAGGGCGGCCGCCGAAGGCCCAGTCCGAGGACCCAGAGCCGTTGCGACAGTACCGGCAGAAGGGGCCAGCATTGGACCCGTTGCCCACGGTAGCACCAGAGATGACCAGCTCACCGCCTTCGTCCTGATAGTAGTAGTCAGGGAAGTATGTGTTTGATGAGCCAGTTGCGTCGGTGCAGATTTCAATTTCCGGCCACTCCGGGTCATAGCCAAACTCTTTGACATATCCGTTCGCCTTCGCTGCTTCATAGCCTACTTTGAAATAGTCTCCTTCGTATACTTTATCCGCATAGCTGCTGCGCTTGTTGCAATAATAGTGCTGCCAGTTTTTAATGTTGTCACCATCGCGGAACTGCCACATATTTCCGAACCAATCCTCAATCCATAAGAATCTGATTGCGCTCATTCCGTTCGTTTTGCCTTCAATTCTTCCGTTCGGTGATGCCATGTCGATCGTTGCTCCTGTTGGCTGAAGTGAAGACCATAACACGCTTGTTGTCTTGATTGTCACCGGGTCCCCATCGAAATATACGCACACTGCATTTTCTACTTCGGAAGAATCCTCAATCTTTGTGACTCTTCTGTCTGCTGCCAGACTCTGTGACCAGAGTCCTGCTCCGATTGAGATTCCCTGACCGACTGCGAATCTGTTTCCGTATGTCTTCTCTACGGTGATATAGTTTCCTGTTCTTTCCTGAAGTGCCAGACCCTTCGTTCCGTCTTCAGGGAACTCTGTTCTTCCTGCTCCGAGGATTGACTGCGCGTTCGTGCTTGCGAACATTACAATGAACAGAGTGTCGAGCAGGTGCATGGTCCAGACATCATCCAGACACCACTTGTCTCCCTTCGCTGTGCAGAGTGTCCTGAACTGCGCTCTGGTTTTATTGTGTGCCGGGAAAACTCCTGCTTTTGATTCCAGCTTCGTCCCTTCTGTGTTGAGTGAGCCGGGGAAGATCGGAATGTAAATCTTCTCGCTCTGACGATCTCCGTCGGTGAACGCATGGTCAAGATGACATCTTCCGACCGGACCTGCTGCCACCCATCTGTATTCCCACTTCACTCCGTCGGAGTCTGTCTCGAAATATCTTGCTGTGTACACCTGCGGCACTTCAAGCATGACATCTCCGTTGCTTCCGTCCCACTGGAAGTCCGCATCACCGAGATATGCGTTCACGCTCATATCCTCTGCCACGTTGCAAGGCTTCACGGAGTTGTACGGATATACACTCGCCATGAAGTCATTCTGCACGGTTCCGTTTCCGACTGCTGCCTTCGCAACCAGTCCGACCGCTGCTCCGACTCTCTCCCATGTTGTCGAAGATGCTCCGACCTTTCTTCTTGCTCCATAGCCACGCAGAGCATCGCTCTCCACTGCGGTCACTCTTGCTTCCAGTGCTTCGAGATCGCTCTGAAGGGCAAGTGCTCCGGCAGACTTGATGGTCACGGTTGATGCGTTCGCAACTTCAAGATAGTAACTCATGTTGATAACACTCGGAACCACTCCGTTGTATGCAGGCATATAGTCAGATGTGCTTGCTGTTGCGATTGAGTACAGAATCTCGCCCTTGTCCGGGTCAGATGCAAACACACCAAACTCTGTGATGTCATATCCTGCTGTCAGTGTGCTGTTCTCCATTGTGATCTTCAGCACCAGTGCTGAATCTGTATTGATAACTTTGTTTGAGATCGGGAATGTCTGCTTCACGGTCTTCAGCGCAGTTCTCTGTGAGATGTCCTCGCTCGAAGTATATGAGCCACTTCCCGACTGTGCCTTTGTGATCTGAATGGCACATTTTCCTGCCTGCGCTTTTGCGAGCAGTGCTTTTCCATCCTTCGTCAGTTTTCCGGGATTCCAAATAAGCATTTATATTTCCTCCTATCGTACTGTTGTACTTGTTTCTTTTACTTCACCATACAGCGCAATGTTCACGCTGCTCTCTTTTGCTTCACTGGCTGTTGTCAGATGATTCAGGACTGTCGTTGTGTTCTCCACATCGGTCACTCCTGCTGCACTCTGGCCTGCTGCCGTTTCGGTCTGCACCTGAATATCATTTCTGACAGTTGTCTCTCCGACTGTCTCTCTAATATATCCGGCCGCATACACTCCGTTCGGGACATCGTAGTCTCCGAGCAGTACGTTCGGGACGATTGAGTCCTGTGTTGAGAACATCCATGTGCAGGCATTCATGCCGGATGGAATATTTCTCTCGACGATGACTCTTCGCACATGAGATCGCACGTTCTTGACCTTCTGCACGAGTCCTGTCAGTTCCTCCATGATGTCCGATGTCATCAATGCTGATGTTACGATGTCGAATGTTCCCGGTGTGTATGGAGGCTCGTCGAAGTCGAACCACTCCACGACCTTTCCACCTCCGAGAACGACATCGACCATCTCTGATACTGCTGCCGGGGTTCCTGCCTTCGTGTACCAGTTCAGAGTGTTCTTGATGATCGCTTTCTTCTGCTCGATCGGCAACGTCTGCGAATAGTACATTGCCCTCTGCTCCACCGCAAAATAATCCAGTGTTTTCTCATCCAGCTTGTCGATGTCAGAGAAGCACTTTGTCTTCTCTGCCTTCTCGATCACCATTGCAACTGCCTTTTGAAGTGCGTAACTGATTGCCTGCATCTCTGGTGATTTCTCATCTTTCCACATTTCGGCAATTCCGCCCTCTGACAGTTTAATCATCCTCGATTCCTCCATAGGCCACTTTCTTCGTTGTAACCTTCGCCACGGCTGTCTTCTCAATCTTCCTGAAGACTGGTGCGTTGATCTCCACTCTCTTTGCTCCTGCATCTTCGAGCATACAGATCAGCTTCGACGGATTGATGTCGCGTCCGATCTTTGACCGCTGCCATACGATGTAATTCTCGACGGCAGCATTGACCGCACTCTGAATTGTGTTCGCCTGTGCTGAATCACTCTTGTTGATGTAGTATTTCAGGTCAAGCGCATATTCTACTGTGTCCGGTGCTTTTACGATCACTTTGTCCGTCAGCGGACGGATGTTCTCGTTGTGCAGATAATCCTGCAATGACCGGATGATGCTCTCGTTCGGGAGTTCTCCATCGTTCATAATGAACTCGATCAGAACCTCCGTCGGATTCTCGCTGTCGATGTATACGTCCGTGATGGATGAGTTGAAAGTCTTCACCCAGTATCTGTATGACTCTTCCGGTCCTGCAACTGAATACTTGCTCGGCGCGATGTAGATTCGCTCTGCAAGGCTGTCATCTGATTCGATGTCAGTTCCTCCTGTTGATTCTTCCACGCTCTCTGCGCTCTGGATGTATGCGATCGGGTCCACAAGCACGTTGATGTCTCCTGCCATCAGTCCATTTCCTGACGTTCCTGCCGTCTGGCAGGTGCAGATCAGTTCGATGCTTTCTTCCCCTGTTGCGATTTCTGCATATTCATTCGTCTCGAAGTACAGTTCGCCATTTGTGACTCTTGTTCCGGCCGGAATTGCGACCGGATGCGGACGCAGGCCAGACAGTGTGAACTTGACTTTCACGACTGCTGCCTTTGCAGGTTCTCGCTTGATTCCTTTCAATGCGGCCAGATTGTCCATAAACTCGCCGTAACTGTATTTCAGCAGGTCCTGCTTCCCTGCACGATCGACATAGAGCAGTGCCTGATATATCTGAATCGAGCAGGCATACAGAACCAGCGCAGGAGGGTCTGCCCTTCCCAGTGTTGTCGGTGTTCCGGTCAGTGTCTCATATCTCTCCTGATAGTCTGACACCATTTGCCTCTGCACATCGTCCAGTGTGATGTAGTCAATGAAGCTCACCTCTGGCAGATTTTCGATTTCGTCAATCACTTCAGTTCCTCCTCTCTATGTATATTGTCGGTTCAATAGAGCCGTCTCCATTGACCTTGCCTTCCACATTTGCCACTGTAACCTCTGGAATATACTCTTCGAGTTTTTCTTCCAGTTCGATTGCAAGAAGGTTCAGTGCCTCCTGCGGAGGTCTTGAAATGAACTCTCTTTCGAGTCCGAATCCCCTGCTTCCGGGGATTGTTCCAACCATCGACAGGATGAGTGCTTTGATCTGGCTGTCAATGCGCTCTATTCCCTGTATATCACCTGATGCAGACATGATATTGATGGATTTTATGAGTCGTTTTGCCATCTGCTCGCCCTCCTTAATACTCGGAGAATGTCAGCGAGACTTTCGCCTTCACCAGTTGTCCGCTGTTCCATATCTCGTCCCATGTCTCTGATATGGATTCCAGCTTCATCTTCCCGGTTCCGACCTTCTTTCCGCCGATGTACAGATAGTCCACTGTTCCGCTCTCGCAGGCTTTTTCCAGTTTTTCCAGTGTGGCTCTCGGCCGCACACCTCTTTCTGCTGCGAGCACTGCTTCCAGTGTCACGCTGGATGAATCAGAACCTGCAAATTCGCTTTTCGGCTTTCCGTTCACGATGTTGTGTGTGTGCCATCTGGCCGACACTGTTCTCTTAAAATTGTTGAATGTCAGGGTCTTATTGCTGCTCACCTCGAAGGCGATTGTCTTGCCCCAGTTTCCAATCTTTCCCATGTGGCTCCCTCCTTACAGTCTCGCTTCTAAGTTTGAGAGCCGTTGCAGGATGCTTCCGAGCGTTGTTGCTCCGTTTCCATCCTTCAGCGTCATGTTTCCGCCTTTGTACTGGATGTATGCCTCCCCTTTTTTCTCTCCAAGTTCCTTGCGAAAAACTCCTTTTCCGCTCACGCTCGGTTTGTTGGCTTCGTTCCAGTATCTTCCCATCACCACTCCGGCCGCGCACCCATTTGACAGGTGCAATACAAGCACCTCTGCTCCGACAGGAGGCATCTTGTACTCGTCCCCCATTGAAAAGACCGGGAGATCGTCCGTCACGGAATCGTCAAGATCAGGATAGGTCACACTTATCATTCCGTTTCCGTAGTCGATGGATGATACTCTTCCGATTCTGATGTTTTTCTCTGCCATGCTTTCTCCTCCCTTCTTTAGTCGAATGTGCCTGAATCAACCCATCCATAAACATTGCTTTTGCTGTCTGTATGAATAAGGTGATACGGATGTGCTTTTCCATTTCCGGCGCAGTTCGGGCCGAGTGTGATCTTCGCCTTTCCTGCTCTTGCACTGTACCCTCTACTTCCGGGCCATGATGAAATATAGTGTGTTCCTCCGTGGAAGTTCACAATGTCCCCGACTTTGTATGACTTTTTCGTGGTTGTCGGTTTCTTCTTTGCCGGAGTCTGTTTCTTCGGTGTGTATGACAGTCTTGTCTGGCACTTGTGCATCTCAACGCTCTGCTTCGTGTTTCCATCCGACACCTCTGTCGTTGACTTATCTACGAAGTATTTTCCGTTTGCTTTTCCCATGCCAGAGATCGTCACGCACACTCCGGCGCATATCTTCGGATTCGGCCAGATTTCTCCTGATAGTGTGGTTGCCTGCTCGTTTGACTGGTTCACCGCTGCGGCCGCCTTGTAATATGCGTCGGCTGCGTCGGATGCCGTCTCATTGATCTTCAGGACCCTGCTTCCAGATGCCTTCTCTGCTTTCAGTCCGAGAAACACGCTGATCTCTTTGCTGTTTTTCCCTGACTTGTAGGATATTCTCGCCCCGGTGTATGTTCCTTCCAGTGCGTCCTCATAATCCCAGTTGTCATCCACGAATGACTCTCTTTTCAGTGTTGCCACTGATTTCTTCTTCTCCTGCGCCGTCTGATCGTATATGACTATCTTTGAGTTGAACACTTTCATTGACAGTCCATAGCTTTTGCAGACTTCGTATAGAAAAGCCGAATCTGATTTCTCTGACTGTTCAATCGCATTGATCGTGATTGATGGTCCAGAGTATGAGAGGTTCAGCTTGTACCTTTTTGCAATTTCTGTCGCGATCTTCTTGACCGTGACCTTCTTCCATGTTTTCGTCCGCTCCCTGCTCTTGAATGATTCGCTTGCCGGAATCGCCAGTGCTCCGAAGGTTGCCTTCAGTGGTCCTCCGCTGAACTTGATGCTGTCCAGCACGAATTTTCCGCAGTCGAGTTTCAGATGCTTTCCTTCTGCGTTCCAGTTCTGGAATGTGATGCTTCCGCTGATCTTGTCTCCTTTTTTGGGATACCACGCGCCCATCCACTTCATCCCGATGTTGTGCAAGGAAATGTCAATGGAATCGCTGTCTCCTGATGCTACGTCCGTGTATGAGACGCTTTCCAGATACTCCTTCAGCTTCGTTGTGACATTCTTTCCATTGAAGGACAGGGACGGAACCGCTTTTCTCGGATTACTCATCTTCTTCCATGTCCTCCGTGTCTGAATAATATTCTTCGTTCTCATCATTATCTGACCGCCAGAACGGAGCGTCCTCGTCCACCTCTTCCGGCAGATCAGGCACGGTCAGAACCGTACCTGAAGGGAAGATGAGGACATCCAGAAGCGGCCAGTTCGCTTCAATCAGGTTCTTCATGTACTTTTCTTCGCCGTACAGTTTATAGGCGATCAGGTCCCATGTATCTCCCTGAATCGTTGTGTATGTGCTCGCCACCGCGATGCCCTCCTTTCTATGCGAACGATGTTCTCTTGTGTTTCTTCATCCACTCTTTCATCAGCTTCTCGAACTCTGCCTGACTCATCCGGTTCGCTTCCACGATGTCCTCCTTGCTCGGTGCTTCGCCCTCGAAGTGATATGTCGGACTGAACACGAATGTCAGTTTCTGTTCATCCTGCTTGTTCTTGCCCTGTTGCTGTCTGTCTCCTGTCAGTGTTCCAATCGTCTCTCCGATTACGGAACTTCTGCTCTGCATCGTTGCTGGTGCTTCGATTTTTCTGACTTCATTGCTACTGTCAAGAACTGGCTGCGTCATCGACTGTGATGCTGCTTTCTGCACGATTCCGGCCGTGGCTGTCATACCTCTTGCAAGGCCCTCGCCTACGAACTGACCGGACTCAATCATCACTCGCGATGGTGAGTGAATTTTCAGTGCTGAATTGACTGCTGCCGCTGCCGATGCTGCGATGCTCGATGCTGCGGCCATGACTGCTCCTCGCATGGCATTGATACCAGAGACGAGTCCGCTCATCATGTTAATACCTGCCGAATACAGGCTCACACTTGCGAATGCTGCTCTGATGCCGTTCGCTGCGCTTCTGGCTGCTGTAACTGCCTGATTGCATCCGCTCTGTACTGCTGCCACAAGCTGACTCATTCCTGACCGCACCACCGAAACGATGCTGCTCATTCCGCTCGTCGTGACTGATCTGGCCGTATTGACCGTCGTTGTCGTGATTGTGCGAATCTGGTTCAGGGTGATCGTTGTGATTAACTGCATCTGCGTCATTCCTGATCGCACTGCTGTCTGCATCATCATCATTTGAGCCTGCGTTGTTGTAGCTGACTGCATCATATTTGTTCTGACCGTCAGTGACAGTTGTGTCATTCCGGTCTGCATCGCCGTACTTGCTGCCGTTGAGCCTGTCTGAATTGCTGTTCTAAGTGACAGCATCGCCACGGTCACGGTCAGCGTTGCCTGCGCCATTCCTGACTGAATAGATACCGTCAGGGACAGCATTGCCGCAGACATGGCTGTGCTCCATCCTTGTGTGCTCGTCGCGATTCCGGTCTGGATAGATGTCATTGTTGAATCTATGTTCACGGAAATTTCTGACAGGGCAGTCTGGATGGACGAACCCATCTGCGTCATTTTTTCGGCCGTTCCGGTTGTGAACGACTCCATGATTGACTGCACATTTGTCTGCATTGTGGTCAGCGAAGTCTCGACCAGAGTTGAGGTCTGCGTCAGAGATGTTGACATATTCGTGCCGATTTCTGACCACGCAGTTATCGTGCTGTTCGACACATCCGACCAGCATTGATTCAATGCTTCTGTGACCGTCTGTGTCAGTTCTGAAATTGTCTGTGTGATAGTCGCAGCACCATTGCTGATTCCGTCTGCCATCGCGTTGATTGTGTCAACGCTGGCATTCGCTGCCGATGCTGTTGCTCCTGACATTCCAGAATCAATTCCTGATGTGATTCCGTTCGTGATCGCGGCTCCTGATGCTGTTGCTGATGCTGTGACACCCGGAAGGTTTCCGTCGATCGTACTGCTCAATGTGCTTGTTGCTGTCTGGCTTAATGTAGAAATCTGTTCCTGCAATCCTGCCGAGCCAGCGGCCACACCTGTTGACATTCCGTTCGTCAGGCTCGTTCCTGCTGCCAGTCCTCCGGCATCCAGTGCGCCCTGCTGTGACTGCAACCCGGCCAGAAGGCTGTTCATCGTCTCTGTTCCGGTTCCCTGCGCCGTTGTATTCAGCGTTCCCTGCATACCAACGAGAGAGTTGTTCAGAGATGTCATCGCATCCGTTCCTGACTGCCCTGCGGCCGTCTGTACGAGGTACGATGATGCGTCGATTCCTCCTGCCAGTGACGCATTCATGTTCGTTCCGTACTGCGTCAACAGTGATGTATCTATCTGATAGCCGTTCTGTGCTGCGAGTGATGCGTTCTGTGCCGATGCTGTGATGCTCGGTGTGCTTGCATCAATTCCTGCCGCCACACTTTCTCCGGCTGCTGTTCCTGCCTCTTCTCCGTCTCCGGTAAACCATCCGACGAAATCACTCCACAAACCTTTCACGGAGTCCACGAGGCCACCGAAGGCATTTATGATGCCTTCTCCGATTCCTTTTATGAGATCGGCTCCGACCTGAATCCAGTCGGTTGTGAATATTGCTTCTATTATTGCCGCCGGAATCTGTACACAAGCCTGACCGATTGTCGGGATTGCCTGAATGAGTCCAGACACGAGCGCGACGATCAACTGGATTCCAGATGATACGATTGTTCCTGCATTTGATGCGATCGCCTGCACGAATGCGATGATTCCCTGAATCGCAGCCTGCAAAATTAAAGGAATCGACTGAACGATTCCCTGTACCAGAGTTTGAATCATGGAAAGTCCGGCTGTGATGATGCTCGGCAGTGCCTGCGCAATACCTGACAGCAATCCGACTACTAGCTGAACCCCTGATGCGATGATCTGCGGCAGCATCTGAATCAATCCTGACAGCAATGTCTGAACCATCGAAACGGCTGCCGTCAAAATTGATGGTAAATTCTGTACAATTCCCTGAATCAGACCGAGCACCAGTTGGATTCCGCCCTGCACGATCATCGGCAGTGCCGAAACGAGGCCCTGAAGGAATGTCATCACCACCTGCGTTGCCTGCGAGAGCAACTGCGGCAGGGACGAGAGGATTCCGTTCACCAGATTCAGGATGATCTGGACTCCATCCGTAAAGATGTACTGAAGACCAGATACAATTCCCATCGCAATGCCCTGCACGAGCGTCAATCCTGCTGATACAAGCTGCGGCAGCGATGAGAGCAGTGTGTTTGCTAACTGGAATATGAGATTGACTCCTGCGGTAATGATCTGCGGAGCCTGCTGTGCTATTCCGAGAGCAAGCTGAACGACCATCTGGATTCCCATATTGAGCAGTGTCGGGAGCATGACGGCCAGTCCGTTGATGAGTTGCGTTCCGATCTGCAATGCAGCACTCACAATCGTCGGGAATTGCGATAAAATTCCCTGTGACAAGTTCTGCGTTGCCGTGATTCCTGCCTGAATGATCTCCGGCATCTTGCCGACCATTCCTTGCAGGAACTGCGCCAGAAGCGTTGCTCCTGTCGTGTAAAATTCAGCGATGTACTGCACAATCGCCGTGATGATTGAAGTTGCCAGTGTAGCCGCTGCCGATGTCAGTGCCGGGGCATTGTCAACCAGTCCTCGAAGAAGAGAACTCATGAGTGTTGATGCCATCGTGACAAGCTGTGGTGCGTAGTTTGCGACCTCTGTCACGCAGTCGGCCAGAACATCTCCAAGCGTTTCCGCCATGCCCTGAAAGCCACCATCTGCGAGTGCATCGGACAGTCTGTAAATCTGATCGGTTCCAAACTGTACGACTTCCCGGAGCGGTCCCTGAAGGTTTTTGTAAATCTTGATACCAGTGTCTTCGAGTGCTGACTGGAAGATCGCCAGATCGCCGTTCAGGTTGTCCAGTTTCGTCTGTGCCATCGCTTCAAGCGCACCGTCGCAGTTTTCCAGTTCTTTCGTGAGGTTTTCCCACTCTGTCGAACCGTCTTCCAGCGTCGTGTTCAGACCTGACATGAGGTCATTCAGAGCATCAACGTGCTGCTTTCCACCGATCGCGGCCAGTGCTGCGTTTCGCTCTTCCTCCGTACATCCAGACAGTGCCGTGTTCAGGGTTTCAAGCGTTGCCTTTAATCCGATGAACTTTCCTTCCGAGTCGAAGGCAGATATTCCGAGAGACTTCATCATCTCTCCTGCCTGTCCGGTTCCGGTTGTCAGGTTCGCCATGATCGCGTTCAATGCGTTTCCGGCTTCGCTTCCCTTGATACCTCTGTTCGCAAGTACACCGAGGGCCGTTGCTGACTCAGTTAGTGGCACGTTCAGGTTCGTCATAACACCGCCGACACCCAAATATGCCTCCATCAACTGTTCCGCTGTCTGGTTTGACTTGTTGTTCGCCTTCGCGCAAATATCTTCGTGATAATATTGATAAAGCTAAGTTGGGAGATCCGTCTGGATTTACAGAGTGTATTCAGGCAAA
>ENA-UEPV01001976-UEPV01001976.1-human-gut-metagenome-genome-assembly--contig:-NODE-1976-length-11918-cov-8.644878_pt1 | contig 11918 bp, 8 predicted proteins | sample MGYA00242942_ERZ507925 | MGnify/ENA primary metagenome ERZ507925 (study PRJEB26167, sample SAMN06115453) | human gut metagenome | host: Homo sapiens | place: China:Fujian | collected 2015-08-26... | reverse complement strand
ACCATGATCTGGACATGACCATGCAGGCCATCACCCTGTACGAGCGGGTGGTGCTCCGCCGGAGCAATACCCTGAGCCTGAGCCTGCCCGGCAGTCCGGTGGCCGCCAACGACAGCAATACCGCCATCAAGGCGGCCATTGCCTTTTTCCGGTACACGGGCCTTTTGGCGGGTGTGGACATCACCATTTATAAAAACGTGCCCGTCCGGGCCGGTATGGCGGGCGGTAGCGCCGACGCCGCCGGTGTGCTGGTGGGCCTGAACGCCCTGTACGGGGCCAAACTCTCCATGAGCGAGCTCTGCGCTCTGGGTGCCAAAATTGGTGCCGACGTGCCTTTTGCTCTCATGGGCGGCACCTGCCGGGTGCAGGGTGTGGGCGATATCCTAAAAGCCCTGCCGCCCTGCCCGGACTGCTGGTTCACCGTGGTGATGCCGGATTACGGCGTCTCTACCCCGGAGGCCTTTGCGGCTTATGACAAAGTGGGCAGCAGCACCCACCCGGACTGTGAGGCCCAGGAAAAGGCCGTCCGGGCCGAAGATCTGGCCGGGGTCTGCGCGGCGGCCGGCAACGCGCTGGAAGAGTGCAGCGGTGCCAGGGACAACGAGGCCATCAAAGCGGCTCTCCGCCAGCACGGCGCCGTCACGGCCCTGATGACGGGCAGCGGCGCGGCGGTGTTCGGCGTGTTTCCCACCGAAGAGGCCGCCCGTGGAGCTGCCGAGGCCCTCAAGGCCCAGTGGCCGCAGGTGTATGTGGCCCAGCCCGATAAAGGCGGTGCCCGGGTCGTCAGCCCCAAATGGCTGCTGTAAGCGTTTCAGAATGCATAAACCCTCCTTTCTCCGGAAATGCTATTCCAAGAGAAGGGAGGGTCTTTTTGTGCAGACCTTTTATAAAATCTGTCTCATCCTCATGATCGTCGGCGGCATCAACTGGGGCCTTGTGGGCCTGTTCCAGTTCGACTTCGTCGGCTGGCTTCTGGGCGGCAGCGCGTCCATCTGGTCACGTATCGTGTTCACACTGGTGGGCGTGGCCGCTATCTGCGGTATCCCGGGCCTGTTTACAGACGAGACCGGGGAGTAGAGACAAAAGAAAAAGGCTCTCATGCCGGCAGGAAATACGGCACGAGAGCCTTTTTAATACCTATAAAGAATCCCGCCCGGACGTCTGCGGCAATCAAACCTACCCTTGCGGACAGGTGGGTGCTCTGTCTCCGGTTTCGCGCTTCCTCATCGAGCCTTCATGGTCGACCCATGACGGGGAGGTCTGCAATCCACCGACGAACTCCAAGCTCCCGTTGAATGATTAGTAGGATCATATAAACCGCAACAAATCGTGCCGGGCAGGAAGTCTTTGCTGAAAAATCACTCGATCTCGAACTGGTCGCTCAGACGCTTCTCGAACAGCTTGCTGACTTCCAGCAGGGTCTCATCGTCCTCGACCACATCGAGATACTCGCCCTCGTCGTCCTCGCCGACGCTCAGGATGACCAGCTGGGCGTCCTCGTCCAGGTCTTCCTCATTCTCGGCGTATTCGACAACGGCCAGGTAATGCACGCCCTTATGGTCCAGAGCGTCGATCACTTCAAACGTGACCTCATTGCCGTCCTCGTCCTCGAGGGTCATCAGGTCAGGCTGATATTCCTCTTCGGTCTCAGCGGCGGACTTGTTCATATCTTCTGCCATAAGTCACGTTCTCCTGTCAAATATCTAAAAAATGGAATAACTGTCACACCCTGCCCGCTCTGCTCCCTCTGAGCTGTGGGTTCCGGGTACGCCTATAGTGTAGCGTTTTTTTGCCCGCTCGTCAAGATGTTTTTCGCATAGAAATCCAATAACAAATTTTCACGCTTTTCCCTCTCGCTTCCCGGGCCGGAATGTGATATACTATAGCGATAGCTTTTGAAAAGCCATCTTTGCTATAATATATGGACAGGGAGGCCCGCTCATGAGAGCCTTGAAAAAAATAATGGCGGCACTGGCCCTGACGGCCGTTCTGGCCGGATGCAGTGCACATAATATCCTCTCCAGCATCCAGGGCGGGAAGGCTGGCACGGTGCAGACGGTCAGCCGCCCGGCTGTGGAGTCGGCAGAGCTGCAGTTCACCCACCCGGCGGCGGGGGACACCATCGCGGTGTTCGATACCTCGGCAGGCGTGTTCAAAGCAGTGCTCTTTTCCACCGAGGCCCCACAGGCCGTGCAGAATTTCACGACATTGGCTCAGCAGGGTTTTTACAACGGACTGACCGTCACCCGGGCAGAGAAGGACTTCGTGGTGGAGGCCGGGCAGGGCGCGGACGGCAAAGGCACCACCATCTGGAACGGGAACCGTTTCTCCGCCGAGACCACCGATAAGCTCCACCACTATTCCGGCGCACTCTGTGCGGCAGCGGACGCCTCCGGCGACTGCGCCAGCGTCTTCTATGTCATGGAGACCCTGCCGGGCAGCAGTTCGGTGACGCAGGAGCTCATCGACCAGATGAACGCCGCCGGCTGGCGGGCCGACGTGGTGAACGCCTATCAGACGGCGGGCGGCGCACCCTACCTCGACTACACCGACACCGTCTTCGGGCAGGTGTACGAAGGGATGGAAGTAGTAGACACCATCGCCCAGACCGGCGTGGACGAAACTCAGCGCCCGACGGAGGCTGTCACCATCAACAGCGTGACCATTACGAAATACGAATAAGAAGCTGGTTTTCCGCCCTCCGGGCGGTGGACGGCTGCAAAAAAATCACCCGCCAACTGGCGGGTGATCTGCGTTTATGGGAAAAGGGACATGTCAGGTCTTCTTTACCTGCAGAGTGATGGCGATGTAGGTTTGCCCCTGATGGATCTTGGCTGCTACGCCTACCTTGGTCCAACGGCCAGCTTGATTATAGTTCAAGCTGGAAGCATTACTGTCGCTAGTGATGTATTTGATGAGTTCTTCCAGCTTGGTGCCCTTATAATCGTATTGGGCGATAAGGGTCAGGGTGGATTTTTTAGAATCAATATTTACTTTGTGGTAGACCCCGTATCCTCCAATGTCGCCCTTCAGTTCGGCGTCCAGATTGGCTTTGGCAATGTCCCGCATCTCATCGTCATATGTCAGACTTGCGGTGGAGGGGTTGCCTCGGATGGCCCGCATCACCTCGGCTTCGGCTTGGGCCTCCGGGCCGGAAGAGCCGCCGCCACCGCTGCAGGCGGTCAGGAGCAGAAGGGTCAGTGCACCGGCCAGAAGCAGGGCAGTCAGCTTTCTCAGTTTTGTCATGTGGGTCGCCTCCAATCGTTTTTGTTTTGGTGAGTCCAGTTGTTTTTTCTCATGAAGAAGCATCATCCCCGGCCATCTGGGCAGGGGGTTCTTCTACCCTCATTTTATCGGAGAAGAGCCGGTGCTGTCAAGCTGGAAAACTATACAAATTCGGCTCAGAAAAACTGTGAAAACAAACCGGAAAACGACGATTTTCTACGGACTTTGCAACAAACTGTCCGGACTTCGCAAAGAAACTTTGCCACAGGGGCGGCGGGGGCGTTCAGACCTCCCCCGGGTGCTCTTTCCGCCACTGGATGTAGTCGTCCAGGATGACCGTCGCACTCACCGAGTCGAGGATGCTTTTCCGCTTTGCGCCGAAGGTGCCGCTCTCGTCGAGGAGGTCAGCAGCAGCGCAGGTGGTCTGGCGCTCATCCCACATCCGGACGGGCAGGCCGCTCCAGATCTCAACGGTTTTGGCCAGCTTGCGGCTCTTGCGGGCGCGCTCGCCCTCGGTGCCGTCCATGTTCAGCGGCAGGCCGATGACGATGAGCTCGGCTTCGATCTCCTTTGCCACCTCGCAGACCCTGGCGGCGACTTTGTCCCGGGCCTTGACGGTGATCTGAGGGGTGATGGGGGAAGTCAGGAACTCGGTGCGGTCGCAGGTGGCGAGGCCGGTGCGGCTGTCGCCGTAATCTACTGCTAAAATTTTCATGCAGGTGTCCTCTTTCTGAGATGATTTTTTCTTCATTGTACCACAGAATAGATGTCGCTGCAATTTTGTGGTACAATGATAGAAAAATGAGGGCAAGACGCCCACGATAGAAAACTGACCCAACGGAGAAATTCACCATGTTAAAACTACTTTTAGGCGGCTCCGGCAGCGGAAAGACCACCCTGCTGTACCAGCGCATCCGGGCGCGGGCTGAGGCGGGGGAGAAGAGCATCCTGCTGGTGCCGGAGCAGTTTACCTCGTCCACCGAGGGCCGCATCCACCGGGAGATGGGCGACGCACTGAGCGGACTGGTGGAGAGCTTTTCCTTCACCAGCCTCGCCGAGCATATCCTGTCGGCGGAGGGCGGCTCTGCCGTCCAGACCCTCAGCGACGCGGGCCGGGCCGTGCTGGTGCGCCGCGCCCTCGAGGAACTGCAGGACAACGTCCATTACTATTACCGCCACCGCCGCTCGGCCGCCTTCTGCCAGATGGCCACCGAGACCATCGACGAGCTCAAGAGCGCGGGTCTCTCGGGCCAGCAGCTCTATGAGCTGGCGCAGGACTGCGGCACCGACAGCGCCAAGCTCAGCGAACTGGCCCTCATCTTTCAGGGCTACGAGACCCTGCTGGCCGGGACAGGCATGGACCCCTCCGACCGGCTGGAGCTGGCCGCATCCCGCCTCGAGGCCGCACTGGCCCGGGGCGAACTGCCGGAGTTCCTGCGGGACAGGGCCGTCTTTATCGACGAGTTCGACACCTTCAACGCCCCGAAAAAGCGGCTGATGGGCGCCCTGCTGGCCTCGCTGCCCACCGTGACGGTGGCCCTCTGCGACGACGGCACCCCGCTCGTGCCGGGGGACATGAGCCTTTTCTCCGGCGCGAAGCAGGTGGCGGCCCAGCTGCGCCAGCTGGCCCGCCGGAACGGCACTGAAGTGGCCGTGCCGGAACTGCTGCGCCGGGATATGCGCCACGCCGATGCCCCCGGCCTCGCCGCAGCGGCTCAGCTGCTGGCCACGGGCCGGTGTGACCCGCCTCCGGCCTGTCCGGAAATAAAATTATTCGCCGCTCCCAGCCGGGAGGAAGAAGCCCGCGCCGCCGCTGCCGCCATCCGCCGCCTCATGCGGCAGGGCGTCCGCTGCGGGAAAGTGGCGGTGGTCTGCCGCGACATCTCGAAATACCGCGCCGCCGTCAAGTACGAGTTCCGGATGGCGGACATCCCCCTCTACTGCGATGAGCCGACGACTCCCGAGTTCAGCGCCCCGGCCACGGCGGTACGGTGTCTGCTGGCTCTCGCCCGGGGTGCAGAGCTGACGGAACAGCTTACCACCCTGGCCAAGACCGGCCTCTGCGCCCTCACCGAGGAAGAGGTCTGCGCCCTCGAGAACTACGCCTACACCTGGTCGCCGAATGCGGCGGCGTGGCGCGCACCCTTCGAGAAGAACCCCCGGGGCTTCGGCGATGTGGAGCCCACCGACGAGGACAAAGAAAACCTTGCCCGGGCCGAAAAGGCCCGCGCCCTTCTCATCACCGCCGCCGACGGCCTGCGCGCGAAGCTCCGCTCTGCCAACGCCGAGCAGATGAGCCGCGCCCTTTACTTCTGCCTGAAGGAGCTGGGCGCGGAGGACGCTCAGGCCGCGCAGGTGGAGGCCATCCGGGCCGAGCGGGGCATCCCCGCCGCCGAGGAAGCCGCCCGGGAGTGGAACGTGGTCATGGGACTGCTGGACGAGATGGCAGGCCTGCTGGGTGGCCAGAGCGTCACCATCCCCGAGTATGAAGAGCTGTTCGGGCTGCTGCTGCGCTCGTCGGACCTCGGCCACATCCCCCAGACGCTGGACGCCGTGGTGCTGGCCAGCGCAGGCAAGATGCGCCTTGACGCACCGGACTATGTCTTTGTGCTGGGCCTCTCCGAGGGCGAATTCCCCGCCGCGCCCGGCGAGACGGGCCTGCTGACCCACGCCGACCGCGACGCCCTGATGGCGCAGGAGATCGAGCTTCCGGACTGCTTCGAGAACCGGGTGGTGCGGGAACAGGTCTGCTTTTATAAGGCCCTCACCGCCCCGGCCAGAGGCCTCTGGCTCAGCTGGCCGAAGGGGCAGGGACAGACCCTCTGTGCCGCCCTCGAGCCCATCGTGGACGTGCTGAGACCGGGTGCGCCGGAACTCGACCTGACCGACCTTGCCGCCACTGCCGCCGACGGCCTCGACGTGCTGGGCGGCGGCTGGCCCCTGACGGAGATCGAACGCGCCAGCCTTACCGAGGCCCTTCATGCCCCCGGCGGGGCAGAACCCGAGGGCCTCGCCCTCCTGCGCCGGATGGCGGGCCGCAGCCCCCGTCAGGTCAGCGACCTCGAGGCGCTGGAAACGCTGCTGGGCCGGCGGCTCCGCATCTCGCCCAGTCAGCTCGAAAAATACTACACCTGCCGGTACTGCTATTTCCTGCAGTACGTGCTGGGCCTGCGACCCCGGAAGCGGGCGGAGCTTTCCGCCGACCAGAGCGGCACCCTCATGCACTGGGTGCTCCAGATGGCCCTCGACCCCCACCCCGGCCCTGACAACCCCTGCGCTGGCTTACAGCCCTTCCTCGACCTCGACGACGAGGCCATGGCGGCGCTGGCCGGGCTTCTCGTAGATGAGTACGCAAAGCGCTACCTCCCCGAGGACACGGCCCGCTTCGCCTATCTGCTCTCCCGCCTCAAAAAGAGCATGACGGGCCTGCTGTGCTACCTGCGGGACGAGCAGCGCCAGTCCAGCTTCAAACCGGTGGCCTGTGAGCTGAAGATCGGCCCCGGCGAGGACGCCGTGCGGGGCCAGACCTACCGTCTCTCGGATGGCCGGACGGTGCAGCTCATCGGCACCGTGGACCGCGCCGACGAGTGGATCGAGGACGACGGCACCCGCTGGGTGCGGGTGGTGGACTATAAGACCGGCACGAAAAAGCTCGACCTGCGGGAAGTCTACTGCGGCCTCGACTGTCAGATGCTGCTCTACCTGTTCAGCCTGACCCGGGACGCCGACGGACGCTTTACCGGGGCAGAACCTGCGGGTGTGCTGTACCTGCTGGCCGACCCGGCCCCCGAGACGACCACCCGGGGCAAGGCTGCCCGGAGCATGGAATACAAGCTGGACGGCCTCGTCCGGGACGAGCAGAAGGTCTTCGACGCCATGGACGCCGAGGAGACGGGGCGGTATCTGCCCTTCAGTTTCCGCAACGGTGTACCCAGCCCCTACCAGAAAGAGAAACGCGCCGACAAGGCCAAGCTCTCCCGCATCCAGCTCCATCTGGACGACCTCGTGACCCAGATGGGCGAACAGCTCTACGGCGGCTGCATCGCCGCCGAGCCGCTGGTCACGGGCCGCAGCCCCTGCCGGTGGTGCGACTACGGCTTCATCTGCTGCCATGAGGACGGCATCGGAGAGCGGGTGCTGGACGCCCCTGCAAAGCCTTTTGAACCGGAAGAGAAAAAGGAGGAAGACCAGTGAGCGAGACAAAATGGACCCCGGCCCAGCGTGCCGCCATCGACGACCGGGGCGGTGCGCTGCTGGTGAGCGCCGCCGCCGGCAGCGGCAAGACCGCCGTGCTGACGGAGCGGGCCGTCCGGCTCATCACCGACCCGGAACATCCCGTGGACGCCGACCGGCTCCTCATCGTCACCTTCACCAACGCCGCCGCCGCAGAGCTCCGCGCCCGCATCGGGCAGGCGCTGCTCCGCCGCAGTCAGGCAGAGCCGGGCAACACGGCCCTCCGCCGCCAGCGGATGCTGCTGCAGAGAGCCCCCATCTGCACCATCGATGCCTTCTGCCTCGACCTGCTCCACAAGCACTTTCAGGCGCTGGACATCCCGCCGGACTTCACCCCTGCCGACCCCGGCAGCGTGGAGATGCTGCGGAACGCGGCCCTCTCCGAGACGCTGGAAGCGGCCTATCAGGATGCGGACTTCTGCGCTTTCGCTGACCTCTACGGCAAGGGCCGCACCGACAAAGCGGCGGGGGAGGCAGTTTTGCAGATCTATGACTTCCTCCGCGCCCTGCCAGACTACGGGAAAAAGCTGGACGAGATGCTGGCCCCGTGGCAGGACGAGAACGGCTTTGCCCGCACCTGCTGGCATGATATTCTGATGCAGGAGGCCGCCCGCTCTGCTCGGGCCGCGAAGGAGCTGCTCTGCGCCGCGCTGAACGACTGCAGGGAGGACTTCGTGACTGCGCAGGCCGACGCCGAGGCCAGCAAAAAGACCCCTGCCGCCAAGGAAAAGGCCGTGGCGGCAGCGAACGAGAAGTTCGCCGAACCCCTCGAGCGGCTGGAAAACTCCGCCGCCCTGCTGGGCGAGGTGGAGCGTCTGGCCGGGGCGGGGGAATGGACGCCCCTCTACGACAGGCTGACGCCCTACGTCCTCGGCATGGAACAGGCCCCCGGCCTCAAAAATATGAAAAAGCGGCTCACCGGTGAGCACAAGGACGACGTCAAGACCCGGGCCGACGAGGCCGCAAAGCTCTTTGAAAAAATCGAAGACCTCATCAGTTGCAGCCTCGACGAAGCCGAGCTTGACCGGAAAGCCGCCGAACCCTGCCTCCGTGCCCTCTTTGCCGCCGTGCGGGACTTTGACGCCCGCTTTGCGGCCCGGAAGCGGGAGAGAAGATTGCTGGAATTCAGCGATTTCGAGCATCTGGCCCTGCGGCTCCTGCGGGACGCCGACGGCCAGCCCACCGAGCTGTGTCAGGGCATCCGGCAGGGCTACGCCGCCGTCATGGTGGATGAGTATCAGGACACGAATGCCCTGCAGGACGCCCTTTACCGCTGTCTGGCCAGCCCGGCAGGGGATGACCTCTTCCTCGTGGGCGACTTAAAGCAGAGCATCTACCGCTTCCGTCAGGCGGACCCCAGCATCTTCCGGGAAAAGCTGGAGAGCTGGCCCCTCCTGCCCGGCGGCGAGGCCCGCCCCCGGCCCGAAGACGGCAGGCCCGGCGAGAACGCCATGCTGGCGCTGGACGCCAACTTCCGCTCTGCCCCGCAGGTGGTGGCGGGCATCAACTTTATCTTCGAACAGCTCATGACGCCTGCTCTGGGCGACACGGCCTACGGCGACGGACAGCGCCTCGTCTGCGGCGCACCCGGCGCGTACGAGGGCAGTGTGGAGGCCCACTTCCTGCCCGACGATGCCGCCGAGACGGATGCACAGTATATCGCCGGCCGCATCGAGGCGATGGTGGCCTCCGGCGAGCCGGTGCGGGACGGCGGCACCACCCGCCCGGTGCAGTACGAGGACTGCTGTGTCCTGCTGGCGGCGAGAGGCGACTTCCCGGCCTATGCCGAGGCCCTGACGGCCCGAGGCATCCCGGTCTACGCCGACGCCCGGGAGAACCTGCTGGACGCGCCCCACATCCGCCCCCTCATCGCCCTGCTGCGGGTCATCGACAACCCCGCCCAGGACATCTATCTCGCTGCCGCCATGCTGGGGCCGATGTTCGGCTTTACGGACGACGACCTCGTCCGTCTCCGGGCCGGGGCGCAGACACCCGATAAGCACACCCGCATCAGTCTCTACGGCGCAGTTTTACAGGCCGTCCAGAGCGGGGCGGAGGATGATTTCACCCGCCGGGTGCAGGCGTTCTACCGGCGTCTGACGGCCCTGCGCCGGATGGCCCGGAGCGTGCCGGTGGAGGAACTGCTGGAAGAAATTTTTGTCTCCACCGGCTACCTCGCTGCCCTCGGTGCCATGGAGAACGGCCAGCGCCGCCGGGAGGACGCGCGGCGCTTCGCCTCCTTCTGCACAGGGGCGGGCGCGGGCGGCATCTCGGCCCTCGTCCGTGCCATCGACGCGGCCACGCTGGCGGGCTCCACCGGGCAGGAGACTACCCCCGGCGGGGCGCGGCCCGGCTGCGTCACCATCATGACCATCCACCGCTCCAAGGGCTTGCAGTTCCCGGTGGTGTTCGTGGCTGACACGGCCCGGCAGTTCAACGCCGCCGACACCCGCCAGCCCGTCCTGCTCCACCGCGTCTGGGGCGCGGGCCTTCGTCTCCGTCCCGAGGGCGGCGAGGGGGCCTATAAGACGGCGGCCTACACCGCCCTCTCCACGGTCCATGCCGCCGAGATGCGGAGCGAGCAGATGCGGCTTTTGTATGTGGCTCTCACCCGGGCGCAGGATAAGTTGATCTTAACGGTCCCGCTGGGCATCGGCCGGACGTCCAACCCCTTCGCCAAAGCCGCCGCCTTCCTCGCCGCCGGGGCGGGGGAGACCCTGAACGCTCAGGCGGGCAGCTTCGCCGACTGGCTGCGGGCGGCGCTCCTCGTCCACCCCAACGGCGGGCCTCTCCGCCGTCTGGCGGGGAACCTCGAACTGCCCTTTGCGGACACCAGAAGCACCATCGCCCTCACAGTGCAGGCCGATGTCCTCCCGCCCGAAGAAGCCCCCGCCGAGGCGGAAGAGCCGCCCCGGCCCGAGGCCGACCCGGCTCTTGTGGAGACGCTGCGGCAGGGCTTCGGCTGGCGGTATCCGGCGGCAGCGCTGGCGGACATCCCGGCCAAGGTCAGCGTGACCAGCCTCGTCCACGCTGCTGAGCAGACCACCCTTGAGCGCCCGGGCTTCCTCTCGAAGGACGGCCTCACCGCCGCCGAGATGGGTACGGCTCTCCATGCCTTCCTCGAGCACGCCGACTTCGGGGCGCTGGCCGCTGTGCGGGACGCAGAGGACGCTGCCGTTCTGGCCGCTGTCCGCGCCGAGCGGGAGCGTCAGGCGGCGGCGCAGCTCACGCCCCCCGCCATTGCCGGGAAGCTGGATGTCTATAAGATACTCCGCTTTGTGCGCAGCGAGGCGTTCCGCCGCATCTGCGGGGCAGAGGATGTGCTGCGGGAGCTGGCTTTTATCACGTCGCTGCCTGCCGCCGAGGTCATGGCTGCCCAGGGCCGCGCCCTGCCCGACGGCCCTGCCGCCGACGCCGGGGTGCTGGTGCAGGGCATCGCGGACATCGTCCTCATCTACCCCGACCACCTCGAGCTTCTGGACTACAAGACGGACCGCCGCAAGACTCCTGCCGACTTCGTCCGCGCCTACCGCGCTCAGCTGGAGCTTTACGCAAAGGCCATTGATAAGCGCTTCGCCCCCCGGCGGGTGACTTATAAAGGGATATATTCGCTGGAGCTGGGGGAGCTGATTGAAGTTTAAGAATATTTTTCAAATTCCCGCATAAAAATGCTTGACAGCCTCCCTGGGGTGTGGTAGAATATTCGAGTAAAGAAAGCAGCTACGGCCTGTGCCGCGCTCGCCTTGAGGGGTAAGGATCCCCGGGCTATACCCTGAACCGATTCGTCTTGAAGACCGAATCGCGCTTTTGAGTGAATTTTGCGCGGCTGTCCCGAAACTGGGGCGGCCGCGTTTTCTATGCCAAAAAACGCAACACTATGGACTATTGTTTGGAGGTGCATTCATTATCGCTACCGCTGGAAAGTCGAAGGAACTGGAGATCAACGGTCAGATCCGTGACCGTGAGGTTCGCCTGATCGGAGCCGACGGCGAGCAGAAGGGCGTGGTCAGCATTCAGGTGGCCATGCGCGCTGCTGAGGACGCCGGACTTGATCTGGTCAAGATCGCCCCGCAGGCTGTCCCGCCTGTGTGCAAGGTGCTGGATTACGGCAAGTACCGCTTTGAACAGCAGAAGAAGGAGAAGGAAGCCAAGAAGAACCAGAAGGTGGTCGAAGTCAAAGAGACCCGCCTCTCGCTCAACATTGACACCAACGACTTCAACACCAAGCTGAACCAGACGGCCAAGTTCCTGGCCGCTGGCCACAAGGTAAAGGCCTCGATCCGTTTCCGCGGCCGTGAGATGGCGCACAGCGCACTCGGTGCTGACGTGCTGAAGCGCTTTGCTGAGGCCCTGCCTCAGGCAAGCATGGATAAGCCGCCGGTCCTCGAGGGCCGCACGATGTCCATTCTGCTGATCCCGAAACCCAATAAGGACTAATTTTAGGAGGAAACTAAAATGGC
>ENA-UEPV01001974-UEPV01001974.1-human-gut-metagenome-genome-assembly--contig:-NODE-1974-length-11931-cov-4.002446_pt1 | contig 11931 bp, 14 predicted proteins | sample MGYA00242942_ERZ507925 | MGnify/ENA primary metagenome ERZ507925 (study PRJEB26167, sample SAMN06115453) | human gut metagenome | host: Homo sapiens | place: China:Fujian | collected 2015-08-26... | reverse complement strand
ACATAAAAATATACAGGAATAACTGCATATTATGCGTAAAATATTGCAAAAGGAAAAAAAATCCGTATATTTATGCAAAAATGCTTGACATCGCTGAAAAAAGGTGTATAATAAAAGACAAGAGCATTTGCAGCGGATCAAAAAGGGCGGTACAGATGCGATAAATTATGCTGATGGAGGAGTTTGCATCATGGCAAAGGCAAAAAAGGACATTAAGAAAGTCGTTCTGGCATATTCCGGCGGTCTGGATACTTCGATTATCATTCCGTGGCTGAAAGAAAACTACAACAACTGCGAGGTTATCGCAGTTTCCGCAGACGTAGGACAGGGTACGGAACTGGACGGCCTGGAAGAAAAGGCAATCAAGACCGGCGCATCCAAGCTGATCGTACTGGATCTGAAGAAGACCTTCGTAGAGGACTACATCTTCCCGACTGTACAGGCTGGCGCAGTATATGAGAACCGTTACCTGCTGGGTACCTCTTTCGCTCGTCCGATTATCGGTAAGGAGCTGGCAAGAATCGCTCTGGAAGAGGGCGCAGACGCCATCTGCCACGGTGCAACCGGCAAGGGCAACGACCAGGTTCGTTTCGAGCTGGCAATCAAGGCATACGCTCCGGATATGGCAATCATCGCTCCGTGGAGAGAATGGACCATCAAGAGCCGTGACGAAGAGATCGACTATGCAGAGGCACACAACATTCCGCTGAAGATCAACCGTGAAACCAACTACTCCAAGGATAAGAACCTGTGGCATCTGTCCCACGAAGGTCTGGATCTGGAAGATCCGGCAAACGAGCCGCAGTATGAGAAGGAAGGCTTCCTGGAACTGGGCGTTTCTCCGATCCAGGCTCCGGACAAGCCCACTTATGTGACCATTCATTTTGAAAAGGGTATCCCGACCGCTATCGACGGCAAGGAACTGGGCGCAGTAGAGCTGGTAGAAAAGCTGAACGAACTGGGCGGCGCAAACGGCATCGGTCTGGCTGACCTGGTAGAAAACCGTCTGGTCGGCATGAAGTCCAGAGGCGTTTATGAAACTCCGGGCGGCACCATCCTGTACCACGCACACGATGTGCTGGAGACCATTACCCTGGACAAGGAAACTGCAAGAACCAAGCAGTATCTGAGCATCAAGTTCGCTGATATCGTATACAACGGTCAGTGGTATACTCCGCTGCGTGAGGCACTGACTGCTTTCGTAAACGAGACCCAGAAGACCGTTACCGGTGATGTTAAGCTGAAACTGTACAAGGGCAACATCATCAATGCCGGCGTAACTTCTCCGTACACTCTGTATGATGAAGAAGTTGCAACCTTCGATGCAGAAGACGTTTACAACCAGAAGGACGCAGAGGGCTTTATCAACCTGTTCGGTCTGCCGATCCACGTAAAGGCTGTACTGGATCAGAAGCGGAACAACAAGTAAGCCAATCAGCGAAAATAAAAACCGGTGATTTTGCCGGAGGCAAAAGGCGGCGTTCAGTCGCCTTTTGTTGTTGTGAGGGGTGTATGAAAAAGAAAAGCAAAGCAGCGGCAGAGCCGACGCTGGTCTTTTACAAAAAAGTAGAATGGGAACAGATGGCTTTTCGCCGCCGGCGTGAGGAGATCATGGTGGCAGTTTCTGTGCTGCTGCTTTGTGTGCTTACCATTTTTGGCTGGGCTGCTGTCGGCATTGGCGTTATGTGCGGTGCCTTACACGCCCTCTATAAAGAGAAAAAGAAAGCTATACCATGCAGTCTGAGGCTGTCGCCCTCCGGCATTTGTTATTGGGGAGAGCGATTCGAGTCGTTTTCCTGGCAAGAGATACAGCGAATCCAGCTGTACTGCACACATTACGGAAACCGGAATATGATATCTTTGCAGATCTGCGTGAAAAAAGATCATGCAGAAACTGAGCGGCGTGCGCTTTTGTTTGACGATATGGAACCGCTGGAAGAAAAATACAGGCTGGCACAGCAGTGGATCGCACACTATCATCCGCACACGGAATATACAGAATCAGAAAAGGACGGATAAAATTATGGCACTTTGGGCAGGAAGATTTTCCAAAGAGATCGACGCAGGCGTAAATGCGTTCAACTCCTCTATCGCATTTGATGCACGGATGTACCGGCATGACATCCAGGGCAGTATCGCCCATGCCACCATGCTGGGTGACTGCGGCATCATCTCCAAGGAGGACAGCAAGACCATTATCGAGGGGCTGACTGCCATTCTGGCAGATCTGGACAGCGGCAAGCTGGAATTTGACCCCAACGCAGAAGATATTCATATGTTCGTGGAGGCAGAACTGACCAAGCGCTACGGCGATGTGGGCAAGCGTCTGCACACCTCCCGTTCCAGAAACGACCAGGTGGCACTGGATCTCCGGCTGTATCTCCGGGACGAGATCAAGGAAATTCGTGGTCTGGTGGAAAAGCTGTGCGCCGTACTGGTCAAGCTGGCAGAACAGCACACCGAGACCGTACTGCCGGGCTACACCCATTTGCAGCGTGCGCAGCCGGTGACTTTTGCACACCACCTGCTGGCGTATGTGCAGATGCTGCTCCGTGACCTGGGCAGACTGGACGACACCGCAAGGCGCATGAACGAATGCCCTCTGGGCAGCGGCGCTCTGGCAGGTACGACCTATCACATCGACCGGGAAGAGACCGCATCCCTGCTGGGATTCGATGCGCCTATGGCAAACAGCCTGGACGGCGTTTCTGACCGTGACTACTGCATCGAGCTGGCAAACACCCTTTCCATCATCATGATGCACCTGTCCCGGTTCTCTGAGGAGATCATCCTGTGGTGTTCCTGGGAGTTCAAGTTCATTGAACTGGACGATGCCTTTGCAACCGGTTCGTCCATCATGCCCCAGAAGAAGAACCCGGATATTACCGAGCTGATCCGTGGCAAGACCGCCAGAGTGTACGGCGATCTCCAGACCCTGCTGACCATGATGAAGGGTCTGCCGCTGGCATACAACAAGGATATGCAGGAGGACAAGGAGGCGATCTTCGACGCAGTGGACAACGTAAAGCTGTGCCTGGAGACCTTCACCCCCATGCTGGAGACTATGCGTGTGCTGAAAGACAATATGCGTGCCGCTGCGGCAAAGGGCTTTATCAACGCCACCGACTGCGCAGACTATCTGGTCAAGAAGGGTATGCCGTTCCGGGATGCCTATAAGATCTCCGGTACACTGGTGGCAGAGTGCATTTCCAAGGGTCTGACTCTGGAGACACTGCCGCTGGAGGAATACCAGAAGATGACACCGCTGTTCACCGAGGACGTTTATGATGCCATCAGCCTGGAGACCTGCGTGCGTGGCAGAGTTTCTCAGGGCGGTCCGTCCCCGAAGGCTGTGGCAGAACAACTGAAGCTGGTTAAGGCAAAACTGGGGCTGGCATGAAAAAGCGGCAGATGAAGTTTATCCTGGCGCTGTGTTCGGCGGCGGTGGCGGTCTGGATCGGCGGAGAGATCCTGCTGGGTCTGGTGCTGGATCTGGGGCTGACGGTGTCCCGGATCTGGGCGATTGCCGTGATCGTGCTGACCTGTGCCTTTAGTCTGTGGAAGTGTCCACGGGAATAGGAGAAATTATGAGAAAATGGATCGGGATCCTGATGGCGGTCGGGTTCTGCCTTTGCGCTGGCTGCGGCAGGACGGCTTCGCCTGAAGCTTCGGAAACGGTGACATCGTCCGCAGTGACAACGGCAAAGGTACAACTGGATGCGGTGCAGACAACTGCTGCTGTGCAGGAGGACGATGCCGCGGCAGTGACGACCAAGAAGAAGGCTGTGGATGCGCCGAACGGGAAAAAGCTGACGGCGGTGACTCCAAAGCAAACGCTGGATGCTGTGGAAAAGCAGGAGATCACAACTGTGGAAACGCAGAGTACGACTGCCATAGAAATGGTATACTATAGTGCAACTGGCTCTTATTGGCATCTATCGGAGGAATGCGCCGAAGAGGATTATGTCCACGTTGTGTACAATATGCAGGGAGAGACAATGCCTGCACCGAAGCCACGCATAACAAAATCGCCGAAAACAATGATCGTCGGCGGAAAAACGCCCTGCCCGAATTGTGCGGCAGGGGAATGAGGTGGAAAAATGGCTGTAAAAGTATTTATTGACGGACAGGCCGGCACGACTGGTCTGCGTATCCATGAGCGTCTGGCAGACCGGAAGGATCTGACCATGATTACCCTGACCGAGGAAACCCGGAAAGACCCGGAGGCAAGACGTGCCGCCATTCTGGAAAGCGACGTGACATTCCTGTGCCTGCCGGATGATGCCGCAAGAGAGGCTGTGGCGCTGGCAGGGGATGCGGATGTGCGCATCATTGACGCATCTACGGCGCACCGCACCAATCCGGACTGGGCATACGGCTTTCCGGAACTGTCTCCGGAACACCGGGAAAAGATCCGCACCTCCAAGCGTGTGGCAGTGCCGGGCTGTTATGCCAGCGGCTTTGCGTCTCTGGTGTATCCCATGGTACACAGCGGACTGCTGCCTAAGGATTATCCGGTGCAGTGCTTTGCCATGTCCGGCTACAGCGGCGGCGGCAAGAAGATGATCGCCGAGATCGAATCGCCCGACCGTGCGCCGGAGCTGTACAGCCCTCGCTTTTACGGTCTGGCAAACAACCACAAGCACCTGCCGGAGATGCAGAAAATTTCCGGTCTGGAAAAGAAACCCATGTTCACCCCGATCGTGGACGATTACTATAACGGCATGGTGGTATGCGTGCCGATCCAGGCGGCGGTCTCCGGCTTTTCGCTGGAACCGGAACGGGTACAGGAGATGCTGGAACGCCACTATGAGGGCTCCAACTTCGTCCATGTACAGCCGCTGAAAACGCCGGCAGAGATGACAGCCACCAAGCTGAGCTGCAACGACCTGCGTGACACCAACCAGATGGAGATTTTCGTGTTCGGTGACGCAGAGCAGATTCTGCTGTGTTCCCGTCTGGACAATCTGGGTAAGGGCGCATCCGGTGCGGCAGTGCAGTGCATGAACATTATGCTGGGACTGGATGAGACTGTGGGCTTGCTGTAAAAAAATAGCCTCTCCTGAAAGGAGAGGGGGACCAGCGAAGCTGGTGGAGAGGTTTGGGTGAAATTTTTCTTCAAGTTGTGGATTTCACAGAATAATCCCCCTGTCAGCTTACGCTGACATCTCTTACCGAGCCGTCCCCTTTGTCACTTCGTGACATTTCCCCACACTGTGGGGAATCACCCTTTTCAAGGGGGACTTTCTTAAAAACCGATTTATGTGCCTATGGGCGGCATTACAGATAGCTTTTAGAGAAACGGCATAGTAGGGGACGATGCCCACATCGTCCCGCCTGTCGGCTTTGTACGATGCTGTCTTGAAAAAGAGAAATCGAAATCAATCAGAGAGGAGTCATACCTCATGGAAAAAGTAGCAATGGAAGGCTATACCTTCGTGGACGGCGGCGTTTGTGCCGCAAAGGGATTCCGTGCCGGCGGCGTATACTGCGGCATCAAGGACAACCCGGACAAGAAAAATGACCTGATGGTGGTTGCGGCAGATGCCATGTGCAATGCGGCTGCGGTCTACACCCAGAACAAGGTGAAGGGTGCGCCGGTGCTGGTGATGAAAAAGCATCTGAAAGCCACCTGCGGCAAGACCATGGCAGTGGTGGCAAACTCCAAGAACGCCAACACCTGCAACGCAGACGGCGAGGAAAAGGCGGAGGCTATGTGCGCTCTGACTGCCAAAGAACTGGGCGTCAAGCCGGAAGAAATTCTGGTCATGTCTACCGGTGTTATCGGGCAGATCCTGCCCATTGAGCCGATTCAGAACGCCCTGCCGGCGCTGTGCAGAAATCTGAAAGCCAGCGCAGAGGGTGCGCACGAGGCGGCTGTGGCAATTATGACAACAGATACCTTCGCCAAGGAGATCGCTGTGGAATTTTCGCTGGGCGGCGTGACCTGTCACCTGGGCGGCATGGCGAAGGGCAGCGGCATGATCCACCCGAACATGGCGACCACGCTGAACTGCATCACGACCGATGCGGCTGTGCCGGCAGAACTGCTGCAAAAGGCACTGTCTGACGTGGTGAAGGTGACCTATAACTGTCTGTCTGTCGACGGCGACCAGTCCACCAACGACACCTGTCTGCTCATGGCATCCGGTGCGGCAGGCAATCCGGAAGTTGCGGCGGATTCTGCGGAATATACCGTGTTCCGGAACGCCCTGTACTGCGTCATGATGAATTTGACCCGGATGCTGGCGTATGACGGCGAGGGTGCGACCAAGCTGCTGGAGTGCAAGGTCTCCGGGGCAAAGGATCTGGACACTGCCATTGCCGTGGCAAAGAGCGTGGTATGCTCGCCTCTGCTGAAGTGCGCTATGTTCGGCGCAGACGCCAACTGGGGACGTGTGCTGTGTGCCGTGGGCTATGCTCCGGCAGAGTTCGACATCAACCAGGTGGCAGTGACACTGGCATCCCGTGCCGGTTCTGTGGATGTGTGCAGAAACGGCGCAGGCATCGAGTTCTCCGAGGACATCGCCAAGAAGGTGCTGCTGGAGGACGAGATCGAGATTCTGGTGTCCATCGGCGACGGTCCGGCGGCGGCAACGGCGTGGGGCTGCGATCTGACCTATGACTATGTAAAAATCAACGGTGACTACCGTTCGTAAGAGAGGCTTTCGAAAATGGGAGAGATATTGAACAGTGTGCGGGCGCAGGTGCTGGTGGATGCCCTGCCCTACATTCAGAAATACAACAACAAAATTCTGGTGGTCAAGTACGGCGGCAACGCCATGACCAACAACGAGCTGAAACAGGCAGTCATGGACGATATCGTGCTGCTGTCTCTGGTCGGCGTCAAGGTAGTCCTGGTACACGGCGGCGGTCCGGAGATCAGCGATATGCTCAAGCGGCTGAACATCGAGTCCAAGTTTATCGGCGGTCTGCGGTATACCGATGAGGCGGCTGTGGACGTGGTAAAGATGGTGCTGTCCGGCAAGGTGAACAAGGAGCTGGTCAGCCTGCTGACACGGACACGGGGCAAGGCACTGGGTATGTGCGGCATCGACGGGCATATGCTGACCGCAGAGCGCAAGCTGGGTCCCAACGGCGAAGATCTGGGCTTTGTGGGCGATATCGTAAAGGTCAACGAGCAGCCCATCCTGGATGCGCTGAACAACGGCTATATTCCGGTAATTGCTACGGTGGCGACTGACGATTTCGGACAGGCTTACAACGTCAATGCGGATACGGCGGCGGCACGGATCGCTGCACAGCTCCGGGCGGAAAATCTGATCCTGATGACCGACATCGCCGGACTGCTCCGGGACAAGGACGATCCGTCTACCCTCATTCCGTTTGTCAACGTCAGCGAAGTGCCGTTCCTCAAGCGCAAGGGCATCATCTCCGGTGGCATGATCCCGAAGATCGACTGCTGCGTAGAGGCGGTGCGCCGTGGCGTGAAAAAGACTGCCATCATTGACGGCAGAGTACCGCACTCCATCCTCATTGAGACCCTGTCCAATGAGGGCATCGGAACACAGTTCCGATAAGCGTCAGCCGGGGGATACCGGCAAAAAACAGCCCGTCCTGCCTCCTTTCCACAGGCGGCTGGTCTGTGTCGGAAGTGATGCGGACGGGGAGCAGAAAGGGTTTTTGAAAAAATGAGTTTGTTAGAACACGCCGCAGTAGAGGCGGCAAAGAAATTTGCGGAAAACGAAGAGAACCGGACGGACACCAGAGGCGTGGTGAAAGCGTCCAGGGTGTTTCCGGTGGTCTCGGTGTTTTCCGTTCTGATGGGTATTGCAATGGCACTGCTGAAATTAAAGCAGGGCGGTGTGATGTTTTATGTGCTGGCGGCAGCGTTTGTGCTGCTGGGCGTATTTCTGCTGATCTACGGTCACAATTTCAAGATTGAATATGACCGCACCGGCATCACCGTATACAACTTCTTCGGAAAGCCGAAACAGTATGAATTGCAGGACGTGCAGAAAATCGAACTGAAAAGCGACGGCTATACCGTTCTGACTGCCAAGGGAAAAATCCGGGTGGAAAAGGACTTTTTCCTGGGGTCGGATGCGTTTCTGGCATATCTGCGTGACTATATGAAGGAGAAAAAGGCATGAAACTGACATCTGCAAGAAAAGATTATGGGATCTACGGCTTTATGGTCGCAGTATTTCTGGCTGGAACGATCGCTTTCTTTGTGCGGTACGGCACAAGCGAGATCTGGTACACGCTACTGATGATCGCTTTCCTGCTGCTCAGCCTGTACTTTTTCAGCTGCACACTGCGGTTCCGGGTCATGTGGGATGAGGAAGGCATCCGTATCCGGCAGAACTGGAAACCGGAAAAGCACTACGCCTGGACGGAACTGGAACAAATGTACATCGAAGATCAGTGCATCATCCTGTATCTGGACGGCAAGAAGTACGGCTTTTCACAGGGCTGTCCCAATTCCATGGAACTGATCGACTTTCTGGAACAGAAATTTTCCGCTGAACAGGCGGCAGAATAAAGGAAATGATGAAAATGACAACACAAGAGCAAATGAACCAGTCCGTTATGGGAACATACGGACGGTTTCCGGTGGTCATCGACCACGGCGCAGGGGAATCCTGTGCGGATGAAAACGGAAAGACCTATATCGACTTCGGCAGCGGCATCGGCACGACTTCGCTGGGCTACTGCAACGAGGCGTGGACAGAGGCGGTGTGCCGGCAGGTCAAGACCATGCAGCACACCTCCAACCTGTACTACACCAAGGTGCAGGCAGACTTTGCACAAAAGCTGTGCGAGACCGCAGGCTATGAAAAGGTGTTCTTCTGCAACAGCGGCGCTGAGGCAAACGAATGCGCCATCAAGCTGGCGAGAAAGTACAGCTTTGACAAATACGGCAAGGGCAGACACAAGATTCTGACCCTGGTGAATTCGTTCCACGGCAGAACCCTCTGCACCCTGTCTGCAACGGGACAGGACGTGTTCCACAACTACTTCTTCCCGTTCGTGGAGGGCTTTGACTATGTAGTTGCCAACGACATTGCCGACCTGGAGTCCAAGCTGGACGACACAGTCTGCGCTGTGATGCTGGAATACATCCAGGGCGAAGGCGGCGTGAATGCGCTGGAACAGGCATTTGTGGACGCTGTTTTTGAAAAGTGCGCCGCAAAGGACGTGCTGGTCATTGCAGACGAAGTACAGACCGGTGTGGGCAGAACCGGCACATTCCTCGCCGGGGAACAGTTCGGACACCATGCCGACGTGACAACGCTGGCAAAGGGCATTGCAGGCGGTCTGCCGATGGGCGCTTGTCTCGCCAGTGAGAAGTGCGCCGGCGTGCTGGACAAAGGATCTCACGGCTCGACCTTCGGCGGCAACCCGGTTTGCTGTGCAGGCGGTCTGGCTGTGCTGAACACGGTGACAGCGCCGGGATTCCTGGATGAGGTAAAGCGCAAGGCGGCACTGCTCCGGGAAAAGCTGGCACAGCTGCCGGGCGTGGAGAGCGTCAGCGGTCTGGGTCTGATGATCGGCATTGCCCTCAAGGACAAGAAAGCCATCGACGTGGCAAATGCGGCGCTGGAAGAGGGACTGCTGGTGCTGACGGCAAAGACCAAGGTGCGTCTGCTGCCGCCGCTCACCATCACAGACGAGGAAATCGAAAAGGGCGTTGCCATCCTGGCGGACGTTCTGTCGAAATAAAGGAAACACTGCATAAAGCCCGCCTGACGGCTTTGCACGCAATCTGCTTGCAGATTTTCCGTCATATTGCCCAGAAATCCCTTGCCAGACATACAGTCTGCCTGCGAAATTTCTATGCAATCTGCCGAAAAATCTGACTACGCATCTTACGCACAAGCTTTATGCAGTGTTTCCTAAATGAAGGAGTTAGACTATGAAACACTTACTGAAAATGCTGGATCTCAGCACCGAAGAGATCATCGAGATCCTGGATCTTGCCGATCAGCTGAAATATGAGCTGAAGCACGGCATTCCCCATCCCCATCTGAAGGGCAAGTCTCTGGGCATGATCTTCCAGAAGGCTTCTACCCGTACCCGTGTTTCCTTTGAGACCGGTATGTACCAGCTGGGCGGTCATCCGCTGTTCCTGTCTGCAAACGATCTGCAGATCGGCAGAGGCGAGCCGGTACAGGATACCGCACGTGTACTGTCCCGGTATCTGGACGGCATCATGATCCGTACCTTTGAGCAGAAAGAGGTAGAGGATCTGGCAGAATACGGCTCGATCCCGATCATCAACGGTCTGACGGACTTCTGTCACCCGTGCCAGATACTGGCGGATCTGATGACCATCCGGGAATTCAAGAGCAGCTTTGACGGCTTGAAGATGTGCTTTATCGGCGACGGCAACAACATGGCAAACTCTCTGATTGTGGGCTGTCTGAAGGTGGGTATGTCTGTAGCCATCGCCTGCCCGGACGACTATCAGCCGGACAAGGAAGTCCTGGACTTTGCGGCACAGTACGGCGACAAGTTCCAGATGACCAACAAGCCGCTGGAGGCTGCCAAGGACGCCGATGTGGTAATCACAGACGTATGGGCATCCATGGGCCAGGAAGGCGAGGCAGAAAAGCGGAAGAAGGCATTCCACGGCTATCAGATCAACGACGAAGTCATGGCACAGGCACACGAGGACGCTATGGTGCTGCACTGCCTGCCGGCACACCGTGAGGAAGAGATCACCACAAAGGTATTCGAGGCACACGCAAACGAGATCTTTGAAGAGGCAGAGAACCGTCTGCACGCACAGAAGGCGGTTATGGTGAAACTGATGGCGTAAGAGCCAATAAAAATACAGATAAGGCAAACCGCCTGTGGAACGACTGGGTTCCGCAGGCGGTTTTTTATTATGAAATACTTGACAACAAGAAATTGGAATTGTATAATAAAAAAAGAAACAATGTATAAAAGGGAAATCAACTTATGAGCGAACTGAGGGAAATGATAGAGAAGACCTTAAAAGAAATGGACGCTTTGGATGTGAAAATATCTGTAGAGAAATATCAAGAGGAAATAGGAGCAAATGATAAAGAAAATATTGGGGTTCTTAGCGATGGAACAAGATACTACAAAAAAATGGTATATAAGTATCTAACAGAAAATGGTTATCGGATGTCACCAGAGTATGTGGAGATAGCAGCAAGAAAGTTCCCGGTAAACGAATCAAATGAGGAAAAAATAACTGTAAATCGAGAAAAAGCTGTAGAACACAATGATTTACAGGATGTCAGAGAAGAAGATCTGGCAACATTTTTACAGTTAAAGATATTGGAACAACTGGCAGAACTGAAAAACAATTTTGGAGAACGGAAATATCAATACACTGTAGATGTGATTTATGATAATCGGCATGGCGGAACAGATGTGGAGGCGTTAAAGAGAAGTTTAACCTGGCATGGAGAGCAGGGCTATCGCTTAAAAGAAATGATTACAAATGAATTAGGGAAGAATTCTATGACAATTCTGTTTGGAGATATTCAGAATGTGAAAAGCATAGTATATTTGTTAGCCAAGCCAGTGTACCATATAAAGGGCTACATCAATTGGTAAAGGCGCTACCTCGTATAAAGGAACAGTATATGGACGGACAAAAAATTGCAGTCATACTTGCCGTGATCTCTTTGATCTATATTATCGCAAAGTTGTGTGCGGATACACCGTCAGAGCCGAGCGTTTTTGATTCCTTCTATGAAGAGAGTCAGGATGAGACCAGTGCGCATGAGGATTCCAGCAGCAAGGTCAAGCGTGAGTATTCTTATCATTTTCCGGAGTATAACAGCGATACCGATGAAATTGACGATGAATACGAGGGCGCAGATTATGATGACTACGATACAAACTGGTTTGATGATTACGACGACGATGAGGGCGATTACGACTATTAGCGAAATAAACAAAATTCAACAGGAATATTTTACATCGATT
>ENA-UEPV01001971-UEPV01001971.1-human-gut-metagenome-genome-assembly--contig:-NODE-1971-length-11937-cov-3.516442_pt1 | contig 11937 bp, 5 predicted proteins | sample MGYA00242942_ERZ507925 | MGnify/ENA primary metagenome ERZ507925 (study PRJEB26167, sample SAMN06115453) | human gut metagenome | host: Homo sapiens | place: China:Fujian | collected 2015-08-26... | reverse complement strand
ATACACATCATATTTCTTACATTATAATCGATTTTCTCCAACTTGTCAATAGCGTTTTTGTAAAAAATGACAGTGCCGTTTTGTGTGAAATGACGGTTTTTCAGTAGAATTCACGATTCCTTCCAAGAAAAAACAGTTTTGATTCATGTTGTGGCGCATGGCTTTTGCTCGGAAACGGCGCAGCACGCATTCTGCTGCGTCAAGTCCAAAATTGGAAAAAATTGTTTGACTTTTTGTGGCGCTTGTGTTATACTATACATGTATAAAACTGGACAGAAACTGCACAAAACGTTCTGTGTCAGGCAGAAAAAACCAGAGCTTGTTCCGCCCGGAACAGGCTTGCACAAATAGAGAGGAAGATTTTTGCTATGGGAAGCCGAAATAAAGGACTACGCCGCTGTCTCAGTGTTCTGCTGGCAGGGTTGATGGCGGTCGGCTGTATGCCGCTGACTGTGTTTGCAGCCGATGGGACGGCCGCCGCATCCGGAGAGATTGCTCTGACCGAGGAGAATTTTCCGGACGAGGCGTTTCGAACCTATCTCCAGGAGAATGCAGACACAGACGGAGACGGCGCCTTGTCCGAGACAGAGTGCGGAGACGTGACAGACCTGCCGCTGTCCGGCATGGAAATTGCCGATCTGACAGGCATCGGGAATTTCACCAAGCTGACTGCTCTGGACTGCTCCGATAACCAGCTGACAACACTGGACTTGTCCGATGCTGCGATGCTGGCAAAACTGGACTGCTCCGGCAACGGCACGCTGGAATCTCTGACGCTGCCGGAACCCATGCAGCTTGGCGGAATCTCCATGCCCGGCTCTATGCTTACCGTTCTGGACTGCAGCGACTGCGTCTTGTCCTCTCTTTCACTGGACAACTGTATTGTTCTGGGCGAACTGAACTGTTCCGGCAACCAGCTGGAAACACTGGATCTTTCCGGGAACACCACGCTCATCCGGCTGGATTGTTCCGGGAATGCGCTGACAGCATTGGACGTTACTGCAAACGGCAATCTCGTGGAACTGAACTGCGCCGATAATCAGCTGACTGACCTCAGCTGTTTTAACTATCAGAATCTGACCGATCTGGACTGCTCCGGCAACCAGCTGACGACGCTGTCGGTAACGGGAAACAGCGTACTGGAAACGCTGAACTGTGCAAATAACCAGCTGACCACCCTGTCACTCAGCGGAGATACATCGCTTGTCGAACTGGACTGCTCCCAAAACGTCCTGTCAGCGCTTGCCATGGTCAACCTTATTGTTCTGGGCGAAGTAAACTGTTCCGGCAACCAGCTGACAGAACTGGACACCCGGTATTGCCAGGGACTGAAAGAACTGAACTGTGCTGATAACCGGCTGGACACCCTTTCGCTGATCTGGGAAAAGTCTCTGGTCATCCTGGATTGTTCCGGAAACCTGCTGAAATCCCTGCGGCTCACCGGAAATCCTGCCTTGGAGACACTGAACTGTTCAGGTAACCAGCTGACGGCACTTTCCGTGAGCAGCAACACTGCGCTGACTGGACTGAACTGTGCCAAGAACCAGATCACACAGCTGGATCTTTCTAAAAACACCTCGCTTGCATCGCTGGACTGCTCCGGCAACCAGCTGACCACGCTGAGTGTGACCGGGAATCCGGCACTGACGGCGCTGAACTGCGCAGAGAACCAGCTTACAGCCCTGGACATCACCGGGCTTTCTCTGACCTCGCTGGACGCTTCCGGAAACAGCCGCACCATTGTGCCGCAGCCGGAGCGTGCCGGGGCGTATACCTATGATCTGACCCAGCTGCCGGAGCTGGACACCAGCCGTGTTACCGGCTGGGAAAACGCCGAAGTCAAGGATACCGACCCGGACACCCTGCATATTGCAGCCGGAAAATCCCAGGTGCAGTATGGCTACCAGCTGGATGCTGCGCAGGCTGTCCCGGTAGCGACTTTCACTTTGACCTTGCAGCCGGAGACAGACCGCTATCTGGAACTGAGCGAAGAGAACTTCCCGGATGCGGCGCTGCGCAGTCTGCTGAGCGGCATGGATACCGACGGAAACGGCTGGTTCTCTCTGGAAGAACTGGAACAAATTACAGTGCTGACGATCCCGGCGGACAGCGGCGTTGCAGACTTGAACGGACTGGAAAAGCTGGACTGGCTGGAGACGCTGAACTGTGACGGGCTGCCGCTGGAAACGCTGGATGTCTCCGGGCTGTCTGCTCTGCGGGAACTCAGCTGTAACGGCTGCGGTCTGACGGAACTGGTGCTGCCGAAAGCATCCGTGCTGGCAAAACTCAGCTGTCGGGAGAACAAACTGACGGCGCTGTCACTGAGCGGACAGAACAGCCTGGAAAGCCTGGACTGCCGGAACAACCAGCTTTCGTCTCTGGACACCGGGGAAACGAAACTGACCGCAGACCAGCTGCTGGCAGACGGAAACCGTGTCTCCATTGATGCAGATGTGTTGGGACAGTTTGACCTGTCGACCCTGCCCGGCGGATTTGTCCCGGAACAGATCGTGCCGGACAGTCTGACCAACGGCACACTTTCCGGGACAACGCTCACAGTGACAGAACCGGGCAAAGACGTGACGTATCAGTACTACACCGATCCGGCAAAGGCCATTGCCGTGACATTTACATTGCTGACCGAAGAGACGTTGCTGCCCATTGACGCAGCCCATTTTCCGGACAGCGACTTCCGCAGTTACGTACAGACGCTGGATGCAGACGGGGATGGCTATTTTTCTCGTGCGGAACTGGACGATGTGACTCAGATGGACATTTCACAGCGTTCCATCTGGAAACTGGACGGCATCCGCTATTTCACCAAACTGGAAAGCCTGGACTGCTCCCAGAACAGCCTGCGGGAACTGGATCTCACCGGTCTGACACAGCTGAAAAGTCTGGACTGTTCTCAAAATAATCTGTCCAAGCTGACACTGCCGGCGGCGAAGGGGCTGGAAGAACTGTACTGTTCCTACAACAGCACGCTCCAGGAATTCCAGGTCTCTGACTTCCCGGTGCTGCGGATACTGAACTGCGCACAGTGCCGGATCAAGGAACTGGATCTCACCGGTTCGCCGAAACTGGAAACGCTGAACTGCACCATGAATCAGCTGACCGTGCTGAACATTACCGGCTGTACCAAGCTGGTATCTCTGAACTGTTCTATGAACCAGCTGACAGCGCTGGATCTCACAGGTTTTTCTGCAATCAATACGCTGAATTGTGCCAGCAATAAGCTGACGCAGCTGGATGTTTCCAAGTGTGCAGAACTGGTGTCTCTGAACTGTTCCAGCAACCAGCTGACGGTGCTGCCGGTTTCCGGATTGGAAAAGCTGGAAACTCTGCTCTGCATTGGCAACCAGCTGACTTCACTTCAAGTTTCCGACCAGGTGACGCTGAAAAAGCTGTCTGCCACCTGGAATCGCTATACCGTCCAGCTGGATTCGCTGAATCGGTTTTACCTTTCTGATCTGCCCGGCGATTTCCAGATCTCCCGTGTGGATGCAGACAGCTGGACAAATGCTGTTACAGACGGCGATGCAGTCTACGCCGCTGACCCGTCCCAGAACATCACATACACCTATTATCCCACATCGAACAAGGACCAGAAGGTAACATTCACCCTGCTGCTGAAAACGTCTGAGGAGACGGAGACAGGTATCCCCATTGATGCGGCGCATTTCCCGGACGAAGTGTTCCGGGCGTTTGTCCGTCAGTACGACCAGAACCAGGATGAACTGCTTTCCGCTGAGGAGATTGCGGCGGTCACAGCAATGGACGCCTCTGGAAAGGGCATCGCAGATATGACCGGCGTGGAGTACTTCACCGCTTTGGAAACATTGTCCTGCGGCGATAACCCAGCGCTGAAACGTCTGTCCGTGATTTCACTGTCCCAGCTGAAAACACTGCGCTGTGCCAATGCGGCACTGACAGCATTGTTCCTGCCACGCAGCAGCAGCCTGGAAACCCTGGACTGTTCCAAGAATCAGCTGACGGCGCTGAACCTCAATGGCTGTGAAACGTTGAACAGTCTGAACTGCGCCGAGAACCAGCTGCCGGAACTGTCGCTTTCGGGACTGTCGGCATTGCAGGAACTGGACTGCCACGGAAACCAGCTGACTTCGCTGGATCTTTCCGGACGGCAGCTGACCCGTCTGGACTGCAGCCAGAACCAACTGACATCACTGGACGTTTCCAAGCAGCTGTCGTTGGAAGAGCTTTCCTGCGGTGAGAATCAGCTGATCGCCCTGGATGTGACGGGACTGTCTCAGCTGCAAACACTGTCGGCAGATGGAAACCGGCGCAATGTGCCAGTGAATGCTGTTTGTCAGCTGGATTTGACAACGCTTGCAGATGGCTTTGCGCCGGAGTTTGCAGCGGAGGACAGCTGGCAGAATGCCGTGTGTGACGGCACGCTGCTGACTGTGACAGACATTTCCGCAGAGGTGCAGTATGACTACTGCATCGACGCCAATGATCTGGAACGAACGGTACGTTTTACGCTTGTGCCGCAGGCAATGGAAGAGGATTCCATTGCGATTGACGCCGAGCATTTTCCGGATGATGCGTTCCGGGTATATGTCATGGAAAAACTGGACCGCAATCAGGATGGGATGCTCCAGAAGTCGGAGCAGGAGATCGTCACAGAGCTGGATATTTCCGGCTGCGGTATCGCAGATCTGACTGGCATCGAAAACTTCTCCAACTTGAAAAAGCTGAACTGTGCCGAGAATCGGATCACAGATCTGTCTCCGCTGCCGGACACGCTGACATCCCTGGACTGCAGCAAGAACGCCATGACGGAACTGGATGTTTCCCGGTTTACCAGCTTGACGGAACTGCGCTGCCGGGGACTCCATTTGGAACAGCTGGATGTGACAGCGTTGTCCGCACTGAAACTGCTGGACTGCGGCGACAATGCGCTGTCGGGACTGGCGCTGCGGAATGAAACGCTGGAAGAACTCTACTGTGACAGCAACCAGCTGACAAAACTTGACACACGGCGCTGCACAGTGCTGCAAAAGCTGTACTGCCAGAAAAATGAACTGACAAGTATTTCGCTGGGCAGTACAAACTTGACAGTGCTTTCCTGTGCGGATAACCAGCTGGAATCTCTGGAACTTGCAGACCAGACCAGCATGGAAGAGCTGGACTGTTCCGGAAACCAGATCAGTGCGCTGATACTTTCCACTTTGAAGAAACTGAATGTGCTGAACGCCGGACACAATCCGCTTTTGTCTCTGTATCTCTCAGAAGAGGCACCCATGACCAGCTGTGATCTGACCGGCTGCCGTGCGCTGAAAACGCCGCAGTATTCCGGCAGGCAGCTGTACCTGGAGCCTACGCTGTGGAGCCGTTTCCTCATGGAGCGTGCCTCAGACTGGAGCAATGCGCAGGTGGACGGTGCAAAGGTTGTGGCAGACGATCCGCTGAACGATATCACCTATGTTTATGACACCGGCAACCCGAATGTCAAGGCAGTTCTCTCTGTGGGATTGCAGGCGATTCCGCTGAATGCGGCAGAAGTCACTCTGGCTGATACGGAGAGAATCTATTACACCGGCGAGGAACTGACGCCAAAGGTTCTGGTGAAGGTGGGAGACCATCTCCTGAGGGAGGGAACGGATTATCTCCTTTCCTATGAGAACAACGTAAACGCCGGCAGGGGAACAATTCGCATTGCACCTGTGCCGGATACCAATTGGAGCGGCAGCAATTCGCTGGAATTTGTGATCGAAAAGGGCGTACCCAAGGTCTCCGTTGTGTGGGATGACAGCGTTTCTTACACAGAGGGTGATGCTGTGCCGCCGATTCGTCTGGATTCCGCCAATACGCCGGGTGTGCTGACCTGGGCGGCGGATACCTCCGACACCTTGAAATCCGGAGAAAACCGCCTGCAATGGCGATTTGTCCCGGCGGACAGCGAAAATTACGAAACGGTTCTTGGTACAGTTACCATTACCGCAAAGGAAAAGCCGGTCACTACTACAACAACGACTGTGACAACGACGACGACCACAACGACTACCACCACCGCAGAGACCACAACAACCACGACTGCGCCCGCAACGACCAGTACTACAACGACAGAAACCACTACCACAACATCCACTTCTGCGGAAACGACCACATCGACTACCACAACCACGACCACAGAACCTTTCACAACGACATCCAGAGGAACATATACCAAGCAGACCAGACCGACAACCACGGAAACTACTACAACCACTAGCGCTACGACACAAAGCTACACCAAGGTAACCAAACCTACGACAACAACAGAAACCACAACTGTGACCGAAACGACGACCACGACGACGACTACCACAGTGACGACAACAACGGAGACAACGACCTCGGAAACCACAACCAGCACTACCGTAACTACCACAACAACGGATACAACAGAAACGACGACAAATACAAGCAGCACCACAGAAACCACAGGCAGTACAACGCTGACAGTTTCGTGGACAGAGACCAGTACCACCACGTCTGCCTCTGCAACGACTTCCAGTTCCACGACAACTACAACAGCACAGACGACAACAGTCACCACAACTTCTGCGACAACCACGACCAAACAAACGCAGCAGCTGCCCAGAGTGCGTGGCGACGCCAATATGGACGGGCGTGTGGATTCGCAGGATATGTTCGAGCTGATGCTGTATATTGCGAGAAGAGCAGTCGGCGAAAAGGACGTAGTATTTAATGACAATCCTAACGTAAACCGCTGGCTGATCCTGCTTATGGATATCAACAACGACAGCGTGCTGGACACCCAGGATCTGTTCTATCTAATGCTGTACATTGCGATGCACGGCGTTGGCATGGATGTCTCCTGGAGCGATGTACTGAAAAACTGATAAGCAAATACACAAACTACAAAAATCCCCCGAAGATGGTGAAACGCCGTCTTTGGGGGATTTGTATTTTCTTTGGATGCAGTTTAATATGCGGCTGTCGTTTCTGCCGCTGTCGTCTCCGCTGCCCCGGTGTCACCGGATGCTGCGCCGTTGGTAATGGTGAGAACAAAGCCGCCTCGGTTGTCACCGGATATAGTATAGACTGTGTTTTCTGGCAGCGTAACTTTGGTCGTGCCGCTGGCATCAGCGGGAACGTAGTAGATGCTGTAGGACTGTGTGCCGTCCGAATAGGACAGACCGCCCGACTCTACCGGATAGTTCTGGAGATAATTGAGATATTCCTCCAGCGTGAAGTTGTTCTCGTGCATGATCGCAGCGTGGATTTTTCCCACATACCGGAAATGGTGCGGTGCATAGGCAGTTCCGGTGGTATCTGTCTTGTCGCTGGGATAGCGCAGCACAAAGCCGTACTGCCAGGAATTTGCCACCATCCACTCGTTGCACTTGGTGATATAGGGGACAACTTCTCCCGTACTGGTGATGAGTCCGATGTCGAATCCGTAACCGGTACTGCGGTCGGGGAGAATATTGGTATAGATGGAGGTACTGTCCAGCGTGCCGTCTAACGTGCTGTAGATCTGGAGATTGGCATAGCCGTTTGCCGCCGCATAGGCATCAAACAGCTCACAGATGGGCTGGATGATCTCCGGCTGAACTTGCAGTGAAGTGCTGCGTGTTTTGACGTTGGCGTCTGTTACCGCAGAAAAATCGCTCCATACAGAAGTGCCGGTATAGGGATGGGACGCATCTGCCAGAACCAGCGGACCGCTTGCCTGGTCGGCTGCTGTCAGCTGCAGCACAATGCCGCTGGGCTGGGTCTCTTCTGTGGAATCTGTTGCATTTTCTCCGTCCTCTGACGCAGTTCCGGAGGAGGAAGATGTGGTTGAAAAGCCGCCGGTTCCGATGATATTTTCCGTACTGCTCCGGAAAAACAGGCGGTAGACATAGTCTGCTGCAAATATTCCTACGATGAGGAGCGCCAGCGCAAGGAGAAAGCCGGCGGGGCTGAGGTGTCTCTGTTTCCGGTTGCTCATGGCGTGGAACCAGCCTCCTTTCCTGTAAAAATTACCGTTCCGGTTTATGCCGCCGGAGCTGTGGAAGTTTCTGTCGGATCAATGGCAGAACCATTTTCATCGGTTTCCTGTGCAGCCAGGTTGTCGGGCATGGGATAGCCGTCGTGTACCAAACCGTAGATGGCGAACGTATCGAAAACCGCTCTCCAATAGGTGGGACCCTTTGCAGTCACGGCAATAAACTGTTTGCCGTCCGCATCGGTGGCATAGCTGACCAGACAATGCCCTGCCTCATCGGTATAGCCTGTCTTGCCTGCCTCAATGGTGATGCCGGTCACTTCGTTGCCGTACATCCGGCTGAACATGGTGCTTTCCAGCGGAATGCCCTTCGGATGCTGCTCTGTTGCCGAGGTGGTGTACTGATAGGTACCCAGAATCTCACGGCAGGTGTCATTTTCCATCACAGCGCTCATCAGCATGGCAATGTCGGTGGCTGTGCTGTAATGATTCGGGTCATACAGACCGCTGGCGTTGGTGAAGTGGGTGTTTTCCAGTCCCAGTTCTTCCGCCTTCTCGTTCATCAGCTTAACAAACTCGTCCTCCGAGCCGCACAGATAGATAGAGATCGCCGTGGTCGCATCTGCACCGGAAGGCAGCGCAATGCCATACATCAGATCTTTTAGCGGAACGGTCTCGCCCTCTTCGAATCCGGCACGGGATGCCTCTGCATCGATCAGCGGCGCAATGATGTCATACGTCATGGTGAAGGTGTCGTCCATGTTTTCGATGTGTTCCGCTGCCACCAGAAGTGTCATGATCTTGGTCATGGATGCCGGATAGATGCGTGCATCCGGGTCACGCTGTGCCAGAATGGTGTTGTTGTCCACGTCCAGCAGAACAGCGTGTTCGCTGGAGATGTTGTTTGCCGTCAGTTCGGTCACATTCTCCGCAGCAGTGGGATATGTCAGCAGAGTCTCCGGTTCTGTGGGAGCCTCTGTTGCCGGTTCTGTTTCTGCCTGAGCGGCAGTGTTCTGGGCATTGACTGCCGCAGGGATCTGCTGCTGTATTTTCGGCTTTCCGGTCTGTGTCAGTAAAACGATCAGAAAAACCAGAACAATGAATCCGCATAAAACGCCGATGGAGACATTGATCCAGATTTTTGAATTGCTGCGGGACTTTTTCTTGTGAACTCTCATTGCTGCACCTCTGTTGGAAAAGCGGCACTGCACAAAGCCGCTTAAAATATCATTGTCTTTTCGAAAGACCTTGCATCATGAAAACAATATGCACTCTACAATTATAATCCATTTTTACCGTTTTGTCAATGGATTTTAAGAATTCTTCATGAAAAAAGCCTGTTACAGCGCAGAAAAAAGAGGGCATCGGTCACAGCCGGTGTCCTCTTTCTGGATTTGTGCGGTCGTTTATGCTGCGGCAGCGTCCAGCAGCTTTTCCATTGCGGTATAGGCAACCAATACCTTGTCCTCGCCGCTCAGCGCACGCTGGCGCACAACGGCGTGGGTGAATGTTCCGTCGATGAACGCCCAGTAGGTGGTGTCGTCTTTCTTCACCAGATCCATGGTATGGGTGCTGCCGTCTTTCATGGTATAAGTCAGATGCAGCGCCGGGTCGGTGTCAGTCGGAACATCTGCGGCAGTGTCCAGTGACTCATAGGACAGATTGGACAGCGCAGTGTAGAATGTCTGGAACGATTCCAGCAGTTCCGTGTCTGCACTTGTGATCTGCTTTCCGTCACAGCTGTAGGTCTCGCTGTCGCTGTCCGCCGTAAAGCTACGGTCGATGTCCAGGGTGGTATCGTTGAACGAACCGTGATATTGTACGGTGAAAGCAGAGATATCTGTCAGATTCACCTTATATACGGTGCTGAGCATATAATCCGAGGCATTGTCCTCCAAAAAGCTGAGGTAGTTGGAGTCCATCTTGAGGATCTCGTTGCTCTCCACCCGGAGACAATCCACATAGGAAGAAACAGACGGGTCAAATTCCTTTACCAGTAGGGTGGTAGTGTCACCGTTTGCCTGGGTGAGCTGGAATGTGTATGCCGGTTTGTCAAAGCCATAGGAGGCATACTTGTCTGCCGTCACATCGCTGTCGCCGAAGTCGTCTGCCTCCAGCTCTGTGATGTTGTTGAAGAGGTTGGACAGCTTGGAGTTGTCTGCCCCGATAGGCGTGCTGAGCGGTTCTGTGAGCTGCCAGTCGGAGTTGCCGTCCATGTCCTGAAATGTGTAGACCGTTTCATCTCCACGTTTCAGCGTCAGCGCAGTGAAAGACGAACTCAGATCGTCCAGCAGATAACGGTACCGCAGCTGCGTCTTGGTCACATAGAGATAGCCGGCAGTGTCAGAATCCACCAGATATACGTGGTCATCATCATCCTGCATCATATAGAAACTGGTGTTTGTGGGGTTCTGTTTTCCCACGTAGAGTGTCTTGACCGGTTTGTCCGCATCGTCTGTGTAGTAGGCGATGGAAACCGGATCAGACAGACCATAGGTCTCCAGCTGCTTTTCATCCGCAGCGCCCAGATCCTTTGTGGCAGTCACTCCGCAGCCATAAGTGCAGAGTGCATCAATATAATAGGTGTTGATGTGCAGGGTGCTGCCCTCGGCAACCTGCCACTTGCTGTCGTCATCCTTGTCGATGGTGTAGTCCAGTTCCGGCGTATGCAGCACCAGCTTGGTCACATCGTCGGACGTGAAAGAACTCAGCTGAAGTGCCGCAGCCTCTTCTGCCGCCTTCTTTTCCTTTTGGGTCTGATAGTGGTCGATGCCGAAATATGTGCCGAAACACACACCGATGAGCAGTACCAGCACCAGTCCGATGATGAGTTGTCTTTTCATGATTGTTTTGCCTCCTCAGACAGTGCTTATGAGTTACGGCGCTTGATCCACACGCCGACACCCACTGCCATAATTGCGATCGGTACTACCGTGAGAACTACCATCAGACGCTGTGCAAATCCGGAATCCTGCAGGGAAATGTAGTCGTTTGTCGTGGATTTGGTTGCGATGTCCATGTTGATATCGCTGTCGTACATCCAGCTGATGGTGCTGAGGAACAGATATACCGGCACGATAACGGTATCGTCGCTGACGTGTTCATCGTCGATAAACTCAGCGTTTCCGAATACCACCATCTTGGAGTCGTTTCTGCCCACGCTGGTGGAGTGTGCCGCCAGCAGGAGCTGACCGCTTTCTTCCTCCGGGTCATCGCTTGTGCCGCCGTAGGGTTCGCCGACTGCGCTGTCATAAGAGGTGATGAGGGGAGCGATGGTGTATTTGCCGCCTTCGTCATTATAGCGGAAGCTCCGGGACTCCGGCATAAAGGTGTACAGCCCCTGATCCACCAGTGCGGAGGTCAGGTCGGTCGCCTCGCTGTCGTCTTCCAGTTCGTTCAGTTCGCACTGAATGGTATAGGCGTCACCGGAAATGTGATAGTTGTTGTTTGTCTCATAAACCCGGTCGTAGTCCATGTAGAAGCCATAGTCCTTCATGATCTTTTCCAGGTTGGTGTAGACAAAGCTGCCGCCGTTGGGGGACATGAGCAGGCTGATGTTGCCGCCGTTGTCCAGATAGGCGTTCAGTTTTTCGGATTCTGCGTCGGTAATATCCTTGGTGGGTGCTGCGACCAGCACCAGGGCTGCATCTTCCGGCACAGCATCTGCCTCAGAGAGGTTCAGTTCTTTTGCAGCATAGTTGTAGTTGGTCAGGTTAGTCGTAAAACGAGTGTAGCTGTCCAGGGATTTTTCGCCGTGACCGGACAGGAAGTAAACGGTAGGCGTACGGTTTTCTGCTACACCCTTAATGGTGCCGGTGATGAGGTTTTCGCCCTTGAAGTCCTCGCCGGTGGTGTTGCCGTTGTCATCTGTATAAGTGGTGTACATGGAAGAACCTGGAATACGTTTTTTTATCGAAACCTCGGCATATTCGATTCCGTCTATCGCTGATAAACCGAGCACCAAAGCCGTAGATGAT
>ENA-UEPV01001963-UEPV01001963.1-human-gut-metagenome-genome-assembly--contig:-NODE-1963-length-11979-cov-3.561586_pt1 | contig 11979 bp, 9 predicted proteins | sample MGYA00242942_ERZ507925 | MGnify/ENA primary metagenome ERZ507925 (study PRJEB26167, sample SAMN06115453) | human gut metagenome | host: Homo sapiens | place: China:Fujian | collected 2015-08-26... | reverse complement strand
TTAAAACGCACGTGGAAAAAATACGCCGGATATTTGAAACAGATTCTGCCGCTGATGGGTGCGGGACGAACGGAACTGGCCATGAGCCTGTTCGGCAAAAGTTATGGTTCCAACATCAGCGGCGAACTGTATATCAACGGCAAAAAAGTACAGCTGAATACTGTACAGGAAGCCATCAAAAATCATCTGGCATATGTGACGGAGGATCGAAAGGGCAACGGACTGATTCTGAGCAACCCGATCAAGATTAATACAACTCTGGCAAATCTGGATGCCATCAGCAGACATACTGTTATTGATAAAGACAAAGAGTACAATGTGGCGGTAGACTATAAGAACAAACTGAATACGAAATGTCCAACTGTGGAGCAGAATGTAGGAAACTTAAGCGGCGGTAATCAACAGAAGGTACTTTTGGCAAAATGGATGTTCACAGATCCGGATATCCTGATCCTGGATGAGCCGACGAGAGGTATTGATGTTGGTGCAAAATACGAAATCTACTGCATCATTAACCAACTGGTGGCAGAAGGAAAATCGGTTCTCATGATCTCCTCGGAGCTGCCTGAGATCCTTGGCATGTGTGACCGGATTTATGTAATGAACGAAGGAAAAATAGTAGGAGAACTGGCGGGCAGTGAGGCAACACAGGAGCTTATCATGTCCAAGATATTATCAGCCGGTAAGAAAGGAGCATTGGCATGAATAAAACAAAGGGCCTCGATTTTATAAAAAGATATACCATGATCCTCGTACTGATCGTGGTTACGGCATTTTTTGCATGGAGAACCGGAGGAGCAATCCTGCTTCCCATGAATGTCAGCAGTCTGATCTCGCAGAACGCATATGTGTTTATTCTGGCAACCGGTATGCTGTTATGTATCCTGACCGGCGGTAACATCGATCTGTCCGTTGGATCTGTTGTATGTTTCGTCGGTGCCATCGGAGCGGTACTCATGGTCAACATGAAAATGAACATGTGGCTGGCTATTCTGATCATGTTTGTTATCGGTACACTGATCGGTGCTTTCCAGGGTTTCTGGATCGCTTATGTGAGAATCCCGCCTTTCATCGTGACATTGGCCGGCATGCTGGCTTTTCGAGGATTAAGCAACGTAGTCCTGCAGGGTATGACCGTATCCATTAAGGACTGCACTACATTCGTAAATCTGTTCGGTGGCGGTGCTGACTGTTATATTCCCGATTTCTTCGGTAATGGTCCCATCAATCTGACCTGTGTATTTGCCGGTGTGATCGCTGCAGTGATCTTTGCAGTGTTACAGCTGAAGAATAGAGCCGACAAGGTGAAAAAAGGATACGAAGCTCCCAGCATGGGTTCCACGATCGGCAAAATCGTAGTGATCGCTGCAGTGATCCTGGCATTCAGCTATCGTCTGGCACAGCACAAAGGTATTCCCAGCGTATTGATCTGGGTACTGATTGTTATCATGGTATATGGTTACATCACTTCCAACACTACTGTGGGACGTTATTTCTACGCAGTGGGCGGTAATGAGAAGGCCACCAAATTATCCGGTATCAATACCAACAAGGTTTATTTCCTGGCTTATATGAACATGGGATTCTTGGCAGCGTTAGCTGGTATGGTAACCATTGCACGTATGACTTCCGCACAGCCGACATACGGACAGAACTATGAAATGGATGCCATCGGTTCCTGCTTCATCGGCGGTGCTTCCGCATACGGCGGAACCGGAACTGTACCCGGAGTTATCGTAGGTGCTGTACTGATGGGTGTTATTAACCTGGGTATGTCTCTGATGGGCGTCGATCAGAATATGCAGAAGGTAGTCAAGGGTCTGGTACTTCTGGCAGCAGTTATCTTCGATGTTGTATCCAAACGTGGTGGAAAATTAATTGCCAAGAATTAATTTCTACATATCTAATCAAAAGGGCCCGGTGCATATGCGCTGCAGGCCCTTTTGATGGTATTGGGAGGAGAAGAGCATGAATAAGGGAAAAGAACGGAAGAAGCGGGAAGGAAAGCAGAAAAAAGGAGTCGGGATCGGAGTCAAGATCGTGGCACTTTTGCTGCTGCTGGCAGTTACTGCACTCAGCTGTATGGGAGTGCTGGTGCAGACGCTGCAATCGGTCATTGTAACCAACGATGAAATCGTGGCCGGTCAGGTGGCTGAACAGGAGAAAATCTCGGAGCTTTCCAGACAGTTTACTTACATTAACGGGCAGGTGTTGACCCATGTCATGACCACCAACAGTGTGACAATGGAAAATTTGTCGGATAAGATCCTGCAGGAGATCACTGATATGGAACAACAGATGACGGAGTTCGAAGGACTGCTGTCTGAGGGGGATGCCCGGAGAGAGGCGTTTGACAGTGCTTCTGCGGAACTGGCAAAATACAAAAAGACCGTGGAGAGTCTGCTGGTCACCAGTGCCGAGAACAAAACCCAGGCATATGTATCTGCCACATCCAACCTTCCGATGTTTAATGAACATATCGAGAATTACATGAACCGGATGCTGGAGATTACAGCGCAGGAAATGGAACAGGCCCAGGGACAAATGGAGCAGAGTGCTGCCAGAGTGCCGGGGATCATCTCTGTGGCAAGTATTGCGTTACTTGTGGTAGTGATCGTGATCATGCTGGGACTGCGGCTGTGGGTCATCGGCCCGGTGAAAAAGGCAACGAAACAGGTAGATGAACTGGTAGAAGGGATCCGCTGCAACAAAGGAGATATTACCAAAAGAATTCATGTGGGATCGAGAGATGAAGTGGGAAGACTGGCCATTGCCATCAATGATCTGGTAGCACAGATGCAGATCATCATCAGAGCCATCACCGAGGGCTGTGGACAGATGGAAGAAAAGCAGGCTGACATTATCTCCAATGTGGAAAAAGTAAATGCCACTGCGGATCATACCATGCAGAATCTGGGCATAATGTCCGAGGGAATGCAGCTGGTGACAGGGGCAATTGACGGAGTACAGCAGGATACCGGTGTATTGGATCACACGGTGGAAAATATGCTGGAAGTAGCCCAGAACGGAAGAGACTATGCAGCGGATATCAAGGAAAAAGCCGGTAAAATGAAAGCGACAGCGGTGGAGAGCAAGCAGGAGGCAACCGTTGTCATGAAGGAGATTGACACGGCTATGACAGAATCCATCGCCAACAGCAGGCAGATCCACAAGATCACGGAACTGACGGAAGAAATCCTGGGAATTGCTGGAACAACGAATCTGCTGGCACTGAATGCGTCTATCGAGGCTGCCAGAGCAGGAGAAGCAGGCCGGGGATTCGCAGTCGTGGCGGAGGAGATCCGCAAGCTCGCAGACAGCTCCAGAGAGTCAGCCAATAATATCCAGGAGATAAGTAACCGGGTAGTGGAAAGCGTGGAAGAACTTTCCGAAAATGCTACAAAACTTTTGGATTTTGTGAATACCAGAGTCATGAGAGATTACGATGCTCTGGAGGATACGGGCACAAATTATCATGAGGCTGCGGATCATGTGGATGAGATGATGAATGAATTCCGACAGAAGATCGATGAACTGTTGTCGGTACTGCAGAATGTCAATAGTGCTAACTCACAGATGGAAGCAACCGTGGAGGACAGTACGGAAAAGCTGGCGGTGGTAAAGAACAACAACCGGGGATTACAGCAGGAGATGAAGGATATTTCCTATGCGGTGGATGATCTGACCGGTGCAGTGGGACAGTTGAAAGAAAGTATCCGCTGTTTTACAGTGGTATAGACAGAAAAAATAAAATGCACGGGATTCCCGATGGGGAATTACCGTGCATTTTGAATGACTGCAGTTACATTTTAGGAATTTTCCGGAGCGTGATGCAGCTCCAGAGCCAGATAGGAATTGTGGTATTCCTTGCAGTAGGTGACATCTTTGTCAAACCATGCGGGAGGGACGAAAGCCTCTGCTGCTTCTTTGCTTCCAAACTCCACTTCTGCCATGATCAGAGGGGCGAAGGGGGCATCAAAAACATCCAGCTCGATGGTCAGGGAATAATCTGCCGGAGGAGTGGGAAAGCCTTCTTTGAATCCGGGATGCTCCAGAGGGATCAGATAGCGTCTTTTGGAGATTACGCTGCCATCGGCTTTTTCCCGTAAATGATAATAAGATGCCTCGTTCAGCGGAAGATTGCTCTCATCTCTGGCCATCATGCCGCTGCCTTTGTAAGTGAGATAATATTCATCATCCTGTTTTCTGGCTCTGACCACAGGATTATAATTCAGATATACCTGCTCGATATGATGAGAAGGATAGCTTTCCAGATTGTCGGGTAAGGATTTCAGGGTAAACTTTCGCTCGATTTCCATAGTATTAATGCCTCGCTTCTGTAATTAAGACTTAAAAATACTTCTTTAGTATAACATGATTTTCCTTGAAAATACAGTGAAATCTGCAAATATCTGCCCATGGGAATTGAATTACGCTTCCAAATTGTGTATACTAATCATAACTGTGCAAAGTCAGAGTATATGACTTGCAAATGAGACAGAAAACAAAACGGAAAGCGAGGGAAAACCATGAGTAAGATAGCGATTTTTCTGGCAAATGGGTTTGAGGAAATAGAAGGTCTGACGGTAGTGGATATCTGCCGCAGATGTGGACTGACCATTGATATGGTGTCCATTACGGAAGAAAAACAGGTGATGGGATCACATAAGATTCCGGTGACTGCGGATATGACATTGTCCCAGGTGAATTTTGAGGAATATGATTGTCTGGTATTGCCCGGTGGCGGACAGGGAACGAAGAATCTGGAGGCCTGTGAGCCCCTGATGCAGCAGATCGATGCTTTTTATGCATCGGGAAAATACATTGCGGCAATCTGTGCGGCTCCCAGTATCTTCGGACACAGAGGAATCCTGAAGGGAAAGAGAGCATGCGCCTATCCCTGCTTCGAGGATCATCTGGAAGGTGCGGCTGTGACTGCAGGCCCCGTGGAAGTGAACGGTAACGTGATCACTTCCCGCGGAATGGGGACTTCCATCCCCTTCGGACTGGCGATCGCCGGTGTATTCTGTGGACAGGATAAGGCAGATGCCTGCGCCCACGCTATTGTATTTCAGCCGTAAGCAGCTGAAGAGAAAGACGAGGACAAAGAATGAAAAAAGCATTAATTACAGGAATTACCGGACAGGACGGCTCTTATCTGGCAGAGTTCCTGCTGGAAAAAGGATATGAAGTGCATGGACTGATCCGCAGATCTTCCATCAGCAATACCGGTCGTATCGACCATCTGATCCGGGAGGACAAGATCGTTCTCCATGGCGGAGACATGACGGATTCCACCAGCCTGGTGCGCATCATCGGAGAAGTCAGACCGGATGAAATCTACAATCTGGGCGCCCAGAGCCATGTACAGGTAAGCTTTGAGGCACCGGAATATGCCGGAGATGTAGATGCACTGGGCGTGCTGCGGATTCTGGAGGCTGTGCGTATGGTGGGACTGGCCGAGACCTGCCGTATTTATCAGGCATCCACATCCGAACTCTATGGCCGAGTGGAAGAAGTGCCTCAGAATGAGAACACCCCGTTCCATCCCTACAGCCCCTATGCGGTGGCAAAACAGTACGGCTTCTGGATCGTGAAGGAATACAGAGAAGCGTATAATATGTTCGCAGTCAACGGCATTCTGTTCAACCATGAATCCGAGCGCCGGGGAGAGACTTTCGTTACCCGTAAGATCACACTGGCAGCCGGCAGAATCGCCTGCGGTATCCAGGATAAACTCTATCTGGGCAATCTGGATTCCAAGAGAGACTGGGGCTATGCGAAGGACTATGTGGAATGCATGTGGCTGATGCTGCAGCATGACAAGCCGGAGGACTTCGTTATTGCCACCGGTGTACAGCATACCGTAAGAGAATTTACCACACTGGCATTCCATTATGTGGGAATCGAACTGGAATGGCAGGGCAGCGGTATCCATGAAAAAGGAATCAACAAGGCCAACGGCAAGGTGGTGGTGGAGGTCAGCGAGGCCTTTTACCGTCCCACGGATGTGGTCAATCTGTGGGGAGATCCGATGAAGGCCCGCACGGTGCTGGGATGGAATCCCCAGAGAACCAGCTACGAGGAACTGTGCCGTCTGATGGCAGAGCACGATCTGAAGCTGGCAAAGGCTGAAGCGGTAGTGTTGAAGGAAACCGCGGAATAACAGGAGAAATAAAGAGAGGAAGTACTGTAATATCATGGAAAAAGACGCAAAAATATATGTAGCCGGCCACAAGGGTATGGTAGGAAGTGCTATTTGTAGAGCACTCCAGAGAAACGGATATACCAATATCATCACCCGCAGCCATAAGGAACTGGATCTGTGCAGACAGGATGCCGTGGAGGAGTTCTTTTCCAGGGAGAAGCCGGACTATGTGTTCCTGGCCGCAGCCAAGGTGGGCGGCATCATGGCCAACAGTGAGGCACTGGCGGATTTCATGTATGAAAATATGATCCTGGAGATGAATGTGATCCATGCGGCATGGCAGAACAACTGCAAGAAGCTGATGTTTTTGGGCAGCAGCTGTATCTATCCCCGTATGGCACCGCAGCCTATGAAGGAGAGCTGCCTGTTGACTTCTGAGCTGGAGAAAACCAATGAGGCGTATGCACTGGCGAAGATCTCCGGACTGAAATACTGCGAGTTCCTGAACAGACAGTACGGAACCGACTATATCAGTGTCATGCCCACGAATCTGTACGGGCCCAACGACAATTATCATCCCACCCACAGCCATGTGCTTCCGGCGCTGATCCGCCGCTTCCATGAGGCAAAAGTATCCGGCGCGAAGGAAGTAGTCTGCTGGGGAACAGGAACCCCACTGCGGGAATTTCTCTATGTGGATGATCTGGCAGATGCCTGCGTGTATCTGATGAATACCTACAGCGGCGATGAGACAGTGAATCTGGGAACCGGCAAGGAACTGACCATCCGGGAATTGACGGAACTGGTAGCGAAGGTAGTAGGTTATACTGGGGAGATCAAATGGGATCCCAGCAAGCCGGATGGAACTCCCAGAAAGCTTCTGGATGTCAGCAAACTGGAAAGCCTGGGCTACCATTATACGACGGAGCTGGAAGAAGGTATCCGTCTGACTTATGAGGATTTCCTCAATAATCCCATGCGTGCGGAACGCTAATGGTTCCGGGCACGAACAGCGCAGGCAGACAGACGGCCCGGGAAAGGATGAAGTGAACAGAATGAATGATTTTCGGAAGACAGCACAGGAGATGCTGGAATTTATAAGAATAAGTCCTACCTGTTTTCATGCAGTGGCCAATATCGGAAGGATGCTGGAGGCAGCAGGCTTTCAGCAGTTACAGGAAAAGGAAGAATGGAAACTGGAAAAGGGCGGACGGTATTATACGGAGCGCAATGATTCTTCCGTTATTGCGTTTGTGATTCCGGAAAAGGAGGTCGGCATCAGGGGCTTTCATATGGCAGCAGCCCACAGTGATTCCCCCTGCTTTAAGATCAAAGAGAAGCCGGAATTGACCGTGGAGGAGCATTATCTGCGTCTGAACACCGAAAAATACGGCGGCATGATCTTGTCCACCTGGTTGGACAGACCACTCTCCGTCGCTGGCAGACTGGCTGTGAAGAACGGGAACGGTATCGAGGGCAGACTGGTGAATATCGACAGAGATCTCTGTGTGATCCCCAATGTGGCCATCCATATGAACCGGGAAATGAACAAGGGTGTGGAGTACAATCCCCAGGTGGATCTGCTGCCTTTGCTTGCGGACGTATCATTTGACGAATATGATGCACATACCACATACGATGCACAGACCGCATCGGAGAATGCGGAGGAACAGCCGGAAACAGTAGAGAAGCCCACACTGGTAGCGCTGGCAGCAGAAGCGGCAGGCGTGGACGCTGAGACGATTCTCGGAGAAGACCTGTTTCTGTACACCAGACAGGAAGGAAAAATGATAGGAGCAAAGGGAGAATTCGTGTTGTCTCCCAGACTGGATGATCTGCAGAGCGCTTTTGCCCTGACAAAGGCTTTTACGGAGAGTACGCCTGCAGAATATATCAATCTCTGTGCAGTATTTGATAATGAAGAAGTAGGAAGCGGTACCAGACAGGGCGCCGATTCCACTTTTCTGGAAGATACTTTACAGCGGATCACAGAGGGACTGCAGGAGGGGCACAGCACCTATCTGCGCTGGGTGGCAGACAGCTTCCTGATCTCTGCGGATAATGCCCATGCGGTACATCCCAACCATCCCGAAAAAGCAGACCCTGCCAACCGCCCGTATCTAAACGGCGGAATCGCCCTTAAATATCATGGCAGCCAGAAATACACCACCGATGGTATTTCCGCGGCAAGGATGAAGGATTACTGCGAACGGGCGAAGGTACCTTACCAGACCTATGCCAACCGTTCCGACATTGCGGGAGGTTCCACTCTCGGCAATATTTCCACCGCACATGTATCAGTGTCCAGCGTGGATATCGGACTGCCTCAGCTGGCCATGCATTCCGCTGTGGAGACAGCAGGTATGAAGGATACGGAATATGCGGTCCGGGCGCTGAAGGAATTCTGGGGCGAATGATTTTGGCAGCGGGAATTCTTAAAAAAGTATAAAAAGCGTGGAAGCACTTGAAAGTTCTGCACGAAAAGTGCATATTTAGGATACAGGAAAAGATACAAAAAAGATACGAAAGAAGGCTGAAGTTATGTTTGAAATGAAACCGGAATACTATATTGGAATTGACATGATCGATCAGGAGCATAAACAGTTGTTTGACTATGCCAGTGAAGCATACGAACTGCTGCAGGAAGAGTTTACACCGGACAAGTATGACAAGATTGATGCAATTCTGGAAAAACTGCGTGATTATACCGTAAAACATTTTTCAGATGAAGAAGCGTATATGGAATCCATCCAGTACAAAAAGATTTTTACCCAGAAGATTCAGCATCAGGAATTTATCAACAAACTGGATGAATTTATTGATCAGCATGAGAAAGATGAAGAAAATCAGGATGAGCAGATCATGGATATTCTGAATTACCTGACAGACTGGCTGATCAACCATATCCTTCATGTGGATGGACAGATTCCGAAGGAGGCGTAAGACCTGACTTTTCCGGAATGATTTCCCACATGGGACATAAGATGTAAGAAGCGGAAGTAATGGGGAGTGCCCATGGACCAGAAACTGGAAAACATCCTGAATCTTGCATTGGAGACCCCGGAGGAAGAACGGAAACAGACGGAAAGTCTGAATGTCGGTTACAGTGCGGAGAGCCGCAGCTGGGAGCTGATCGTAAAATATCATGGCAGTCTGGACGGACTGCGGGAACAGAATATTGTGGTGGAAGAGCTGATTGCCGGATATGCGATCCTTACGGTACCGGAGACACTGGTAGATACCGTATCGGAGACTCCGGAGATCGAGTATGTGGAGAAGCCTAAGCGGTTTTACTATCAGCAGACAGATCCGGACGGCGCATCCTGCTTTCCACCGGTGACAAGAAGAACGCCTTTTCTGAATGGAAGGGGCGTTCTTTTGGCTGTATTGGATTCCGGGATCACCTGGGATCTGGAGGTGTTCCGCAAGGCAGATGGCAGTACGAGGATACGGTATCTATGGGATCAGACGATACCATGGGATCAGACGATTCCGGGAAAGCAGGCCGCATCACGGGAGCAGGAGACGCTGCGGAATCCGACATTGCCACAGAATCAGATAGCGCCGGAGGAAACGGGCGATACGGGATATGGGAGGACACCGGATGGATTTCCCATCGGGACTGAATATACGGAGGAGGAAATCAACCGGGCACTGAACAGCAGTGTATTGGAACGTTACCGCCTGATCCCCAGCAGGGATCTGACCGGCCATGGAACGGCAGTGGCCGGGATCGCCGCCGGCAGGAGTGCGGATGGTCTCTATACCGGGGCAGCCCCGGAGGCGGAACTGATCATCGTGAAACTGGGACTTCCCAGGGAGGAAGGTTTTCCCCGGACCACGGAGATCATGAGAGGCGTTACTTATGCGCTGCGGAAAGCCAGACAGTTAAATATGCCTCTTGTCATCAATCTGAGCTTCGGCAACAGCTACGGTTCCCACGATGGAAGTTCTCTGCTGGAGAGGTTCCTGGACAATGCTTCGGAGATCGGCAGGACGGTGATATGCGTGGGCAGCGGCAACGAAGGAGCCGCCAGAGGACATTTTGCCGGCAATATAACAAGGGACGGCCGCGTGGAACTGGCTGTAAGCAATTATGAGAGAAACCTGAATATACAGCTATGGAAAAATTACAGCGATGTGTTCCGGATAAGACTGCAGGCCCCGGGAGGTGAGGAAGCAGAATTGTCCACAAATATCCAGGGAGGAAAATACACGCTGGAATTGGAACAGACTAGAATACTGGTTTATCTGGGAGAGCCTCTGCCCTATGCGGTGGCACAGGAAATCTATCTGGACATGATCCCGGCAGAGGGAAGCTACATCAATGCAGGGATCTGGACAATCCGGCTGGAACCGGTAGTGACCGTGACAGGACAATATTATCTGTATCTCCCAGCGGGAAGCGGAATCGGGGAGAGTACCGGATTCTACCGTGCCACACCCCAGGTGACACTGACCATTCCGTCTACCGCAGCCAAGGTGATCACCGTGGGAGCCTATGACCAGGTCTATGATACCTATGCAGATTTTTCCGGCAGAGGCTATGCAGACAGTACCCGTACCATCGGCGTGGCAGCTGCGGGACTGACCAAGCCGGATCTTGTGGCCCCGGGTGTGAATATCCAGGCTCCGGATGTGTACGGAAGCTTTACTCCCGTGACCGGGACCTCTTTTGCGACACCCATTGTCAGCGGGGCAGCAGCCCTTTTGATGGAATGGGGCATTGTACGGGGGAATGATCCCTTCCTCTACGGCGAAAAAGTAAAAGCATATTTCAGGAAAGGAGCCAGACCACTGAGGGGGGAGACTGAATATCCCAATGACCGGGTGGGGTATGGGAAACTGTGCGTGGCGGAGAGTCTCCTGGAAAATTAGTATCATAAAGAATGAGATTGGAAACAGTTCCGGAACAAAATGCGGCAAAACAGGTTAAATAACTTCAAGAAACTTGATTGTTTTGTAACTATTGTATAGAAATGAGGAGGCAATTTGTGTAAAAAGATGCATTGAAAGCTACATCACAAGATGATACTATAAACAAGAACAATCGTTTGCGCATATTGTGACAATAAAGAGGTATGAAAATAACGGATTGCGCAAGGATGGGGAGAAAAGTGTGCCTACAATCTGTAGGTTGCAGGTCACGGAAAGGCGTGATGAAGGTATGAACAATAATTCTGGGAATGATAAGACAATGACGATCCATGATGTGGCGAGGGAACTGGGGGTGTCTGCCAGCACAGTTTCCAGGGCGATCTCCGGAAAAGGCCGTATTGGAGCCGCTACCAGAGACCGGATTCTCGACTACATAGAAGAACATGGCTTTTATCCCAATGCGGCAGCACAGAGCCTGGCACAATCCAAGACCAATAATATCGCCATTATCCTGCCGGAGGTCAATACCCTTGTGGATATGCCTTTTTTCCATACCTGTATGTATGGCGTGGAAGAAGTGGCACAGGCCAATGATTATGATATTATCGTGGTCACGACGAACGGAAACGATACCAAACCATTGGAGCGGCTGATCCAGAACCGGAAAGTGGACGGAATGATTCTTACCAGAACTTATGAGAACGACAAATACGTTAAATTCCTGAAACAGAAGCAGATTCCCTTTGTGGCTGTGGGAAAATTCCCGGATGATGATGTGGTACAGGTAGACCATGATAATGTGGGAGCCTGTAAGGAACTGGTGACGGTTCTGTTCGCCAAAGGGATCCAGAATATTGCCTACCTGGGAAGCAATATGGATCAGATGGTAAACCGCTGCAGGTATCAGGGATATGAGGGCAGTAACCTGAGTATCTGGTGCGATTACGAAGGAC
>ENA-UEPV01001959-UEPV01001959.1-human-gut-metagenome-genome-assembly--contig:-NODE-1959-length-11998-cov-3.821911_pt1 | contig 11998 bp, 9 predicted proteins | sample MGYA00242942_ERZ507925 | MGnify/ENA primary metagenome ERZ507925 (study PRJEB26167, sample SAMN06115453) | human gut metagenome | host: Homo sapiens | place: China:Fujian | collected 2015-08-26... | reverse complement strand
AAGACCCAAGAGATATCGCGAAAGCAGGAAAGGCAAAGAAATCCGGTTATCCAGCCTGTCTGCGGAACAGACAAATGTATGGAAGCAAATAAACATAATTTTCTTCACAGCAGCAAGGTTGTGATCGAATTCTTAGAGCCGGTTGATATCCGTGGATTGAAGCCGAAGGAACGTAAAGAGGTTCTGGATGCAATCCCAGGTAAGATTCAGGCAGCCCGGTTAAAAAATCTGCCTATGACAGAAAAATAAAATAATAATATAAGGAGGAACTTATTATGCCTTGGTGGGGATGGATGTTAATCGTCATCGCAATATTAGTTGTAATCTTAGTAGTACTTTACATAGTAGGAAACCGCCTGCAGAAGAAGCAGAGCGCACAGAAAGAAGCTATGCTTCAGGCTGCACAGCCTGTCACGATGCTGGTCATCGATAAAAAGATGCTGCCTATGAAAGATGCAAATCTTCCGAAACAGGTATTGGAATCAACTCCAAAGCGTTACCAGAAAGCCAAGCTTCCTATCGTTAAAGCCAAGATTGGTCCACAGATCATCAATCTGATCTGCGACGATGGAATCTTTGATGTTATGCCTGTCCGTGGCGAAGTTAAAGCTATGGTCAGCGGTATCTACATCACAAGCGTTAAGAATGTTCGTGGTAAGAAAGCACCGGAGCCTGCAAAGAAATCATTCAGCCAGAAGCTTCGTGCAAAACAGAAGAAATACGAGCAGACTTATGAGCAGGAAACTGCCAGCATGAAACTCAGCAAAGAAGAAAAAGCCGCAAGAAAAGCAAAGGCAAAGGAAGAAAAAGAAAGGGCAAAGAAGATCCAGTAATCATGATAAATACTCGTGTCGACCTCAGAAAATTAGTTATTACCTGTCTGGTTCCGGTTACCATATTACTGATACATAATATTGTATATCTTGCAGGCACCCGGATCTATGATCTTACAGGCAGTCAGACTGATTCTGTCGGCAGTATCACATCATGTATTTCATATATTCTTTGTATCTGTATTTTCGGATATTTTTATCTGTCCGATCATTCAAAAACAAAGCACGCAGGAAAGAAAAATCCTTTCCTGCGTGCTTTTGTTATCTTTATTTTACTGCTGATCCTTGGTATCAGTCTTCAGCTCTTAACAACCTGTATTCTTCGTCTGATCGACACTTATAGGCCGGAGCTTCTAACCTCATACCATGAACGGGTACAGCGGTCATTTTCCATCAACAATGGAATCATCCGTATCTGTACAGTCACACTTCTCGCACCGATCGCAGAAGAATTCGCCTTCCGGGGAGTGGCACTGAAGCTGTCTGTCTCTGCATTTCACACGAAGCATGCCGCCCTCTGTGCGATCCTGTTCACAGCATTCTGTTTCGGCTGTTATCATGGAAATGTCGTTCAGTTCTGCTACAGCGTTCCGGCCGGAATCATTCTGGGCTGTCTTGCCGTATGGTCAGGTTCCCTGATCCCCGGCATGATCCTTCATATGATCTTAAACGCTTCTTCCTATGTGATCGGAAGTATAGCAATCTCCGCCTCTATACTGTGGGGAATCATCGGAATCACCTGTATCCTGATTATGATTTGTATGAAATTAATAAGGCGGTCTATCTGACGGACTAGCTTTATATTGACATTAGCGAAGATTCCGTAATGAAATGCACATTGTCAGTAAATACGGGTGCCTGTTTGAGTCCGAAGGACGAGTTGGCACAGGAGTATTTACGAATCAGACATGTGCATTGAATAGGAATCGCAGCAAGTCAATATAAAGCTAGTCCGCCAGATAGACCGCCTTATTTATTCTACACTACAAAATATCGTGACAAATGATATACCAGAACCTTCTCATCCGGGTCTTCTTCATAACCGGACAATTTGATCATCTTCTTTAAAACGAACAGGTTGCAGTCACGGATTGCTTTCTGATATTCAAATGTCGGATAGTAAATCAAAAGTTCAATATCTCTCGGCTGTCTCCGAACCGATGCGATGATATTATCCAGTACCTTCTTGAAGGTTGCACCGGAAAATGGATTGAAGAAATAGAAATAATTGTCTTCATCTCCGACCTCATATGCCTCTGCCTCCACATTCAGGAACTGCATCCTTTCCTCCTGATCAAGGAATTTGCTCTGATAGCTTGCGGCATTTGTCAGAAGTCTGTCATAGACCCTGGCATTGTTCTCGATTCCAACCGTCCGGCAGTAATGTCTGGAATTACAGTAAAAAAGCACTCTGCCAAGTCCACAGCCAAAATCCACAAGCGTATCTTCAGGCTCCATGCTGATCTCATCGAACATCGTCACCAGATCATTATAATATGTAACCTCATAATTATTATCTTCTTCGTTCACCGGAAGACATACATCCATATCTCCAAATGCTGTCTCCGCGATCGTTTCAATCCCCAGAAAGCTGTCGAAAGATTTCTCACTACCCATATATATTTATACCCCTTCGTAGTCCGCAGTCACATTCAGACTGCAATCCGTAATATAATCATTGTTAAAATCAATACAGTAACGAATATCAATCCGGATTCCCTTCTCAGACTGCTCCATATGATATTCCTCCGTACAGATATTCATACAGATCGGTCCAACCGGAGTTGCATAATGCACCGAGCTGTTCTTCTCCCGGTCAAATAACATAACCGTGTTCACGCTGCCACGTTTCGTAAGCTGTAATGCATGCTCATCGAACCGCAGAAGATTCTTCACCGGTTCTTCCACATCTTCAATGAATTCGTCATATTTGATATAGCGGTTTCCGTTTTTCTCAGAGTATGTTCCCCGCGTCTCAAGCTCCAGAACCTCCGGTTCATCATCCGCTCCGGCAACACTCTGCACACCCGTTACTTTTATCTTTATATCTCTCGTCGTCATAAATTATCTTTCAAATGCCATCTCAATTAAGGTATTTACAAGGGTCTTGATATCATATCCCTCAGCATCCCACAGCATTGGATACATACTGATCGATGTAAATCCCGGCAATGTGTTTACTTCATTAAATATTACACGATTGGTGTCTTTCTCAAGGAAGAAATCCACACGGGCAAGTCCAAAGCCGTCAATCGCATTAAAGATACGAATTGCTTCTGCACGGATCTCGTCCTCAGCTTCTTCCGGTATATCTGCCCCGATGATCGTCTTGGAATCTGCATTATTGTATTTTGCATCAAAATCATAGAAATCTGCATTTGCGGCAGCAAGGATCTCTCCAACACCGGATGCCTTTGTATGATTTCCATATCCAAGTACACCACATTCCAACTCTCTGCCAACGATCGTTTCCTCGACAAGGATCTTGGAATCATGGTTGAGTGCCTCATGCAGACCAGCTTCTAACTCGGCTCTGTCATGTGCCTTTGTAACACCCTTTGATGAACCTGCGGATGATGGTTTTACAAATACCGGATAGTTTAACTCGCTCTCTACCCGATCCATCGCAACATCCAGATCATCAAAATCATCTTCTACTACAGGAACAAATTTTGCCTGTGTTACATTGATATGATCAGCAATGATCTTTGTATGGAATTTGTCCATTGCAGCAGCCGATGCAAATACACCGCAGCCCACATATGGAATGTCCGCCATCTCAAACAATCCCTGAATCGTACCGTCTTCTCCATATAAACCATGCAAAACAGGGAAAATAACATCTACAGGCTCCGCATAGATTCTGTCGCCATCTTTTATGATAATCTCTTTTGCAGAATCCGGTGAAATCACTGCACGAACCTGACTGTCGTACCAGCTTCCGTCAGCAATACTCTCAATGCTGTCAGCCTTCAGCCATTTGCCATCCTTTGTGATTCCGATCAGTGTCATATCATATTTGTCCGTATCCACCGCTTTGGCAACTGTCTGAACTGAAATGCATGAAACTTCATGTTCCGATGATCTTCCTCCAAAAATAACTACCAATTTTTTCTTAGTCATATTCCCTTGAGCTCCTTTGAACTATATAATCAAAATATCTCATATCATACCACAACCACCTATATAATTCAAGGATTCCGGGGATTTAGGGGTAGGTGGAAAAGTCAGTCATAATCTTTTCAACGTCACACACAAAGTTTCATAATACCCGGCCGGATAAGCAACGCCATTCAAGGTTGCTGCCGGAAGGCTCAGGTATTCAAAGGCTGACCAGGCAGTAACCGGGATGCCGTATTCTTCTGCACTTTCCTCTGCACAGGCATCGATATATTCTTTGCTCAGTATCAGATTCTTTCGCACAATGCTTTTCTCCTGATCGTTATAGTCTGCGCCAAGCTTCTCGGCTATACCGTAAAGTACCGCCTGCTCAACATATGAAGTAAATTCATCCAATTGCTTATCCGATAAATTCTCATTTCCCTCATATCTTATTCGAATACGGATAACATCTGATGTTTTATTCTGAGCACTTATCTTGCTCTCCACAAGCTCCGTTTTTGTTTTGCCGGACTCTATATTATAATCGTTTTCTCCGTCGGTCTTCTTCTCACTTGTATCTCTTGCTATATCATCATACACCGCTTCCAACTCCTGTAACTGCTTCTGTGTTTCGTATGCATTTAATGTTGTGCCATCCAGAATACGAAATGCGGTCTGTATATTATTTGACAGTTCTGTATCCTGTCCATCCAAAGTATCCTGACCATTTACCATCTGGTTCGATCTGCCATTCTTACCATCTGTCTGTGAAGTTTTGTCACCGGTTATTCCGGCATAATTTTCCTCGGTACTATCATAGGCTATATCTTCATCTCCCTCCGCATACTCAACCAGATTCATCACCTGCTCAACGCTGTTTTTCGCGCTGTATAATCTTTTCAGTGCTCCCATTTCCACATATAATGTTCCACAAAATAAACCGATCAGGATTCCGGCAACTGCCGCTCTCACTGCTCTACCCATTTCCATAACCTCCATTTTTCTTCATCAAAATCTAACACTTTAAACCATATCTACTCCCCCAGTGTCGCCAGACACTCTCCTTTGTAATGCGCTGCAATATACTTCCGGATGCTTCCGGACGCTTCGCCCTGATACAACGAATCTGTGCAGACCACCTCTACATAATTCGTTACAAATTCCTTTATCAGCTCCGGATACATCTGCCGCAGGGTTTCTTCGGAATCCACCACGATATATTCCACATGGCTCAGGTCAAGACTCCGGTCATGCTCTTGATCATATTCAGCCCGTGCTCGCTGCAGGCTCTCCGCAACGACCGGATACTCTCGTTCCTCCGATTCGGCTGCCGACTCCGCTCCCTCCAGACTGTCCGTGACAAATGTATACTCATATCCCCCGTCTGTCTCAGAGATCATAACCACACGGAGATAGTCTACCGCTTCAATGGATCTGTCCATGCATCCGGACAATATGCAGGTGATCAGAACTCCACCGATCACTTCTGCAGCCATCTTTGCAAGCTTCCCCGGATTCGTCCGTTTTCTCCCTGCAAATGCCGGTACAAGAACCGACAATGGAATATCAACGGCGGCAATGTAGATCATAAAAGCCCGGCCGGCATCCCGTTCTACAAGGAACCGGCCCATCCATAGAAACAGCAGAAACAAAACAACCACACAGCCGCTTCTTATCCACAGGCTTCTTTTTTCTTCCATCACTTTTTTATCCATTGCATTATCAGAATCATGTCCATGTAACTCTGTACTCTTATCATTCCCGGCTGCTCTCATCCCGCCGCTCTTTCTCCATACACAGATGATCTTCCAGATCTCATCCACAAACTGACAAATGAATACAATGTGGATAGCCAGAAGCAAGAGTCCGAAGATTATAAGCAGATAACAGGCGAGTAAACCGAGCCTCGCATTTGCACCTCCGGGGAACATCATCGCACCCACAACATTTAGTATTCCCTTTGAAGTCATTGTTTTGCTCTGTAAGCCAAGTAGTGATATCACAAAACAGGAAGCAACAAGGGCCGACACAACCGGAACAGACACTGTCCATACCAACATCCCTCGTCTTCGTTTCTCTACTCTCAGATAAAGATACATGACAAATTCCAGCATACATAACCCTACGATCATCAGATATCCTTTTATCAGAACCTGACATATTGTGTTACATACAGATGCCTGCATCTGGAATTCTACATATTCTTTTAGTCGAGAAAAATCTGCATTCCAGAATCCACAAATAATAAACAGCACCAATGTGATCCCGATTCCGATCACACTTGCTTCCGCAAATCCGATATAACCACGCAGCCCCTTTCCTGCCATATAGAAAAGTGCCAGTAATACCGGAACGACCAGAACCGTTCCTGCATAATCCGGCAGCATCAGGATCCGGCTCCCCTGTACAAAGAAATAAAGCAGAAAAAGAACCCGAATTGCATATCTGATCACATAAATAGATGCAATAGCCACTTTTTTCTTATTATTCCATACTTTTGCACCCGTTATCTCTGTCTTTTCTTTAGCCGGATCTGACAATTTCACTACACCGGAAAGCGCAAGATGTAGTAGCACCACATAAACCAGAGCAAGTATTAGCATCAAAAAAAGTGATAAAATACCGTTGTTTTTGGAAAAATCCGTCATAATCTGTACCATATTCCAGAAAGTAATCGGGAAAATCAGGCAAGTTCCCGTTATAAAAAGCTGCCGAAACGTCACATTTCTATAATCCATATATTAATTCACACCCATTCATCATTACTTTTTACGAAGCCGTCTGCGCTCCCGATAGTTCGCCCATGCCGGTCGAAAGATAATTTTTTTGATTGGCTTACGAATGACAAAATCTTCCATTCCATCCTCTGCATAGCCACAGGTTACGACCGGTGCCATGTACGGAACACCAAAGCTGTTCAGACCGGCAAGATGATAGATCAATAAAAGCATCACCAGAAGGAAGCCATACAGTCCAAAAAAAGCAGCCGCCAGTATAGTTAGAAATTTTAAAAGACGGAACACCGACGCAAAAGCTTCATTTGGAATTGCAAAAGAAGCAATCGCTGTCAGCGCAACTACGATCACCACGATGGTACTGACAATCCCTGCTTCCACCGCAGCCTGTCCAACGATCAGACCACCAACAACGCCGATCGTATTTCCCAGCTGACTCGGCAGACGGATTCCTGCCTCCCGCAGCAATTCAAACAACAACTCCATGATCAAAACCTCTAACATGATTGGAAAAGACAACTGATTTCTTGCAACTGCAATCGCATAGAGAAGTTTATCCGGTATCACCTCCCGGTGATAACAGGTAACAGCTATATAGAAGCCCGGCAGCCCCACCGCGATAAATGCCGCTATATAACGAATGATTCTGGCAAAAGTTGTAACCGGCCAACGGTTATAATAATCATCGGCAGTCTGGAATAATGTATTGATCGTCGCCGGCGCAATCAGAACCTCCGGCGAATTGTCAAATACAATTACAACCCTGCCATCTGCCAGTGCCGCCGCCGCTTTATCCGGTCTGGTGGTTGACTGGAACACCGGAAACGGCCGGTACCATTTCTTCTCCATCAGATGTTCCGCCATGCCACTGTCAAATATGGCATCTATCTCATATTCATTCATCCGTTCTTTCACCTGTTCAACCAGCTTCTTCTCTGCAATATCCTCAATATACATGATTCCATACTCGGTTCTGGAACGAACACCGATCGTATTCTGGATCAATTTTAATCTTGTATCTTTAATCCTCCGCCGAATAAGGGCTGTCGATGTACGGATACTTTCATTAAAACTATCCCGCGGACCACGCATTCCACCCTCGGTAGAGCTTTCTTCCACCCCTCGTACCGGCAGCTTCTTGGAAGACACAACAAACGCCTGATCTGCATCCGATACAAATACCGCTGTGTCTCCTTTTAATATCGAAAACATCACATTTTTGAAGTCATTTTCTGCCTTTATATCCGCCGATTGTGTCTCAAATGAATCCATTGCCTCCCACAGGGAACCGCCATGCTCATGCCGCCACTCCCAGGTCACAGGCTTAATGATCGTATCCTCGATCAGACCATTGTCACATAGCCCATCAATGTACACTACATAGATTGCTCCTACCGACGCGGACGTCTCATCTGCTGATCCGACAGAATCCTCCGCATACACATCCAAACCGGTACGTCTGACTGTAAATCGACGTTCCACGATGTCTCCCCAATCGGCAAACAGCGCCTTTACCCGGCTGATATTTGCATCTATATCTCTGTCAATCCGGCTGTCTGCACTATAAATTCCGCCTTCTGCATCTCTGTCTTTTTCCAAACGTTCCACCTCCCGCCGCTCCTATGTACATTTATATTTTTTATGACTCTGACCGACTTTCCCCAACCTTATTCCTCCATGATCTAACTATTGCTTGTTTTATTTTCTTACTATTTCCAGTATTGCCAGTAACCCTCTGAACTATACATAAAATGTTACATTGAATCATGATATAATGAACGCAAAATTATTTGCTTGCAAGGATGCTGATTTTGCGGAATGCATAGAATGTGCGAAGCACATGATATAATGATGAAAAATCGCTTGCTTGCAAGGGTCGATTTTTCGAATGCATTGAACGAGTACGATATAATGATCATTACGATGGGATGCGCTTGCACAAATCCCCAAAAGCTTCTATAGTAATTACATAAAATCATAGAATTGCTCACATATGATGAACCCGGCAATATTCAAATAGCTTCCGTTGCATCAGCGCCATATAGAATCTTAACCGGAAATATAGAAATACCATGGCTTCACAAACCACCCAGAAAGGAAACAAAAAAATGATAAAATCAGATAATATATCCGACAACAAAAAACATACAACAGATCCAATTTATAAATCAGACAACAGAAATGCTACGGCAACCCCACACGCCAGATTAGAAAACAGGAAACTACGCCTTGCCATCCTCGGTGCAGGCGGTATCGCCCGCAAAATGGCGGAAACCGTCAACCAGATGGAAGATGTGGAACTCTATGCTGTAGCAAGCAGAACGGAAGAAAAAGCCAGACAGTTTGCAGATACTTATCATGCATCCAAATGGTATGGCTCTTATGAAGAAATGGTTGCCGATGACGGGATCGATCTTGTCTACGTTGCAACTCCACACTCCCACCATAAAGAGCATACGATGCTGTGTCTGAATTATAACCGGGCTGTTCTGTGTGAGAAAGCATTTGCCGTAAATACAAAAGAAGCCGAAAATATGATCCGGCTTGCAAAAGAGAAAAATATATTACTGGCGGAAGCGATGTGGGTTCGCTATATGCCAATGTCATTTACTTTAAAAGAAATTATAGATTCCGACGTTATCGGAAAAATAACAGGGCTGACCGCAAATCTTGGTTATTCCCTGATGCAGGTAGAACGTCTGATTCGCCCGGAGCTTGCCGGAGGTGCTCTCTTAGATCTTGCACCATATACCTTAAACTTTGCGACCTGGGTGCTTGGCGACAACGTATCAACAATCCACACAACGATGACTCCACACGAAACAGTCGTAGACAAAACAGAATTTATCAACCTGACATACCCGGACGGTGCGATCGCTGGTCTGTTCACAACTATGGAATCAGCCACCGACCGCCGCGGCGTGATCTACGGAACAAAAGGTTACATCGAGGTTGACAATATCAATAATTACGAGGCATTCCGTATATATGAAAATGACCGCCGACTGGTTCAGACGATCAACTGTCCTGCCCAGATCAGCGGCTACGAATATGAAGTGCTCGCCTGTAAGAGAGCACTTGAAAAAGGTCTGACTGAATGTCCGGAAATGCCACATGAACATACTTTATATATCATGCGGCTATTTGACGAGATACGAAAGAGCTGGTAACAGCATACAAAAATCCCACTATAACAGATGATATGCACCTCTTTCACTGATTGTCCAATAAAAAGGGGACATCTATCATCTGTCACAGTGGGATCTCTTTAAATATTCATTTATCTAAGCAGCATATTGCCTGATAATAGCTGAACCAACGGATAATACTTTGCTGCAGTAAATCCTGACAGGTACAGCAGCAATGGCAAAAGCGCAACGGCTGCCGCACAGAATATCGCACCATTTGTGCTCCTGATCAGCTTTCCAACTAGAACATAGAGTACAGTCAGTACCAGAATCGTGATCAACCGAATTCCAGATACCAGCAGGAAATATCCGGTAATACTGGTTGATATGCCAACCTGTTCCAGACACGGAAGAGACTGTGCCAGATATTTTCCTCCTGCCAGCCCAATTTCTCTTTTCACCCACATAAGTTCAGGCAGATAAACGATCATGTATACAACAAGAATAATAAGCAGCATCCGAAATGCCTTGATCACATGAAGTTTCCTGTAATTCTCTGTAATATCAATAATGCCATTGATCTTATATCTGTAATCCTCCAGATACAGAAATGCAGTTGTAAGCATCAGTACAACGATTACCTTCGCTGCATTCATCACGTCATCCTTATAGTCTTTGCTTCCGGCAAGGATATTCCAGCCTCTGGCATAGACAAATCCTATCCGTTCCAGTACAGCAGGATCGGCTTCCGAAACCTGTGACGTGATTCCACATTGCTGCTTAATATAATCCACATATTCCAGACAGCGAAAGAAACTCTCCTCATTTGCAAGCTGCTTATTCATCTCATCCCATTTATCATTATACTCTTTTTCAGTTATCTTCCCTGCAGCGTAGTCCCGGTCAACCCGATCTTCTTCTTCGTGAAGTTTTTCGTACCATTCTTCCTCTGAGGCTATATAATCCAGCTTTTCCTGTGTAACCACACCTTCAATCTGACTGATATAATATTGGTATGCATATTCATTTGCACTCCACCGTACAGATTTGTTCTGATAAATGTACACCTGAAATCCAACCAACAGAAAAATAACAAATATCATCTTATATCCCAACCATAACTTATAGCCTTCCAGTCTCCATACTGAGGAAAATATCCTGCGGGATTTTGTACCTTTTTTTCGTAATCGTATACGACTCTCCCGATAATCACTGCTTCCCTCCAGATAGATTACCGACGATATGATAAGAAATCCTGCCAACAACACTGCACAGATAATACAGTCCAGATAGATTGCAGGCTCTGCATGAGATATCAGATTATAATTCTCATATTGAAAAAATCTGGTTGTATCCAGCATTGAAAAAATAGAGAATCGATATAAAAATGTCAGATTCAGTTTCTCTCCCAATACGGAAAACAGCAATTCTACAAACATGGCAACCGCCGACCATACACACAACATAACTTCATTTGAAGAAACAACTGCAAATGTAAATAATGCTGCAAGGATCACTGCAAAGATCAGAATCTTTACCAAACAGACAAGAACAACAAATGTACTGATCCTGCAGGAAAAGCCATATCCAATATAATCCATCAGGCTCTGTACCGGTGCTGACAGATCTACAGCTCCAAACTTCCATTCGGCAATCAAAATATTACTTAAGAATACTCCCGCCACAAATAATGCCATATAGACAAATGCTGCCGCATACTTAGACAACAATAAACGACTGTCTCCATTCCACGTTGTCTTATACAGATTTGCCAGACCATTCTTCTTATCCCGCAGCACCAGTTCCAGTACCAGAACAACCAGCAGGAAAAATATCAGAACATAACTTCCGGTAAAATTCAATGCCTTACAGATTCCATATCCGCCAACAAAGGATGCTTCTGTTCCCACAAGTCTTTCAAAATCCCTCTTTGTCCGTTCCAGATTACTGATCGAGAACTTTGTCTGAAATATGGAAATCGACTGATTCATCTCTGCATCTTCTATAACCTTCTGCAGATATTCGTCATACGTTGTGCTTGCCATATATTCATCAAACAACTGTTTATATGTCTCTGATTCCGGATCTTCCATATACATATCCATAATGGAATCCGGATCTGTCCGAAGCCTTGCATACTGTGTACTATCCACCTCATCAGTAGCAAAGGCTACGATCAACAGGCCCACATTCATCACTA
>ENA-UEPV01001958-UEPV01001958.1-human-gut-metagenome-genome-assembly--contig:-NODE-1958-length-12001-cov-5.630325_pt1 | contig 12001 bp, 10 predicted proteins | sample MGYA00242942_ERZ507925 | MGnify/ENA primary metagenome ERZ507925 (study PRJEB26167, sample SAMN06115453) | human gut metagenome | host: Homo sapiens | place: China:Fujian | collected 2015-08-26... | reverse complement strand
AGGCGGCAGCAGCGGTGGAGGAGGCGGCAGCCACGGTGGTGGCGGAAGCCATTTTTAAAACGAAATGCTAGAGAACAGTCTGGCAAGAATTGTGGACAGATACGCACTGTGTGATATTGAAAATGATACGTACGAATATCATGAGAGACTGGCGCGAAAGCTTTATCCTGAGCGTGGCAGCTACAGTGACCTGGTGGAGACTATATCAAACAGATACACCCTGCTTTCAGAGGATGAAAATAAAAAAATCTCTGAGCTGCTTTCTCTTGAAAATATTTATAGTCAAATTAAAAATGAGCATGATTATTTTAAATTTGAATGTGCAGAGAACAACAGCAAGCTATTTCTTTCAATGACAGTTATTCCGGCAAGATGGGAGGATGGCAGACTGACGCAGTATCTGCTTGTCTCACAGAATATAGGCGAAAAGCATAAGATGGCAGATCTTGCAAACACGGATATGCTTACTGAGCTCTACAATAAGAGGTATTTTGATACCATCATGAATATGAGAGTCCAGAGAGGAAAAGCATTTGCAATGATTTTTATGGATCTTGATTTTTTCAAGCCGGTCAATGATATATATGGTCATCCGGTCGGAGATGAGGTCCTTTGTAATGTAGGAAAGCGCATTATAAACAGCATACGAACAGCTGATTATGCATTCCGTATTGGAGGCGATGAGTTTGCATGTATAATAGATGGCAATGCAGATGAAAAAAATTGCTTAGAGGGCATAGAGAGGCTTCAAAGAGTTATATGCAACCCATATAACATACATGGTCGTAAAATAAAAATAGGAGTAAGCTGTGGATATGCACTTTATCCGTCCGATGCTGACAAGGTTGAGAGCCTGCTAAAGATAGCAGACAGCCGGATGTATGCAGAGAAGGAAAAACATCATGCAGATAGAAGATAATAGATAGAAGATAATAGGATAGAAGATTATCAATCAAAAAAGCTATGAGAGCCCGGTTAAAGGCTTTCATAGCTTTTATTTTTATGAGTGAGCACGAAGCTGTTCATCGACATATGTCTGGATATAATAATTATCCTCAGGCATCTGGCAGCCGACGATATATGTTCCGTCGTTATTTGAGCAGCGGATTACATATCCATCCAACACTGAGTGGTCAGCAAGCGCAAAGTCCTCTATCGAGATAGTAACCTTCGCTCCTTTATGATCCACGAAATAAGGATCCTTGGTCAAAAATGCAAAGCCGTTTGCACTTATATTGTCAAGCGTGCCCTTGAATGTGGTGTCGGTTCCTTTAAGCTTGATAGTGCAATTGTTTGATAAATCCATGCGGGGGTATTTCCTACGGTTCAAGATTTCAGGCTGCGTATTGACTGTTATCATAAGGTCATCTGTAATTGTGAGATCCTTCCAGCAGTACATTACATTGCCAACTGTAACATACAGATTGCAAGGTCTGGATGAGTCTACAGATAAGCCGCCTGATACAAGCTTAAGACCGTTTTCGCCAACAGCCTTTACTTCGCAATGGAACTCGTTGCCGGTCTGTACATCTGTCAGGATTACTTTGGCCTTCATACCCGGGCGGATATCATCAAGTCCCATAAATCCACCAACTCCGAGCTCGTGCATGAGAGATTGGATAACAGTCTCGATATTATTGATATTTGTTGCACTTTCATCATATTTACTGAGCATCTTGCGGCTTATCGCGTCAGATGCATCGATACATGAGGTCATGGTTTCTACGATGTCAGATACCTTTTCCATATTGTCGACAAGCTGCTGGTTAGATGCTTCAACCTCCTGCATTGCGGTATCGATTTCACGGATATGGCTTCCGAGCTTATTGGAATCCTTTGTGATCTTCTCAACATTTTCACCGGTCTGCATTACCTTTTCAAGAGTGAGCTGGATGAGACGGAGCGTTTCTTCAATGGATGAGGTCATCTTTCCGGAAATCTCGTCAAGCCGTGAGAGCGCCTCACTGATCTGACCGGATGAATTTCTCGTCTCAGTGCTTAAAGTACGGATCTGTTCGGCAACAACAGCAAATCCCTTACCTGCTTCGCCTGCACGCGCAGCCTCGATAGAAGCGTTAAGAGCGAGGAGGTTTGTCTGGTTTGAAATATTATCAATTGTTCCGGTTTCATTTTTAACCATCTCAAATTCATCTCTAAATGTAGTCAGGATGTTTTCAACCTCTGTAGAAAGCTCCGACATAGTTTTTGCTGTCTGGGCAAGACCTTCAAGGTCCTCAGAGCTGACCTTGGCATGCTTGCCTGATTCAGTTGTCAGGGAAACCATATCATTTATCATGGCTGCAACATTCTCAACCTGTGAGCTTATATCGGTAGTCATTTCCTGGGAAGAAGCAGTGTGGGACTGAAGCTGCTTGTTATTTCCGGTAAGCTCATTCATCCCATCGACGACAACATCTGAGCCATGCTTGTTTTCAGAAGCAAGCTCACGGACCACTGTTATACCGTCCATTATAGTGTTGCTGGCAGTTTTAACCTGCTCAACTGTCGTGACAACACGGTTTAAATCAGACTTTATGCTCTCTGTGAGTGCTGCATCGGACTCAGTCAGGTGGCGCACCGACATGATATAGCCTATGTAACAAAGCAAAAGACATGCTATCTGAAGCTGAAAGTTTTTATGATCTATAGCAGTGTTCTGACCCAGCACAAATATGTGAAATGCAATACTTGCTATAAGGCTCAGCATATTTGCAACAGCGCAGTAAATCATGAATTTCTCATCCTTAAATATTACAATAAGGCTGATTATCGGAAGAATGTAGGTGAATGCAATCGGTGAGGTTGTCGTACACAAAAGAAATACGTAAAAAATTCCGATTCCATTGTCCTTGATCGCTACCTGTACCTTTCGATCATATTCTGTTAACGTAATTCCTACTTTTCGTCTTGCTCCAAATAGCCCACCCGCAAATCACGACGAAAGACGATGCTTCCTTCATCATATCCGATGACGAATGCTAGCCTGTACCGGTCATTATCCTTCCCTTTCTTTTTTAGAAGTATGTCACCACACACGAAAGGCAGCCAGCATAAAATAACAAAAATGATATAATTACTGACAGAATAAGCGCCATTTGCTGTGTCGGTACCATAATTTGCGGTCAGCAGAATAGCAAAAACAAGCCATAATCTGCGGGCCTTGATATTCGCCTTTGCTTTAAAAATTTTTTCATCGTAACCCATATGAATTCTCCTGATTCGTAATAATATAGCTCTATTGTACTATCATAGTATTATAATTACAAGGCATACTTAAGAATTTGAATGTATTTTGAATGTATAATTATGGTATCGTTTCTAAGTCTAAACTTTAATTGTTTTTTGCCTGTCAATCCGCTATACTAAAATTAACTATATACTTACAGGAGGGCATAAAGCATGAACATACTTCTGATTAACGGAAGTCCAAAAGGCAAACGAAGCAATTCGTTAAGGCTTGCAAACAGCTTTATAGAAGGCTTCAAAGAAGGATATAAGAGAAAAAATGTAGCTATATCCATTGATGAAATGCATGTAGCCTCAATGAATGTAGGAGCGTGTAAGGGCTGCTTTGCATGCTGGAAGAAGACACCGGGGGTGTGCTGCATAAATGACGATATGCAGACTGTTATTGGGAAAATGCTTGAAGCGGATATTGTTGTGTGGTCGTTTCCTCTGTACTATTTTAGTGTGCCGGGAATACTAAAGAACGTGATTGACAGGCAGCTTCCCATGAGCCTGCCGTTTATGAGTACAAAGGATGACGGATACGGAAGCGGCAGCCATGATTGCAGATATGACATGGAGGGCAAAAGGCATGTGCTAATCTCTACCTGTGGCTTTTATTCTGCAGAGGGAAATTATGACAGTGTACTTCGGATGTTTGACCATTTCCTTGGAAAAGGGCATTATACAACCATTTTTTGTGGTCAGGGTGAGCTGTTTCGTGTAAAAGAGCTGTCAAAGAGGACTGACGAATATTTGGTTGAGGTGAAAAATGCAGGAGCAGAATATGCCGTGACAGGAAAAATATCTGAAAAAACAGAAGCAGCGCTCCATACTCTTTTATATCCAAGGGATGTATTTGAAAGTATGGCGGATGCCAGCTGGGGAATCAGCAAAACAACCGGAGAGAAGAAAGCAGATGACCTTGTTTTCACCAGACAGATGGCTGCATTATACAATAAGGATACCTATGACGGAAAGGAACGCGTGCTTGAGATATGCTATACCGATTTGAAGCATACATACCAAATAAAGCTTGATGATAAAGGTAGTGAGGTGCTTACTGACCAAAGCCTTGCCGCGACTACACGCATAGATACGCCTTTTACGGTATGGTCGGCTATTTCCCGAGGCGAGATAGGTGGCGCAGAGGCATTGGGAAAGCAGATGTATACGGTGACAGGTGATTTTTCCTTGATGGTAAACTGGGATAAATTTTTTGGAAGTACATCGGCAGTCAAAGAGGCAGAAAAAACATCACAAGGTGTGGAGGTACAGAAAAATCCATCCATGATGACAATGCTCATACCATGGATTACGTTTTGGATAGCAGTTTCTGTCAATACTGAAAAGGGTTCTGTGATTGCTCTTTTGGTGGCATCCGCTATACCTTTTATTATGAGAAAACATAAATTTGTAATATGGGATCAGCTCTCAATTGTTGCTGTTGCTATACTTTCTGCGATTGCAAGCCTGACAGGAGCAGGTGACATATCAACAGATATCGGATATCTGGTGTTTGGGCTTTTCTGGCTTGGGTCATGCCTGACAAAGGAGCCTTTATGCGCAGCGTATGTGAAGTACAATTATGGCGGTGAAGCTGCACATAAAAATCCTCTCTTTATGAAGACGAATTATATACTTGCGGCGGCATGGGGAGTATTATACGTGTTGACAGCAGTGTGGACATTTCTGCTACAAAAGGCAGGTGTTGGAGCTACACTTATTGTCGTAAACAATCTGATGCCTGTATTGATGGGCATATTTACAGGATGGTTTGAAAAATGGTATCCCGCAAGGCTGGCAAGAGGCTCAAAAAAGCAGTAATTCGTAAGATTTCTTTAATATTTTATGTATTCTATTTACTTTAGGCTGATAGGAGAGTACTCTTTAGAAAACGTACTCATAGGAGTGCTTATCAATAAAGAAAGAGGTATATCATAATGAAGAAAAAACTGATAACAATTGTAATAGGAGCTATGCTTTGCGCAGGCTTGTTTGCAGGCTGTGGACAGAGCAACACAAAGCAGGATAAGGCAGCAGGTACCGAAAATGCAAAGCAGGCTGAGACCAAGGATGAAGGTGATAAGGGCTCACAGGAAGAGAAGGAGCTTACCGGAACAATCGATGACATAAAGGACTTCATGTTTGTAGTGACTGATGACAAGGATACACCATACAGCTTTACCTTCGACGAGAAGCCGGACGGACTTGAGAATGTCGTAAGCGGAGATAAGGTGACTGTAAAGTATACCGGAACTATTTCAGAGGTAGACCCGTTTGATGGAAAGATAATATCTGTTGAGAAGGCAGAATAAGGTACCATAATCTTAGATTGTATTTTGACTGTTAATCCGCTATACTATAGCTAAGTATAGCGGATTATTTTTGTGGAGGCTTTTATGGCAAATACTTTGAAGTTACCGGTTGGAATTGATGATTTTAGGAAATTGCGGGAATCGCATTTTTATTATGTGGATAAAACAAGACTTATTGAGCAGCTTTTATTAAACTGGAGTGAGGTGACGCTTTTTACACGCCCGCGCCGCTTTGGAAAGACTCTTAATATGAGCATGCTTAAGAACTTTTTTGACATTGGCACAGATAAAGCTTTATTTGATGGCTTATATATTTCAGGTAATAAAGAGCTGTGTGATGAGTACATGGGAAAGTATCCGGTCATTTTTCTTTCACTCAAGGGTGTGGAGGGATTAACGTATGAAGAAGCCTTTGAAGCATTTGTCAGGATTATGGGAAAAGAGGTAAACAGAGTTTCGTTTCTGGCTGACAGTGATAAGCTTACACAGATTGAGCGGGAACAATATAAAGGGCTTACTATTATGAAAAATGGAAGGCTTGCTTTTGACAAGGAAAAGCTTGTATCTTCTTTACAGCTTCTTTCGCAGCTATTGTATAAGCACTATGGAAAAAAGGCAGTTATTCTCATAGATGAGTATGATGTACCGCTCGATAAGGCCTTTCAGAATGGTTATTATAATGAAATGATTTTGCTTATCAGAGGTCTTTTCAGGCAGGCACTAAAGACTAATGAATTTTTACAGTTTGCGGTTCTGACAGGGTGCCTTCGCATATCAAAGGAAAGCATATTTACGGGACTCAACAATTTCAAGGTAATGTCGATTACAGATTCGCGTTTTGATGAGCAGTTTGGATTTACCGATAGTGAGGTAAAGAAGCTTTTGTCTGATTATGGAATGGATTCGCACTTTGACGAGGTGAAGGAATGGTGTGACGGATATCACTTCGGCAGGGCTTCTGTCTACTGCCCTTGGGATGTTATTAATCATGTGGATCATCTGCGTGATGACAGTGATGCAAAGCCTCAGACATATTGGATAAACAGCAGTGGAAACAGCTTGGTGAGGCGTCTTATCAATAGGGCTGATTCATCGACGAAGGATGAGATTGAGCGCCTGATTGCAGGTGAGGCGATTGAAAAGGTGATCCGCCAGGATCTGACCTATGATGAGATTGAGAACAGCATTGACAATATATGGAGTGTGCTTTTTACTACAGGCTACCTTACCAAAATCGGGGAGGTAAAGCTTCCTGATAGCGAAAGCTACGCTTACATGCTTGTCATACCCAACAAAGAAGTGCGTGAGGTATTTGTACTTCAGATTCAGGAATGGTTCAAGGCGGTTGTCGCAAATGACAATGATGCTATGAAGCTTTTATCAAAGGCGATTTTAGATAAAGACGAGGAGATTCTTGCAAGGCAGCTCAATATCGTGATGGGACGCATGATAAGTATACTTGATACAAAGGCACCTGATGATATGAAGGAAAACTTTTATCATGGCCTGCTTCTTGGTTTGCTTAGAGGAAGCAATCCGGACTGGCTCATCAAGTCCAATCGTGAGTCGGGAGATGGCTTTAGTGACATACTTATAAAGCCTGAGAATCCTGATTTGGGCATTGTTATCGAGGTAAAGTATGCTAAGGAGTTTAAGGGGCTTGACGCAGCTTGCGATGCTGCGATGGCTCAGATAAAGCAGAAGAGGTATGATGAGACTCTACGAGATGAGGGCAGGTGCGATATTTTAGCTTACGGCATTGCATTTTGCAGGAAGAGATGCAGGGTGGCAGGAGAGAGGCTGTAGGAGCTAAATGATTAGAATGTGAATGTTTATAAAAGAAAGGATGTTTATTAATGAATGAATCAAATAAAGTATCACGAGCTGTTTACATAGTTCCTGTTATATATGTGCTGGGCATGTACATGATGCCGGTTTTATTTTGGATAATATGCAATATGCAGGAATCAACAGACAGCTTTGATGCAGGCTGGATAATGGTCATGCCGATTGTTTTGGGGCTGGTTAATCTGGTTGTTGTGCTCATCCTTGGGAAAAGAATAAGCAGAGTACAGCTGCTCATTTGCACAAGGATTATAAAATATGCGTTAATACCGTTTTATTTAATAGGTGGTTTTTGCATTATAGTTGCATTTCTCTTAATGCTAACACCGGTTGTTATCATGATATTTGTAGGCCCGACCGTTGCGATTGTGCTATCAGTTATTGGCTGGCTTGGACTGTTAGGTGCAGCACCTTTTTCAATTGCCTATATTGTAAGGGCATGCAGTGAGGGAGTACAGGGAAAGGTGCTGTCTGTATTTGCAGGCATATTCCAGTTCTTTTTTACACTTGATGTAATTTTTGTGATTATACTGGCGGTGAAGGATAGAAGTTTTGTGAAGGCGCAAAAGGCATATGGAGTGATTCAATAATTGAAGTGTTATAAGGCAATATAAAAAGAGCTCTTTGCGAGAGCTCTTTTATATTGTACAACATGTAATTGTGGATGATTACTGTAAGAGTGAGAGAACACCCTGGTTAGACTGATTAGCCTGTGCAAGCATAGACTGTCCAGCCTGAGCAAGAATGTTATTCTTGCTGTAGTTAACCATCTCTTTAGCCATATCTGTATCACGGATACGAGACTCAGCTGATGTAGTATTCTCAGATACATTATCAAGGTTGTTGATTGTATGCTCAAGTCTGTTCTGAACAGCACCGAGAGATGAACGCTGAGAAGATACTTTTGATATTGCTTCTGAAATACGATCAATTGCAGCTGTTGCATCATCCTCTGTACTTACTTTAAGATCCTTAACACCAATTCCAGTAGCGCTCATAGAATCAATGTTAACAGAAATCTTATTATTTGTATCTGAATCAGCTCCTACATGAAGATTAAATGATAATGTACCATTTACATCTTTTCCTTCTATAAAACCCTGTGCCTTAGTTAAATCAAGCTCCATATTAGATTTATCTTTTCCTTTTACTCCGGCATCGCTTGTATAGAATTTTGCGTTTGTTAAATCGGTTCCATCAGCTTTTTTACCGTTTGCTATCTCATCAGCGGAAACTACATTACCATCTTTGTCATACAGTTTTGTTACATATGCGTAATTAAGACCTTTTTTAGCAATTTTGTCAGCTGTCTGTGGATTTTTTGTACCATCATATGCTTCGGTGTACACTTTCTTACCTGCATCTAAGGCTTCCTTAAACTTATCTACGGTATCTATGGCTGCGGTTTCACCTTCAACATATAATTTGGTAAAATCAGCATTATAACCTGATTTCATAAAGTTAGCTGTCGTTGATGTTTTGCTATCTCCTTTAAGAAGATATGTCTCATTAAACTTTGTTGTCTCAGAGACACGATCTATTTCTGTTGAAAGCTGATCAACCTCAGCCTGAATGGCTTTTCTATCTGTTTCTGAATTTGTGCCGTTAGCTGACTGAACTGCAAGCTCATTCATACGCTGGAGCATTGAGTGAACTTCTGTGAGGGCACCTTCTGCTGTCTGTACTGCTGAAACACCATCCTGAGCATTTGTTGAAGCTCTGTCGAGACCCTTGATCTGCTTTCTCATCTTCTCAGAAATTGTAAGTCCGGCTGCATCATCAGCTGCACGGTTAATCTTATAACCAGATGAAAGCTTCTCAGTGCTCTTTGACTGTGCGCTTGTTGTTACGTTAAGCATTCTGTTGGCATTTGCTGCCTGCATGTTGTGTTGTACTACCATAATTTGTACCTCCATGTATTGTTATTTTGTTCCGGGTAAAATCCATTTTATCCGGCATGTTATGAAATTTTCACTATGAGCATGTGCCTAGGTTCACATGTCCATGTATGGTGAAACACAATGGATAATGTGTTTCATTCATCAGATAACAACATTCCTAAATACAGAGTCACGTTCATCCTGCTCGATTCCCAGGTATCGTTTTGTGATTTCAAATGACGAGTGCTGATATATGTCCATCAAAAGAACCGGTGATGTGCCTTGCTTCCAAGCATAGTAGCCAAAGGTTTTGCGCAGGGAGTGTGGACTGATTACACCCTCAATTTCACAGGAAACAGCTGCATTATGCACAATTCGGTATGCCGTTGAGCGGGATATATGCTGATTATTGTCGTTTGAGAACAAAAATGTGTCAGGTAAAAATTTGATTATCGCCTCTGATTTGTACCAGCTCAAAGAATTGATTATCCTTGAATTTAGAAAAATAACAGATTGCTTAGTGGTTTTTTGCTCGGTCAATTTAACATGCGTGCGAAAATAGCCATTATCAAAATTGTAGACATCATTCCATGTGAATTTCAGCAAATCCGACACCCGAAGAGCAGTATTTAGCCCTAATGATATAAACATATAGTTTCTGGGATTATATTCCTCTTCAATATAGTAATTTTTAAATCTATCAAGCTTCTCTTTGTTTTTAATGGGTTGTGATTTATTCATTGTAATCTCCTTTGTGTAAAATACTATGGTTTTTGTTCCATATTACGACAAAAATGAATTGCAATTTGGATAGATTAGGCGATATTAAAAATCTTAAATAAAAGCTAAATGCCAAAAACACTGGATTTTTACTTAGTTTTAGGGGAAATCAGAAATAAATTTTAAAAAATTAGTACAAAATTCCAAAAAAGGGGTTAAGCATTTTGAATCTATGCCGAAATATATGGTGTAAACGGAATGAAACACATTATCCATTGTGTTTCACCATATGTGGACATGTGAACCTAGGCACATGCTCATAGTGAAAATTTCATAACATGCCGGATAAAATGGATTTTATCCGGAACAAAATAACAATACATGGAGGTACATATTATGGTAGTACAACACAACATGCAGGCAGCAAATGCCAACAGAATGCTTAACATTACATCTGGAGCACAGTCTAAGTCAACTGAGAAACTTTCTTCTGGATACAGAATCAACCGTGCAGCAGATGATGCAGCAGGACTTTCAATTTCTGAGAAAATGAGAAAACAGATTCGTGGACTTGATAAAGCTTCTTCAAACGCTCAAGATGGTGTATCATCTGTACAGACAGCTGAGGGTGCTCTCACAGAAGTGCACTCAATGCTTCAGAGAATGAATGAGCTTGCAACACAGGCTGCTAACGGAACTAACTCTACTACTGATAGAAGCGCTATTCAGGATGAGATGGATCAGCTTACAACAGAGATTGATCGTGTAGCTGAGACAACAAAATTCAATGAAACATATCTTCTTAAAGGAGATAATGGAACAAAAACAATAAACATGAAAGCTCATGATGCTGGTCTTAAAGGAACTCTTACTGATAATGGCGATGGAACCGCTACCTTTGTAATGGATGAGCTTAAAGTTGGAGATTCCGTGAGCATCGGTGGAAAAAATTATACTATTGGTGCAACTGCCGATGAAGCCAAGACTACTTTCGATGACAAAGTTACAAAAAAAGGCGATAAACTTACTATTAATGGCAAAAGTATCGAAATTGTAGAAAATTACAACAACGGTCAGGGTGCAGATGAGGCTGCGAAAAAGGCTGATTTACAGTCCAAAGGACAATATACATTAGTTGATGCTAAAGATCTTATTGCTGAAGGAACAACAATAAAATTTGCAGATGGTACATCATTAAAAGCAATGAAAGGTGCTGCTGATGGTATTGACGATAATGACACATCAGTTATCACAGCAAAAAAAGCATATACACTTGCACAGGATGAGCTTTTAAAAGCTAATCAGATTGGTGATACAAACCATGATGCTAAAGTTGGTAAGGATGACACATTTGTATCATACTCTTTAGCTGATGCGTCAAATACTTTCAAAATTCATACAGGAACATCCGATGTTGCTGAGAAGTTATCTTTTAGTCTTCATGTTGGATCAGACGCTGATATGACCAATAAGATTACTGTTGGTATTGAGACAATGAACTCTTCATATCTTGGTATCAAAGGTCTTAACGTAAATGATGACTCAGGAATTGCCGGAACATACGCTATTGACGCTATCTCTGATGCATTACAGAAGGTTTCAGACCAGAGATCTTCACTCGGTGCTGTTCAGAATCGTCTTGAGCACACAATTGACAATCTCGACAACGTTGTTGAAAATACCACATCAGCTGAGTCTCGTATCCGTGATACAGATATGGCTAAAGAGATGGTTAATTACAGCAAGAACAACATTCTTGCTCAGGCTGGACAGTCTATGCTTGCACAGGCTAATCAGTCTAACCAGGGCGTTCTCTCACTCCTTCAGTAATTACAACTACTATATGATTTAATTTGCAAAAGGAACCTTCGGGTTCCTTTTTGTGTTATATCAATATTTTGTATTATTATGATTACCCGATACATTTTAATGTTAATATTCTATGAATATGTTAAGAATTCCTTTGTCAAAATAGCTAAATTTATAGGTATATTTTATATTATTTAATAATTG
>ENA-UEPV01001951-UEPV01001951.1-human-gut-metagenome-genome-assembly--contig:-NODE-1951-length-12031-cov-6.165970_pt1 | contig 12031 bp, 10 predicted proteins | sample MGYA00242942_ERZ507925 | MGnify/ENA primary metagenome ERZ507925 (study PRJEB26167, sample SAMN06115453) | human gut metagenome | host: Homo sapiens | place: China:Fujian | collected 2015-08-26... | reverse complement strand
GGGTGATGGCAGAACAGACCGAAGAAGACCGGGCAGCCTATACAGAGCAAAACAAAGTTCTGAGCCATTTCAGCAAAATGCATTTATGTGTATCTCCTAATTCTTTATTGTAACTATTCAGAATCACCACACGCACATTCTAAAAATCGCACTATAGTGGTTTTGAATATTTACAATATATTATATCCAATTTAACACTATAAAGCAATAAATTATTGGCATATTTATTCAAATATAATAATAAAAAAAAATCGTCAGATTGCATAAAAGTGTTGTAAATTATATAAAATATTAGTACAATGTTTACATACTATAATAATGTCAGGGAGGTACTTGAAATGAATGTTTACACTACTGAGAAGATTCGAAACGTCGTGCTTTTAGGCCATAGCGGCTGTGGCAAGACATCACTCGTGGAAGCTATGGCATATCTGGCAGGACAGACCACCAGAATGGGCACTGTAGCGGATGGCAGCACTATCAGCGATTTTGACAAAGAAGAGATAAAGCGTCAGTTCTCTATACATACATCGGTTGTACCGATTGAGTGGGATAATGTCAAAATAAATATTCTCGATACTCCTGGTTTTTTTGATTTTGTGGGAGAGGTTGAAGAAGCTGTATCGGCTGCAGATGCTGCAATCATCGTGGTTTCAGGCAAGGCAGGCATACAGACAGGCACAAAAAGAGCATGGGAGATATGCGAGAAATACAAGCTGCCGAGGATGATTTTCGTGACGGACATGGATATCGACAATGCAAGCTTCAAGGATGTGGTATTAAAGCTGCAGGAGCTTTACGGCAAGAAAATAGCTCCATTCCATCTGCCAATCAGAGAGAATGAGAAGTTTGTGGGCTATGTCAATGTCATCCAGCAGAGGGCAAAGAGATGGAATGAAAGCGGAGGCGTGGATAAGTTTGATGTGCCTGAGTACTCAAAGGAGAACCTGGGAATATGTCGTGAGGCTTTAGTTGAAGCTGTAGCTGAGACAAGTGAGGAGTTCATGGACAGATATTTCGGCGGAGAGGAGTTTTCTGATGATGAAATCAGGGCTGCACTTCGTGCAAACGTGCTTGAGGGCTCTATTGTACCGGTGCTCATGGGCTCAAATATTCTCGCAAGAGGCATGTATACACTTATGGCTGATATTGTGAAATACCTGCCAAGTCCTGAGAAGAGAAGCTGTACAGGTATTAACACCAAGACAAATGAGGTGTATAATGCTGATTATGATTTTGCAAAATCAAAGAGCGCTTATGTGTTCAAGTCGATAGTTGACCCGTACATCGGTAAATATTCACTGATCAAGGTTAATTCGGGTGTACTAAAGACAGATGATGTACTTTACAATTATCACAGGGACTGCGATGAAAAAATCGGAAAGCTCTATGTGATGAGAGGCAGTAAGGTGGAGGAAGTGAAGGAGCTTCATGCAGGTGATATCGGAGCGCTTGCAAAGCTTACAAAGACTCTTACGACAGATTCGCTTTCCACCAGAAATATGCCGGTTACATATCTTAGAACAAGCATATCAAAGCCGTATGTGGCAATGCGCTACAAGGCAAAGAAAAAGGGCGATGAGGACAAGATTTCCCAGTCTTTACAGAAACTGTTAATGGAGGATCTGACACTAAACAGTGTAAATGACAGCGAAAATGGACAGACTGTACTATATGGTATCGGTGATATGCAGCTTGAGGTAGTGGCAAGTGAGCTTCTTGAAAAGTACAAGGTGGAGATAGAGCTTATGCGTCCAAAGGTAGCCTTTAAGGAGACTATCAGGAAAAAATCTGACGTAGAGTATAAGTACAAGAAGCAGTCGGGCGGACACGGACAGTACGGACATGTCAAGATGACCTTTGAGCCGTCAGGAGATATGGATACGCCATATGTATTTGAGCAGACGGTCGTAGGGGGAGCTGTACCGAAGAACTTCTTCCCGGCTGTTGAAAAGGGTATTGCAGAGTCCGTGAAAAAGGGACCTCTTGCAGCCTATCCTGTGACGGGTATAAAGGCTGTGCTGTATGATGGCTCTTATCATCCGGTTGATTCATCTGAGATGGCCTTTAAGGTGGCAACACAGCAGGCATTTAAAAAGGGCATTATGGAGGCAAAGCCGGTGCTTCTTGAGCCGATTGCCACTCTTAAGGTAGTGGTGCCTGAGGGCTATACAGGTGATGTGATGGGTGAGCTTAACAAGAGACGTGCGCGAGTGATGGGCATGAACCCGACAGACAATGGATATCAGGAGATAGTTGCGGATATTCCTTATCTGGAGCTTTATGGATACAATGCCACACTTCGCTCAATGACGAGCGGAAGCGGCACATTCTCATATGAGTTTGCCAGATATGAGCAGGCACCGGATGATGTGGCTGCAAAACAGATAGAAGAAAGGGCAAGCAAGCTTGTTGAAGTTGAAGAGTAGAATAGCATTAATTATATTACTTACATTGATTTTTACCAATACTCATGTGTTTGCATCGGAGATAAAAGAGGCAGAAGCTGCCTCTTTTGCTTCCGGGCCATCACTAAATACACTGGTTGACAATATGTCAGAAAGTGATGGTGTTTCATATATTTACTATAATCTGGGCGGTGCGGCAAACAATATCAATAATTATGGATACATCACGCCAAAGCAGAAATTCATGGGACTAAGAGAACCACACAAATACGGCTATAAATTTGATGGCTGGTATCTGGATGAGCATTTTTCAAAAAAGGCGGATGTTCTGACCTACGAAAAAGCAAATGGATATGTGGTATATGCCAAATGGGTCAGGACGATTAACAATGAATACAGCGTAGAGCATTACAATTACAGGAGTAATAAAAAAGCGCATACACTGGCGCTTAAGGATTGCGATTACGATTTTATAGATGAAATAGATATTCCGGGCATGCCGGAGACGAAGGAAAATGATTTTCTCAATAATTATATTTTCAGTGAGGCACAGTGTCCTCAGGGAATTTGTATCACGGATGAATACGTGCTTATCACGAGCTATTCTGATGACAAGGGCTCACTCGGGGAGCTTATGGTATTTGACAGGGAGGACGGAGAGTACCTCGTAACACTTGGCATGGATGCAAACAGCCACCTGGGAGGAATTGCCTTTGACGGGGAAAATGTATGGGTGTGCAATTCCTACGACACAACTGTGGAGCGCATCTCGTATGATTTTATCTCTCTAATGGCCACTGCGAATTCCAAGCAGGTCATCGATGCGACAGGTGTGGTAGATGTGTTTGATGTGGGAAACAAGCCGTCATGCATAACATACTATGGAGGCAGGCTGTGGATAGCCACTCATAATATCCTTTTTAAGTCAAAGATGGTAGCATATTATTATGACAAAAAGGACGACAGGCTCACAAGCCTGAGCACATATACGATACCTGCCAGAGTGCAGGGCGTTACATTTGATGCCTCAGGAAAGGTATATCTGAGCACCTCCTATGGCAGGAATGAGTCATCGTATATCAAGTGCTACAAATCACTCATAGCTCTGTCGTCAAGGCCAAACAGCCCCGACATCACAATAGAGATGCCGCCGGGCTCAGAGGAACTTGACAGTGTGGATAAAAGATTGTATGTCATTTTTGAATCTGCGGGGGAGAAGTACCTTGAGGGCACGGATGGCAAGGGAAACTCGCCTGCACCGATAGACAAGATACTTCGCATAAATACAGATTCATTTAAAAATTAACTATAGCATTTTTAAAAGCTTTTCAACCTGCCTGCGGTTTTTCTCAGGCAGGTTTTTGCTTAGCTCAGTGCACATGGAATAGACCTCTTCTTTGGTAAATTCTATGCCGTTACGCTTTGCCTCCTTAATACTTTCCATGAGAAACGGCATGGCACTTGTTGTGTCCTTTGGTTTTTCCTTTTGTACAAAATTATTTAAAAATTCCTGCTTTGTCATAAATCTCCCTATTGTCCAAAACTGAAAAAATATTTAATAGATTGTCTATCGTATCCTGTTCACTTTTGCTGCAGTATTTCTTTAAGGCATTGAGCATGGAAAGCCTTCTGTCTGACATACTTTCAGTCTCCGCAACAGACAGTGCAGGTGCACAGTCTATCATTCTCATTGAATTCATAAGTGATATGTAGTGAACCATAAGAGTCATTTGCTTTTGCGAGTCATGCGGCATATATGGAATTATGGTTTTAAGCATCTGAAGCTCCCTTGTCTGGGTTATTTCATCGAATGGTGTAAACAGGCTGTTCTCGTCCATAAAAATCCTTTAAAATATATTTCTATATAATATGTCACCTGATTCACATTATGCATGTTTACAGCATATATTATTAAAAAAAGATATATGCTTATCATAGATGGTCACGACGTATACGAGATAGATGAAGAATGCATCAAAAAGCACAGGGTGAAGGGCGAATGTAAAGTCCTTGAAAAGCTCAAAGAAAAAGAGCAGTGCAGGCAAAAAAAGAATACTGAAAAATCGTAAAAAGCTGCGGGCCGAAAAGACCCGCAGTAAAAATGTAAATCAGCAGCCGCAGCCACATCCGCAGCCGTTATTGCTGCTGCCGCCACAGCCAAAGCCACCACAGCAGAAAAGTAAGATGATAGCCCAGATACAGCTGTTATTGCCACTTCCACAGTCGTTTCCTCCGAAGAAAGAGCCTCCGTTACCATTTCCACAACAGCAGCACAGTAACAGGATAATCCATAAAATCGAAGAACATCCGCATCCGTTATCTGTATTGCTGCATGAACAGTTTGTTGCTGCTAAATCACTCATAAGTGACCTCCAATAAAATTTATTTACACTCTAGGTTATGATAGACATAACAAAGTGTTACACTAAGATTTAAATTTTTTTATTGACACAAAAAGTATAATTGTATACAATTATTCAAAAGATAAAACTAAGCACAGGAGATGTGAAGATGAGAGAAGTTTTGATGAACGAAAAAACAAATTTACTGCAGCTTGAAGAGCATTTTTACCAGCTCGTGGATGTAGATGAGCCGAATACTTTTAGAAATCTCTTTCCTTATTCAGAAGTTCCTAAGATAGCATTCAATGACAGAATAGTGCCTCACAATATGCCGGAGGACATCTGGATTACAGATACCACCTTCAGAGATGGCCAGCAGTCGAGAGCACCGTACACGACGGAGCAGATTGTTACCATTTATGATTATTTACATAAGCTTGGTGGCCCTAAGGGAATAATCAGACAGAGCGAGTTTTTCCTCTACAGCAAAAAGGACAGGGACGCTGTTTACAAGTGTCTCGAGAGAGGATATAAGTTCCCGGAGGTTACATCGTGGATTCGTGCCAGCAAAAAGGACTTTGAGCTTGTAAAGGATATAGGATTAAAGGAAACCGGTATACTTGTAAGCTGTTCGGATTATCATATTTTCTATAAGATGAAGATGACCAGACGCGAGGTAATGAATATGTATCTGTCAGTCATCAGGGAGTGTCTTGAGACAGGAATAAGCCCTAGGTGTCATCTGGAGGATATCACACGTTCTGATATATATGGCTTTGTTATTCCATTCTGTGTTGAGCTCATGAAGCTGCAGGAGGAGTACAAGATTCCGATTAAGGTGCGTGCCTGTGATACAATGGGATATGGAGTAAACTTCCCGGGAGCAGTTATACCTCGAAGCGTTCCGGGTATCATATACGGACTTAACACACATGCAGGTGTGCCTTCATCACAGATTGAGTGGCATGGACACAATGACTTTTACAAGGCAGTAAACAATTCGACTACGGCATGGCTCTACGGAGCAAGCGGTGTCAACTGTTCACTGTTTGGTATCGGAGAGAGAACCGGAAACACACCACTTGAGGCTATGGTATTTGAGTATGCACAGCTTAAAGGCACACTCGATGGAATGGATACAACGGTTATCACAGAGTTGTCAGAGTACTTTGAGAAGGAGCTTGGATATGTGCAGCCGAGCCGTACACCTTTTGTCGGCAGAAACTTCAATGTGACAAGAGCCGGAATCCATGCTGACGGACTTCTCAAAAATGAGGAAATTTACAACATATTCGATACAGGTAAATTCTTAAACAGACCACCTCTTGTAGCTGTGTCCAATACATCGGGACTTGCAGGAATAGCGCTGTGGATAAACACTTACTACCGTCTGCCGGATGACAGAAAAGTAGATAAGAACTCAAAGCTTGTGACCATGATAAAGAAATGGGTAGATGAGCAGTACGACGAGGGCCGTGTGACTACCATCACAGATAATGAGCTTGTAGTTCAAATTACTGATTGCTGTAAAAAGCTTAATATAGTATTATAGTGAGGTGGATTAGTACATGTCACATGATAATTACAGCCTGAGTGCCAAGGTATACAATCATATCAGGGATGGTATACTTGCAGGAACATTTGCAAAGGGCGATGAGCTTAAGGAAAAGAATATCGGTGATGAGCTTGGAGTGAGCAGGACTCCCGTGAGGGAAGCACTGCGTCAGCTTGAGCTTGAGGGACTTGTGTCTATCATCCCCAATAAGGGAGCGTTCGTGGAGGGTGTTTCCACGGACGATATCAGGGATATATACGAGATAAGAGCTCTGCTTGAGGGACTTTGTGCCAGATGGGCTGCAACGAGGATATCGGATGAGCTCATGGCGGCCATGGAGGAGAATATTTATCTCACGGAGTTTCACGAGAAAAAGGGCAATGCAAAGAAGCTTCTTGAGCTGGACAATAGGTTTCATGAGCTGCTGTATGAGGCCGGCGGAAGCAAGGAGCTGATGAGGGTATTAAAGGACTATCATGAGTATGTCGGCAGAGTGAGAAAGGTGACACTCGGCGAGACAAAAAGAGCCAAAAACTCCACTCACGAGCATAAACAGATATGCGAGGCAATTAAGAATCATGACGCACTGCTGGCAGAAAAATGCGCCAGAGAGCATATAAACAATTCAAAGGAAAATATGGAACACCTTGGTTGGGAAAACCTTATTAAGTAAAGGAGATTTAAGAATGAGCAAGATTACGATGACAACACCCCTTGTAGAGATGGACGGAGACGAGATGACCAGAATCCTCTGGCAGATGATAAAGGATGAGCTTTTAATACCTTTTATTGATTTAAAGACAGAGTATTATGATCTGGGATTAGAGGAGCGAAATCGTACAGATGATCAGGTGACCGTTGAATCAGCAAAGGCAACCATGAAATACGGTGTCGCAGTAAAATGTGCGACAATCACACCAAACGCAGCCAGAATGACAGAGTACAATTTAAAGGAGATGTGGAAGAGCCCTAACGGCACAATAAGAGCCATGCTTGACGGAACAGTGTTCAGAGCACCAATCGTTGTAAAGGGAATAGAGCCAAACGTAAAGACATGGGCTAAACCAATCACAATCGCTCGTCATGCATATGGTGATGTGTACAAGGCAACAGAGATGAAGGTAGCCGGTCCGGGAAAGGCTGAGCTTGTATTTACAGCAGAAGACGGAACTGAGACAAGAGAATTAATACATGAGTTTAAGGGCGCAGGAGTTATTCAGGGACAGCATAACCTGGATGATTCAATCGAGAGCTTTGCACATAGCTGCTTTAAGTATGCACTTGATACAAAGCAGGATTTATGGTTTGCCACAAAAGATACCATTTCAAAGAAATATGACCACACCTTCAAGGATATCTTCCAGGAAATCTTTGATGCACAGTATAAGGAAGCTTTTGAGAAGGCCGGAATTACATATTTCTACACACTTATTGATGATGCGGTTGCAAGAGTAATGAAATCTGAGGGTGGATTTATCTGGGCATGCAAGAACTACGACGGAGATGTAATGAGTGATATGATCTCATCTGCATTCGGCTCACTTGCCATGATGACATCAGTGCTTGTATCCCCTCACGGATACTATGAGTATGAGGCAGCACATGGAACAGTTCAGAGACACTATTACAAGCATTTAAAGGGTGAGGAGACCTCAACAAACTCTGTAGCTACTATTTTTGCATGGACAGGAGCACTCAGAAAAAGAGGAGAGCTTGACAAGCTTCCGGCACTTTCTGAGTTTGCAGACAAGCTTGAGGCAGCCTGCATAAAGACTATTGAGAGCGGAAAGATGACAAAGGATCTTGCACTCATCACAACAATTGAAAATCCTACTGTTTTAAACAGCGAAGGCTTCATCAAGGCAATCAGAGAGGAGCTTGAGAAGACAATTTAATCTGAAATTTGGTTTTTAGCCTTAGAATAAGATATAACCCGGGGATAATTATGAATTTTTTGAATGTTAAATTCTTAACACATTGACAGATGACCTTCAAAAAATTATAATTAATCTTGGGTTTTTGTCTTTAAAAGAGAAATGATATCCTGATGATTGGAGGAATAAGACTTGAGTAAAGAAATATCACAGGCGGTTATCAGAAGGCTGCCACGATACTATAGATATCTCGGAGAACTTTTGGATGAGGGAGTGGAGCGTATTTCATCAAACGATCTGAGTCACAGAATGAAAGTGACAGCTTCACAAATCAGACAGGATCTCAATAATTTCGGTGGCTTTGGACAGCAGGGATACGGATACAATGTTCAGTTTCTCTACGAGGAAATCGGAAAGATAATGGGACTTGACACAGAGCATAGAATAATTATCATCGGTGCAGGCAATCTGGGCCAGGCACTCGCCAATTATGTAAAGTTTGAAAAGCTTGGCTTTGTCATAACAGCGCTTTTTGACGTAAATCCTGAGCTTTCAGGAAAGAGTGTGCGAGGTATTCCAATCCTTATGCTAAGTGAGCTGGATGAGTATTGCAGAACACACAGGGTGGATATTGCGGCGCTCACCATGCCAAAGTCAAAGGCTGACTCTATTGCGTCAAAGCTTGTGGATTTAGGAATAAAGGCTATATGGAATTTTGCACATGTGGATCTTGAAATTCCAAATAAAGATGTGGTTGTGGAGAGTGTTCATCTGTCTGACAGCCTTATGCAGCTCAGCTATAATATTGTTAAAAACTCCAAAAATAAATAGAGGGTGAGTCTTATGAATGATAAAAAAGATTTTGAGGCTGCATTAAAAGGAAAAAAGGTGCCTTTACTGGTTTTAGACCAGAAGTGGCACAGACTTTTTGCCATTCATGGTAAGACTGACGAAATATCAGCCACGGAAAAAGAACTGGATGAGTTGTTAAAGCTGCAGGGAAAGTACAACAATGAGCTTAAGAATTTAAAAAAGCTTAAGTCGAAAATTATGTCTAATATTGTTGCCAACATGGGAGATGACGGCGATGAAAAGCGTGACAAGGATAAGCAGCTTATAGATGAGATAAATGAGAAAGCTGACAACATTGAGGGAGAGCTTATTGAAATCCAGAAGAATATAAAAGCTGTAAATGACAGGCTGATGCTTTTGTCGATGGATTACTTCAGTGAAAAAATCGAGAAAAATAAACTGGAATCAAAAGAAATTGACGACTGGATTGCAAATATAAGAGTTGAACTTAAGAAAAATGTAATCAGAAAACAGAACAGAGATATTAACAACACTATTGATCTTGAAACTAAGAACAGCTTTGAACGTATTGGAAATACCAATCTTCGTCCTCTTTCAAACCAGGAACGTATTGAACTTCTTAAAGATGTTTTCGTTGGAGCAGATGTAGCTATTCCAAAGCTTACTAAGGAGGACATCGACAAGGGACTTGATAAGGTCTATTGTGCGCCTGACTATTTTGAATTCAAATCCGATTATTTTATGTTCGGAGAATTTTATGCCAAATGCGTATTTATAAAGGAGTATCCTTCAACTGCCAATGATAATATTCTCAACGATTTGATTGCATCAAATATTCAGATGCTTGTTACTACAAATGTTTTTGCACATGACACGGCGGAAGCACGTAAACTTGTACAGCGACAGATAACGGCGATTGAAACCAATATGGCACAGCGAGAAAGCGCAGCAGCTAAGGCAGGCAATTTCTCGGCACAAATGCCGGTTAAGTTTCGCAATCAGATAGAAAGTTATAAAGGTCTGTTTGATATGCTTACCGTCAATGATCAGAAGCTCTTTAGCGTTGCGACTATTATTATGGTTATGGCTAAGGACTATGACAAGCTGAAAACAAATATGGAAGTAGTAGCCTCTGCCCTCAAGAGAAATGGCTGTATGTACGGTGAGATGAAATGGCAACAGGAAGACGGAATGTGCGATGTTCTTCCTATTGGAACACAGCGTAAATTTGAATGGAGCAGATCGCTGCCTACAGAAAGCATCGGAATCTTTGTTCCTTTCAATGTCAAGGAAGTACAGCAGGAAGGCGGTATTTATTACGGATTAAATAAGCTTTCCAATAACCTTATTTCTTTCAAGCGTATAGAATCCTTAATAAACCCTGCCGGATTTATTTTAGGTTGTCCCGGTTCAGGAAAATCCTTTGCTGCCAAGCGTGAAATGCTTGCCGTGTTTCTAACCGACCCAAGAGCCAATATCATAATAATTGACCCTGAGCGAGAATACCCCTCAATAGTAAATATGTTTGGCGGCACTTCAATAAAAATATCTACCGGCTCAACCAATTATGTAAATCCATTTGATTTTGATATAGCCCTGCTTGAAGATGATGACATAGATGTTATTTGTGATAAATGTCAGCTCATAACCTCGTTTATATCCATTATGAACCCCAACCGAAGCCTTACGCCGCAGGAAGTGTCCTTCATTGACCGCTGTGTCCGACTTGCTTATGTTAAGTCGGGATACTTAAAAACATTGGACAAAGCGGATATGCCTACATTAGGAACATTTCGTGATGTAATGCGGAATGAGACGGAAGACGTTGATGAAAAGATGAAGCAGGACCTCCTTATCACGCTTGAGATGTATGTTGATGGTTCAGCCAAATATTTCAATAATCAGACAAATATCGAAGCGGACAACCGTCTTATTTCGTATGACATCAAGGATCTTTCCGGTGTACTGAAAACACAGGCTATGCTTTTGGTGCTGGATAATGTATGGAATCGGCTTTCAGCCAACAGGGATAAGGGCGTACCAACGTGGATATACATTGATGAAATTCACGTTCTTTTCAGAGATCCGTACTGCTTGCAGTTTATCAGAGACTTGTACAAACGTGCAAGAAAATACGGCTGCGTGCTTACCGGTATTACGCAAAACGTTGAAGATCTGCTGAGAGATGATGACTGCCGTACAATGTTGTCAAACTCGGAATACCTTATGCTTCTCAAGCAGTCTCCTGCTGACAGTATAAAATTGCAGGAGACTTTACACTTCACAGACAGTGAACTGTTTTATGTAAATAATATCGGCGCCGGCGAGGGTCTTATGGTTCTTGGCTCAAAAGATAAGATTCCTTTTTGGGATAAATTTCCTAAAGATACTAAGCTTTATAAATCAATGTCCACATCGTTCTCGGAGACGCAGGCTCTTATGGATCAAAAGGAATTATAAAGGAAGGAACTTGTATATATGGATAAAAATGTCCTCCTTACTGATAAAAATGAACGTGCAAGGAAAATATACATGGTAAAAATACCGGAAATTCTTCCGAAATCTCCTTTGATCTGTCGCACTGTTTCTTCGACAATAGAAGGATAATCATTTGTCTCAAGCAGATAAAGTACATCGGAATCATTGACCTGGCGATAACAGCACAGACCATTTCCTGCTACTTCCTTGATAGAGATAATACAGATATCCTTTCCGTTCTTTTTGCCCAGCGGATTTTTAAATGTCTGGTTTACAACATCTTTTTCAGATATATTCAAAATGTCTGTGTATACCTGCTTTGCCGGCTTTCCATTTAATTCCCCGATGATGTATTTGCTCTTGTCCGTCTTTGAAGCAACAAACCGGTAACCTTTCATTGGAACATAGATGTTTTCCTTGTATACTTTGATTTTCTCCTCCCTTTCTTTCTTATTTCTTCAATTTTGGATCCAATGCATCACGAAGACCATCACCAAACAAGTTCAGTGCCAGAATCATTACACTTAAGATGACCGCCGGAATGAACAGTCTGTATGGATA
>ENA-UEPV01001948-UEPV01001948.1-human-gut-metagenome-genome-assembly--contig:-NODE-1948-length-12043-cov-4.531924_pt1 | contig 12043 bp, 8 predicted proteins | sample MGYA00242942_ERZ507925 | MGnify/ENA primary metagenome ERZ507925 (study PRJEB26167, sample SAMN06115453) | human gut metagenome | host: Homo sapiens | place: China:Fujian | collected 2015-08-26... | reverse complement strand
AGACTGTTGACGAGGTACTTGCTATCTTATCTGCCGAATTTGAAGAAGAAGAGGGAGAACCTCAAGAATAAGTATTACGACAAAGTTTGATATGCCCATAAAATTAATACAAGTACAGAGAAAATTAAATGTAGGAATCAACACGGATGTTGAGTTTCTACGCAAGAAAGGGTTCGAGGTTGAGGATAACAATCCCAACACGCGAATCGGTGATGAACAGTATGCTTTGCTCGTAAAAGAGTTTGGAAAAGATTTACCGAACGGCGGACGTGAGCGTGAACGGGTCGTGCCCGAACGCTCTCACAGGGAAGCTTCTTCTGTGAAAGAAGAAAAGAGTTCGGAAATAAAGACTGTAATACCGGAAGAATTCAGACCTAAAATTGTGACGAAGGGTCGGATCGATCTGGACAGACCGCATAAAAAAGTGCAGGAGGTGCAGCATCAGCCTGTTTCCGTTCCTGTGGAAAAGAAAGTGGAGAAGCCTGTGGAGGCGGCCACTGCTGCAAAAACTGCTGATGCTCCGGTTGAGGAGGTGAAAACCCCCGAAGTAAAGGCACCTGAGGTGGAAATACCTGAAGTGAAAATCCCGGAAATGAAACAGCAGCCTGAGGAGATAAAAGAAGAAAAAGTTATAGTAGTGGAAAAGGAACCAGCAGAAGTGATGAAACCGGAGCCTGTACAGGAGCCGAAAACTGCAAATGTAGAGTCAACGACTGCGACGACTGCAGAACCGGCGGCATCTGCCGGCAACGATTCTGACGAGGGATTATTCCGGTTGAATACTCCGAAGTTCGAGTCGAAAATCAAGGTGACAGGGAAGATAGATCTGAACGCGTTGAATCAGTCTACCCGTCCGAAGAAAAAGACGAAGGAGGAACGCAAGAAAGAGCGGGAAGACAAGCGCGAGAAGTTCGCCGGTAACAAAGCGGGGCAACAGTCGGGTAACGGGCTTTTCAATAAAGGACCGAAAGACGGAACGGCAAGACCAGGTGCTCCTGTCAAACCGGGAGAAGGCGGTACGGATGCAAAGAAAAAACGTAACCGTATCAAGAAAGACCGCGTAGATGTGAACAATACGCCGGGAACTAATGCACGCCCGTCACGTCCGAACGATGATCGCAAGCCGCGCCTACGCAAGCCGGTGAAGGCGGAAATCAGCGAGGAAGATGTACAGAAGCAGGTAAAGGAAACCTTGGCCCGTCTGACCAACAAGGGAAATAAGAATAATAAAGGTGCCAAGTACCGTCGCGACAAACGCGATGCCATCCAGAAGCGTGAACACGAACTGATGGAACAGGAAGAAATGGAAAGCAAGGTGTTGAAGCTGACGGAGTTTGTGACTGCCAATGACCTTGCCAACATGATGGACGTTCCTGTGACGCAGGTTATCGGTACTTGTATGAGTATCGGTATCATGGTTTCCATTAACCAGCGTCTGGATGCGGAAACAATTAATATCGTAGCTGAAGAATTCGGTTTCCAGACCGAATATGTAAGTGCCGAAGTGGTGGAAGCCATCAAGGCCGACGAAGAAGACGACAACGAAGAAGACTGGGTGGCGCGTCCTCCTATCGTGACTGTGATGGGACACGTTGACCACGGTAAGACCTCTTTGTTGGATAATATCCGTAATGCAAACGTAATTGCCGGTGAGGCAGGTGGTATCACACAGCACATCGGTGCTTACAACGTGAAGTTGCAGAGCGGGCGTCGTATCACGTTCCTGGATACGCCGGGCCATGAGGCTTTTACCGCCATGCGTGCCCGTGGTGCCAAGGTGACGGATATCGCGATTATCATTGTGGCTGCCGACGATAATGTCATGCCACAGACTGTCGAAGCGATCAACCATGCTTCGGCTGCTGGTGTACCTATCGTATTTGCTATCAATAAGATCGACAAGCCTCATGCCAATCCTGACAAGATCAAGGAGGAACTGGCTAACATGAATTATTTGGTTGAAGACTGGGGAGGTAAGTACCAGAGCCAGGAAATTTCAGCCAAGAAAGGTATCGGTGTGGAGGACTTGTTGGAAAAAGTATTGTTGGAAGCCGATTTGCTCGACTTGAAGGCTAATCCGAAGAGACGTGCTGTTGGTTCCATCATCGAATCTTCACTTGACAAAGGACGTGGATATGTTTCTACCGTGTTGGTTGAAAACGGAACACTGAAGGTCGGTGACATCGTACTGGCCGGAACCCATTTCGGTCGCGTAAAAGCGATGTTCAACGAACGTAACCAGCGTATCGAAAAGGCTGGTCCTTCCGAACCGGCTCTGATCCTCGGTCTGAACGGTGCTCCGCAGGCTGGCGATACGTTCAACGTACTGGAAACAGACCAGGAAGCCCGCGAAATTGCCAACCGTCGCGAACAGTTGCAGCGTGAGTTGGGCCTACGTACGCAGAAGATGCTTACGCTGGATGATATCGGTCGCCGTATCGCAGTCGGAAACTTCCAAGAACTGAACGTGATTGTGAAGGGTGACGTGGACGGTTCCGTAGAAGCGTTGTCAGACTCCCTGATCCGTCTGTCTACAGAGGAAATCCAGGTGAACGTGATCCACAAGGCTGTCGGTCAGATCTCCGAATCGGATGTCGTACTGGCTGCCGCTTCTGATGCGATTATTATCGGATTCCAGGTGCGCCCGGCATTGCCTGCACGCCGCCTGGCAGAGAAAGAGGGAGTTGAAATCCGTCTGTACTCGATTATCTATGATGCGATCGAAGAAGTGAAGAGCGCTATGGAAGGTATGCTTTCACCGGAAATCAAGGAAGAGATCACTGCGAACGTGGAAGTGCTTCAGGTCTTCAAGATCACGAAAGTGGGTACGATTGCCGGGTGTATGGTACGTGAAGGTAAGATCAAGCGTTCGAACAAGGTGCGCGTGATCCGTGACGGTATCGTGGTTCATTCCGGAGAGTTGGAATCTTTGAAACGTTTCAAGGATGATGTGAAGGAAGTGGTTGCCGGTTTGGATTGTGGTTTGAACATTGTCAACTACAATGATATTCAGGTTGGTGATATCATCGAGGCATACGAAGAAACGGAAATCAAGAAGACATTGTAAACATGAACTGGTTGGACATTACATTGCTATGTCTGGCAGGAATAGGATTTGTGAAAGGCCTGTTTGATGGAGTCATCAAACAGGTTGTTTCGCTTATAGCCCTTTTGGTCGGGATCTTTTTTTGTACGAAGGCGGCACTTTGGCTGCGTGGATATATATTGGCATTGGGCTGGTTTCCCGAACAAGGAGTGACGGTGCTCAGCTACGTGGCGGGTTTCCTGTTGATCGTGGGTGTCATATTGCTGGCGGGTGAGATTCTGACTCGTGTCGTGGGAGCGACGCCGTTGAGCGTCCTGAACCATTTGGTGGGTGGTGTCTTGGGGCTTTGCTTTATGATGGCGTTTGTCAGCCTTCTGCTGAACAGTATGGAGATGATAGACAAGGGATCGGTCCTGATCCCGCGCCAGGCAAAGGTCGAATCCCGTTTTTATAATTCAGTCAAAGAAATAATCCCAACCATTTACTTCCAAAATTTGTTTTTTAAGGAGGAATAGGTTTCATAATTTGAACAATATATTTAATGTATAATGGAAGATTCAAACGACATACTAAAGGAGGTGACGACCGGTGATTATAAGTACGGATTCGTTACCGATATAGATACGGAGGTGATTCATCGCGGATTGGATGAAGAGACTGTTCGTATTATTTCCGCCAAGAAGAATGAACCGGAATGGCTGCTTGAGTTCCGCTTGAAAGCCTTCCGCCATTGGCAGACACTGGAGATGCCGACATGGCCTCACCTGAATATCCCGCCGATCGACTATCAGGATATCATCTACTATGCCGCTCCGAAGAAGAAGGAAGGCCCGAAGAGCCTGGATGAGGTCGATCCGGAACTGATGAAGACTTTCGACAAACTGGGTATTCCTCTGCACGAACGTGCGCAGCTTAGCGGGATGGCGGTCGATGCAGTGATGGACAGCGTCTCCGTAAAGACAACATTCAAGGAGACGCTTGCTGAGAAGGGCATTATCTTCTGTTCTTTCAGCGAAGCCGTCCAGCATCATCCCGATTTGGTCCAGAAGTATCTGGGAAGCGTGGTCAGTTATCGTGATAATTTCTTTGCCGCATTGAATTCGGCGGTGTTTTCGGACGGTTCGTTTGTCTATATCCCGAAAGGCGTGCGTTGTCCGATGGAGCTTTCTACCTATTTCCGTATCAATGCGGCCAATACCGGACAGTTCGAACGTACATTGATTGTGGCGGATGATGAAGCCTATGTCAGTTACCTTGAAGGTTGTACCGCCCCGATGCGCGATGAGAACCAGCTTCATGCGGCTATCGTCGAAATCGTAGCGCATGAACGGGCCGAAGTGAAATATTCCACCGTCCAGAACTGGTATCCGGGTGACAAGGATGGAAAGGGAGGTATCTACAACTTCGTGACTAAACGCGGACTGTGCAAGGGCGAAGGGAGCAAGATCTCTTGGACACAGGTGGAGACTGGTTCCGCTATTACCTGGAAATACCCAAGCTGTATTCTGGCCGGTGATAATTCGGTAGGCGAGTTTTACTCGGTGGCCGTCACCAACAATTACCAGCAGGCCGACACCGGTACGAAGATGATCCACCTTGGACGGAATACTCGCAGTACGATCGTCTCGAAAGGTATCTCCGCCGGGCATAGCCAGAACAGCTATCGCGGCTTGGTGAAAGTTTCTCCCCGTGCCGAAGGCGCCCGTAATCATAGCCAGTGCGACAGCCTGTTGCTTAGTTCGACTTGCGGTGCCCATACCTTCCCCTATGCCGATATCCAGAACGAGACGGCGGTAGTGGAACACGAAGCGACGACGAGCAAGATCAGCGAAGAACAGTTGTTCTATTGCCGGCAGCGCGGTATCTCGGTCGAGGAAGCTGTCGGTCTGATCGTCAACGGGTATGCCCGCGAGGTAATGAACAAGCTCCCTATGGAGTTTGCCGTGGAGGCACAGAAGCTGCTGACTATTTCTTTAGAAGGAAGCGTAGGATGATTTTATGATTTATGATTTATGATTTATGCGTCGATGATAAATCATAAATCATAAATCATAAATCGCATAAATCATAAATTATAAAGTCATGTTAGAGATAAAGAACTTACATGCCAATATCAATGGCAAAGAGATATTGAAAGGAATCAACCTTTCTGTCAAGGCGGGTGAGGTACACGCCATCATGGGGCCGAACGGTTCCGGGAAAAGTACCTTGAGCAGTGTGTTGGTCGGTAATCCGGCATTCGAAGTAACGGAAGGGGAGGTGATCTTCAACGGTAAGAGCCTGTTGGATCTCGAACCGGAAGACCGTAGCCGTGAAGGTATTTTCCTGAGTTTCCAGTATCCGGTGGAGATTCCGGGAGTCAGCATGGTGAACTTCATGCGTGCCGCCTTGAACGAACATCGTAAATATAAAGGGCTGGAACCTGTTTCGGCTACCGACTTCCTGAAGCTGATGCGCGAGAAGCGTGCGATTGTGGAATTGGACAATAAGCTGGCGAGCCGCAGCGTGAACGAAGGTTTTTCGGGTGGTGAGAAGAAGCGGAACGAAATCTTCCAGATGGCGATGCTCGAACCGAAGCTGGCGATTCTCGATGAGACGGATAGCGGTCTGGATATCGATGCCCTCCGCATCGTGGCAAATGGTGTCAACCAACTTCGTACGCCAGAGAATGCGGCTATCGTGATCACGCACTACCAACGTCTGCTGGATTATATCAAGCCTGACGTGGTCCATGTCCTCTACAAAGGACGTATTGTCAAAACCGCCGGTCCCGAACTGGCTCTCGAACTCGAAGAAAAAGGCTACGACTGGATCAAGAAAGAGATGGGAGAAGAATAAGAATAATTAGGCACGGATTACACGCGAAATCCGTGTAATCCATGCCAAAAAATTAGATAGTAATGAAAGCAGAACAACAATATATCGATCTTTTCACCCATTATGAGGATCTGATTTGTCGGCATGCGGCGGGGTTGATGAATTTGCCGCGTGCAGAGGCTTTGGCTGATTTGGAACGGTTGGGCTTTCCGACGGTGAAGAGTGAAGATTATAAATATACAGATGTGGCGCAGGCTTTTGCTCCGGATTACGGGGTGAATATCAATCGTCTTGATATCCCGGTCAATCCGTACGACGTGTTTCGTTGTGATGTCCCCAACCTGAGTACCTCGCTTTATTTTGTGGTGAATGATACTTTCTATGACAAGATGTTACCGAAAGCCCATCTTCCCGAAGGTGTTTATGCCGGGGGAATGCGTACTTTCATGGAAAAGTATCCCGAAGTGGCTTCCCGCTATTATGGCAAGGCGGCACCAACCGGTAAGGATGGTATCGTTGCCTTGAACACTATGTTGGCTCAGGACGGTTTTGTGGTCTATGTGCCGGAAGGTGTCGTAGTGGAGCGTCCGATCCAGTTGGTGAATATCTTCCGCAGCGATGTAGACACGATGGCGAACCGCCGTATCCTGGTGATTATGGAGCCTCGTTCGGAAGCCAAGCTGTTGGTGTGCGATCATAGCATCGACGATGTTAAGTTCTTAGCCACGCAGGTTGTCGAGATCTTTGCGGGTGAAGGTGCCTTCTTCGATTATTACGACCTCGAAGAGAGCAGCATGTCGACTACTCGTTTTGCCTCCGTGCATGTGAAGCAGGAAGCGGGAAGTAATGTTTTGGTGAATGGTATCACGCTGAATAACGGCCTTACCCGTAACAACTATTATATCGAGCTGAACGGCGAACAGGCTGAAGCGACTTTGTGCGGTATGTCGATCCTAGACAAAGAACAGCAGCTGGATACCTATAGCCATATTACGCATGCCGTACCTTATTGTACTAGCAACGAACTGTTCAAGAATGTTTTGGACGATCATGCGGTCGGTGCGTTCAGCGGCCGTATTTTAGTGAAGGAAGATGCACAGAAGACTGCGGCCTATCAGACGAACCGCAATCTTTGTGCGACCCGTGAAGCTCGCATGTACAGCAAACCTCAGTTGGAAATCTATGCCGACGATGTGAAATGTTCGCATGGCATGACCACCGGACAGTTGGACGAAACTGCTTTGTTCTATATGCAGAGCCGCGGCATTCCTCGTGACGAGGCACGCATGTTGTTAAGCGTAGCTTTCACCGCGGACGTGATCGATTACGTACGTCTGGATGCTTTGAAAGACCGTTTGCATAAATTAGTAGAAAAACGTTTTCGTGGAGAACTGGCGAGATGTGCCGGTTGCCGGATTTGTAAATAAGAATAACATATGCAATTGGCTCATATCGCTATCTGGACGAACGAACTGGAACGTTCGCGTGATTTCTATATCAAGTATTTCAATGGGAAAAGCAACGAGAAGTATGTGAATCCGAAGAAAGGCTTTGCCTCTTATTTCGTCACTTTCGAGGGAGGGGCTTCACTTGAAATCATGCAGCGGACCGATATTACCAAAGAAACGGCAGATGTCTTCATCGGACTTGCCCATTTTGCCTTTTCTACCGGATCGAAAGAGAAGGTGGATGCCATGATCGAACAATTCCGTTCGGACGGTTACAAGATCGTAGGCGAGCCGCGTATTACTGGTGACGGTTATTATGAAGGAGCTGTTTTGGATCCGGATGGTAACATTGTTGAGGTGATCGCTTGACGGAAACGTACCGGGATTGATATTACCAGACGCAGATAAATACGGAAGGGCGCTGAGTTATGCGGACATCATTGGTAAGATAAGTCCGCATGATTCTGCGCTCTTTTGTTTTCGGTACTCAGTAAAGCCAGACAGCCGTGTATGGGCGGAAAGGCCGGATCAGTTCATATAGGATAAGAATACCAACAGAGGTATGTAGTCTTTCAGATTGACATGTAACTTTTTCAGAGCCTGGGCGATATGGTATTCCACGCCTTTGGTTGTCATACCGAGTGTTTCTGCGATCTCTTTGTAAGGTTTGTTTTCGTAGCGACTCATGATGAAGATACGGCGGGTCTGTTCTGGCAGGGAGGCCAATGTCTTGTTCACGATTTCTTGTGCTTCGGCTGTAAACAGTTCTTCCGGGTTGCAGGCTTCGAGGGTGGAGATGCGGGTGTTCAGTTCCCATTCGGCATGATTCTTCAGATGTTCGCTGGCATCTTCCCTGACTTGTATATGTTGCAGGTAGTTGATACATTTGTTTTTGATGATCGTGAGTATATAGGCCGGAACATTGGAATCGGCCTTTAACGTGTTCCGGTTTTCCCAGTATTGCATCAGTGCCTCTATGGTGAAATCTTCGGCAACAGCTATATCCCTCACATATATATTCGCAAAGCGGATGAACCGTCCTTGATAATCTGCGAATAATTGATTGAAGGCCTTTAAATCTGCTGAATATTCCATATACCCTATCGATTAGCGCGTAAATATAATAAAATTTAAAAGAAAAGCTATATTTATTCCACGTAGATTACCTTTCCGATTTTTACCGCTTCCTTCTCTATATTGAAAATTCCTGCCCTGTGTCTGGTAGGACGGTGAGGCAGAGCAGGAATATGTAAATGATTTTTTTATGCGTCGTTCTTTATAACCCCATTGAAGGTGGAAGCGATCCGGCGGAAGAAGCCCATTCTTTATTGGGGCTATCTCCCATGACGAACGAAAGGATGCCTCCGTTCATGATGTCTTTGTGGAGGATGTAGCTCTTGTCGTATGGCTGACCGTTAAGGGTAGCCGACTGAATGTAGATATTCTTTTCCGATGCCCCTTTGGCTTCGATTGTGAATTTCTTGCCGTTTTCAAGTGTGATAACGCTTTCTTCGAATGACGGGCTGCCGATCACGTAGTAGGGCATGCCCGGACAGACCGGATAGAAGCCGACCATGCTGAAGACCAGCCAGGATGACATCTGGCCGGCATCGTCGTTGCCGGATAGTCCGTCGGGAGTCGTGAAATACTCGCGGTTGATGATATCATGTACCCATTTTTGTGTCTTCCAAGGTTCACCGGCATAAGCGAAAAGATAGGCGATGTGGTGTCCCGGCTCGTTGCCATGCCAGTAATAGTTCCCTTCGAAGAAGTTGTCCAGACGGTTGATGAAACGTTCTTTTCCGCCCATGTGCCGGATCAGTCCGGCTATGTCCTGGGGAGCATACCAGGTGTAGTGGTAAGGAGTCCCTTCACAGATGAACGAAGTGGAGGCAAACGGATCGAATGGCTCGATCCAGGTTCCGTCGGCATGGCGTCCACGGGCATAGCCTGTTTCGGGGTCGATTACGTTCCGGTAGTTTTCCGCCCGTTTGATGAGTGCTTTATAATCGTCTGTCTTGCCTAACTTCTTGGCAACCTGTGCAAGGACAAAATCATCATAGGCATATTCCAGTGTGCGGGATACTTGTTCACGACGGTGGAATGCTTCCGTTACTTGATCCTCTAACGGCACGTAATTGTATTTCAGGTAAGACTCCATTGCCCGTCGGCCTTTCCCGTCGCGATAGCTGCCGGAGTCCGGATTGGCCTCGAAAGCGTTTTTGCGCATCAGCGTGTAAGCTTCTTCATAGTCAAAACCCGGAGTGTCTTTGACGATGGCGTCTCCGATCATGGCGATGCAGTGGTCACCGATCATGGCAGCCGTGTAGCTGTTCCAGGACGGGAAGATGGGCAACCAGCCGCCCTGCTGTCCTTTTAATACGAGCGAATGTGCCATGTCTCCGTTGCGGGAAGGGGTAAGGATAGAAAACAGAGGGTGGACGGCACGGTAGGTATCCCATTGCGAGAAGTCGCAATAGTAGGTTCCGTGGTCCATCTTCATAATCTGTCCGTCACCGTCGAATCTCGGATAGGAGCCGTCCACGTCGCTGAACGCGCGGGGCAGGAAGTGTGCGTTGTAGAGAGCTGAATAGAATTTGACCTTTTCTTTTTCGTTGTTTCCTTTTACTGCGATTTGCCCCAATGCCTGGTTCCAGATGTCGGAGGATGCCTGTCGCACTTCGTTGAAGTTCCATCCCGGAATTTCGGCAGCCAAGTTTTTGCGGGCATTGTCGATGCTCGTAAAGGAAGTGGCAACTTTGACCAGTATTTTCCCCGGCTTATCGGAAGTCAGCTTTATCCAAGCTCCGACAGCATGTTTTTGTCCTTTTGCCGATTTTCGTCCGGGGGTGATCGTGGTGCTGTCCCAAACGCCATAGTCGGCAATCTCTTCATTCAGCTGAATCACGAAATGTCCGCTGAATCCGGCTTCCTTACCGTATCCTTGGTAGATGCGGTGTACGGGGTTGTAACCGGTAATTTCTTTTTTCTCCGGATCGATTTCGACGAAGGCGACACCTTCATCACTATTGGGTTCGATCACGATGTAGTGGTCGCCATCCTGTTCGAAGCTGAATTGCATGATGCCTGCACGGGAGAGTCCGGTCAATTCGGCATGGATGTCATAGTCGTTCAAGTCGACCGAATAATAGGAGGGAGTTGCTGTTTCCTGAGTGTGATCGAAAGTGGAGGCGCGTTTGACCGGGTCTATTTCGAGCTTATTGCTGAGCGGCATAATTGTGATGCTGCCGTAGTCTTGTGTACAGGAGCCGTTCATCCAGTGGCTGGCCCGGAATCCCTGGATTGCATCCTGGAAATAATAGTAGGGAGGATGACATTTCTGTTCGGTCGCCTGTGTCTGTGCCACCCAGTTGGTCATACCGTGTGGAACCCCGACTGCCGGCATGATTTGTCCGCGTTCTTCCGTCGAGTTCTTGTCTTTTCCTTGTACGATGCGGATATCTGTACCGATCAGCGGGTCTACATATTTTTCAAATTTATTTTCCTGTTGGTTGCATGAGAATAAACACAACGTACTTAATAAAATTGTCCAGCTCTTCATGTTATATTATTTTAGGTATGCTGTAAAGATAGAAAAAAAGCAGAAAAGTGTATCAAAACTATCCTTTGTTCCCGCGCTTGACGCGGGATCGCATTATATCAAGCGCGGGGACAAGGGGATTTTGATACACTTTCTTTTCGATTAATTTCGGGATTCGATTCTATAGTCGTTCTGTGTCAGTTTCGGATTGACATCGATCTGCTTTTGCGGAATCGGGCAGATAAGGTTTGTTTCGTTTAGGGAGAATCCTTTACTTCTCATCACTTCAACAGCACGTCCGGTGCGGATTAAGTCGAACCAGCGATGATTTTCGAATGCCAGTTCCACGCGGCGTTCCTGTTCTACCATCAGGGCGAACTGGGCCTTGTCGGTTGTCTGCAGGTCGACCGGGCTGGTCTCTGTCGTCTGATAACCGAAACCACGCCGGCGTGTCATATTCAGATATTTGCAGGCTTCTGCCGTTTTTCCGTTCTGGTTCAATGCTTCGGCATACATCAGGATCACATCGGCATAGCGGATTACCGGATAGTTGTTGCTGGCATCATTGTTCTGATAAGGAACATCCATGAACTTGCAGACATAGCGGGATTCCACCCATTCGTTGTTTTTGCGGTTATCGTAATATCCGAGGGACATGGAGAAATCACGGCGAAGGTCGCCTTCTTCATAAGCATTGTAGATGTCCATTTCCGGGATATTATTACCACCTGTACCACCGACTGCCACCACATTCGTTCCTGAGTTTTCAGGTGCGAAGTTATTGGCATAGTTGGAACCTTCGCCATAGCCGCCTTTCAGAAACTGGATTTCGAAAATGCCTTCCTCGCTGTTGTGGTTAACTGGGCTGAACACGTTTTTGTAGCCGTCGATGTTCAGGCTGCCCGGTGTATTTTCCAACAAACTGTACCGTCCGCTGTTGATGATTTCAGCCAAGATAGTTTCCGCTTCTGCATATTTGTGCAAAGTCATGTAGACGTTTGCCAATAATGCTTTGGCTGCTCCTTGGGTTGCACGCCCGTCTTCGGCTGTCGAATAGGAAACAGGGAGATCTTGTGCCTCTTTCAGGTCGGCGATGATTTGGTTGTAAACATTTTCTTTTGGTTCACGCAGGATGTCGTAAGATTCCGAGATGCTGATCTCTTTCAGTACCAGAGGCACATCGCCGTAGAC
>ENA-UEPV01001941-UEPV01001941.1-human-gut-metagenome-genome-assembly--contig:-NODE-1941-length-12059-cov-37.724003_pt1 | contig 12059 bp, 10 predicted proteins | sample MGYA00242942_ERZ507925 | MGnify/ENA primary metagenome ERZ507925 (study PRJEB26167, sample SAMN06115453) | human gut metagenome | host: Homo sapiens | place: China:Fujian | collected 2015-08-26... | reverse complement strand
AAAAAGCAGCATAGCCAAAAGAAAATATAGCAGAACTGTAAAATATAAAAGAGGTTGTGCCAACGTTTTGACACAACTTCTTTCTTTTATGCCTTGCCGCGCGGAGATTATTCCGCGCTGAATTTCTTTACCTGCTCTGCGATAAGTTCCGCATCATCGAAATAGTTAATCTTCATGGCACGACGCACGTCGTCCAATGTCGCTGCGGCTGTTTCGCGTGCCGCTTCACAGCCTTTCTTCAGCATATCGTAGATAGCCGGAATATCTTTTTCGAATTCCTTGCGGCGGTTACGAATCGGCTCCAACGTTTCCTGCATGATATTGTTGAGGAAGCCTTTCACTTTCATATCGCCTAAACCACCACGTTGATAGTGGGCTTTCAGTTCTTCCAGAGAAGGATAGTCGGGCAGGTAACGTTCGAAGTGTTCGGGGCGGCAGAAAGCGTCCAAATAAGTAAATACGGTATTCCCCTCAATCTTGCCCGGGTCTTGTACGCGCAGATGATCGGGGTCGGTGTACATGCTCTTCACTTTCTTCTGAATCTCGTCGGCTGTATCGGAAAGGTAGATACAGTTGCCCAAAGACTTACTCATCTTGGCTTTTCCGTCTGTACCCGGCAGACGCAGACAGGCTGCATTGTCAGGCAGAAGGATTTCCGGTTCTACCAATGTGTCGCCGTAGATAAAGTTGAAGCGGCGTACGATTTCACGGGCTTGTTCAATCATCGGTTCCTGATCTTCGCCAACGGGAACGGTGGTGGCGCGGAACGCCGTGATGTCCGCAGCCTGGCTGATAGGGTAGGTGAAGAACCCCACCGGAATACTTGTTTCAAAGTTGCGCATCTGGATTTCCGTCTTTACCGTCGGGTTACGTTGCAGACGCGATACGGTGACAAGGTCCATATAATAGAATGTCAGTTCGCACAATTCCGGAATCTGCGACTGGATAAAGATGGTACTCTTCGTAGGATCCAATCCGCAAGCCAGATAGTCGAGAGCTACTTCGATAACGTTCTGACGTACCTTTTCCGGGTTTTCCATGTTATCTGTCAATGCTTGTGCATCGGCTATGAACACGAACGTCTTGTCATACAGTCCGGAGTTCTGCAACTCCACTCTGCGTCTTAATGAGCCTACATAATGTCCGATATGCAGGCGTCCCGTGGGGCGGTCGCCCGTAAGGATGATTTTTTCTTTTGCCATATCTGTATTGATTATTTTTTCTTCATAAAACGCTGTCTGTTATAATGGAATGCAAAGATACCATTATTTTTATCGAATGCAGTGCATTACTTTAAAAATTAAATAGTGAAAGTACGCTCTGTCGTTCAAACCTCGTTATAACATCCGGGAAGGCTGATGCTTGCTTTTCTGTTTTTATCCCCTCCCCCATATCCTTTGGTGTCTGTTTGATTTTTCTTCAAGAAGTATCCTTCCTGCTATATTCAAAGATTGCATTGCAGTAAAAGTAACTATTCTTTTCGGATAAGAAATTTATTCCTTTGATTAATTTGCTCAAATCGTAAATAAGTCATTACTTTGCAGAAATTTTAGAGATAACTATGCAATCGCAGGAAAAGAGAAGTACATATAACCTACGTTCGAATGAATTTCATTCGCTGGCTGTCGGTTTCTCTTTTTCCGAAAACGATATTTTTAGTTCTTTGGTAATGCGTTAATCCTTATTCGGGGTAACGCATTTTTTTTGTGCCGGAATGTGAAGAATGAACTTAAATAGACAATAAGAGAATATGGAAAAGAATTTGAAGAAAGTGCTTGTCTTGGGCTCGGGTGCGCTCAAGATCGGTCAGGCCGGAGAGTTTGATTATTCCGGTTCGCAGGCTTTGAAGGCTTTGCGCGAAGAAGGTGTGGGTTCGGTATTGGTAAACCCGAATATTGCTACAATTCAGACATCAGAAGGTATTGCCGATAAAGTTTATTTCTTGCCGGTAACTCCTTATTTCGTAGAAGAAATCATCAAAAAAGAACAGCCGGACGGCATTCTGCTGGCTTTCGGCGGACAGACTGCGCTGAACTGCGGTACGGAACTTTACCTGAACGGTACTTTGCAGAAATACGGCGTGCGTGTGTTGGGTACTTCGGTAGAGGCTATCATGTACACGGAAGACCGCGACCTCTTTGTGAAGAAGTTGGATGAAATTCCTATGAAAACTCCGAAGAGCCACGCTGTGGAAAGCATGGAAGATGCCTTGAAAGCTGCCCGCGAAATCGGATATCCGGTAATGGTACGCTCGGCTTATGCTTTGGGTGGTTTGGGCAGCGGTATCTGTCCGGACGAGGAAGCGTTTGTCAAACTGGCTGAAAGTTCTTTCACGTTCTCCAAGCAAATCCTGGTGGAAGAATCCCTGAAAGGTTGGAAAGAAATCGAATTCGAGGTAATCCGCGACGCCAACGACCACTGCTTCACCGTAGCAAGTATGGAAAACTTCGACCCTCTGGGCATCCATACCGGTGAGTCTATCGTGGTTGCTCCTACCTGCTCGCTTACCGACGACCAGGTGAAGATGTTGCAGGAACTTTCTACCAAGTGTATCCGTCACCTCGGCATTGTGGGTGAATGTAACATTCAGTATGCGTTCAACGCCGAAACCAACGACTATCGCGTAATCGAGGTGAACGCCCGCTTGTCCCGTTCTTCTGCATTGGCATCCAAAGCTACCGGTTATCCGCTCGCTTTTGTTGCCGCCAAGATTGCATTGGGTTATACGCTCGACCAAATCGGTGAAATGGGAACTCCTAATTCTGCTTACGAAGCTCCGCAATTGGACTACCTGATTTGTAAGATTCCCCGTTGGGACTTGACGAAGTTTGCAGGTGTGTCTCGCGAAATCGGTTCAAGCATGAAGTCTGTAGGTGAAATCATGTCTATCGGCCGTTCTTTCGAGGAAATTATCCAGAAAGGTTTGCGTATGATAGGTCAGGGCATGCACGGCTTTGTGGGTAATGATAGTGTGGAATTCGAAGATTTGGATCACGAATTGGCTCACCCCACCGATCTGCGTGTGTTTGCTATTGCCCAGGCTCTGGAAAAAGGTTATACAATCGACCGTATCTTTGAGCTGACGAAGATTGACCCTTGGTTCCTCGGCAAACTGAAGAACATTGTAGACTATAAGAATAAACTCTCACAATATAATAAGGTGGAGGATATTCCTGCCGATGTGCTGCGTGAAGCGAAAGTGCTTGGTTTCTCCGACTTCCAGATTGCACGTTTCGTACTGAATCCGGAAGGTAATATGGAAAAGGAAAACCTTATGGTACGCGCCCGTCGTAAGGAACTGGGTATTCTTCCGGCTGTGAAACGTATCAATACCGTCGCTTCCGAGCATCCGGAACTGACGAACTACCTTTATATGACGTATGCCGTACAAGGGTATGATGTGAACTATTATAAGAATGAAAAATCGGTAGTTGTATTGGGTTCGGGAGCTTACCGCATCGGTTCTTCCGTTGAGTTCGACTGGTGTTCGGTGAACGCTATCCAGACTGCACGCAAGTTGGGGTACAAATCCATCATGATTAACTATAACCCCGAAACAGTATCTACCGACTACGATATGTGCGACCGTCTGTACTTCGACGAACTTTCTTTTGAACGTGTGCTCGATGTTATAGACCTCGAACAGCCGCGCGGCGTAATCGTATCCGTAGGCGGTCAGATTCCTAACAATCTGGCAATGAAACTCTATCGTCAGTCTGTTCCTGTATTGGGCACTTCGCCTGTTTCTATCGACCGTGCAGAGAATCGTAATAAATTCTCTGCCATGCTCGACCAGCTCGGCATCGACCAGCCGGCTTGGCAGGAACTTACCAGTCTGGAAGATGTGAAGGGCTTCGTTGAGAAAGTAGGCTATCCGGTATTGGTGCGTCCGTCGTATGTGCTTTCCGGTGCTGCAATGAATGTATGCTACGATGAAGAAGAATTGGAGAACTTCCTGAAAATGGCTGCCGAGGTTTCCAAGGAATATCCGGTAGTGGTTTCCCAGTTCCTGCAGAATACGAAAGAGATTGAGTTCGATGCCGTGGCACAGAACGGCGAGGTGGTGGAATATGCCATTTCCGAGCATGTTGAGTTTGCCGGTGTGCACTCCGGTGACGCTACGCTGGTATTCCCGGCACAGAAAATTTACTTCGCTACGGCACGCCGTATCAAGAAAATCAGTCGTCAGATTGCAAAGGAACTCAATATCTCCGGTCCTTTCAACATCCAGTTCCTGGCACGTAACAATGAGGTGAAAGTTATCGAATGTAACCTGCGTGCTTCACGTAGTTTCCCGTTTGTATCCAAAGTGCTGAAACGTAACTTTATTGAGACGGCCACGAAGATTATGCTGGATGCTCCTTACTCTCGCCCGGACAAGTCGGCGTTTGACATCGACTGGATTGGCGTGAAGGCTTCCCAGTTCTCATTCTCCCGCCTGCATAACGCAGATCCGGTATTGGGCGTGGATATGTCTTCTACGGGGGAGGTAGGCTGTATCGGCGACGACTTCTCCGAAGCATTGCTGAATTCCATGATTGCTACCGGTTTCAAGATTCCGCGTCCAGAAAAAGGTGTGATGTTCTCTTCCGGTGCAATGAAATCGAAAGTGGACTTGCTGGATGCCAGCCGCATGCTTTTTGCGAAGGGATATAAGATTTACGCTACGGCAGGTACCGCTGCATTCCTCAATGCGCACGGTGTAAGCACCGAAGCTGTGTTCTGGCCGGATGAACGTGCCGATGCGGAGAATAATGTAATGACAATGATTGCCGAACATAAGTTCGACTTGATTGTAAATATTCCGAAGAACCACTCTAAACGCGAGCTGACCAACGGTTACAAGATTCGCCGCGGTGCTATCGACCATAATATTCCGTTGATTACGAATGCCCGTCTGGCAGGTGCTTTCATTGAAGCTTTCTGTGAGATGAAGATGGAAGATATCCAAATCAAGAGCTGGCAGGAATATAAATAAGCCGGTTGATATATTATTGTAATAAAGCGGACATCCGGCAACGGGTGTCCGCTTTCCTTAAATAAGCATTGGTATATGATAAAGAATATATTATTTGATATGGGCGGTGTGATATTCCGCCAGAATTCGGAAGAGGCTTTCCGTCGTTTTCGTGAAGCGGGAGTGAATACGGATGAGTATATGGGAGAATACGGCCAAAAAGGTTTTTTCCTGGATGTAGAGACGGGAAAGATTGATGCCGGTGAGTTTTGCCGGAGAATGGCTGAGGCTACTGGGCGCGAATCTGTCGGTTGGGATGAGGCGCAATATTGCTGGCTGGGCTTTATACGTGATGTGCCTCTGAACCGGCTTCACAATTTATTGAAGTTAAAAGAGGAATATCACATTTGCCTGCTTAGCAATACTAATCCGTTTATTATGGCTTTTACCCGCAGTGATAAGTTCAGTGACGAACATAAACCGATAAGCGATTATTTTGATACGCTGTTTTGCAGCTATGAAATGCAGGCTTACAAGCCTGAACCGGATATTTTCCTGAAAGCATTGGCTGCTGACGGTATGAAAGCTGAAGAAACGATATTTGTAGATGACAGTTTAAAGAATATCAAGGCGGCGGAAGCACTTGGCATACGCGGATTGCATGTGGCTCCCGATGAAGACTGGATGGAGAAACTGACGGCATTGCTGCATATATGTAATGGCTTGTAGTATATTGTACAATAAAAATGGATAAGAATATGGATGAGGTAGATAAAATGCGGAGTTCACAATTGGCGAATACGGCTTCCCCGGAAATTCAAGAGCGTTTTAAACGTGCGAAAAAACTGTTGCTGAAGCTGAACGCTATGAGCGGTTATGAGGAAGAATGCCGGAGCGTATTGGAAGAATTGATACCCGGTATTCCAGCTTCTGCCACTATTTGCCCGCCTTTTTGTTGCGATCATGGTGATGGTATCCGCCTTGGGGAACATGTCTTTATCAACTCCAATTGTACTTTTCTGGACGGTGGCTATATCACTGTTGGGGCATATACGCTGATAGGGCCTTGTGTGCAGATTTATACCCCTCAACACCCGTTTGATTATCTGGAGAGGCGTGTAGAGCAGGAGTATGCCTATCCGGTGACGATAGGTGAAGATTGCTGGATTGGCGGTGGCGTTGTTATTTGTCCCGGGGTAACTATTGGCGACCGTTGCATTATAGGTGCGGGAAGTGTAGTGACCAAAGATATTCCGTCCGATTGTGTGGCTGTTGGGAATCCGGCAAAGGTAATCCGCAAAAATGATATAAAAAAGTGATGCGGCTAATTGCTTGAAATTCAATAGTAGTTAATATTGTGTGAAAAAAAACTTGAAAAAATAAATGGCGAAAGTTTTGGTAATTTCAAAATAAGCTGTACCTTTGCATCGCTTTTGAAACGGAAGTGTACGGGCGTTTAGCTCAGCTGGTTCAGAGCATCTGCCTTACAAGCAGAGGGTCGGCGGTTCGAATCCGTCAACGCCCACACATTGTTGCGGATTTTAGCTTTGTATATAGTATGCAAAGCTATTTTTTTATTCTGAAACTTCATTTTTTTAATTTATTTCCCCATTATACCTGATTACTCGGAAAAAAGCCGTAATTTTGCAATCCGATAATTATCATAAATACGACGTATGGAACTTGATTTACTTACCGCAATCTCCCCGATTGACGGTCGCTACAGGGGCAAGACAGATGCTTTGGCTGCCTATTTCTCAGAATTCGCACTGATAAAATACCGTGTACAGGTTGAAGTGGAATATTTTATAACCTTATGTGAACTGCCTTTGCCTCAGTTGAAAGGGGTGAATAAGGATGTATTCGAAACTTTGAGAAATATTTACCGTAATTTTTCAGAAGCCGATGCCGGACGTATCAAGGATATTGAAAGCGTGACTAACCATGATGTGAAGGCTGTTGAATATTTTTTGAAAGAAGAATTTGATAAGTTAGGCGGAATGGACGACTATAAAGAGTTTATCCACTTCGGGCTGACTTCACAAGATATTAACAATACTTCTATTCCTTTGTCTGTAAAAGAGGCATTGGAACAGGTATATTATCCGCAGATAGAGGAATTGATAGCGCAACTCCGTGCTTATGCTGAAGAGTGGGCGAATATTCCGATGCTCGCCAAAACGCACGGACAGCCGGCTTCTCCTACTCGTCTGGGAAAAGAGATAATGGTGTTTGTATATCGTTTGGAACGCCAACTGGTTGCATTGAAGGCTTGTCCGGTTACTGCTAAGTTTGGCGGTGCTACGGGAAATTACAATGCACATCATGTGGCTTATCCGGAATATGACTGGAAAGCTTTCGGTACTAAGTTCGTTGCAGAGAAACTGGGGTTGGAGCGCGAAGAATATACGACTCAGATTTCCAATTATGATAATCTGTCTGCTATCTTCGATGCGATGAAGCGAATTAATACGGTGATGATTGATATGAACCGTGACTTCTGGCAGTATATCTCCATGGAATATTTCAAGCAGAAGATCAAGGCTGGTGAGGTTGGTTCGAGTGCAATGCCGCATAAGGTGAATCCGATTGATTTTGAAAATGCCGAAGGTAATCTGGGTATAGCAAACGCTATCCTTGAACATCTGGCTGTGAAGTTGCCGGTGTCACGTTTGCAGCGCGACCTGACGGATTCTACCGTGTTGCGTAATGTGGGCGTTCCATTCGGACATATCATAATAGCCATTCAGAGTTCATTGAAAGGATTGCGCAAGCTGCTGTTGAACGAAACGGCTATCTATCGCGATTTGGATAACTGCTGGAGTGTTGTGGCCGAGGCCATTCAAACAATCCTGCGCCGTGAGGCATATCCGCATCCTTACGAAGCGCTGAAAGCATTGACACGTACCAATCAGGCTATCACAGAGAATTCTATCAAGGAATTCATAGAAGAATTGAATGTAAGCGAAGATATAAAGAAAGAATTACGTGCAATTACTCCCCATACATATACGGGGCTTTAAGAAGCGACAAGGGAAACCGGAGATTTCAACTTTTTTAATCCGGAATTTGTTATAAGCTAAAATAAAGGTAATTAGAGATAAAGAAAGAATGGCCGTGAGGCCAGTAGGTTTAATTTTATTCGAATAAAACAATGAGTACAGAAAATGAAACTTGGCGTGATGCTTCTTCTTCAGAGGAGAATTCAGGCGCCGGCCGTGATGGTAACCAATTTAACAGAGAGGGAAGCTATAGTCGCCCGTCTTATAACCGTGAAAATGGTGACCGCCCTTATCGTCCGAGATTTAATAGTGAAAATGGCGACCGTCCGCAACGTTCGTACAGCAGTGATCGTCCTTACCGTCAGCGCTTTAATCCGAATGCGGAAAATGGCGACCGTCCTCAGCGTTCCTATAACAACGACCGTTCTTACCGTCCTCGCTATAATAGTGAAGGTGGCGACCGTCCTCAACGCTCTTACGGTAACAATGCCGGCGGTGACCGTCCTTACCGTCCCCGTTATAACAGTGAAGGTGGCGACCGTCCTCAGCGCTCTTACGGTAACAATGCCGGCAGTGACCGTCCTTACCGTCCCCGTTATAACAGTGAAGGTGGCGACCGTCCTCAGCGTCCTTACGGTAACAATGCTGGCGGTGATCGTCCTTACCGTCCCCGTTATAACAGTGAAGGTGGCGACCGTCCTCAGCGTCCTTATGGTAACAATGCTGGTGGTGACCGCCCTTTCCGTCCGCGCTATAACTCGAACGGTGACCGTCCTCAACGCCCTTATGGCAACAGAGACAGCTACAGTCGCCCGATTCGCCGTACGGGAGATTACGATCCCAATGCCAAGTACAGTAAGAAGAAACAGATAGAGTATAAAGAACAGTTTGTCGATCCGAACGAACCGATTCGTTTGAATAAGTTTCTGGCTAATGCCGGTGTATGCTCGCGTCGTGAAGCGGATGAGTTTATTACGGCAGGCGTAGTGTCTGTAAACGGGGAAGTGGTTACGGAATTGGGTACTAAGATTAAGCGTGGCGATGAAGTGAAGTTTCACGACCAGACGGTCAGCATCGAACGTAAGATATATGTCCTGTTGAACAAGCCGAAAGATACGGTGACAACTTCCGATGACCCGCAGGCGCGTCGTACTGTAATGGACTTGGTGAAAGGTGCTTGTGACGAACGTATCTATCCGGTAGGTCGTCTGGACCGTAATACTACGGGAGTATTGTTGCTGACGAACGATGGCGACCTGGCTTCCAAGCTGACCCATCCCAAGTATCTGAAAAAGAAAATATATCATGTGCATTTGGATAAGAATCTGACTAAAGCCGATATGGAGCAGATTGCAGCCGGTATTCAGTTGGACGATGGTGAAATCCAGGCAGATGCTATCAGCTATACGGATGATTTCAAAAAAGATGAAGTGGGCATAGAAATCCACTCCGGTAAGAACCGTATCGTGCGTCGTATTTTCGAATCGCTGGGATACAAGGTCGTGAAGCTGGATCGTGTATTCTTTGCCGGTTTAACCAAGAAAGGCTTGCGTCGCGGCGAGTGGCGTTACCTCACGGAACAAGAGGTGAACTTCCTGCGCATGGGCTCTTTCGAATAATATATATAATCAAGTTATAATAACTGTTTTATGGAAAAGATTAGTAGAACAAAGATTGTTGACCTGCTGAAGCGCGAGGATTTTGGCGCTATGGTCAACGTGAAAGGTTGGGTTCGTACCCGCAGAGGTAGTAAGCAAGTTAATTTTATCGCGCTGAACGACGGTTCTACAATAAATAATGTGCAGATTGTGGTGGATTTGGCAAACTTCGATGAGCAGATGCTGAAAGAAATTACCACAGGAGCTTGTTTGAGCGTGAACGGTGTGCTGACGGAATCGGTAGGCTCCGGTCAGAAAGCTGAAATCCAGGCACGTGAAATTGAAGTGTTGGGTACTTGCGACAATACGTACCCTTTGCAGAAAAAAGGGCACTCTATGGAGTTCCTTCGCGAGATAGCCCATCTGCGTCCTCGTACGAATACATTTGGTGCTGTGTTCCGTATCCGTCACAATATGGCTATTGCCATTCATGAATTCTTCCATAAGAAAGGGTTCTTCTATTTTCATACGCCTATCATTACGGCTTCCGACTGCGAAGGAGCCGGACAGATGTTTCAGGTTACTACGATGAACCTTTATGATTTGAAGAAAGACGAAAACGGTTCTATTATCTACGATGACGATTTTTTCGGAAAGCAGGCGAGTCTGACGGTTTCCGGTCAGTTGGAAGGTGAACTTGCCGCTACGGCGTTGGGCGCTATCTATACGTTCGGGCCTACGTTCCGTGCGGAAAACTCCAATACCCCCCGTCACTTGGCTGAGTTCTGGATGGTGGAGCCGGAAGTTGCGTTCAATGACATTACCGATAACATGGACTTGGCGGAAGAATTTATCAAGTTTTGCGTACAGTGGGCTTTGGATAACTGCGCCGATGATGTGAAGTTCTTGAATGATATGTTTGACAAGGGGTTGATAGAGCGCTTGCAAGGTGTACTGAAAGAAAACTTCGTTCGTCTGCCTTATACGGAAGGTATCAAGATTCTGGAAGAAGCCGTAGCACAGGGGCATAAGTTTGAATTCCCCGTATACTGGGGGGTCGACCTGGCTTCCGAGCACGAACGTTATTTGGTGGAAGACCACTTCAAGCGTCCGGTTATCCTGACGGATTATCCGAAAGAAATCAAGGCGTTCTATATGAAGCAGAACGACGATGGCAAAACGGTACGTGCTATGGATGTGCTCTTCCCGAAGATTGGCGAGATAATCGGCGGTTCCGAGCGTGAGTCCGATTATGCCAAACTGATGAACCGCATTGAAGAACTTCATATTCCGATGAAAGATATGTGGTGGTATCTTGATACCCGCAAGTTCGGTACGTGCCCGCATTCAGGCTTCGGATTGGGCTTTGAACGTCTGTTGCTGTTTGTAACCGGTATGACTAATATTCGTGACGTGATACCGTTCCCGCGTACTCCGCGCAATGCGGAGTTCTAACCGCCGGAGAACGAAATAAAATATCCTTGACGGATAAGCCTGCATAAACTTTGGTTTATGCGGGCTTTTTTATCGGATAAACTGTTATTTTCTCGAAATAAATCTTTATATTTGTGTCAATAGGAATGGCATAGCGTTAACCAATATCATACGAATATGAAAAAGAATTATTTCTTTACCATGCTGGCAGTGGTGCTGCTTGCGGTAACAGGAGTCCGGGCGCAGGATAAGGCTGCTTTTGAGCCGGCGCATCTGGAAGGTATTTGGCAGTTGTGTCATTATGTGTCTGAAAATCCGGAAATTCCCGGAACATTGAAGCCGAGTAATACATTTAAGGTACTGAGCGATGACGGTCGCATTGTTAACTTCACGATACGGCCCGGTGCAGATGCCATTATTACGGGGTATGGTACCTATCGGCAAATATCGGGTACAGCCTATAAGGAAAGTATTGAGAGGAACATCCATCTGCCTATGTTGGATAATAAGGACAATATCCTTGAATTTGAAATGGGTGAGGGAGGTGTGATGTACCTGAAATACTTTATCGCAAAAGATTTAAACGGAAATGAACTGGATACATGGTTCCATGAAACATGGAAACGGGTAAATATGCCATCCGCGTTTCCGGTAGACATTGTTCGGTAGTATAAAACGAATGTTGTTTTATGTCCCTTGCGCAAATCCGGAAAATTTTCTGTTTATAAGTGTTTGCGTGTGCGGGCGGGAACTTTTGAAATTCTCTTCCGAGGAAATCTGTATTTCCTCGGAAGAGAATTTCTTTTTGTTGTATATCAGCCAAGTGCAAATCAAAAAAAAGAAGAAAACGTTTGCCAGTTATAAGAAAATCCGTACCTTTGCAAGCCGATTATTATCTCATAAGGATAAGCATTTAATTCATAGCGGATTAATCTCCCTTTGTCCGAGGCGGTTGATTCGTGGTGAAGCAAAAATTTAGTAGTAACATTTAAAAAAACAATTAAGAGTGGATACTTTAAGTTACAAGACCATTTCTGCAAACAAAGCTACAGTGACTAAAGAATGGGT
>ENA-UEPV01001939-UEPV01001939.1-human-gut-metagenome-genome-assembly--contig:-NODE-1939-length-12065-cov-4.673090_pt1 | contig 12065 bp, 5 predicted proteins | sample MGYA00242942_ERZ507925 | MGnify/ENA primary metagenome ERZ507925 (study PRJEB26167, sample SAMN06115453) | human gut metagenome | host: Homo sapiens | place: China:Fujian | collected 2015-08-26... | reverse complement strand
TGTTGCAAGGCGTTATCTTGACACATTTTCCGTTATTCTTGATACTATGATTCGCTGTATGGCAGAGGTTAAAATTACAGACAGCATTTCCTGCAACTTCATAAAACAAATGATTCCACATCATCGAGCCGCAATAGATATGTCACTAAACATACTCCGCTACACTACTGACATAGAAGTGCAGAATATAGCCTTGAACATAATTGCTGAACAAACTAAGAGCATAGATGATATGGTTTCGATTGAGGTTTGTTGTCGTGCTAAGACTAATTCACCTATTCAGCTTAAACCATATACGAGAATATATAATGAAATTACACAAAAGATGTTCAGCGAAATGAAATCTTCACCACAAACTAATAATGTAAACTATAATTTTCTTTGCGAGATGATTCCGCATCATATGGGTGCTGTAAGAATGGGCGAAAATGCTATGAAATATTCAATTTGCCAAGAGCTAAGACCAATAATCAGTGCTATTATTCACTCTCAAAAAGAAGATATAGCAAAAATGCAGGTATTAGTACGACATTATCAATCAACATAATATAAAAATCAGGCATAGCCCATAATCTGAGCTATGCCTGATTTACAATCTAAATGTTTTTATTCAGCTGAATTAGATGGATTTTCCTCTCTATATTCAACATCTCTATAACGGTGCATACCTGTACCAGCAGGAACAAGCTTACCGATAATAACATTTTCTTTAAGGCCCATAAGTGGGTCAACCTTACCCTTGATAGCTGCATCTGTAAGAACTCTTGTTGTTTCCTGGAATGATGCGGCTGAAAGGAAGGAATCTGTTGCAAGAGAAGCCTTTGTGATACCAAGAAGCATTGGTGTGTAGGTTGCCTCTGTGAGTCCCTCTTCACCATTTGCAATTCTTGCACGAACCTCATCATTAGCAGCATAAAGCTCGCTCTTATCAACGAGAGTTGTTGGGAGAAGCTTTGTAGAGCCGTTATCATCAATTCTGACTTTCTTCATCATCTGACGAATGATAACTTCGATATGCTTATCGTTGATATCAACACCCTGCATACGATATGCTTTCTGAACTTCCTGAATGAGGTAGTTCTGAACAGCTTCTGTACCCTTAATTGCAAGAACATCGTGTGGATTTACAGAACCCTCTGTAATCATTTCACCAGCCTCGATGACCTGACCTTCTTCAACACGAACTCTTGAACCGAATGGAATGAGGTAAGACCTCTGTTCACCTGTTTCATCATTATAAATAACAGCGTGACGGTTCTTCTTGATTTCCTCGAACTTGACAACACCGGCAATTTCACTGATGATAGCGAGATGCTTAGGCTTTCTGCCCTCAAAGAGTTCTTCAACACGAGGAAGACCCTGTGTAATATCTTCAGCTCCTGCGACACCACCTGTATGGAAGGTTCTCATTGTGAGCTGTGTACCAGGCTCACCGATAGACTGAGCGGCAATAATACCAACAGCCTCACCGACTGTAACAGGCTGACCGTTTGCAAGGTTAGCACCATAGCAACGCTTGCAGACGCCGTGCTTTGCACGACAATGGAGAATTGAACGAAGCTTAATGCGTTCAACACCCTTGCTGACGATAAGGTCTGCTTCATCATCACCCATAAGCTTATCCTTAGAAACAAGAACCTCGCCTGTTGCCGGGTCTTTGAAATCTTCGCAAAGGTATCTGCCGAGAAGTCTTTCGTGGAAGCTTTCGATAGATTCCTTACCCTCTTTAATCTCGAATACTTCGATACCCTCAGTAGTACCACAGTCGTCCTCTCTGATGATAACATCTTGTGAAACATCAACAAGTCTTCTGGTAAGATAACCTGAGTCAGCCGTTCTAAGAGCTGTATCGGCAAGACCCTTTCTCGCACCACGAGATGAAATAAAGTATTCCAAAATGTTAAGACCTTCACGATAGTTAGCTCTGATAGGAATTTCTATTGTCTTACCTGCTGTATTCGCAATAAGTCCACGCATACCAGCAAGCTGTCTAATCTGGCTCATAGAACCACGGGCACCAGAGTCAGCCATCATAAAGATTGGGTTATATCTGCCGAGGTTAGCCTGAAGTGCGTCAGAAACATCATTTGTTGCAGTTTCCCAAACCTTAAGAACCTTTTCGTAACGCTCTTGGTTAGACATAAAGCCTCGCTTATACATCTTTGTAACCTGGTCAACCTGCTTTTCTGCACGAGCGATAATATCTTTCTTTGTTGGTGGAATTTCAGCATCACAAACAGCAACAGTAATAGCACTCTTTGTAGAATACTTATAGCCCTGTGCTTTAACAGCATCGAGAACCTCAGATGTTCTCTGTGTGCCATGGATTCTTATACACTTATCAAAGATTTTTCCAAGCTGCTTTTTGCCAACAAGGAAGTCAATCTCAAACTTGAGGTCATTTTCAGGGTTAGTTCTATCAACAAAGCCCAAGTCTTGTGGAATAGGTCTATTGAAGATGATTCTACCAACAGTTGTATCTACAAGACCTGTCTTCATAACACCATTGATTTCGAGAGTTCTTCTGACCTTAATCTTAGCGTGAAGGCTGACAACCTTTGCATCATAAGCCATAATAGCTTCATCGCAATCACGGAAAATTTTTCCCTCGCCTGGTTCGCCGTCCTTATCGAGTGTAAGATAGTATGAACCAAGAACCATATCCTGAGTAGGAACTGTAACTGGTCGTCCATCTGATGGCTTGAGGAGGTTATTTGATGCAAGCATGAGGAATCTTGCTTCTGCCTGAGCCTCTGCTGAAAGCGGTACATGGACAGCCATCTGGTCGCCGTCGAAGTCAGCATTAAATGCTGTACAAGCAAGTGGGTGGAGTTTCAATGCTCTACCCTCTACGAGAACAGGCTCGAATGCCTGAATACCAAGTCTATGAAGTGTAGGAGCACGGTTGAGGAGAACTGGGTGTCCCTTGATAACCTTTTCAAGTGCGTCCCAAACCTCTGGCTTTGCTCTTTCAACAGCCTTACGAGCAGCCTTGATGTTGCCGGCAGCATTATTTTCAACAAGGATTTTCATAACGAAAGGCTTAAAAAGCTCAAGAGCCATTTCCTTAGGAAGACCGCACTGATACATTTTAAGTTCAGGTCCAACAACGATAACCGAACGACCTGAGTAGTCAACACGCTTACCGAGAAGATTCTGACGGAAGCGTCCCTGCTTACCTTTAAGCATATCGGAAAGTGACTTCAAGGCTCTGTTATTAGGGCCTGTAACTGGTCTGCCTCTTCTGCCGTTATCTATAAGTGCGTCAACAGCTTCCTGAAGCATTCTCTTTTCATTTCTGATGATAATATCAGGAGCATTAAGCTCTAAAAGTCTGCTAAGTCTGTTATTTCTGTTGATAACTCGTCTATAAAGGTCGTTAAGGTCAGATGTTGCAAAGCGTCCGCCATCAAGCTGAACCATAGGACGAATATCCGGAGGAATAACAGGAATTACATCGAGAATCATCCATTCAGGTCTATTGCCTGAAAGACGGAAGGATTCTACAACTTCAATTCTCTTGAGGAGTCTTACTCTCTTTTGACCAGAAGCATTTTCGAGTTCTTCCTTAAGTTCATCAGAAAGTTGGTCGAGGTCTATTTCTGCAAGAAGCTTTTTGATAGCCTCTGCACCCATCATAGCCTCAAAATCGTCCTCATACTTCTCTTTAAGGTCTCTATACTCTTTTTCTGTAAGGCACTGCTTTTTCTCGATTTCTCTTACATTGCCCGGATCAGTAACAATATACATTGCAAAGTAGAGAACCTTTTCGAGTGTTCTTGGTGATATATCAAGGATAAGCCCCATTCTTGATGGAATACCCTTGAAATACCAGATATGAGATACAGGAGCAGCAAGCTCGATATGTCCCATACGCTCTCTTCTTACCTTAGAACGAGTAACTTCAACACCGCAACGGTCGCAGATTTTTCCTTTAAAGCGAATTTTCTTATACTTACCGCAGTGGCATTCCCAGTCTTTTTGCGGACCAAAGATAGTTTCGCAGAAAAGACCATCGCGTTCTGGCTTTAGAGTACGGTAGTTAATGGTTTCAGGTTTTTTAACCTCGCCATAAGACCATTCTCTTATCTTTTCGGGTGAAGCAAGACCAATCTTTATAGATTCAAATACATTAAATTCCATTAAATGCTTCCTCCTGTCGATTATTTATCATCATCGGAATTGCCGAAGAAGTCGCCGCCCTCATAGTCGGAATCCTCTCCGAACATATCTTCGTCGGCATCGTCCTTGTCGTTTACGATTCCTCTTTCGTCAAACATATTGTCCTCGTCCTCATCATCACCATCGAGCATATAGCCATCCATAGTGGTCATAACATTTTTCTCGTTAAATTCGGAGTCGGAATCAGCGTTCAGACCAACATCATCATCTTCGTCAAAGTTTTGTCTGAGGTCGATTTCGTTATTATCCTTATCGAGAACCTTAACATCAAGAGCAAGTGACTGGAGCTCCTTAATAAGAACCTTAAATGATTCAGGAATACCAGGTGTAGGAATGTTCTGTCCCTTAACGATAGCCTCATAAGTTTTAACACGACCGACAACATCATCAGACTTAACTGTGAGGATTTCCTGAAGTGTGTAGGCAGCGCCATAAGCCTCAAGTGCCCAAACTTCCATTTCACCGAATCTCTGTCCGCCGAATTGAGCTTTACCACCCAAAGGCTGCTGAGTAACAAGTGAGTATGGACCAGTAGAACGAGCATGAATCTTATCATCGACAAGGTGATGAAGCTTGAGGTAGTACATATAACCGACTGTAACAGGGTTATCGAACCACTCGCCAGTTCTGCCGTCACGCATTCTTGTCTTACACTCGTTAGTAATAATGCCGTCCTTTTTGAAGCATTCTGTAAAGTCAATCTTGCTTGGATTTTCAGGCGGCGGCAATTCTCCTGCCTTCGCCTTTTTCTCTATATCCTTATAAATATCAAAGATGTCATCTTCGTGAGCACCGTCAAAGACAGGCGTCATAATCTTCCAGCCAAGTGCCTTAGCGGCATAACCGAGGTGAACCTCAAGAACCTGACCGATATTCATACGAGAAGGAACGCCCAATGGGTTAAGAACTATATCGAGCGGAGTACCATCTGGGAGGAATGGCATATCTTCAACAGGGAGTATTCTGGAAACAACACCCTTGTTACCATGACGACCAGCCATTTTATCACCGACAGAAATCTTTCTCTTCTGTGCGATATAGCATCTGACAACCTGATTTACACCTGGCTGAAGCTCATCTTTACTATTTTCTCTTGTGAATACCTTAACATCGACAACGATACCATATTCACCATGAGGAACTCTAAGGGAAGTATCTCTGACCTCACGAGCCTTCTCACCGAAGATTGCTCTGAGAAGTCTTTCTTCTGCTGTAAGCTCTGTTTCACCCTTTGGTGTAACCTTACCGACAAGAATATCGCCTGTGTGAACCTCTGCACCGATATGGATAATACCACGCTCATCGAGGTCCTTAAGCATATCATCGCCGACATTAGGAATATCTCTTGTAATTTCCTCAGCACCAAGCTTAGTATCACGAGCTTCTGTTTCGTATTCTTCTATATGAATTGATGTATAAACATCATCACGAACTATTTTTTCACTGATAAGAACAGCATCTTCGTAGTTATAACCTTCCCAAGTCATAAATCCGATAAGAGCATTCTTACCAAGACTGATTTCACCGTTATTTGTTGAAGGACCATCAGCAAGAACTTCGCCCTTCTTAACACGCTGACCTCTGTTAACTATTGGAATCTGGTTGATACATGTATCCTGGTTTGAGCGTGTAAACTTAATAATGTGGAAAGTTTCAGTCTTGCCTGAATCATATCTCATCTTGATTTGGTCAGCACTTACACTCTCAACAACACCATCTTCGGAAGCAAGGATACAAACGCCTGAGTCAACACCTGCTTTATATTCCATACCTGTACCAACGATAGGTGATTCTGTTACGAGGAGCGGAACAGCCTGTCGCTGCATGTTAGAACCCATCAAAGCACGGTTTGCGTCATCGTTTTCGAGGAACGGAATCATCGCAGTAGCAACAGAAACAACCATTCTTGGAGATACGTCCATATAGTCAGCCTTATCACGCTCAACTTCAACGAATTCATCTCTGCATCTACCGTTGATTTTCTCGTGAATGAAGTGTCCTTCTTCATCGAGTGGTTCGTTAGCCTGTGCAACGATATAGTTATCCTCAACATCAGCTGTCATATAGACAACTTCATTTGTAACAACACCCTTATCCTTATCAACCTTACGGAAAGGTGCTTCTATCAAGCCATATTCGTTAATCTTTGCAAAGGTTGCAAGATATGAGATAAGACCGATGTTAGGACCTTCAGGAGTTTCGATAGGACACATACGACCATAGTGGCTGTAATGAACATCTCGAACTTCAAATCCTGCTCTATCTCTTGAAAGACCACCAGGACCAAGAGCTGAAAGTCTTCTCTTATGTGTAAGCTCTGCAAGAGGGTTATTCTGATCCATGAATTGTGAAAGTGGTGATGAACCAAAGAATTCCTTGATTGCAGCTGTTACAGGACGAATATTGATAAGCGCATTAGGGGACATATTTTCAAGGTCCTGAGCCTGAAGTGTCATTCTCTCACGAATAACTCTTTCAAGACGGGAGAAACCTATTCTGAACTGATTTTGGAGAAGCTCGCCAACAGAACGGATACGACGATTGCCAAGGTGGTCGATATCATCAGTATTACCAATGCCGTTTGCAAGACAGTTCATATAGTTGATACTTGCAAAAATATCATCAATGATAATGTGCTTTGGAACGAGGTCATCTCTTCTGCGGCAGATTTCCTTTTTAAGCTCTTCGTCATTATCGCACTCGCCAAGAATTTCGCTGAGAACAGCAAAACGAACACGCTCTTTAATATCGCATTCTTCTTTTGCATCGAAATCAACAAACTTGGAAATATCAACCATTGCGTTAGATATAACCTTAACGATTTTGCCCTCGATATGCTCAACGAAAGCAATATTTACACCTGCATCTTCGATTTCTCTTGCAAGAGCAGGAGAGATAACCTGACCTGCCTCTGCCATAACCTCACCTGTGAGTGGGTTTGCGATAGGCTCTGCGACCTTTTGATTTGCAATTCTATTTGCTATGCCAAGCTTTTTGTTATATTTATAACGACCTACTCTTGACATATCATATCTTCTTGGGTCGAAGAAAAGTGCATTGATATGTGCCTGAGCACTTTCTACTGTTGGTGGCTCACTTGGACGAAGCTTTCTATAAACTTCCTTGAGAGCCTCTTCGGTATTGCTGCATGAATCCTTTTCGATTGTTGCAAGGATTCTTTCGTCAGCACCGAAATAATCTATAATATCTGTGTCGGAGCTAAGACCTAAAGCTCTGATAAATGTTGTAACAGGGAGCTTTCTGTTCTTATCAATACGAACATAGAAAACATCGTTGACATCGTTTTCATACTCAAGCCATGCACCTCTATTAGGGATAACTGTTGCACTGAAAAGCTGCTTACCTGTTTTATCATATTCCATCTTATAGTAAACGCCAGGAGATCTGACAAGCTGTGAAACAATAACACGCTCAGCACCATTGATAACAAATGTGCCGCTTGGTGTCATAAGAGGGAAATCGCCCATAAATACTTGGCTTTCCTTAACCTCATCTGTTTCTTTATTGTGTAATCTCGCAGTTACACGAAGTGGTGCGGAATGAGTTGCATCTCTCTCCTTACACTCTTCAACACTATAATTGGGGTGCTCGGTATCAAGCTCATAATCAACAAAATCGAGCGTAAGATTACCTGTATAATCAGAAATACCAGAAACATCTCTGAAAACCTCACGCAAACCCTCATCAAGGAACCATTGATATGAATTTTTCTGAATCTCGATGAGATTAGGCATATCAATAACTTCGTCAATACGGGCAAAGCTCATTCTCTCGGAATTACCGAGACGCACAGGTTTGACATTTACCATTTGGCCAATCACTCCATTCATCATTTAACCGTCTTTAACTTTCCCTTTATATATTCGGCAAAGTCATAAAGAAAAATTTTTGAAAAATTAGACTTGATTTTTTGTCGAATATGTGATAATATCTTGTAGTCAAGCACACGAAAAGGGAATATTTATCTATTATGGTGCAGTATATTATTATAAATCCGTGGGAAGCTATTGTCAAGTATTTTTGCAAAGTTTCCTTATTTTTTTGCATTTTTTCAGGATTTATGTAATGTCATTTAAATAAAGTATTTTGAATTTCAACAGCACTGTTTAAGAAACACCCGACGGGGTTTTTATAAATTTAACTTGGTATTGTCATATTAAACAATAAAAATCTCCTACGCTTACTAAAGCTGTAAGCATAGGAGATTCTTTTTTAATATTTAAGCTACATTGTCGTATTGTTCGTCAGTAGTTGTTTCTTCTGATGAATTGTTTGAAACTTCACAATCTGAGCTTCCGAAAATAGCCATCTGGATTCTTGCTCTCTCTGCGTCCCAATCGTTGATTGTAACAACATCCATTCCGTCAATTTTTGGGCAAGAGAAATTTCCGCCTGATAAATCAGGTACACTCAATGCGGTAACATCATAATTAAGATAGTTCAAAGCATTCTGAGCAAGATAAACAATTTCGCCCTTGTCAAGGTCTGTTTCAATCATAGGTCCGACCTGATATATAATGCTCATAATCTGTGCAAGGTTAGACTTCTTCAAATCCTTCATAATTGTATTGAGAACGATTCTCTGACGGTTTGTTCTATCCCAGTCAGAACCAGCACTATCTCTATCTCTTGAATACCAAAGAGCCTGTCGTCCGTTAAGATGAACTACACCGGCCTTTGCAGTAATTTCGTGTCTTGTCTGAACCTGATTGTTCTTCCAGCACTGCCAGTTTATATAGTCGATTTCCTCGTCAGTAAGCTCAAGGTCTATACCGCCGAGAGTATCTATAATATTTGTAAAGCTATCAAAATCAACTATCGCATATCTGTCTACATCTACGCCGAAATTATATTCGATAGTTTCTATTGCAAGCTCCGCTCCGCCGAGTGCATACGAGGTATTAAGTCTATGAGGAAAATATCCTGGAATTTCAACCCACAAATCACGCAAAAACGATGTCATAACTATGTCACCTGTTCTATTGTTGATAGAAAGCAAAATCATAGAGTCTGAACGACCATAAGCTTCGCCTTCAACTTTTTTATCTGCACCAAAAAGCATAATATTAAGAACATCATTATCAGATTTTAAGGTATCGGGAATAGTCCCCATATTATACGATGTTGTACTGCTTTCTGCCTTTGATGAGCTTGAACTTTTGCTTGAGCTTGAACTATTCTCTGGCAGTTTATTATAGTTTATACGGCTTATTGAGCTATAAGCATATATACACGCCGAACCACCTAATATAAATATAACTGAAACAAGACAGATTGCAATATTAGCAATCCACATTTTCTTGAATTTTTGAGATTTATTTTTCTTTTGGGCATTGCTTGAGGGACGACTTCTTACCTCAACTGGAAAATTGTCTATATCATCATAGCTTGAATATGACGAATCAGAGAAAATATCCTCAAAGTCATCATTCTTGTGATTATCTTGCATAAATTCATCACAACCTTTCTAATATTGCAGTGCATAAGCACATAGGATAAGATGTTTAAATACCTTTCCATTCTTGTCATTATAGCTTATATATCGGCAAAATTCAACGAAATCCGCAAAAATCGGCGATATTAACAGAAAATTTCCTAATATAAATTTTCTACCGTCAACGAGAAATATAATAAGCCTTAAAAACTTATATTATTATCGGTTTATTCATTATCTTTTTTAATTTGCTCATCGAGTGTCATTCCATATGACGGCATAAATTCTTTGATAAATTCTGCAAGCTCAGGCGTCATATTTTCTTCTATTATTTTTCTTGTGCTTTCCTCTGCCTTGCAAAATTCCATATTGCCCATTCGGCGTTCATCAATACATTTTATCAGTGCTGACAATCTATCCGCTGATTTTACGATTTTCCATATTTCTTCATCGCCGTTTTTTACTACAAAATATTTTTCATATTCTTCTCTCAAATCATCTGGGAGAGTTGATAAAAGTCTTTCTCCAGCTTCTTCCTCAACAGCCTTATATGCCTCACGCAGTTTTTTGCTTGAGTATTTTATCGGTGTTGGCAGGTCGCCTGTGATAATCTCTGTGCAATCGTGAAACATTGCATAAACTGCCACTTTATCTGCATCAATGTTTCCGCCGAAACGCTTATTCTTAATTATACAAAGTGCATGAGCAATAAATGCTACTTCAAGGCTATGTTCGCTAAGGTTTTCGTTTCTTGTATTATTCATCAAACCCCAACGATTTATGTATTTAAGGCGTGAAAGCGTAGAAAAAAAGGAATAGCTCATACCAAAAACCTCTCTGAACATTATTTTGCAATAATAATAGCATAATATTCGTCAATGTTCAACAGAATGGTATGAGCCGTTCCTTATTTAGTTATTTTAATTAAAAGACTTTTAGGTGTTTTTATGAATTGCTATCGAGAATAGTTACCTTTAAGCAGTGCATACTTCCTGGATATGATTCCGCAACCATATCATAGCTGATAAGCACACTGGACATAGGTTTAATATCAGCAGCAGTAGCAGTTTTTCCATTTTCAAACTTAATCTCTGCATCAGATAAATCAATTGTACAGCAGTTATCTGGCTCACCATTAATACAGCTTATAAACTTATCGTTTATAACTACAGCGTATATATCGTCATTCAGCTTATCCTTTATGCGTTCAGGCACTTTATATGAAATAGCTTGCTTTAAAAGTTCCTCGCCTGTTTTTTTGCAAACATCTGACAAGCTATCAAATCTCAATGGTAATACCAATTTATCGTCTACTATATATTGACGAATATTTCCTTGTCCAAAGTTTGCAGTTTCACCAAGCTGATTGATAATTTCCTTATAGGTCATACCTGCTTTAATTGCTTTCACATCAGATGAAGTGATTTTCTTAGAACCCGCACAGAAATAATTATCTGGAATATCTGTGTTAGATAGTTCTGCTGAATTAGAACTTTCAGAACTGCTTGCTTCTACACTTGAAGTATTATTTTTGGAATTTTCAGAATCACTTGCTGCTGTACTTGAAGAAGTATTTTTTGAATTTTCAGAAGCATATTTACTTTCTAATGAATTATATATTTCCTCTTTATTGTTATTTCCTTTGGCACATACACTGTCTGACGAGCATGAACCATTATCACCTACCTGTGGTCTGAACTTTGTTGAGCCTATTATAGCAAAGCTTACAGCCGCAGTAATACACACACACGCCGCAATAGATGCAACTATTCTGAATGTATTTCTTGGCTTAACCTTAACAACCTCAACAAGTTTTTTATCATCAGTTTTCGCACTATCATTTGATTCTGCTGCGTTGGTTTCATTAACTGCATTTATCTTAGGAGCAGCCTCCTCGATAAATTTATCATCAATATTACCTATAGCTTTCAATAAATCTTCACTTTTCATAAATAATACCTTCTTTCTCTAAGTGGCTCTTCAACTGTTTTCTCAAACGAAAAAGTATAGATTTAATCTTTTCTTCACTAATATCATATTGTTCTGAAATTTCCTTTATAGAACGGGTGTACCAGTATCTGCTTACAAAAATTTTTCTCTTTTCTGATGTCAAGCTCTCTAAAAAAGCGTTTATTGACTGTGAAAGCTGTTTGCTATAAATTTCATTTTCTACACTGAAGCTATCTGAAATACATTCCTCAAGCTCTGAAAGAAGTACATCTATTTGCCCAGCACCTCTTTTTTGGGTATTATTATGTTTTAATCTATTCAGTGATATGTTTCTTGCTATTTTACCTAAGAATGCTTTTAGGTTATTCGGTTCACTCGGCGGAATAGATTCCCACGCTTTTTGAAATGTATCATTGACACACTCCTCTGCATCTTCTGAATTTTGCAGAATAGAAAATGAAATTTATAGCAAACAGCT